>TARA_B100000686_G_scaffold47719_1_pt1 | contig 98336 bp, 77 predicted proteins | sample TARA_B100000686 | Tara Oceans TARA_B100000686 (sample SAMEA2622733) | marine metagenome | biome: marine biome (ENVO:00000447); feature: marine epipelagic mixed layer (ENVO:xxxxxxxxx); material: "saline water (ENVO:00002010), including plankton (ENVO:xxxxxxxx)" | depth 150 m
ACATTTTAATTCGCAACAGTGCCACCAACGACTTTAGGGACGTTGCCTAATTAGTTGATTAAACGATATGACATCTCAAATAGTGTTGGAGATGTCTTTTTTATAGGATTCAAGTATGTCTACCATTGAATTGGAGTTTACCGTTAGCGAGTTTGAAGAAGGGCAGCGGTTCGATAAAGTGCTTGCAACAGCATGGCCTGAGTATTCTCGTTCCAGAATTCAGCAGTGGATCGAAGATGGGCAAGTTTTAGTCAATGGCGAGCAAATTCAAACAAAGCTGAAAGCGAAAGAAGGTGATCACTGTGTATTAGCTGCAACAGTGGAGTCGCAAGAAGTTTGGTTGCCCGAGCCAATGGATTTAAATGTTGTTTATAAAGATGAGCACATTATCATTCTTAATAAACAAGCAGATCTTGTTGTTCACCCTGCTGCGGGCAATTGGAGTGGTACGCTTGTAAACGGCCTTCTTTATAATTTCCCAGAGTTAGAGGCTCTACCACGAGCAGGGATTGTGCATCGCCTTGATAAAGACACAACTGGTTTGATGGTTGTTGCTCGTACTTTGGAAGCGCATCATCAGCTGGTAAAAGCAATGCAGGAGCGCGAAATCAAAAGAGGGTATTTGGCTCTTGTGTATGGCCAGTCTGCAGAAAAACAGTTCAGTGTGACTGAAAATATTGGCCGTCATCCCAAAAACAGGCTCAAAATGGCCGTTGTAGGCGGTGGTAAGCCTGCTCGTACACATTTTCGTGTGAAGCAAAAGCTATCGCCATTTACCCTTTTTGAAGTAAAGCTCGATACCGGCCGCACGCATCAGATCCGTGTGCATTTACAACATGTTGGTTTTCCTATTTTTGGTGATCAGCTTTATGGTAATGAACAGGGGCAGTCAGACGATATCCAATTGAAAAGACAGGCATTACACGCTTGGCGCTTACGATTGGCGCATCCAATTACAGGTCAGGTCATGGCCTTCGAGGGACGCTTACCTGCTGATTTTGAAACAGTTTTGCAAAAGCTTGGCGCTGATCCAATTACGAATCAAAACACCTGACATCGAAGTGCATTTGATACACTAAAAGTTAACTCTACAAGTATTAAGAAAAGGTAGAACATTATGAGTCATCTATGGGTTTTATCCGCCGCATCGGGTACAGGTAAAACAAGTTTGGTGAAAGCATTGCTCGCACAAGATAAGCATGTTCAAGTGGCTGTATCTCATACAACTCGTAAGCCACGAGAAGGTGAAATCAATGGTGTTGACTATAACTTCGTAACCAAAGAAGAGTTTGAAGCGCTCATTCAGCACGAACAGTTTGTTGAGTATGCCGAGGTGTTTGGTAATTACTACGGTACTTCCAAAGCTGAGGTCGAAAAGCGTATACAGTCTGGTTTTGATGTTATTCTTGAGATTGACTGGCAGGGGGCGAGACAGATTCAAGAGCAAGACCCTGCTGCTAAATCGATCTTTATTTTTCCACCGTCCTACGAGCAGCTTCGTGATAGGCTAGAATCCAGAGGTAAGGATGATCAAGCCGTTATCGAGAGACGTTTAAGCGAAGCAAAACTTGAGATCTCAAAATCAGAGTATTTTGACTACTGGTTGATCAATGACAATTTTGAGGAAGCTTTAGCTGCACTTAATTCCATTATTAATGCTCATAGATATGAAAGGGTGATCATGGAACAGAAACATCCTGACCTAGTACGAGGTATTTGTGGCGCGAAGGACTAATTTAAGCCAATCATCGGGCGTTGTGTACGCCCTCATCGTTGCAAGCGCTTTTGTTGTGGTTGTTGCTGGAATGAAAGCTGCAGCCCCAATTCTTAACCCATTCTTTTTAAGCTGTTTTATAGCAATCCTTTGTGGTCCAATAGTAACTCGACTCGTTGCATTGCGACTGCCAGTAATCTTGGCGATCAGTTTAGTCTTAGGTATCGTTTTTCTACTCAGTGTGCTCTTAGGCTCTCTTATTTCAAGCTCAATTGAGGACTTTAGCAGTCAGCTACCCATGTACCGTGAACGCCTTTTAGCCCAGTCGACTGAGATCTTAGGAATGTTAGATCGGTTTGGTGTCGAAGCATCAAAACAATCCCTTGCGAATATGCTTGACCCAGGTGTTGCAATGCAGCTTGCGGCCAATACGCTATCAGGTTTGGGTGGCGCACTTGCCAATACGTTTTTAATTACCTTAACAGTTGTATTTATGCTGCTTGAGTCCCATATGTTTCCTCGAAAGATTAGGCATGCATTTATTGATGGTGAAGAGTCATTGGCTCGATTTAATCACTTTGTTAAAAGTGTGAATCGCTATCTTGCGATAAAGTCGGTGGTGAGTCTTGCAACTGGTATTATGATTGGTGTTATTGTAAAAGCCTGTAATGTCGATTACCCGGTACTTTGGGGTGTATTGGCATTTCTTCTCAATTATGTGCCTAATATTGGCTCGATACTAGCAGGTATGCCTGCAGTGCTTCTTGCCTTTGTGCAACATGGTAGTATTACGGCATTGGTTCTTATAAGTGGTTACTCTGTTGTCAATATTATTATGGGAAATATTATTGAGCCTCGATTTATGGGAAGAGGGTTAGGGCTTTCAACTTTAATTGTTTTTCTATCATTAATTTTTTGGGGGTGGGTACTGGGGCCTGTAGGCATGTTATTATCAATACCACTAACCATGATTGTTAAAATTGCATTAGAATCAAATCAAGACACTGCTTGGATCTCAGTTATATTGGGAAGTGGCACAGAGCTAGAAGATAGCAGTCAAAAATCATAAGGAGACTTTTATGTGTTTTTTTACTTTTCTCGTATTGTTGGCAGTTGCCTATTTCCTTTATTCAATTTCAGAGACATTAATTGATATCAAAGATGAACTTAGAGCAGCAAATCGTAATAAAGAAATTGCGATGCACCAAAAAGACTCTAAAGAGTAATAAAAAAAGCCCTTTTAAAAAGGGCTTTTTTTTTGGAGTTTTTTTAATTGCTTACATCTCTTTCACGTAATATTGATCCCAGTGGATGCTATGTTATTGAATGTCGGTAAACCGAACTGAGTTTAATATTTCTTTCTATGCGCTAGTGTATGAGTGCTGCCTGAATTAGGCTTTTAGGCTTAATTTTTGGTCTCTTTTTTATGGCGATTGTGCCAGTCTTTTGTTTGACTTTATATTCCAATACGCACAACGTCTGTGCATTTTATGTTTATTTAATATTTTAGGTTCATTTTGGTTCAGACGGCCGTTATTTAATACAAGGATATGGGGGTTGTTATGAAGCATTACTTTTTAAATAAAATTTTACGCTATTCTTCAATTGGTGTTGTTGCTTTTGGCTTTGCTTTCAGTCAATCAGCTAATGCTGCTGAAATGAATGAGGTAAACCAAGATTCAGCAATGTCAGCATGGTCTGATGCTGCGGTGGAGGCTTGGCGTCAAGGTAAGCTAGAAACTATTTATACGTTAAATGATCATCTAAGTGCTTTGGATATAACGACCGAAATCGATGGTCATATGGCTGTTTTGACTGGAAGTGTAAAAACTGAAGTACAGAGAGAGTTAGCCGAACAGCTAGCACTGAGTGTTGATGGTATTAGCGATGTTAAAAATGATCTTGTGATTGATGATGCTTATGTCAGAAAAGCTTCTGCAGGTCAAGACAGTGGCAGCTTTATGCAAGCTATTAATGATGCAGGCATTACTGCAAGTGTTAAGACTCAATTAATTGCAAGTGATGTTAAAGCACGAAATATTACCGTGGATACTGAGAATGGAGTTGTTACTTTGATCGGTTCCGTTGATTCGGAGGCTCATTCTGACCTTGCTCAGACTATTGCAAAAAATACTGAAGGGGTTTTTGAAGTTAACAATAATTTAATGATTATGAGTGGAGTGGCACATCGTTAAAAGTAAAATTAGGTTTAAAAATTTGCGCCTTTTATGTATTGGAATAATGAAGTCATTTAAAGGAGAAATTGTATGGAAATGAATTTTAACAAAGACACTTTAACTGCAGACTTAGATACTTTAAAAGAAATTATTGATGTTAATTATGATGCATCTGAATTTTATCAAAGTGCTCGAAATAAAACAGACGTTCCAGCCCTTCAGAGGGAGTTTGATGGACTGTGCGCGTTACATGAAAAAACGATTCGTAGCCTTCAGGTTTATATGAGAGAAATTTCCGATCCAACAGTGAGTACGAAACCAGATCAAACATTAACAGGGCAGGTTGAAAAGCTGTTTTCAGAAATTGCTTGCGTACTCAGTTCTAACACAAATGAAACCTTAATTAATCAACTTGAGGCAGCTGAAGATAGATGCATTCGTACTATTGAGGCAGCAACCGAAAAAGAAACTCTATCGCCAAGCACTAAGCATGTCTTATCTCAAGAGCATATTCATTTGCAGCGGTCTCACGATCATATGAAGTTGCTCAAGGATGCTCTTAAAGCAGCCTAAATAAATTTTTCTGAGCAAGAGTAAAAAAGCCGTCTGACAGACGGCTTTTTTTAAGGGCTAGTCAGCTTTTGCTGCATGCTTTTCAAGAATTTCGTACACTTTTGATGGATGTTGATCAGCTTTGGATACACGTTTCCAGTGCTTAATCACTTTTCCATCTGGGCCAATCAGTAGAGTTGAGCGAATAACGCCCATTGAAATTTTACCGTACATGTTTTTCTCACCCCATGAGCCATATTTTTCCATCATTTTCTTTGATGGATCGCATAGAAGCTCAAAGTTAAGGTCAAATTTATCAATAAACTTCTGATGAGATGCTTCTTCGTCTGGAGAAACACCTAGAATAACCGCATTTTTAGCATCAAAATCACCTTTAAGGTCTCTAAAGCTACATGCTTCTTTTGTACAGCCTGGCGTATTGTCTTTAGGGTAGAAATAAAGAACAACGTATTTGCCTTCGAAATCCTTGAGTTGAACTTCTTCGCCAGCAGTATTTTTAAGCTTGAATGCTGGTGCTTTTTTGCCTTCTTCGATAGCCATGAGGAATCTCCTTAATGTAATAAGCCTTATGCAGGTCTTAGTGTAAGTCTAAGACGCAGTGTTTTCTATAGTTTTAAGCGATAGATGACTGCTTGGTCTGTGGAATTAGTGTTAAACATTCCTATAGCAGAGCGCCCTAGAATTGTGTTAAGTCGTTGATGTGGATAACAAATGTACAATAAAGTGTAATAGCTTGAGATTTGCAAAAACTCAGTTACATTTGTTTGAACTGAAAAACTGTAACAAATCTGAAATATATAAGCTCTAGTCTAGCCACATGTCGACGTATCGGGTGCTATGTGGCATAGAGGTGTACAAGGATTAAGTATGCTTCAATATAACAAAAATCATTTAAATTCAGTGCATTAAGTGTTGCTGGATCTATTTCAGATTTCTTCAGGGACGAAGAGGCATGAAACGCTGAGTTTCAAATGGAGTTGCGCCAAATACGATGACCTTCGAGCAGAAGAGCTCAGTCATTGCAGACTCGAACCCTGCCAGCAAAGGGCTGGTTTTAAATAGAGGAAAAGCACATGTTAACAAAACTGACTAAAACAATCCTAGCTGTAGCATCACTAGGTCTAAGCGTTACAGCTATGGCAGAAGCTAAAGTTGATCCAAATCTTCCTGAGTACACGAAGGCTCAAGGTGTTTCTGGAACTCTTTCTAGCGTAGGTTCTGACACTCTTGCTAACCTTATGACACTTTGGACTGAAGAATTCAAAAGACAATATCCAAATGTAAACATTCAAGTTCAAGCTGCAGGTTCCTCTACTGCACCTCCTGCTCTAACAGAAGGTACTTCTAACTTCGGTCCAATGAGCCGAATGATGAAAGACAAAGAAATCCAAGCTTTCGAAAAGAAAATGGGCTACAAGCCAACTGCAATTCCAGTTGCTATCGATGCTCTAGCGGTATTCGTACATAAAGATAACCCAATTGAAGGTCTATCTCTTCCACAAGTAGATGCTATCTTCTCTGCAACACGTACATGTGGTTATGAGAAAGGCGTTAAGCAATGGGGTGATCTAGGTGTTGCTGGTAGCCTTGCTAATGCAGACGTTCAGCTCTACGGTCGTAACTCAGTATCTGGTACTTATGGTTACTTCAAAGAAGTAGCTCTATGTGATGGTGACTTCAAAAACACTGTAAATGAGCAACCAGGTTCAGCATCTGTTGTACAGTCTGTATCTGTATCTCTAAACGGTATTGGTTACTCAGGTATGGGTTACAGAACTTCTGGTGTTAAAGCACTTCCAATCGCGGCTGAAGAAGGCGGCGAGTTTATTGAAGCAACAGCTGATACAGCAGCAACTGGTGAATACCCACTAGCTCGTGCTTTATATGTTTACGTTAACAAAGCGCCAAACAAGCCACTACAACCACTAGAGCGTGAGTTTGTAAAACTTGTTCTTTCTAAAGTAGGTCAAGAAGTTGTTGTCAAAGACGGCTACGTACCTCTATCTGCTGACATGGTTCAGCAACAGCTTGATAATCTAGATATTAAATAATCTAGTTATATAAGGTTATATGCTGCAATAAAAAGGCTTATTCTTTGAGAAATACATCCATCTAGAGTATGCCTTTTTGTAAGCATAAGCCCTTTTATGATCGTCTAAGCGAGGCTTTATTTAAAGCTCTCGCTTTTTTGTTGCTAGGTGGTAGTTTTATCCTATAAAACAAATGTTTATAGGGCGTGGCATACATAATAAAAAACGATTTGATTTTGTTATAAAACATAAAAAAACACTTCAATTTTTGATAACAAAATTGCTTTACCCCTAGTGCTCTGGTCAGTAATGTGGCAAAATTCGGCCGACAATTGAATTTAGGGAGTAGTGTGCATTATTAATGCGCTGGCTCTACATATCAATAAATTACGGTAAATCAGCAGGTTAGTATGTCTAAAACTGGTATTACACGAGATGCACTCAGTGGGAAGGGCGGCTCCGACGCTCAAAAAGCAGTGCTACGCAGATTACTTATGCGCAGTACCATTGATAAAGCAGCCACTCGTTTTATAGGCTTCGGCGGTATTTCTATTATCGTTGCGGTTCTTTTAATTTTTGTATTCTTATTCCTCGAAGTTGTTCCAATGTTTGTCTCTGCAGAAGTAGAGCCACTTGCAAATGGAAAAATTCAAACGAGCGAACAGCGTTTACTTGCTGTGGACTCTGATGATCGTGGTGAAGTGCTTGTTCGTTTAACAGAAGAGAACGATTCCCTAAACCTTGCCCTAAGCAAGTTTAATGATCTTGATGTAACGACAACTTCTGTTGATTTACCTTATGAGTCTGGACGCCAATGGATTTATGACTCAGTTGATGGATGGTACGTTAACGAAGATCATGGCCATATTCATTTTGGACAAATCAAAGAAAAAGAAATTTTCCAAGATGGTGAGCGTACATTAGCACCTAAATTCGAACAGGTTTCTAAAGGTGATGGTTTCACACTAGCTGAAGATGCTGACGTGAAGCTTATGCAGTTTAAAGCGCTTTCCAATGCTTTAGCGCTGAGCTATGCAATCACTGATGATGCTCAAAATACGTCTTACTATTTACAGGTGTGGAAAAAAGCGCGCAGCTTTATGTCTACAACGGCCACGTATAAGACATCTGCGACTTATGAACTTCCTGTAACAGCTGAGCCAAAAGCTGTATTTATTGATAACCAACTACGCTGGGCTTATGCAGTACATGAGTCAGGTATTGATTTAATTAATGTTAAAGGTAAAGAGCCTAAATTCCATTCAACAGCACTTTTCGACCATAAAATGACAAGTACAAGCATGTTGCTTGGCAATAAGTCTATTTTGGTTGGTGATGCTGATGGTGGTATCTCGCAATGGAGTCTTGTTCGTGATGAAGAGAATAATTTCGAGCTTGCACGTCTTCGCCGATTAGAGCATAACAATGCACCGATTATCGCAATTAAACCTGAAGATCGTCGTCGTGGTTTCTATGCTGTAGATGCTAATGGTAAAGCAGGTGTATTCTTTACTACTTCTGAGCGTAAGCTTGCAGAGTGGGATATTAGCGATCTAAACCTTAACCAGCTCCACCTTATCTCTTCTCCAAGAAGTAATGCTTTAATTGCATACGATAATCAAAAAATTGAAATCTTCCATGTTAAAAATGAGCATCCAGAAGTTTCATTTAAATCCATGTGGCAAAAAGTATGGTACGAAGGTTACGCAGAGCCAGAATATATTTGGCAGTCCAGTGCTGCGACTAATGACTTCGAGCCTAAGCTATCTCTTGCTCCACTTGCATACGGTACTTTAAAAGCAACTTTTTATGCGATGCTATTTGCTTTACCTCTGGCAATCTGTGGTGCTATTTACACTGCTTATTTTATGGCGCCTGCTGTTCGTAAGAAAGTAAAGCCTGCGATTGAGTTTATGGAAGCGCTTCCAACAGTAATTCTTGGTTTCCTTGCTGGTATTTGGCTTGCGCCAATGGTTGAAAGCTATCTTCCTGGTGTGCTTCTAAGCTTATTTATGCTGCCAGTAGTGATGGTTCTTATCAGCTTTATTTGGACTGTTGTTCTACCTAAGAATATTAAAGCGCTTGTTCCAGATGGTTGGGAGCCTGTTCTTCTTGGGCCATTTATTGCTCTCACTGTTTATGTTTGCTTTGCATTCAGCTATCCACTTGAAGCCGCGTTCTTTGGTGGTGATGCTAAAATCTGGATGCGTGATACTTTAGGTATTGCTTACGATCAAAGAAACTCCTTGGTTGTTGGCATTGCTATGGGTTTTGCGATTATCCCAACTATTTTCTCTATCGCTGAAGATGCTGTCTTTGCAGTACCAAAGTCTCTTACTTTTGGTTCTCTAGCACTTGGTGCTTCGCCATGGCAAACACTTGTACGTGTTGTGTTGCCAACAGCAAGCCCTGGTATTTTCTCTGCTGTGATGATCGGTACAGGTCGTGCAGTTGGTGAAACAATGATTGTATTGATGGCGACTGGTTCTACACCAATTATGGATATGAACATTTTTGAAGGCTTTAGAACTCTTTCTGCAAATATTGCGATTGAAATGCCTGAAGCTGAAGTGCACTCAACACACTATAGACTTCTGTTCTTTGCAGCATTCTGTCTATTCATGTTCACATTCTTGTTTAACACCACCGCTGAAGTTGTGCGTCAACGGTTAAGAGAGAAATATGGTTCCCTATAAGGGAGCCTAAAGAGAGGCAAAGACATCTATGAAATCTGTAGGTAAATTCCGATCTTTAACTCAATGGGTTGCTAAAGGCACCCCATGGGTTTGGATAAATGCAGGTGCCGTTGCTATTTCAGTGTTGATGGTGCTTGGTTTAGTAGGCTTAATCGCAGCTCGAGGTCTTGTGTACTTCTGGCCTAACGATATAGTTGAAGTTAAATTAAATTCAGAGTACACAAGCGAAGGTGAAATCAAGCAATGGGCTGGTAACATCTGGAGCCAAGAGGTTGTACCTGTAAGTCGTCTTAATAATGCTGATGTACCTGAAGGGACAACTGAAGTAACACGTTACCTGATCAAAACTGGTAACCGTGGTATGGATGGTTTTGATTTCCGCTGGATTAATGATTTCCAAATCGAATCCATGGAATATCCAGCAAGCTACCTTCAAATTGAGCGTCGTGAGTGGGGTAATTTCTACGGTACTCCTGTGCGTGTTCTTGAAAATGGTACTCAAGTTGAAACTGCAAATGAAGCAGCTCTACTTGATGCATTTGAACAACGTTTAGATCGTGCTCTTGATCTTTATCATGAAGTGAAAGATATCGAGCAAGGCGACATCGGTAAAATTAACTATCAGCTTGAAAAGCTACGTCTAAAGCAGCGTAAGTATGAGCTTGATGATGAACTTACTGAAGAGAACTTGGCTGAAATTGATGCAACAAAAGCGGCTCTTAATGATGAGTATCAAGTGCTACAGCAAAAGCGTCAGCAACTTTATGATGAGCTTAGCCGTGACACGATGGTGATGATGACTGCTGATGGAAGAGAAAAAGAAATTCCATTCAGTCAAATTGTCGGCTTTATCGCACCAAATACATTTAATACTCTTGATCAACTTGCTGTGTTTGCTCATAACTTCTGGAACTTCCTGAGTGAAGAGCCTCGTGAAGCAAACACTGAAGGTGGTGTATTCCCTGCAATTTTCGGTACTGTAGTAATGGTTTTATTAATGTCATTACTTGTGACGCCATTTGGTGTTATTGCAGCGGTTTACCTTCGTGAATATGCAAAGCAAGGTATTGTGACTCGTACAGTTCGTATTGCAGTAAACAACCTCGCTGGTGTTCCTTCTATTGTGTACGGTGTATTTGGTTTAGGTTTCTTTGTTTATTTCCTTGGTGGTTCAATTGATGAGTTGTTCTACCCAGAAGCCGCTCCGGCACCTGTATTTGGTACACCTGGACTTATGTGGGCATCATTAACCCTTGCGCTTCTAACTGTGCCAGTTGTTATTGTTGCCACAGAAGAAGGTTTAAGCCGTATTCCACGCTCACTTCGTGAAGGTAGTTATGCCCTAGGTGCAACAAAATTTGAAACAATGATCAAAGTTATTATTCCAATGGCTAGCCCTGCAATTATGACTGGTATGATCCTTGCGGTTGCTCGTGCAGCTGGTGAAGTTGCACCTCTAATGCTTGTAGGTGTTGTTAAGCTTGCGCCAACATTACCACTTGATGGCAATGCTCCATTCTTGCATTTAGATCGTAAGTTTATGCACTTAGGTTTCCATATCTATGATGTTGGTTTCCAAAGCCCTAACGTTGAAGCAGCACGTCCACTTGTTTATGCAACAGCTGGTCTATTGGTTGCTGTAATTGGTTTCCTTAACCTTGCTGCGGTTTATATCCGTAACAACTTAAGAGAGAAATACAAAGCACTTGAAATGTAATGGACTGAAATAGATTCAGCTCCGCATGCCCCTAAAGAGAGAGGGGCATATGCATCAGTTTTCAAAGAGGCATTATCATGACTAATGAACAAAACCAAGCGCAGACTCCTAACGCAGAAGACGAAGTACTTGCTCTTGAAGTTAAAAACTTAAATTTATACTACGGCCAAAAACAAGCGCTTCATAGCGTAAATATGAAGATTCCAGAAAAGAAGGTAACAGCGTTTATCGGTCCTTCTGGTTGTGGTAAATCAACGCTTCTACGTTGCTTTAACCGTATGAATGATCTTGTTGGTACATGCCGTATTGAGGGTGAAATCCTTCTTGAAGATCAAAATATCTATGCAAATGATGTAGATGTGAGTTTACTTCGTCGTCGTGTAGGTATGGTATTCCAGAAGCCAAACCCATTCCCAAAAAGTATTTATGAAAACGTTGCTTATGGTCTGCGTATTGCTGGTATCAATAAGCGTCGTATTCTTGATGAGAAAGTAGAGCAGTCTCTTAAAGACGCTGCACTATGGGACGAAGTTAAAGATCGTCTGCATGACTCTGCACTAGGTCTTTCTGGTGGTCAGCAACAAAGACTTGTTATTGCACGTTCTGTTGCTGTAGAGCCTGAAATTCTACTTCTTGATGAGCCTGCGTCTGCTCTTGATCCAATTTCTACATTGAAAATTGAAGAGTTGATCCATAAACTGAAAGATCAGTACACAATCGTTATCGTAACTCATAACATGCAGCAGGCTGCTCGTGTTTCTGACTACACTGCCTTTATGTACCTCGGTGAATTGGAAGAGTTTGGTGTTACAGAGCAACTCTTTACAAATCCAACGAAGAAGAGAACTGAAGACTACATCACAGGTCGTTACGGTTAAAAATGGTTCAATCTGGTTTTTTGCAGTGCAAATCGCATACTTCTTACACCAGATTGAGCACTCTATCTTTCGGGATGCTACCTAAACAGTTTAATATTGACATCGAAGGGGAATCGAGATGGATCTAGATAATAAAGGTTATACAACTCATATTTCTGAGCAATTTAACAAAGACTTAGAAGACCTTAAAAACCATATCCTTCATATGGGTGGTAAAGTAGAGCGTCAGGTTCAAAATGCACTTAAAGCGCTTCTTGAAAATGACAGCGAGCTTGCAGAACAGGTTCGTATTGAAGAAGGCGAAGTTGATGCTCTCGATATCAGTATTGATGAAGAGTGCACACGTATCCTTGCACTACGTCACCCACAAGCAAGTGACTTGCGTATGGTTGTTGCAGTTTATAAAGCAATTACTGATCTTGAGCGTATTGGTGATGAGGCTTATAAAATTGCAAAGCTTGCTGTAGGCCTTATTGAAGAAGGTGCAGCACCATGGGGTTATGTGCAAACTCGCCACATTGGTCAGCTTGTTTCTGTTATGGTTCACGAAGCTCTAGATGCATTTGCTCGCTTCGATGTTAATGCTGCTTATAAAGTTGTGCGTGAAGATAAGGCTGTTGATATCGAATATGAAAGCAGCATGCGTCAGCTTATGACATACATGATGGAAGATCCACGCAGTATTTCTAAGGTTATCAAGATCATGTGGGCTCTAAGAGCACTTGAGCGTATTGGTGATCATGCTGGTAATATTGCAGAACATGTGATCTACTTAGTCAAAGGTAAAGATATCAGACACTCAACTCAGGACGAGATCAAGAAAGAAATTTTCGAATCGCCTGAGTCAAAGGAAGAATAATTTGGAGGCTCTTTTGAAGACATCAACCGACATTCGTCATAATTGGACACTACAGGAAGTTATCAGCTTATATGAGCTTCCATTTCAAGAGTTGATGTTTAGAGCCCAGACTATTCATCGTCAATATCATGATCCTCAGGAAATTCAGCTGAGCACACTGTTAAGTATTAAAACAGGTGCTTGCCCTGAGGACTGTAATTACTGCTCCCAAAGCGGTCATCACAACACAAATCTTGAAAAAGAAAAGCTCATGAAAGTTGCTAAGGTTGTCGAGCAGGCAAAACTAGCAAAAGAAAAGGGTGCTGATCGTTTTTGCATGGGTGCTGCATGGCGCTCACCAAGTAAAAAAGACATGCCTTATGTTGTTGAAATGGTAAAAGAGGTTAAATCTCTTGGTCTTGAAACATGTATGACGCTTGGTATGCTTTCATCTGATCAAGCAGGCGAACTTGCCGAAGCAGGTCTTGATTACTACAACCACAATCTAGATACATCCCCAGAGCATTACAATTCCATTATTACGACACGTACTTACCAAGATCGTTTAGATACCTTAGAGCACGTTCGTGCTGCAGGTATGAAGGTTTGTGCTGGTGGTATTTTAGGTTTAGGTGAAACCCGTAAAGATAGAGCTAGCTTAATGTGCGCTCTTGCAAATTTACCTGCACACCCAAACTCAGTACCAGTGAACATGCTTGTACCAATCGAAGGTACACCTCTTGCAGATGTTGAGCCACTTGAAGAGCTTGAGTTTGTAAGAACAGTTGCTATTGCACGTATTATGATGCCAGCTTCAACTGTGCGCTTATCCGCTGGACGTGAAAATATGTCTGAGTCTACTCAAACGCTTTGCTTCCTTGCTGGTGCAAACTCTATTTTCTATGGTGAAGCACTTCTAACAACGCCAAACCCTGATGCAGATAAAGACCGTCAGCTTATTCAAAAGCTTGGCTTTAAAATTAAAAATGCTGAAATTACTGAAGAGGAAGCCACTGGTATTCCTGCTGAAGTTTTAGCAGCAGACGAAGCTGAATCTAAGCAAGAAATGTTTATTGATGCAATGGCTTAATGATCGATGTCAGCAGCAGCTTGATGCTGCTGACCAAGCTAACTTACGTCGTACACTCAAGCCTGTTGATATGTCTGATGGTCGTACGATGAATCGTAATTCCACTTCTTATCTACAGTTCGCATCAAATGATTACCTTGGGCTTGCCGCAGAACCTGTTGATCTTGGTGTTCTTCAGCTTTCTCTTCCTGGCTCAGGTGCTTCACCTTTAGTAACAGGTTATTCTCAATCTCATTCTGTTTTTGAAAAAAGTCTGGCATCTTTTACAGGTTATGAAGCAGGCCTTTATTTTAATAGTGGCTTCACTGCGAATGAGGGTGCTTTAAGCACTTTAATTCAGTCGCAAGATATCGTCTTTTCTGACAGGCTCAATCATGCATCTCTTATTGATGGTGTATTGCACTCAAAAGCGCGATCTATTCGGTACCATCATTCTTCAGTCGATGACCTTAAAAAACGTCTTGAAAAAACGCAACCAAGTGAAGGTGGTCAGCGCTGGATTGTGACAGATGCTGTTTTCAGTATGGATGGTGATATTGCACCTCTTGCTGAAATTGCTCAAGTCGCTCGTGATTATAACGCCGTACTCTATGTGGATGATGCACATGGCTTAGGTGTCTTTGGTGAAAAAGGGCAGGGCAGCTGCCATGCTTTAGGTTTAAGTGCATCTGACGTTGACATACTTATGATGACTTGTGGTAAAGCCATGGGAGCATCCGGCGCCTGTGTTTTATCCCAACAAACAGTCATTGATTTTCTTGTGCAAAAGTGCCGATCTTATATTTATTCAACAGCACCTTCACCGCAAACACTTGAAGTTGCATCTGCTCAGCTTAAAAAGCTGATGTTAGCCGATCAGCGAAGACAGTATTTAAAAGAATTAAGCCAGTATCTATTTGATGAGCTCGCTGCTCGATCACAGCAAGGACTATTTGATATTCAGTCTGAAAGCCATGAGCTACAAGGGATGCATCATCCAGTGCATCCTGTTATTGTAGGAGACCCTGCGATTGCCATCAGCCTTGGTCAATATCTACTTGAGCACAATATTATTGTAGGCGTTATTAGACCTCCAACAGTGCCTCAAGGTACATCAAGATTAAGAGTATCGCTCAATGCTGCTCATACCTTTGAAGATGTTGCTCGCCTCTTGAATGTGATAGATTCGTATTTCGCAAAATCCTCCTAATCTAGTGCTCCAATTCCTACAACCCAAGTAGTAAGGCAAAATCAATGAACGCAAAAAGTAAATTAGAGCTGTATTCCCAATACACGAAAGCACCTGAAAATGCAGAATCATTACCAACTTTGGTTTTTCTTCATGGGTGGGGCATGCATGGCGATATTTTTGCGCAAGTTGTAGAGAAGCAAGCAGGCCAGAGCAATACTTTAGTGATTGACTTACCTGGCATGGGCCGCAGTCCAATGCCTGAAGGTGAGTATAATCTTGATTATTTAGTTCAGCATATTTCTAGATCTCTTGAGCCATATGCTGATCAGCAGCTTCATTTGGTTGGCTGGTCCCTTGGGGCGCTTATTGCTGCAAAACTAGCGGCTTCGTTAAAAGAGAATTTTTCGATTAAAAGCTTATTTGTTGTGTCAATGGGGCCATCATTTGTTGCTGATGATCAACAATCAGGCATGCCGCAAAAAGATTTTCAGTTTTTTCAAGCCATGCTTAATGAAGACTTCGAAGGTACGCTGTACCGCTTTCTTGGGCTGAATACTAAAGGCAGTGACCAGCAGCGAGCTGAGTTACGCTTACTTCAGCAGCTGGTTTTCTCATATGGTTTACCTGCCCGTAAAGCACTCGCAGGTGGGTTAGATATTTTAGGTCAAGAGAAACTTGACCAGCTACTTACTGATGCAGCAATACCTACAACAATAGTGTTAGGTGAAAAAGATGCATTGGTGCCGGTTGAAGTGCAAGAAGCATTTCACTCTCATGATTATGTCAAATCTATTCATGTGATTCCTGGGGCTGGCCATATTCCATTTCTCAGTCATTTAGATACTTTCAGTGATTTATTAAAACAGGCTCTTTAACCGAGTAGTAAGGGTAGAGTTGATGTCTGATTATCGCAGTAGGCTTAAACAGGATTTTTCGAAGGCAAGTCAGAGCTATGGTGAGCTATCAACTATTCAACAGCAGAACTATTTATATGCGTATGAATATCTTGCAGCGCAGAGCTCTGATAGCTTGAGAGTAACCCTACCTCATGCTAGGGCGATTGATATAGGTGTTGGTAGTGGTGTTGGGCTCAATGGTCTTTTACATGCCTTTCCTGAGCTCGCTGATTTGAAGTGGCATATGTGCGATCTGAGTTTTGGGATGCTTGAAGCCAATCAACTCTCTTTTCCTAAAGTAACTGCAGATGCAGCATTGTTGCCATGGGCCAATCACTCTTTTCATTTCACGATCAGTAACTTTGCACTGCATTGGTGTGATAATTTACAAGCTGCTTTGAGTGAACTTGTACGTATTACAAACCAAGACGGGTCAATATTGGTCAGCCTCCCTGTTAATGGAAGTTTTTCAATTCTTGAAAAAGCGTGGTCATCTCAAGAATTACATTCCCCTTTACATCAAATGCCACAAGAATCTGTATTACTTCAATACTTAGATAAATTAGAGCTTTCATCTTATGCACGCCGACGAACTCTCTGTTTAGATCTAAAAACACCTCAAGCCTGTTTTGAATGGCTTAAAAAAACGGGTGTAAGGCGCAAAAATGGCGCAGAAAATAGAATGACGAAAGGGCAGTATAAGGGTATAGTCAAAAGCCTGTCTGAGCAGTTGGCAAATGGCCAAGCTCTTTCTTTCGAGATGATGGATATCATCATTAATAAATAGCCCCTTCAAAACCTTTATATTATTTCTATAGTATTGTTTGAAGTCGCTTACTTCTTATAGAGAATCAGGAAAGTAATCTTTTGAGAAAGTGTGGAATACACTGGCTTCCATCCACTTACGATATAGATTACTTTTCTGAAAAGGTAGAGTTGAAAAGTAAGGCAGGTATTTATGCATACTCCTCAAGCACCATTGCACTATTTTATTACTGGCACAGATACAGATGCAGGTAAAACCTATGTCACTCGCTTAATGGCTGAATCGCTTAGAGATCAAGGTCATGAAGTTGCATTGTTTAAGCCAATTGCCAGTGGCTGTGATCGACCAAATGATCGCTTATCAAATGCAGATATTGCACGATTCCATGAATTTGATTCGAGTGTACCTGTCGAGTTGCTTAACAAGTGGTACTTTGAGCCTGCCATTGCACCTCATATTGCTGCTGAAGAAGTCGGTGTGAATCTCTCACTCAACACCTTATGTCAAGAAATGCCAAAGCTTTACAGTGAAAGAGCGCAGTTTAAAGCCTATGATATTGCTCTCACCGAAGGGGCAGGCGGTTGGAAGCTACCGTTGAACTCTCGAGAGACTCTTGATCAGTGGGTTATAGAGCAGAGTATGGGTATTATTTTAGTTGTAGGAATGAAGCTTGGTTGTATCAATCATGCTTTACTGACAGTAGAAAATATCTTGCATCAACAAGTACGTCTTTGTGGCTGGATAGCAAATATTCCAGAAGATATGCCACGACTTGATGAAAACTTAGAGACCTTGAAAGCCTTAATTCCTGTACCTTGTCTAGGTGTGGTTGAGAAAGGTCAAACAAAGCTAAGTCAGCCGCTACGAATCTAAACAAGAGAATATAATTATATGAATAATAGAGTTTTGTCATTTGTATTGCAGGGCCTAATTGCTATTCTTTGCTTTGCTTCTATTCCGGTTGCTATACGGGTAGTCACAGCAGACCCTATGACAATTGGTCTTGTGAGATTGATCATTGCTGTTATTTTTGGCTTGGTTGTCTTGGTAAAACCAGCTCAATTAAAACAACTGACAAAACAAGACTGGCTCTGGCTTGCAGCCTTGGGGTTTTCATTCGGTGTACACTGGTTGCTGTACTTTTATAGTATTAAAATTGCGAATGCCTCTACTGCAATTGTTGGCGTATCCTCTTATGGGATTCAGATTATTCTTATTTCAATTTTCTTTCATGGGCGTCCCTTTTTCAAAACCGATGGATTTGCAATTGTTGCTGTAATCTGTGGCAGTGCTTTGATTGTGCCAGAATTTTCTTTAGAGAATGAATTAACAAAAGGCTTTTTGATTGCCGTTGTCTGTGCCTTCTTTTATGCCATTTTGCCGAGTATTCATCAGCGAAATAGTCACCTCAGTTCAGGGGTTAGGTCTTTTGGACAGTTTTTATTTGCAGGTGTCTTTTTCTCATTTTTTATACCTCATATGAATTTTGATTTACCTAGCCTTGACTGGTGGGGGTTGGCATACTTAGGCGTTATAGGAACTTTGGTTGCGCATACGCTGTGGACTAATGTTGTAACTCATGTATCAGCAGTGCCGGCAAGTCTAATTTATTACTTGTCTGTACCGACTGCCATTTTCTTTGGTGTCTTTTTCTTGGATGAGCCACTGACATGGCAACTGGTTGTAGGAACTTGCTTGATTCTTTCTGGAAATTGCTTAGGTATTATTCATCAGCTCAAGAAAAATTCTTTTTTCATTGAGAATAAGGCATAAAAAAAGCCCCAGATTGGGGCTTTCATTTTAGGCTCTGTTATTCTTTTGCAATGTGTAGATTAATGCTGATAGAGCCTCGCTTATTTCAAGCGCTGCAGCTTCGTCATTGCCTATTTCAAACCAAGTACTTAACGAGTCTTTATGTTTAACCGTGCACTTACTCTCTACCGCTTCGCAGCGAGTTACAAACTCTCTTGAAAGACCATATACAGATGTACTGAATGCTGTTATTTGAGTATCGCCATCTTGGGTCATTGTTTTTTGAACCCTGATTTTATCAGTGCCTTCAAGCGATATACTTGTTTGTATCCGTGTTGAGCTAGGGACAACAGCTGCAGCTGCATTATAAGGTGTTGAGCTGAGCAGGGTGTTAATATGATTAACGAGGGCATCCGACGGCGCGTCTGTAAGGTAGAGTTTTGATATTTTATCAATATATTCATCTTGGGCGTTAACGCTGTTGACTGAATCCCAAGTGATTTCAGGTGCAGGTGCTGTTTCGGTTTCTTGCTCTGTTTCACTAATAGGTGTAAGAGCTATTCTATTTTCTATTTGAGTAATCATTTCAAGGGATTTAACATAATATTTATCTTCTGGTGTAGAGCGTAATATATATTCTTCATAATTGAAGCGAGCTTGACTCCAGTTATTGTGATGCGTTTCAATTGACGCCTTAAAATAATAGTAATTTGCTGGTAACTCAATGTTTAAACTTTCTGCACGATCCAAATAACTTTGGCTTGTTGCAAAGTCTTCGCTTGAAAGAAATTTATCTGCAGCAAGTAATAGACGTTGAAGTTCAGCTTCTACAGGGATTCTTATTTCTGTAGAGTTCAAAGGTGTTTGAGCCATAAGGTTAGAAGAACCAAATACTACGAGAGAGTAGGCCAAAAAGGTCACCATTTTATATTTCAACATATCCATTCCTCATATGCACTGCATTTATCCTTAGTAATGCAATTAAGTATAGATAATAAATTAAATTCCTATGAATGGCTAAAATAGCTTTATCAATTAAAAACTCATCTCATTAGCTCGGCGAGTAAAAGCCAATTTTTTAAAATTGGCGCTTGTTATATAAGACTTTTTACTGATTTGATGTATCTTTATGTAGTTTTGTTTATATTTTTTAGATATATAAAAGCGTACTTTTTATTTCAGTAATGTTAAATGTTCTGGCTGTTTTGGAACTTTTGATAAAAAAAAATTTTAATATTAATTGAAAGCTATTGAATCTAAACGTATCCAAAGTGTAACTGCTTGATTTTAGCTGTTTGTGATGAAATGGCTGTAAATTGTTGACGTATAAATCTTGAACTAGGATAAAAATATGTGAATAAGGGTGTATACCTTTGGTAAATTTAAATGGAATTTTAGGGTGTTCAATGAAGCATGTTGTCCCATTATTTGCTGAAAATGAGTCAGCAATTGATGAGTTTATAGACGATGCATGTCATAACTTGGAATATGAGTTTTTTGAAAGTTCTGGCTTTAAAGAAAACTTAAAGGAAGTGAGTGCTAAAGAAGGTGTAGCTCTTTTTGTGCCTACGGAAGCGCAAGACTTTCTTGAAATGATACATAGTCTTCATAACAAGATGAAGAAGAACAAAGTTGTTGTTGCTGTATGTTTGGAAGGGGTAGATTCAAATGACGCAGAGCAACTTGTGCAAGAGCTAGAGTCATATGAATTAGTATTCTGCATTAAAAGTATGCAGAACATGAGCCAAGAAGTCAGTGATTTAATCCAATTTAGAAAGTTCTTGATGTCGATTCAAGAAAAGAGTGATGATTTTAAAATCATGGCTTATCAGGCTATGGAAACAGCAGCAGAAATTGGCTTGATTACCTTGCTGCTTGAAAAGTCAATAAATATTGATGCATTGGACGACATGACAAATGCATTATTTGACACAATGAAGTCTTTAAATGCAAGTGGCAGTATTCTTTATACAAGTCTTGTAACAATGGATGAATATTATTTTTCAGATGATCAAGAATATAAAGAAAAAGAAAAAAAATTGATGGGTGCATATAGAGATCATCTTCATGAAAACTCAACTATTGGGCGTTTTAAAACTTTTTCAGGACGCTTGCTCGTCGCTGGGAAATACGTAACGGTTCTGATTAGGAACTTGCCAGATGATGAGGAAGAACAAGGCAGAATTAGAGATACCTTTGGTGCATTTATAAATGCGGCAGACTTTATAGCTAGTAATATTGAGTCAAGAATAGCTAAAGAAAAGCGCCAAAAAGTCATCAACGATACTATTGATGCGGTTGGTGAAACTGTTGAAATCGTTCAAGGTATGTTTAAAAGCCATGAGAAAAAAACGATGCAAACAATGGATGAGCTGATTTGTAATACAGAAGAAGGGCTCGCAATTCTTGGGCTTACAGAAGAGCAAGAAAATTATTTTATTAACCATCTTGAAATAGCAATGGCAAACTTAGTTGCTATGTATTCTTCCGGTATTGCTATAGAAAATCAATTCGACACAATAGTTAGTAATATTAATAACATTAGACATTTGTCTTAACTATTTTAAGCCATTGCAATTTTAAGTGAGGTGAAAAATGGCAAAAATCCTAGCAGTTGATGACTCTCCTTCAATTCGACGTATGGTTGAGTTGACGCTTGATGATGAAGACCATGATGTGACAACCGCTACTGATGGCCAATTTGGCTTTGAAGAAGCAAAAAAAGATCAGTATGACCTTGTGATTACAGATATAAACATGCCTAACATGAGTGGTTATGAGCTTATTCAGGCTTTACGGGCGCTCCCTGAATATCAAAATATTCCAATTGTATGTCTCACTACAGAGTCAGGTGATGAGCAAAAAGCAAAAGGACGAGCGGTAGGGGCAACTGGTTGGATTACAAAGCCATTTAGCCCAGAGAAACTCTTATCTGTTGTTGATAGGCTCACTTAAAAGGTTATTTTGAAGTCTTAAAAGGGTTCACTACAAAAGAAAGTGGGTAGTAGGAGAAAAGGATGTCTGCAGGAAATCAGCAATTAGATTCCGAGAATACGATGCTAAGAATAAACGCCGCTCGTGTAGGGCAGCTCATGGACTTAGTAGGTGAACTCAGTCTCGCTTCTGACGAAGTTATTCACCATCCTGACTTACATGAACTTGATAGTATTCATACATGTACAAATAAATTAAATCAGCTTATTAGAGAGCTACAAGATATTGTTTCTAGCTTGCGTCTTATCCCTATTGAAGGTGTATTCCGAAAGATGCAGCGTTTGGCGAGAGATTTATCTAAGCAAACTGGTAAGTCTTTTAAGTTCCATCTCATTGGAGAGGACACTGAAATCGACAAAGTTGTTGTTGATACTTTATCAGATCCTCTTGTTCACATTATTCGTAACTCGGTAGATCATGGTTTAGAGTCGCCAGAAGATAGAGCCAAAACAGATAAACCTGCAGAAGGTAAAGTTGTTTTATCTGCTCGCCAAGAGGGTGGTGAAATTATTATCACCATTGAGGATGATGGTGCTGGTCTTAATCGTGACAAAATTCTTTCACGTGCAATTGAGCGAGGCCTTGTTCGTAAAGGTGAAGATATTCCTGACCATAAAGTGTGGGAGCTTATTTTTGAGCCAGGCTTTTCTACAAAAGATGCGGTGAGTCAGCTTTCTGGAAGAGGCGTTGGTATGGATGTTGTTAAAACAACTATTCAATACTTACGTGGACGCATTGAAATTTCTTCCAAACAAGGCCATGGCTCAAAGTTTAAATTAATTATTCCTTTAAGTGTTGCATTTCTAAATACAATGGTTGTAAGTGCTTGTAACAAAAGCTATGCAATTTCAATTGATAATATTGCTGAAGTTTTGCAAGCAACTCATGCTGAGGTTGTAAGAAATAGTGCAACAGGTGATCTTAGCTTAAAGCTTCGAGAGCAGCTGATTCCAATTAGGTATTTAATCGAAGATGAGATAAAAATTAAAAACATGGTTCCGGAAGTCTATGTTGTCATACAGTCCATGGAAATTTGTTTTGCTTTACCTGTCGAGGCTATTGTTGGCCAGTACCAGGTTTCAATTAAACCTTTAGTTGGTTGCCTAGAAAATATTCGAGGAATTTCAGGATGTGCAATCTTACCTAATGGTGACATCTCATGGGTGATTGATCCTGCAACCCTTGTATTGGTTGATAATATGGCTTCTGGGAATGATAAGGTGGCAGCACGGTGAGCAATAATCTTTCTAAACCAGGTACACAACAAGATATCGTCTGGATTCAGCACTGGATACATAAGCATACTGGCATATGGTTCCCAGAAACAAAATTACCAATACTGGAACAGCGTCTTATTAGTATGTGCATGAAGCATGGCTTCAAAGATTTTGCTGATTTGATTGCCAAAATTGAATCGAGTTCTGGCTATGAAATTATCAATGAAATGGTTGATGTAGCTACAACTAATCACACCCATTTTTACCGTGAAACAGTGACTATCGAATATTTCACTAATAATATAGCTAATAACTATATGGATTCGAGTTTACGAGTTTGGTCTGCAGCTTCTTCAAGTGGAGAAGAGCTATACACTATTATTTTGCATCTTATTGAGAAGTATGGCTTTGAAAAAGTAAAAAGGCACTGTTCTTTTTTAGGGACTGACTTAAATAGAAAAGTACTTGAAAAAGCGGAGCAGGGGCTTTATCCACATATGCGTCTCGAAGGTATTCCGCAAAAGCTTATAGATCAATGGTTTTCGCCTGCAGGCTTGGACCTATGGTCGCTAGATCAAGTAATTTGTAAAATGTGTATGTTTAGAACATTAAACTTACTCGCACCTCGATGGCCTTTTACTAAAAAATTCCATGTTATTTTCTTACGTAATGTCCTTTATTACTTTGACACAGCAACTCAGGAAGCTGTATTGCGAAAACTATATGACGTTGTAGAACCAGGCGGATCATTAATTACTAGTGTGACAGAGTCTACGTCAAAACTAGATGTGCCTTGGGTCAGGGTTAGCTCTGGTATTTATACAAAGCCACGCTAGGGATAGAGAGGGTTAATTAAATGAATCAAATAAAAGTACTTGTAGTTGACGATTCCGCGCTCGTTCGAAAAATGTTAACAGATATTATTGAGAGTGATCCTCAGCTTACAGTTGTGCATGCAGCTAAAGACCCATATGAAGCTAGGGATTATCTTGTAGAGCATCGCCCGGATGTTATTACACTTGATATTGAAATGCCTAAGATGGACGGTGTTTCTTTTTTGAAAAAGTTTATGAGAGTTATGCCAACGCCAACAATTATAATTTCTTCGCTTGCTGAAAAAGGGAAGTCTATTACGATTGAAGCGCTGGAAGCAGGTGCTGTAGGTATTATTACTAAAAATAAAATTGGCCTATCAGATCAATTAGAGTCTATTTCACAAGATATTATTAATGAAATTAAAGCTGCAGCTAAAGTTAAATTAGATTTAACAAAACATGCCCCAACAGAAACTCGTAAGCCAAGTTTTGATAAAGCAAAGCTTGAAGAAACAACTGATAAAGTGATTGCTATTGGGGCATCTACTGGAGGCGTTGAGCATTTATCGAGAGTGTTGCCACTATTTCCTGCTGTATCGCCAGGTGTTGTTATTGTGCAGCACATGCCTGAAGGTTTTACAGCCTCATTTGCTGAGCGGCTTAACTCAATATCGCAGTTAAGAGTCAAGGAAGCTGAGCATGGTGACCGTATTTTGCCAGGGGTTGCATTATTGGCACCTGGGGGTGAATGCCATATGAGGGTTGTCCGCAAGGGCGGACAGTACTTTGTCGAGCTCGAAGCGGGTGAAAAAGTGACGTACAACCGACCATCTGTGGATGTTATGTTTGATTCTGTCGCCGAGTATGTCGGTAAGAATGCTGTTTGTGTCCTTATGACGGGTATGGGCAAGGATGGTGCAAAAGGTATGTTGAATTGTCGCAACAAAGGCTCTAGTACAATTATACAAAGTGAAAAAAGCTGCGTTATTTTTGGTATGCCAGGTGAGGCAAAAGCAATTGGCGCTGCAGAGATTGAAGTTGATTTAATGGATATTCCTCAAATTGTAATTGAAAAACTAAACTCTTAATTTAAATTTTTTTAAAATTTAAGCTATGCCAACTATGGGAGATGAATAATGGATTTTGCTCATGACCTTGGAGTCGATGTAGACGAAGAAAACATTGATCGAATGTATTTGTTTTTTCATGTTCAAAAAGAAGGTTATGGTATTCAAATTGGCCATGTAATAGAAATTGTTGGTATGCAGCGCATTGTTGATGTACCTGATGTACCTCACTATGTAAAAGGTGTTATCAACTTGCGAGGCCAAGTGATTCCTGTCATTGATGTACGGGCTCGTTTTAAAATGCCTGAAGCTGAATATGATGATAGAACTGTCATTATTGTTGTTGAGCATAAGGGCGTCAAAACTGGTTTTATTGTTGATGGTGTTAGTGAGGTGCTTGAGCTCTCTGAGAATGAGATATCGCCGCCACCACAAAGTGCACAGCAGCGAAACTCAATGATTACTGGAGTAGGTCATAAAAATGAACAAATTTGTTTTCTTCTGAGTTTGGATCACATGTTGACTTCGTCCACTGAGGAAAATAGTGAAGCCGTTTAATTGTTAAATTTAAGGATGATCCGTATTTAAGCAATGAATGGAATGTTGCTTCAAATACCTTTTGGGAGAATATCATGGAAACGATTAATTTAGTCTCTGAAGAAATTGTTAGGACTGCGCTTGATAACGCCAATGCTAACGTCATGATTGCTGATGAAAAAAGAAATATTATTTATCTGAACAAAGAAGTATATCAAATGCTTAAAAATAATCAGGTGAAGTTACAGCAAGAATTGCCTCAGTTTAATGTAGATAAATTAATCGGGCAAAATATTGATATTTTCCATAAAAATCCTGCGCATCAAATTACTATGCTGGATAGGTTGAATGATACCTATAAAACAAAAATAGAAGTTTCCGACTTGCACTTCTCACTTATCGCTAATCCGATTTTTGATAGTAGTGGTAAGCGCTTAGGTACAAGTGTTGAGTGGATGGATATAACCCAAGAGACAAACGCTCAGAGAGATATAAGTAATATCCTTGAACAAGCTGCGCTTGGTAACTTAAATGAACGTCTGAATGAAGATAACTATACAGATTTCTTTAAAATTTTCGCAACAGGCATTAATTCATTGCTGGACACAGTCAAAGCACCAATAGATGAAATTATTAATGTTGCTACAAAACAAGCAAACTATGACCTCCGATCTATGATCGAATCAAATTACAGCGGTGCTTTTGATGTTCTTAAAACATCGATGAATAAAGTATCCAAAAATATTAATAATGTTTTAAACCAAGCAGGCTCGGTTCTGGGCCAAGTCTCTCAATCTGTCACACAGCTGCGATCAAGCAGCCAAAACCTAGCCTCAGGTGCAGAAGAACAAAGTGCAGCAGTTGAAGAGGTGAGTGCAAATTTGGCTGAAACAGATAGCCAAGTTAAATCAAACTCAGAAAATGCAAACATTGCGAGTGATCTTTCATCCCAAACGGCAAAAATTGCAAACTCTGGTCAAGAGCGTATGCAGGAAATGATTCAGGCAATGAAAGATATAGCATCTTCTTCTGATGATATTAACAAAATTATCAAAGTTATTGATGATATTGCTTTTCAAACTAATTTATTAGCACTAAATGCTGCAGTCGAAGCAGCCAGAGCAGGTCAGCATGGTAAAGGTTTTGCTGTTGTGGCCCAAGAAGTAAGAAATTTGGCTGGCCGAAGTGCTAAAGCTGCACGAGAGACAGCAGAGCTTATCGAAAACTCTGGTCGTAAGGTGAAAGACGGTGTAAACATTGCCGATAACACGGCAGAGGTCCTTGGGAATATTGTTACAAATGTTCTTAAAGTTAAAGATGTTGTTGCCGAAATTGCAGCCGCTTCAGAAGAGCAAACAAAGGGTATTTCACAAATTAATTCTGCGATTGCTCAGGTGAGTACAGCGACCTCATCTAATAGTCGCCAAAGTATGGAGCTTGCGAGTGCCTCTGATGAGCTTGCAAGTCTAACTGAGAAGCTGCAAAGCGAAATAGGTCGCTTTAGTCTTATGGAAGAAAAAATTGCAGATGGTGATTGGTCTAACTTACCTGCAGGCTTTACACCTGAGATGATGCAACAAGTGATGAAAATGATGCAAGCTCAAACTAAAAACAGTAGTTCAGCTACGAGTGCAAAAGCGAAGGCGCCTGCAACACCTAAGCCAGAAGTGGCAAGAGCTGCTCCAGCACCCAAATCAACAAAGCCATCTTCAATTTTACCGTTAGATGAAGACGAGCGTGGTTATGGTGAGTTTTAACAAGTGCTCGGCTTGCCCAAAGTTTTAGTTTAGTGGAGAAGTATATATGAGTAAGCAGATTATGATTGTCGATGATTCATCAATCATGCGACGAGTCATTGCTAATGTTCTGAGCACTTTAAGTAATGTTGAAGTCTGTGCTCAAGCTAAAAATGGAGAACATGCTCTAGAAATGCTCCCGACTGTTAAACCAGATCTTATCTTGCTGGATATAGAGATGCCGAAAATGAATGGTCTTGATTTTTTAAGGCATGCAAAGCTACGAACGAGGGCAAAAATTATCGTACTTTCTTCTGTTACTGACTTAGGCAGTGACAGAGCTGTAGAGGCGTTACGCCGTGGGGCTGATGCTATTGTTTCAAAACCATCTGGTGCTATTTCAATGAATCTTGAGCAAGAGTGTAAAGATCAATTAGCACAAGCAATTAATCAGGTTCTTCAGGGTAAAGAAGGTTAGTTTTACAGGGTGTTGGAAGGCGTAGATTATGTCTAATCAAAAAGACTCTTCAAAAGCTGAGAAAATCAGGCAGGAGCTTTGGAAGACTTTTGTATATGAGATAGAAGAGCTTCTAGAAAGCATGGAGCAACAGCTTCTGCAATTAGAAGGCGATTATTCGAATGAAGATTTAATCGCAGGCTTATTTAGAACCATGCATACCGTTAAAGGTACTTGCGGCATGATGGGCTTATCCAAAGTGGAAAGCTTTACTCATAAAGCAGAAGATTTGCTTGATTCTGTGAGAGACGGCAAGGCTGAAATGGATGGCAGTATTTTAGACCTTCTCTTTAATGTTTCTGACATACTTAAAAATTCCAGTCAAGAAATCATAGATAAGAAAAGCGATGAGTTCTTTGAAGCACCGGAAGACATAGTTGCTCAGTTGCAACAGCTGCTTAATAAAATTAACAATCTTTCACCTGCCCTAGAAGAAGCGCTTAATAACCCTCCAAGCATGGATGATTCAGCCGATGATGCTGAAGAGTTTGATATGTTTGATGAGTTGGTTACAGAAACAGTAGACGCACTTGATGAGCTTGAAAAAACATGTCTTGAGCTTGAAATTAGTTATGACAACAAGCCAATGATCAACGATCTATTTCGTTGTGTTCATTCTTTGAAGGGTAATTTAAATCTTGCTGGGATGAAGCATGCAACAGATCTTTTACATCGTGTCGAAGATATTATAGGTCAAGTACGTGATGGCCAGTGCTCTCTTGTTAAGGAACATTTAGATTTATTATTCCAGGTTGGCGACTTTATGCGCCAGCACTTTCAAAGTATGACTAAAGTCGTTGACTTTGCTGTTGAAGACACTAAGCCTCTCTATGCTTTAGTTGATGCAGCCATAGCAAGTCAAGAAAAAAGCGCTGCAGACGCACCTGAAGAGGTTCAGGCAAGTGAAAATAACTTTGACCAAATTTCTATGGTTGAAGGCGATGGTCATATTCAACTTGATATTGAATATGTAGACGCCTACATTGAGCTTGTTATAGAGCAAGTTGTTCCATTTATTCAGCAATTATCTGAGCAAAAAATAGTTGAAAGTGAACTTGTTTCAGCTGTTGATGACCTTACCCACGCCGGCTCAATAGTTGGAGCCCTTGGCGCAAACAAAATGCTAATCTCGGCGCTTGATCTCGTGAAAGCTGGCAACTTATCAGAAGCAGCTTCAGCTTTTAATGAATTAAAAACAAAACTTGAAGCAAGTAAAGGTAATCTAGATTTATTTGCTTCACAATTTGTGAGTAACTCTGATGAAAGTAAAGAGGCAGGGGCTTCAACTCCAAGTGACAATGCCACCTCTGTAAATACCGCCGAAGAGGGAGCTTCAAATACGAGTAGTAGCTGGACTGCTGAAACTTTCTTTGAAGCCCTATGGACTGAATTGTCTAAGATGCGTAAAGCGCTTGATGCTCTCGCAAATGATAAGCTATCACTTGATGAGGTCATGCAACAGTTTACCGCTTTGAGTTTACATGCCTGTTGTGCAAAAGAGCTTGCTGTTGCTGACTTGTTGCAAGAGTTAAAAGCTGCCATTGGCTCCAATAATGAGGAAGCCTCTAAGCTTTTACAAACAATTTATACTATGTGCTGGGATCTTGAAGATGAGGTGAGTGAGCAGGGTCAGCCCATCACATTTGTAGATGTGCCAAAATCATCTACAGTGCAACCTGAAAAAACAGAAAGTAACCATGTTACTGATCAGCCTGCAATGAATCCTGCGCCAGTAGAGAAGGGTGAAGATCAGCAACCAGAAGCGAATGCTATTTCAAGTAAGCCAGCGGCTGAGTCACAGGTGCATGTGTCAACACCATTACCTCCCACAACCCTTATTAATGTAGGGGAACTCCCTCGGCTTGATCTTACAGTTGATCCATTATTCGTATTAGATTTTATCGCTGAAGCACGCGAAATGATCATGACTCTTGAGGAAGAAGTGTCATCTTTAGCAAAGGCTGCAGGTGATGCTCAGACTCTAGACTATACGAGATTGGTGCAATTAGTTGAGGATATTTCTTTTGCAGCTCAAGGGGTTGATGTCTTTAGTGTGCAAGAGCTTTGCTCGATGCAGCTTCAGTTATTGAAGTTGCCAGACTGGTCTTTTGATCGGGAAGTTATTAATGAGTTTATTGTTGATCTGTATCGAATCATGGTACAGGTACAAGACTCTATTCCAGAGTCAGTACAGAGACGACATCATAGTGACTTGAATTTAAGCCATGTGTTTAAACAGTGGCATGCTGAGCAATGTCTTGTAACTGCGCCTTGGCTTGTGAGGACTTTTAGTGGGTTTCATCAAAGACTCGTTGATGTTAAAGACGACCAGCAACACATTAAAGTGCATGATGACTTCGTAAAACTCATGCCTGATTTTACTCGTAAAGTTGAGAGCTTTTTATTTGCTGCGCAGTTTTACAGATTATCAGTAACAGAGAAAGTTATTCTCTCTGTTCGAGATTATATTGTTCGTGTTGGCTTTGACGTAAAACTCCTAAGTGTTGAATCGGTTAGCTTAATACTTAATATTATGAAAGCAAGTGCAAACCTCATAAGTGAAGTTTCCACTGAAGGTGAAGCAAATGAGTTTGAGCTGCAACAGTTTTCCGACCAGCTTCTTAAACTATCTGAGCCTAATATTAATTCGGCATTTTTAGCAAGTGCGAAGAAATTCTTACTCTCAGGTGAACTGCCTGAAACTCTTGAGGTTTGCCTAGATGATGAAACATTAGGCCAGGTTGCAGAGGCTTTAAAAGACGAGCGAAATATATATTTATTGCATGTGGATGTTGACCATGATGATGAAATGGCTGATAAAGCGTTTGATCTTATGGATTCAGGTAAGTTTGAAACTCTAATGAGTGCCACAGATTATGTTGACGATCGTTCCTATTTTAATTGTTTAGTCGTAAGCAGTTTAAACGTTAATACATTAACGAAGTTATTAAAAGAAATTGATGCATCGCAAGAGTATATGTTCTTAAAGAACTTGGCTGTTCCACTTGAAATGCAGCAAGAAGAATTTGTTTCGTATGTGAAGCCTATTGAGTTTCAACAAGAGCACTTGGAGTCACTTAATGAATCGATTGCAGAGCTAGTCGCAGCTAAATCTACAGTAGATCAAATTGCACTTGGAATGGGGCAAGACGATCTTTATGATCAAATTAACGCCATTATATCAACCCATGGTAACTGGGATTCCGCGCGATTTGCAGTGCAAAAAGTGCTTAGAAAGTTTGATGATGAGCGTAAATCTTTGCTTCAAGCGCAAGATCATTTCAGTGATATTTTATACAATGTTCAATATGGTTTGAGGCAATTACAAGAAGTGCCAATTGCAGTTGTATGCGATGAAATTCAAAAAACAATTGTAAATGATGCATATTTTAACGCAGATATGAGCTTTACATTAGATGATCCTGACTTGCTGATTGAGTATCAACACAAGATTGCAACTCAAGAAGCAATGATTAATGTTGTACGGTTTATTCATGAAGTTATTGCTGCTGACTCAAATTGTGAAATTGAATCTCAGTCGCTTACGCTAAATGCAGGTGAGCATTTGGAAGACCTTGTTTTTCGAATGCAATGGTCTAATGATGTAAGCCAATATTTCAGAAATAATAATCAAGCTTGGCAAAGCTTTATGCAGCAATTTTCAGATCTCTTTAATGAAAAACATGCTCACGAAGATAGAAATGTGTCTTTCGAAGAGAAGAATCGTTCTTCTGTGGACTTAAAGATTAAGCGCCACCTTGATATTCTTGATGCTATTGTTGTGCGAGTGATGGAAGATTATTACGTTATTCCAACGCAATTGGTGCAGCGTATTGTTAATGCTGAAGATGCAGAGGAAATAAAAGGTTCAGCTATGGATGAGTCGTCCATGGTTAAAGTAGAAGACAAGCTTTATCCTGTTACTGTTATTACAGATGGGCAGGATAAGAGTTTAGAGTCTAAGGACCAAAAGAACCCTAAAATTGTCCTCTTACTACAGCAAGAGCGCCAAATTTGCAGTTTAATTGTTGATGAGTTACTAGGTATGCAGCAAGTTGTATTGGCGCCGCTGCATGGCGAGTTACGAGCCAATAATCGTTTGCAATCCTGTGTTGTGCTTGGTAAAGATCGTATAGGCTTTGTGTTGAAGTCTGGCGCTGTTTTTGGCCAAACTTCAACAGGTGCCTTTATGTCTAAGTAGCTTTAATTAGGCTCGATTAATCAGATGCCCTTGGTCGTGTAACTGCTGAGCAGTTGTATGATGACTCTTGATAATAAGCGAAGCTAAAAATGGCCGGTGATTGTGAATATCCTGGCCTATTTTTTTTGCTTCTGGGAAAAGGTCCTGATCTTCGTTTAAATCAACAACTCTAAAGTCTGGATGCCCTGACTGCGCTGTTCCAATAATATGGCCAGGCCCTCGTATTGCTAAATCTTTATCTGCGATAACGAACCCATCAGTGGTTTCTCGTAAAATATTTAGGCGCTCAAAGCTTGTTTGTTGCAGGGGTATTTTATGAATTAAAATCATAAAACCTTCTTTGTCGCCACGGCCAACTCTGCCTCTTAACTGGTGAAGCTGCGTTAGCCCCCAGTTATGAGCATCTTCAACAACCATTAAATTAGCATTTGGAATGTTTACGCCAACTTCAACCATGCTGGTTGCTAAAAGAATTTGTGTTTCATTGCGAATAAATTCATCTAAGCGTATTTTCTTTTCATCTTCGTCCAGTTGACCATGGAGTAAACCAATATTAATACCTGGCAGGTGAGCTTGTAGGCTCTCATAGGTTTCTTCAATAGATTTTTTTTCACCTGAGTTTTCTGTTTCTTGAATAAGGGTGCACACCCAAAAAACTTGCTGTCCAGTTTTAATAAAAGCTTTAACTCGTTCGTATAAGAGTTCTCGTTGGTCTTCCCCAATGGCTTTTGTTGTCACGACTTTTCGGCTAGGTGGTAATTCATCGATTACTGATGTTTGCATATGAGCATAAATACTCATTGTTAAGGTTCTTGGAATAGGTGTTGCAGTCATCATCAATTGGTGCGGTACTGTGGTATGGCCATCAGGATGTTGTACAAGACCTTTTTCAAGAAGTGATAAGCGTTGTGCAACACCAAAGCGATGCTGCTCATCAATAATAATGAAGCTTAAATTTTTATAGGTAATGTCTTTTTGGAAGAGGGCATGTGTGCCTATAACAATATCGCACTCACCTGTGCTGATGAGTTCCATTATATGTCGTCGTTCTTTGGCTTTAAGCCGACCCGTTAACAGCTGGATATTTAAATCAAGTGGCGCAAGAAATTGTCTAAAGGCTTCTAGATGCTGTCCAGCTAAAATTTCAGTAGGTGCAAGTATTGCAACCTGATTTTTTTGTGTAGCAACTTGGGCTGCTGCCAGTGCTGCAACAAGGGTTTTTCCTGAACCTACATCTCCTTGGAGTAAGCGCAGCATGGAGGCTGGTTGTGCTAAGTCAGTATAAATTTCTTGTAGAGATCGCTGCTGAGCGCCTGTCATTTTAAACGGAAGAGCTGCAAGAACTTTCTCTTCTGCCTCTTTGCTTGATTGGAATGCAGGGCTTTCTGTTTGCTGAATTCGAGGTGTCCATAGCAGCTGATGCGTAATTATTTCTGTCAGAATTAAATATTGATAAGCTGGATGCTCGCGATTAATGAGTTGTTCACCTGTGTCTTTAATTTTGATGTGGTCCCCTTGATGAATTTGCTTTAATGCTTCAAGTAAATTCAAATCGCTATTCACAAGACCTGTTTGTTGAATAAAGTCAATTGAGAACGGGGCTTTACCTAATTGATCAAAAACCCACTGAGTCCATTGGCGCCATTGTTTTTGATAGATACCTTGGGTTGATGGATAGATAGGGGTGAGGTGGTCTGATAATGGGATATCACCATTATCAAGAAAAAGTGCTTCTGGATGAATCATCTGCAATCGAGGCAGGCCATGCTGTGTGTATTGGCTTACTTCGCCGAAGATTCGAACTCGATTATGCTTTTCCCACTGCAGTTTTTGGTGTCGCTGTGGCTTAAAGAAAATCAGGGTGATTTGATGCATTGATTCTTCGTGTGCATCTTGGCATTCAATAATTAAGCGTGAGGTTTTACCTGGCGTCATTTTAACGCTGAGAATTTCCAGCTCTGTTTGGCAGGTTTTTCCAATAAAGCCATGAAGCCTTGATAACGGAATGAGTGTGCGGCGGTCTTCGAAGCTACGTGGGAGATGCCAGAGCAAATCGTGAATATTATAAATATGCAGCCCAGCAAGGCGCTCGAGTAATTTAGGGCCAACTTTAGGGATTTTGCTGCAACTGCTCGCAAGGAATAAGCTGGCAAGTGCGGCACTATCTTGCTCTTTAGCTGAAAGAGGGGATGAACTTGATCTATCCTGATGACTCATAGTAGTGCTCTTTACATGTGCTTCAAACATTAGGGGCATCATACGAGGCCTCCCTTGTAATCTGAGTATACAAAACAGCTAATAATGATAAAAGCCATGTAAAAGAAAGTTGCATCTCTAAATGAAAATCATTATCATTTGATGCTGTTGAAATATTCTAGTGATGGAATCGATAAAGTAGCGTGATGACTGGTCATTAAATTAAAAGTCGAGAGGGTTATATGGGAATTCAAGTACAAAGTGTGTTTGGTCGTAAAATAAAAGGACTTGCGCTTGCGTTGATGGCTATGGGGCTATCTGCATGTGGACAAAGCAATTCTGATGCAAAAGAAGCTTCAGCTGAAGCCGATAAAGGTGAAGTTGTTGTATTTTCTGCACGTAAGCAGCATTTGATTGAGCCACTCTTTAATGAATTCACAAAAGAAACTGGCATTAAAGTTAACTTTATTACAGATAGCCCTCAGCCACTTCTTGCTCGAATTGGTGCCTCTCAGGACCGTGTTGAAGCTGATGTATTTATGGCCGTTGACGCTGGCAGCCTTTGGTCAGCATCGAATCAAGCGCTTTTAGAGCCAGCGAACTCTGAAATCCTTAACTCTCGTGTACCTACTGAATTCCAAGAACCTAATGGCATGTGGTATGGTCTCTCTAAAAGAGCTCGCACAATTGTTTATTCTACAGAAAGAGTTAAGCCAGAGAGCTTGTCTTCTTATGAGCAACTTGCTGATGCTGAGTGGAAAGGCCGTCTTTGTTTAAGAACATCTCAGAAAGTATATAACCAGTCATTGGTTGGCATGCTTATCGAAGAGTACGGCGAGCCAAAGGTAAAAGAAATTCTAGAAGGTTGGGTTGATAATCTTGCAGCCCCTGTATTCTCCTCTGATACCCTGTTAATTCAAGCAATTGCCTCTGGTATGTGTGATGTAGGTATTGTTAATACTTACTACCTAGGTCAAGAGCTTGCGAAAAATGCCGATTTACCAGTCAAAATTCATTGGGCTAACCAAGAATCTAATGGTGTTCACGTGAATATTTCTGGTGCAGGTATTGTGAAGAATGCGCCACATAGGGATAATGCAGTGAAATTACTAGAGTTTTTGGTGTCAGATACTGCTCAAAAGCAGTTTGCAGGCTCCAACTATGAGTATCCTGTTGTCGAAAATATTCCTGTAGATCCAGTTGTTGCCAAGTGGGGCGAATTTAAAGGTGATAAAACACCTATCGCATACGCTGGTGAGAACCAAGCAAAAGCAATTATGCTGATGGATCAAGTAGGTTATCAGTAAAGTAACTGGTGGTTGTTATTCCTACTCAAACATTGAAATCTCCATTATTTATTTGGGCTGGCCTTTGTGCCGGCCTTGTTATTTTGCCAGTGCTATGGTTGGCCACTTCGTGGGCTGAAATCAGAGCAGATTTATGGCAGCATCTTATTGAAACGCAAATCCTTGAGTTAATTTGGAATACATTACGATTAATTCTGGGCGTTTTTATTGGGGTAAGCTTGTTGGGAACTTCATTAGCTTGGATCGTGACCAAGTATGAGTTTCCTGGTAGGTCGTTTTTTGAGTGGGCTTTAGTTTTACCTTTTGCTATACCTGCTTACGTCTTTGCTTTTATATTCATTGGTACATTTGATGGTGCTTCAACGCCAATGAATTCTTTCCGCCAGTTTAGTGGCTTGGATATCTGGCCTCAGGTTCGAAATTACTGGGGTGTGCTTATCTCCTTTGTATGTGCCTTTTACCCTTATGTTTATTTGCTTGTTCGGGGGCGATTAAAACGCCAAGGGCAAGAAATTTATGAGGTGGCTCAAACACTTGGCTGTAAACCGATCGCTTTATTTTTCCGTGTTGCTTTGCCAATAGCCTGGCCAGCTGTAGTTGGTGGTGCAGGCTTGGCTGTAATGGAAACCATGGCAGATTTTGGTGCTGTTTCTATCTTTAATTATCAGACTTTTACAACTGCTATTTATAAGTCTTGGTTTGGATTCTTTAGCTTACAAACTGCGGCACAGTTAGCGTCTATGCTGGTTGTTGCTGTTATTGTATGGCGTTCAATTGAAGCATTTATGCTACGTGGTCGTGATGCGACTGGTGAAAAAACAACTCGCTCAAGAGCAGTAGAGCGGTTTAATCTCAGTGCAAGGACTGGTTGGTTAATTACTTTTCTTTTTACACTCCTTTTTTCTATTACTTTTATAGTTCCAATGTTTCGTCTGGTTATGTGGGTAGGGCAGGCCTGGAGCCCATCTGTTCTAAATCATTTCTATGAATATCTGAGCAATAGCCTTATTTTATCAGTTGCTGGCGGAATACTTGTGGTTTTTTGCTCGCTATTTCTTGCGATTGGTACACGCCAAGATGGTCGTAAACGCATGAAAAATGCTGTACGGTTTGCAACCCTAGGTTACGCGCTTCCAGGGAGTATTCTTGCAGTTGGCTTGATGATGGTAGTGCTTTTCCTGCAGAAAAAGATTGAACTCTACACAGGCCTGTCTTTGGCGCTAGTCGGTGGAGTTGGAGTCTTGCTCACGGCCTATGTTGTTCGATTTTTAGCTGTTGGTTATTCAGGAGCTCATACTGCAGTAACAGAAGTGCAGCCTCATATTGGCGAAGCCGCGCAAGTTTTGGGTGTCCCACTCTGGCGTCGAGTTATAAAGCTTTATTGCCCTCTTGTTTCCCCTGGCTTGTTTGCAGCTTTGTTATTGGTTATTGTTGATATTCTTAAAGAAATGCCTGCAACTTTATTGCTTAGACCATTTGGCTGGGACACCTTGGCAGTGAGCATTTTTGGCTTTACAGCTGAAGGTGATTGGGCGCTTGCCGCTTTGCCAGCTCTTGCTCTTGTTCTTATTGGCTTGGTACCTGTTTATATTCTTATTAAACGGTATTAGCCTTGGTTTGTGAATTCGTGGCATCACTTTTGTAATACTGGTACACTGCGCATCTTAGTTTTTATTTTAGTGATAGACCTGCACTTATTCTTCAATGAAAAGTGGGGTAAAACATGAGTTTCTGACATGCATATTCATAGGCTTTTGAATCCAGCAGTTTGGCATGACCAAGTTGATGCGAAGGGTATATCATCTTCACAGTCTTGGGCTCTTGCTATTGGTAACTTTGATGGTGTTCATCAAGGACACCAGCTGATTATCAAAACTTTAAAAGAACAAGCTTCTCGAGTTCAGGCTCAGCCTGCTGTGATGATTTTTGAATCGCAGCCATTAGAATACTTTTTAAAAGATAAAGCACCTATTCGCTTAATGAGTGCTCGAGATAAGATTCAAGCCTTATTCAATGAAGGCGTTGCAATGGTGCTGGTATGTCGATTTGATCAAGAGCTATCCCTGCTGCATCCTGCTGACTTCATGAAAAATCTACGTGAAAATGTCAATATAAAGGGATTAACATTAGGCCAAGATTTTCGATTTGGCTTTAAGCGACTTGGCGACGTTGCCTATTTGAAAGGCTATTGCCAAAATGAAGCCTTAGACTTAGTTGCAATGCCAGATTTTAACTTGTCGCAAACAAGAGTATCTTCAAGCTTAATTCGTCAATTTATTGGTCACAGTCAATTTGAAGAAGCCAGCTTATCTTTAGGGCGCCCGTACTATTTAGAAGGCGTGGTACAGCATGGTCGTAAACTTGCGAGAGACTTAGGTTTTCCAACGGCTAATGTAAAGGTTGTTAGACGTATACCGCCTTTGCATGGTGTGTTTGTTGGCAAGGCATATCTGCCATATAATGGTGAAGTTCATTATAATGCCGTGGCTAATTGTGGCTGGAAACCAAGTGTTGGTGGTCGAGTCTGGCAAGTGGAAGTTCATATATTTGATGAGAACTTCAAACCAATTTCTCTTTATGGTCAGAGGCTTAGATTTGAGCCAATGGCTAAGCTTCGAGATGAACAAAAATTTGATTCCCTCGAAGCATTAAAAAATGCAATTGCTCAGGATGTTAAGGCAGCCCGAGCATTTATGAATACAGAATCCTGCTAATTTAAACAAAGTGAGTGGATGATATGGCTGGTGGAAAAGATAAACCAAAGGCTGAGGCTAGCGTTTACAAGGATACATTGAACCTTCCAAAAACTGATTTCCCTATGCGTGGAAATTTACCGCAGCGCGAACCACAGATTCTAGACTTCTGGAATAATGAGTCTGTGTATGATGACCTTGAGAAAGAAGCAATTGAGCGTATTGCAAGTGGTGAAGGCAAAGTATTCACACTGCATGATGGCCCTCCATATGCAAATGGTGATATTCACATTGGTCATGCTGTTAATAAAATATTGAAAGATATGGTCATTAAGTCCAAGCGTCTTGCTGGCTATGCTGCTGGTTATGTACCTGGCTGGGATTGCCACGGTCTGCCTATCGAGCTTCAAGTTGAAAAGAAGTATGGTAAGCGGGGTGTTAAATTCACAGATGCTGAGTTCGTTGAAAAATGCCGTGACTATGCCGAGTCACAAGTTCAGCGTCAAAAAAATGACTTTATTCGTCTAGGTGTGCTTGCAAACTGGGATAATCCTTACAAGACAAAAGATTTCCGTACAGAAGCTGAAACGGTTCGTACGCTTGGTAAAATCCTTGAAGAAGGGCATATCTATAGAGGCGTGAAGCCTGTTTACTGGAGTGTGGCAACAGGTTCTGCACTTGCGGAAGCAGAAGTTGAGTACCAAGATAAGGTTTCTAATTCTCTCGATATTCGTTATCCAGTCGTTAATCAAGATGATCTTGCAGCTCGATTTGCACTTGAAAAGCCTTTAACAGACGGCGCGAAAGCCTCTGTCGTTATTTGGACAACAACGCCATGGACTTTACCATCAAGTTTGGCTGTTTCTGTACACCCAGAGCTGACTTATGTTCTAGCGCAAGTAAAATATGAAGAAACAGATGCTGTTGAATACATCATTCTCGCTCAAGATATGATTGAGTCACTTGAGAAACGTTGGGAGTCTAAGAAGCTAACACTTAGTGTGATTGCAGAAGCAAAAGGTCAGTCTCTTGAGCAAATGCAGCTGCATCATCCATTTTATGATCGTGTTTTACCTATGATTCTTGGTGATCATGTTACGACTGAAGCCGGTACTGGCTGTGTTCATACAGCGCCAGATCATGGACCAGATGACTTTTATGCCTGTAAAAAATATGGCATTGGTATCTTGAACTTCGTTGATGACAATGGCTGCTTCAGAGATAAAGTACCTACGTTCGCTGGTCAGCATGTCTATAAAGTTGATGACGCTATTCTTGAGGCCATTGAGTCGCAAGAGCACATGTTCTTCAAAACAAAACTAAGCCACTCATATCCACACTGCTGGAGAACAAAGACACCTTTGATTTTCCGTACAACTTCGCAGTGGTTTATGAAGACGTCAAGCCCTGAGTTTCTTGAGAAATCCATTGATTCTTTAAATGATGTGCAATGGGTTCCAGAGATGGGTGAGAGTCGAATGAAGGCGATGCTTGAGACAAGCCCTGACTGGTGTCTATCTCGTCAAAGACTTTGGGGTGCGCCAATTCCATTTATTACTCATAAAGAGACAGATGAATTACATCCAAGAATGCCAGAGCTTATTGATCAAATTGCAACTGCAATTGAAGAAAAAGGTCTTATGGCCTGGCACGACATGGAACTTTCAAGCCTAATCGGAGATGAGGCTGAAGAGTATCGTAAGTCTTCTGACACGCTTGATGTGTGGTTTGATTCTGGTGCTTCTCACTATGCAATCGCTCGATTACGTCCTGAGTGTCAAATGCCTGCAGATATGTATTTAGAGGGCTCTGATCAGCATCGTGGCTGGTTCCAAACATCTTTAAAAACAGGTATTGCTGTTAATGGCAAGCCTCCATTTAAAGCTGTTATGACGCATGGTTTCGTTGTTGATGGTTCCGGTAAGAAGATGTCCAAGTCTCTTGGAAATGTTGTTGCGCCATTACAAGTTATTCAGAAGTTTGGTGCCGATGTGCTTCGACTTTGGGTTTCTGCTACGGATTACACTGCTGAAATGGCTGTTTCTGATGAGATCTTAAGCCGTAATGTCGATTCTTACCGTCGTATTCGTAATACATTGCGATTCATCATGGCAAACATCCATGATTTCGATCCAGCTAAAGATGCATTAGACGCTGATAAGCTTCTACCTTTGGACAGCTGGCTTATTTCAAAGGCGCAAGAACTACAAGATGAGATTAAAGAAGCCTATTCAGAATACCAGTTTGTTCAAGTGATTCAGAAAGTACATCATTTCTGTAGTATTGAACTTGGTTCATTCTATCTTGATGTTATTAAAGATCGTCAGTACACATGTAAAGCTGATAGCCAGCCACGCCGTTCTGCACAGACAGCTCTTTATCATGCGCTTGAAGCCTTAGTTCGCTGGATTGCACCTGTACTAAGCTTCACTGCAGAAGAAGCTTGGTCTCATATGCCTGGTGAGCGTGATAAGTCTGTTATGACTGCAACTTGGCATAAGCTTCCTGCAGTTCAAATGCCAGAAGAGTACACACCAGCGTTCTGGCGTCAGTTGATTGCTGTAAGAGCAGCTGTGAATAAGGAAATTGAGAAAGTACGTCAAGAAGGTGTTGTTCGAGGAAGCCTTGATGCAACAGTTGAAATTGCGTGCTCATCTGATTTACAAGAGTGGTTAAATCAGCTTGGCGAAGAACTTCGTTTTGTTCTCCAAGTCTCTAAAGTCACTGTTAAAAACTTTAAGGAAGAAAAACAGGTTTCAACGGATGCAGAAGGCATGCTTATTCAAGTAAGCGCAAATTCAGATGAGAAGTGCGAGCGTTGCTGGCACCGTCAGCCTGATATTGGTCAGTATGTAAAGCATCCAAGCCTGTGTGGTAGATGTGTGGAGAATGTCGATGGTGACGGGGAAAGCAGATTCTTTGGCTAAGGAAGACTTACGTCTCTCTGAGTCGGGTATTATGTGGATTTTTCTGGCGATAGCTTGTTTTATCGCCGATCAACTTACAAAGCTATGGGTGTCGGCTTCATTTGAATACAGAGAAGTGCTTGAAGTGCTGCCTGTCTTTAATTTGACGCTAGCTCATAACTACGGTGCTGCCTTTAGTATGTTGAGTGAAGCTGGTGGTTGGCAACGCTGGATGTTTTCAGGGCTTGCGATTATTGCGAGCGTGATTATTCTTGGATGGCTTAGACGTACGCCTAAGTCCTTGAGGGTGTTTTGCATTAGCCTCACGCTTATTTTAGGTGGTGCGCTTGGAAATGTATTTGACCGACTGGTTCATGGCTATGTGATCGATTTTCTTGATTTTCATTGGGGTAATGCACACTTTCCTGCATTCAATATTGCAGATACGGCCATTACAGTAGGTGCCATTCTTATGCTATGGTACTCTTTTTTTATTGAGCCAAAGCTAGAAGCAGCGCAGTCTGAAGAAGGCTCGAAGGAGTAAATATGCTTGCAATTGGACCTAATACTGAAATTACAATGCACTTTTCTTTAGCACTTGCGACAGGAGAAGTGATTGACTCAACGATCAATGCGAAGCCAGGTACATTTAACTTTGGCGATGAAACTCTGCCTGAGACATTTGAAAAGCTATTAGTCGGATTAAAAGCTGGTGATAGACGCTCATATCTTGTGAATGGCGATAAAGGCTTCGGTCCTCGTAGAGATGAAAACATTCAGCGATTTAAAGCTGAAAAACTGCGTCCTATGGCAGATGAGCCGCTTGCAAATGGTCTTACTATTTTGTTTGAAGATGCATCTGGTCAGTATATTTCTGGTGTGATTTCCAATTTGCCAGAGGGCGATGTTGCAGATGACTACCTAGTAACTGTTGATTTCAATCACCCGCTTGCTGGGCGTGACTTACATTTTTCAGTTGAAATTATTGATGTAAAGGCTGTTGCTCAAACAGTTTCAATCCAATAAAAAATTTTTACATACCCTTGAGAGGGTATTTAGATGATATGAGGTGATTCGTGCAAATACTCATGGCTAATCCAAGAGGGTTCTGTGCAGGTGTAGATCGCGCTATTGCAATAGTAAATAGAGCTCTTGAAACATTTGGTCCGCCTATTTATGTTCGTCACGAAGTTGTTCATAACAAGTATGTTGTGCAAGATCTTCAATCTCGTGGCGCAATTTTTGTTGAAGAAGTTGATGAAGTACCTGAAGATGCAATTCTCATCTTTAGTGCGCATGGCGTATCTCAAGCTGTAAGAACTATGGCGAATGACCGAGGTTTCAAAATTTTTGATGCAACATGTCCTCTTGTGACTAAAGTGCATTTAGAGGTTGCCCGTTTTGCTAAAGATGGCTATAGCTGTATTTTGATTGGTCATGCTGGTCACCCTGAAGTTGAAGGGACAATGGGGCAATACGACAGTCAGTCTGGTCAAATTTATTTGGTAGAGAATGTTGAAGATGTTGATAAGCTTGATATTTTCTCTCCAGAAAAGCTTGCTTTTGTGACGCAAACAACGCTCTCCATTGACGATACTCAAGTGATTGTTGATGCGCTGCAAAAGCGTTACCCTCAAATCATTGGACCAAAGAAAGATGATATTTGCTATGCGACGCAAAACAGACAAGATGCTGTAAGGATTTTGGCAGAGCAGAGCGATGTCATGATTGTTGTTGGTTCACCAAACTCATCAAATTCAAATCGCTTGAGAGAGCTAGCAGAGCGATGTGGTACACCTGCCTACTTGGTTGATGATCCTGCTCAGCTTTCGAATACATGGTTTGATAATGTGAGAACGATAGGCGTGACTGCTGGTGCTTCAGCGCCTGAACAGTTGATTCAGCAAATTATTGAGCAGATGAAATCATTCGGTGCTACAGACATGAATGAGCTTGAGGGTATTGAAGAAAATATTTCTTTCTCATTACCAAAGGGTTTAAGAGATGCGGACATTGAAGCAATGGGCCAGATTCCTGTTGTACAAATGCATTCACCTCAGTAAATAAAATCTTAATGATATATCTATAGCCGTAAGCGATAAACATAGTTTTTCTCTTACGGCTTTTTTTATAGGGTTTTTTATTATGAAAAAAGAACTTCAGCCCATTATTTGGGAAGACGCTAAGCTTCAGCTTATAGATCAACGAGCTTTGCCTGCAAAAGAAATTTATATCACTCTAGAAGATGCTGCTGGTGTAGCAGACGCTATTACAAAGATGGTTGTGCGTGGTGCGCCAGCTATTGGTATTAGTGCAGCCTATGGAGTCGTTCTTTCTTATTATCATCGCCAAGGTAATGTTGAGCTGATAAGCCAAGACTTTAAAACCCTTGAGCATAGTCGTCCAACAGCCGTTAATTTGCACCATGCTTTAGCACGGTTAAAAAAGGTATGGTTTGATGAGCTTGAGTCTCATGGTGGTGCGCATGGTGCTTTTGAAGCTATTGGTCAAAGACTACTTGAAGAAGCAAAAGCGATTCAAGCAGAAGATCTTGAGTACAACGTGGCAATGGCTAAACACGGTATCAAATCTCTGAAAGAGTCTACAGAGAAACAGACAATCAAGGTTATGACGCACTGTAATACCGGTTCTTTGGCAACAGGTGGTTTAGGAACAGCGCTTGGTATCATTAAAACAGCTGCTCATAAAGGTTTTGTAGAGCATGTGTATGCAACTGAAACTCGCCCATGGTTGCAGGGAAGCCGTCTTACTGCATTTGAGCTCAATTATGAAGGTGTTCCTGTACAGCTTCTTGTAGAAGGTGGTGCAGCAGGGCTTATGGCATCTGGCGAAGTTGATTGGCTCATCGTGGGTGCTGATCGTATTACTGCCAATGGTGATGTTGCGAATAAAGTAGGTACTTTTACTCTTGCTGTATTAGCGAAACAGTTTGGCGTAAAGGTAATGGTTGCTGCACCATCAACAACTGTTGATATGAGCCTTGAATCAGGTCAGCAAATTCCGATTGAATATCGTGGATCTGAAGAAATTTTAAAGGCAGCTGGTTATGCTGATGGCTTTGATATGCCTGTTTATAACCCAGCATTTGATGTAACGCCGGCAGCGTTTATTGATCTTATCGTCACTGAGCAGGGCGCAGTAAAACCAGCTCAGCTTGCAAGCCTTTTTGCTTAAGGCTTTTATTAGCACGCCGGTTTTATAATCGGCGTTGCTTCTATCTCTAGTGTATTTTCATCATTAGATTCTGCAACGAACTGCAAAAGTGCTTTTGTTAGTTGCTGGTCTTTATGCTCTAAGCTCAGTTTCATCGCCTCTTTAACCCCTGGCAATGTGATCTTCACTTTAATACTTTGTGTTTGCAGCATGCGAATTGCAAAATCTGTTTGCTGTTCTGCAACAGCAACCCAAAGGGCGTTATCGCAGGAGTCTTGGTCTATTAAAGACTGTGTTGCTTCAATTTGAGTTGATAATGCTTCAAGAGTATGAATGTTGCCGCTCAGTGCTGCTTGAAACAATGCTCGACGATATTCTTTTTGTGTATTCATACTCAAGCGAGGTGGTAACTGCGCAGGTTCTGGCACATTTAGGTTTTCTAAATGTAAAGAAATGGCTTGGATGTGCATCAACCTTGCTGCATCTGAAATTTTACTATGTATATGCTGATCGCTCATTGTTTTAACTGCTCACTTTTTGAAAGATAAATCTTAAAGTTAAAAGAGAATATGTAGTTTTAATAAATAAGCTATTTGATACTCATTTGCACTAAGTTGCTTATTTAAAGGTAAACAAACCCCATGACGGTAATATTAAAAAAACCGAATTTTATATATAAATTTTATAAGTGCTTCAATAAAGAAACCTGCTCCATGTATTTCAAATGAGCATGGATTTATTAAAGCTTGAGTATCTTGTCACACGTACACTGCTAGCAATGTATGGCGTTTTAAAGTGTTTTTAACTTTAATAGTGAGAAGAGTAGTTCAACACCTGAGATTGCGCTGTGAAAATGATTAAAAAAACTGATTAATTTTTAATCATAATGAGGTGGCTATTTTTAGTGATATGAAATGTGTGATTTTATGAGGGTTCTGACTTTGTTTGCTATTGGTTTGTAATTATAAATGGAAAAAAAAGGTTTATCTGAATTAGCTCAAATAAACCTTTTTTACGCAAGTAAAACAGCTATAGGTTCACCATAACTGATTTATCTCTTAAATTGATTTTGACTTCATTGCTGTCGCTTCTTCAAGATGCTTTTTAATGACGGGATTATCAGGTGATTTCTCTGCCGCAAGTTGAAGAAGTTTAATACCTTTATCTCGCTTACCTGTTTGCACAAGAATCCAAGCATATGTATCAATAATCTCACCAGTTTCAGGTGCAAGCTTATAAGCTTTAGCTGCATAATCTGCTGCATCGGACTGGTTTTGGTTGAATTTTAACCATGCGATGTTGTTAAGGTACACAGGTGAGTTAGGTTGAAGCTTTAAGAGCGATTCATAATATTCAATAGCTTGCGTAGGGTGGTTATTCTGCTCATAAATTGTTGTTAAGGCAAAGAGGCTGGCCTCAAGCTCAACTGCTGTTCGTCTTTGTTGCTCTGGCGTATTGGATTGCGTTTTAAAGTCTGCTAATACGTTTTTGTACCAAGTTTGTACGTGAGCAATAGACTCTTCAAATGTGCCTGTTGCTTGCTTAAGTTTGAAAACTTTCAGTGCAAGTCTAAAGCTTGGTTGCTGTTCCCATGCTTGGTTGAAGTAGGTAAGAGCTTTATCGTTATGACCATTTGAAAGTTCAAGGTCACCTAGAAGCTCTTGACCAACAGTGAAGTTTGGTTCTTTATCAACAAGCTTTTTCAAAATTTGTACGGCTTCATCTGGGCGCTGTAACTCTACTGCAAGGCGAGTGAATAGCGTTGCCATTTGAGGGGTTGGCATGATATCCATAGCTTCTTTGAGCTGGATATAGGCTGGCTGGAAGCGTTTGCGCTTGAAGTCGTTAAGAGCAGAAGCGTACAGAGAGAAAGATAAAACTTTTTGTACATAAAGGTTGCGAGGCGCTTTCTCATAGAGCTTCTTGGACAGATCTCGTGCAGCTGCCATGTCTTTGTTTAAGATATGAGTAATAGCTAAAGCGACTTCAGTTGCAATGACAGGCTTTGATTGCTGGCTTAGAATTTGTTGAATCTGCTGCTGCGCTGCTTCAGGGCTGCGAGGGTAGCTGCTAATCAGACCTTGGTATGAAGGTAAGAAGTCAGGTCTTACTTTAATACTTTTAACATAGAGGTCTTGTGCCTCTTTAATATCGCCACGATCTTGGTAGATATAGGCGAGTAGGTTCATTGCATCTGGTTCGTTTGCATCTTTAGCTAGAACTTCTTTTAGTTTTGCTTCTGCATCATCAAACTGACCTTTATTCGTCATAACACTAGCCATAAGCACTTTGAGGTCTTGGCTATCTGGGTATTTTTTCAGGCCTTTTGTGAGAAGGTCTTCTGCTGCTTCATACTTACTTAAACGAAGGCGTGCTAGAGCAAGTGCTTTGATTGTTTCTTCATTAAGGCCCTCAAGGCTTTTCGAGGCTTGGCTTAGAAGATGTTCTGCAGTTTCAATATCACCTTGTTTAAGCTTGATCATACCAAGACCAAGATTACTTAATTGGTTATCTGGAGAAATGGAAAGCACTTCTTCAAAGTATTCGCCTGCTAAGCCAGAGTCACCTTGCTCATATGCTTCAAGTGCACTTTTTAAGCTTTGTTGAATTTTACCTTGAGGCGAGTCTGCTAAGGTTTTATTCAAGCGTAAGGCTTCTTCTGTACGGCCTTGGTCTACATAGGCCTTAGAAAGGCCATGAATTGCACGGTAGCGCTGGCTTGTCATAATGTCATATTTGCCGAGAGCAGCAATCGCTTGGCTAAAGGATGCCTCTGCAAGGTCTGGTTGTTTCTGACTAATATAGAAGTAGCCTTGGAATATAAGAGCATCAGCAAAATCTGTTTTTGACTCTATCGCTTGGTTTAACCAGTCAATAGCTTTTTCTGATTGGCCTAAGGCATTATTAGCGAGAGCCATGCCCAGTAAACTTTCTGAGTTTTGCGGGTTTTGATCTAGGGATTTTGAAAAGTACTCAGTAGCTTTTTCAAAATTATTACTCACAAGGGCTGCGTCACCGTAAAGGCGGTTAATATCAGATGTCACTGTGTAGGATTTTGAATACTGATCAAGATTTGCAATAGCTTCTTTGCTTTGACCTAAGTGTGTAAGTGTTTCAATATACTTTGAAAAAAGACCAGGGTACTCTGGTGCATTTGGATCCATTTTAACAAGAATCTCTTTATAATTTTTCTTTGCACTTTTATAATCGCCCGCAGTATAGAATGTGTCGCTTAGAAGGCGCTTAGCTTCCATTGAGTCAGGCTGCATTCGAAGGAGATTCTGGCTTTCAATTAAGGCTGATTGGATCTGACCACTCAGTAGATAGCTTTGCGCTTCAAATAATGTTTGGTCAAAATCTGGTTGTTTTGGTGATCTGTCACATGCTGCTAAAAGCAAGCTAGAAGAGACAAGACCAATGCTCAGGATCTGCTTTACGATCGCCTTCATAGAGGTTTCCTTTTAAGCTTAAAAATTTTTATCTATCGACCAGTAGTCAGTTGCTATTTGAGTTAAGTGCATGTGCACCTGAAATTAATGCATTATTTTAACATAGATAGCTTTAAATCCTAATCGCAGAATATTGGTAATAATGTTATTAAAGTCGTCTAAAGTATTGATAATAGCTAGAGATTAAAAAAATGACCAAACTTTGAGCGTGTCATTTTCAGTACTTGGTTTACTCTATTGGTGGTTCGCTTGTGTTTGAACGGCTTAGGCAATGACTTTAGAGGCATTGCCAATACGACTAAGAAAAAACATGTATTGTTATCAGCTTTATGAGGCTGGTTGGGCATCTAAAGATGAGTTTTAACCTTGTGATGGCAGAAATAGTACAGAGTTATGCCTGATAAATGTGTGAAAGTTCAGTGTACGATTTGAGTTATCTCTAGCATGAGTGCTCGCTAAATAAGCTATTATGGCAAGTAAGAAAAGAATTTGAGGATTTAATTGGATGTTAGAGCAATCGATGTTGGCTCGAGACCGTCGTCGTGAGATGGTGCTATTGGCCGTAACAAGCGTGTTGTTACTAGCTCAGCTTTCAGTGATATTTTTGCCAATATCTGTTGATCGAGAACAGATTTGGGTAAACATACTCATTGGTAGTTGCAGTCTTGTATTTACTGTTATTTGGATGGTGCTTCGAAGCTTGCGCCTGAAAGGAAGAAGATCTTTTTTGTTTCACTCAGGGATGATGGCCTGGTGTATTTTAGGTATATGCGCGGTTTCTTTCCCGTTTATGAAGCTCGGTGTAATTGAAGCATTACCTCTTAGCCTGATTTCTTTCTTTTTCATCTTAATTGGTGTTTATTCTTTTTTGGGTAGAAGCTTAAAGTGGCGTTGGTGCCGTGAGATTGGTTGGCCCTTATATAAATCAATCCACTGGGTTGTTGTTATTCCATTTATTTTGCTTGATTATCTCTATCTGCTTTCAAGTGATCAGGTATATGCTTTTGGCGGGGTTCTCTTGCTTGTTGTATATCGCTACAGCTTTAATCGCTGGATCTACGCTAAGACTGTACACTACCCCTTTAAGAAAACCGCCCCTAAGTTTTATATTAAACAGATGAGGCGCTCGAAGTAGCACCTCACCTGTAGTTATTCATCTTTTTGAAAGTGAAGGACTTGCCAACCATGTTCATTAGCATGCGCAAGCAGTTTTGGATCTGGATTTACGACTACAGGTGTGTGGGCCATATTTAAAAGAGGAAGATCATTAATAGAGTCAGAGTAGGCTGTGATATGCTCAATTTCTTCTTTTTTGTAGCCATGTTGCTCCATCCACTGTTTAAACTTGACGAGTTTGCCTTCTTTTATACAGATAGTGCCTTCTACCTTGCCGGTGTATTTACCATCAATATATTCAGGTACTGTTCCTATAAGGTGCTTAACACCGAAGAGCTCAGCAATAGGCTCAACAACAAAGGTTTGAGTTGCTGTGATAATGACACAGACATCACCTTTGCTGAGATGGAAGTCTACAAGTGCTCTTGCCTGCTTGCTTATCATTCCTTCAACAACTTCAGAAATGTAGCGCGCTCTAAGGGCTTTCATGGATGCTTCATCGTTATCAACAAGTGGTGCAAGGCAAAAGCGATAGTATGCTTCTGAGTCCATTTCACCTTTGACATAGTCCTGGTAAAAGTCATGGTTTTGTTTTTGGAATGAGACTGGATCAACCACTTTATGCTTGCAGAGGTATTCTCCCCATGCATAGTCGCTATCACCTATAAGAAGTGTGTTATCAAGGTCGAAGAGTGCAAAATGTGGCATAGCGAGCTTCCTGTTTAGCATGTTTTTCAAAGCATAAGTATTAGCTATTTTAAGGGTTTGCTTGTGAGAACTCAATAAATTCATTAGACTGAAAACAAAGAGCTATACAAAAACTATGTGAATCTCTTAATAGTTCGACTTGGTATGGCTTTACGTATTTTTTAAAACAGGTAGGCAAGGTGAGTTCAAATAATCAGGATGAAACAACATTGGAGCAATCAGGTCTAACAAATGATTCGATCATAGACTTGGCTGGCTTTCGACAAAATGTTGCTATCGTTGTTATTAATGATGACAACAAAGTCCTCTTTGCGAAGCGCCGCGGCATGTCGGCGTGGCAATTCCCACAGGGTGGTATTCACCCTGGTGAGACACCTGAAGTTGCTATGTATCGTGAACTTAAGGAAGAGATAGGTTTAGAGCCAGAGGATGTAGAGTTGCTTGGCCGCTCCAGAGGCTGGTTGCGCTATCGTTTACCACACCGTATGAGGCGCAGTGGTTCTCCACAATGCGTTGGGCAGAAGCAAATTTGGTATCTATTACGTCTTCGAGCAGAAGACTCTGCAATTAAACTTGATGAATGCGCTCCTCCCGAATTTGACAGCTGGGAGTGGGTTCCTTATTGGTATCCGTTGACGCATGTTGTCGACTTTAAGCGAGATGTATATTCCAAAGGGTTAAAGGAGTTATTGCAAGCTTACTTTGCAAGTGGGCACCGACTTCATTAGAGCAATTATACATTTCTACTAACGTAGCTTTATCCCACAGGCTATGTGTATCAATTAATATGCTGAAAACTATGCTATTAAAAAGGATCAGGGATGATTCATGCATTGCGACGTATTCTTGATGCTGTTAAGTCGGAAACTAATTTTGATGAGGCACTCTTAAAGCTGGTGCAGCTTGTCAAGAAAACACTAGTATCAGACGTTGCATCTGTCTATTTATTGGAAGAAGTTCAACAGCACTTTGTGTTAAAAGCAACCGTTGGATTAAATCCTGCCTCAGTAGGAGCAGCCACAGTTGCTTTAGATCAAGGTTTGGTCGGCCTTGTTGCACAGCGAGAGGAGCCTCTCAATATTGCAAATGCACATGAGCATCCAAACTTTCATTTCCTCGAAGAGACGGGCGAATCTGAGTTTAAATCCTTTTTAAGCGCCCCTCTTGTGGAGCGAAAAAAAGTCATAGGCGTTCTTGTTGTTCAGAGGCGTAGCGCAAGTAAGTTTAGTGTTGCTGATGAACGGTTTCTACTGACTTTATCAACTCAGTTAGCAAGTATATTAGCAGCGCTGAGCGCTCGTAGCCGTGTTTTTTCTGGTCAAAAAGCTGAAGAAGATGGTGACTTAAACCGCTTTGCTGGCGCAAAAATTAATCAAGGTCTTGCTATAGCAAAAGCCCATGTCTTACAGAGGCACACTTCGTTCAAGCGAATAGAAGAACGCCGAATAAAAAACTTTCAAAAAGAGATTCTCTCGTTTGAATCCGCCTGTACTCGCTTACGACAAGATCTCCACTCCCTTAAAAAGCAAGTGTGTGATCAGTTGGAGTCGAAAGAGTTAGCGCTCTTTGATGTCTACATTAATATGCTCGAAGATGATGCTTTTGTTGGTGAAGTTTATCGAGGTATTCAAAGCGGGTATCGAGCAACATCATCTTTAAAAAAAGTGGTAGAGCATACTGTAGAAAGCTTTAGTAGTGTTGATGATGACTATATTCGAGCCAGGGCATCGGATGTTGAAGATCTTGGTTTAAAGCTTTTAAATCGTTTGCTTCCAGTATCTAAAGCTAAGTCCGTAGAAAAAATACCATCTGAATCTGTCATTCTGATTGGTGAAGACGTAAGCCCGACAACACTACTTGAATGGCCTCGTGAGTCATTAGCTGGTGTCATTTCATTGCGAGGCACAAGTAATTCTCACATGGCGATTATCGCAAGAGCCATAGAGCTGCCTGCTGTAGTTGGTATATCAAATCTACCCCTTGATACCCTTGATGGTGAAACCATTATCCTTGATGCCTTTAGAGGAGAGGTGATTGTAAATCCATCACAACGTTTGCTTTCTGTCTATGAGGCTTTTCTACGTCAAGAGAAAAGAGTTTTCGATGATATTAACGCAGAGTTTGATCAGCCTGTTAAAACAGCCTGTGGTACTTATATTAAAATTTTAGCTAATACGGGGTTTTTGGCTGATGCAAAACTTGCATTGCAGCGCGGCGCTCGAGGTGTAGGTTTATATCGGACTGAAATTGGCTTTATGGGGTTCGATTCGTTTCCTTCTGAAGAAGAGCAAGTTAATTTATATCGGCAGCAACTTGCCTGCTTTGCACCGCGTGAAGTTTGTATGAGGACGCTTGATGTGGGCGGAGATAAGTCTTTGCCATATTTCCCTATTCGTGAAACTAACCCATTTCTTGGTTGGCGGGGTATACGCGTTACCCTTGATCATCCAGAAATTTTACTTGTCCAAGTCAAAGCAATGTTGAAGGCCAGTGAAGGCCTTAACAACTTACAAATTTTGCTGCCAATGGTCACCTGTGTGGAAGAAGTTGACAGTGCTCTTCGCTTAATTCATAGAGCGTTTCAAGAAGTGCTAGAAGAGGGCTATAAAGTTAAGATGCCCAAAATAGGTGTCATGATTGAGGTGCCTGCAGCTGTTGTGATGGCTCGTGCATTTGCAGAGCGAGTTGATTTCATTTCTGTTGGTAGTAACGATCTTATTCAATATTTACTTGCTGTGGATCGTAATAACCCTAGAGTTGCAGACCTCTACCAAGCTTATCATCCAGTTGTCATTCATACACTGAGTATGCTTGCTCAGCAGCTTGAACATTTTAATATAGGCTTGAGTGTCTGTGGTGAGATAGCTGGTGATGCTGCATTTGCTGCGCTTCTTATTGGTATGGGGTATCGCTCGCTTAGTATGAGTGCATCTAATATTTTACGTGTGAAGTGGGTACTAAGACGTTTAACTATCAATGATATGGAAGAGATTGTTGATTTGGCATGTCAGTGTGAATCAAGCCAAGAGTGCAGGAGTGTTGTGCTTGGAGCATTAAGACATTTGGGTATAGGTGAGATAGAACCGAGAAGCATAAAAAAAGCCCAGTCTTAACTGGGCTTTTTAATGTCAACGAAGCAAGATTAGCGAGCTGCTGCAGTTGCTGGTTGAATTGTGTAGTTTCTGATGCGCTGTGCAAACTCTTCTAGAGCTTTAATGCCAGACTCTTCAGCTTCTTTACACCATTGGTTTAGAGCTTGAACCATTTCAGTTGAACTGCTTTGAGTCTTTTCCCAAATGCCTTTCAGCTGGTCTCTGAGCACGATAGCTTGATTCAGAGTTGGGTTCTCTTGGTACATTTTCTCCATCTGAGCAACTTTTTGGTCATCAAGAAGATTTTGATCTTGAGTGAACCAGCCTTTAACGCGTCTTAGCGTTGCTTTTGCATCACTTGATGTTTGTTCAACATGAGTCGTTACAAGTGGCATGATCACGTTTTTACGGTAGTTTGCAAGCACTTGGAAACGGTTATGCATCAGAGCACGAACTGTATCAAGATCAATATCACTCTTCGCAGCATCTAGATGCTCTTTAGGTACACTGTTTTTAACAGTTGCAAGACCGAAGAATGAAAGAAGCTTGATATAGCCCCAACCAATATCGAATTCCCACTTCTTAACAGATAGTTTTGCAGAAAGAGGGTATGTGTGATGGTTGTTATGAAGCTCTTCACCGCCAATGATTAGACCAATTGGGCTGATGTTTGTTGAAGCATCTTTACTTTCAAAGTTTCTATAACCCCACCAGTGACCAATGCCATTAACAACGCCTGCTGCGAAGAATGGAATCCAAAACATTTGGATAGCCCACATAGTTAGACCTAGGAAGCCAAAGCATGCTACATCAATGATGAACATAAGAAGGATACCGTAGTTCTTGTATGGCGTATAAAGGTTACGCTCCATCCAGTCGTCTGGAGTGCCACGGCCATATTTTTCAAGGGTTTCTTTATTTTTACTTTCTTCGTCGTAAAGCTCAGCACCTTGAGTAAATACTTTTTTGATGCCTTTAGTCACTGGGCTATGTGGGTCGCCATCTTGGTCACATAGAGCGTGATGCTTACGGTGAATTGCTGTCCAGGCTTTTGTATTCATGCCTGTCGTGAGCCACAGCCAGAAGCGGAAAAAGTGCTTTACTGGAGTAGCAAGCTCAAGTGATCTATGAGCTGAGTGTCTGTGCAGATATACAGTTACACCGACGATTGTGATATGAGTCAATAGTAATGCAATGAGAATGAACTCAAACCATGATGGATTGAAGAACCCAAGCTGATTAAATGCAAGAAAATCGAAATTCATGTAGGCCTCTTTTTTGCCTTGAAATAAAATACGAGAGTGTAAAATAGTTACGACTCTCATCGCAGGTTACAGTTCCTTTAGGGTACTGATAGCACTAAAAGCTGAAATAACCCGTTAGAAACCTTGAGTGACGTATTAAGTGTCATCTCGTGTAATGCTCTGACTCCGTGGTCAGATTCACCATGTCACTATCTCACAAGATTGATGAGCTGTAAACGAGTTGTGACTACTTTCATGATAGCTTTAATTAGGTTGAGGGGTATTTAAGCGTACATTTTTGTTCTTATATATATTAACTGGCCCCTTGATGTTGAAAATTCAAGGGGATAGCCTTTTTTTTCTTTAAAATGAGCGCCAAACAATCAGCTTTGCAAGCTCTTCAAGAAGAGCGGAATTGATGTTAAGTGATTGAATTGTAGATAAGGCTTCGTCATAAAGGCTATAGAGTCTTGCTTTGGAACTCTCGAGTCCAATAAGGGCAGGGTAAGTTAATTTATCATTGTCATTATCTGAGCCAGCTGGTTTGCCTAAAGTAGCTGTTTCGCCTGTAATATCAAGGATATCATCTTGGATTTGGAACGCTAATCCAATGAGTTGTGCGAACTTTTGCAAGGCTCTAAATGTGTCAGATTTTTCATCGACAGCTAAAGTTGCGACCATTGTTACACTTGCTTCGATTAATGCACCTGTTTTGAGGCGATGAAGGCGATCAAGTGATTCTATTGTAGGGGCAGCTGCTTCGGGGCTAGAGGCCATAATGTCAAGCATTTGCCCACCAACCATGCCTTTGATACCTGCAGCTCTGGAGAGTGTTAGCATCGCTTTCACTTTTGATGCTGCATCAAGCTCTGACTCTGCAATCAGCTCGAAAGCAAGGGCTTGTAATCCATCACCAACGAGAATTGCAGTGGCATCGTCATAGACTTTGTGACAAGTAGGGCGGCCACGACGTAAATCGTCGTCATCCATTGCTGGAAGATCATCGTGGGTAAGCGAATAGATATGGATCGATTCTAACGCCATTGCTATTGGCAAGGCTTGGTTTTCGTTTAGACCCAGTGCTTGTGCTGTTGCAAAGGCAAGCATTGGTCTGATGGATTTGCCTGGCTTTTCGATGACGTAAAGTGTCGCATCATGCAGTTGGCTTTCAAAACTTGGGAGTAGTGCTGCAACTCGAGTTGAATACTGGCTGTGAAATAAACGCTGCTTTTCTGGAAGCCAAGCATTAAAGGCATCAGAGTGTTGGGTCATTATCTAGAGATTCCAAAGTGTTGTTTTCAGTCAAAATTTTAATGCGTTGCTCGGCATTACTTAATGCTGTTTGGCAGCTACGCGTAAGCTGGATGCCTTCTTCAAAGAGCTTTAATGAGTCATCGAGACTGAGCTCACCATTTTCAATGGTATTAACGAGCTGTTCAAGCTTTTCAAGTGAGTTTTCAAAGCTTGGAGCCTCTGCTGTTTCCTTCGTTTTTTTGTCAGTCATAGCTATTCCTTAGTCTTGGTCCAATGCAACCCTCAATGAGTGGCTTCTGTCGATGCACATTACCATAATTTGTTGCGATATGCTGAAGAATCATGGGCGAATTAGCTGTTCAAAACCATTTTTTTAGCTGAAATAATCAAAACATGCAGTATTTAATTTGATGTTTGTTTTTTGAGCTAAGCTTTTTATAAAGGCCTTATAAAGAGATCAAAATTCTGTGGCCTACATCTTTTTTCGTAGTGATTTAATGGATTTTTAGCCAGCGGAGTTTTCTTCATGGATTTGGCGTCACTCGTCGGTATTGTCGGTGCTTTCGGTATCATTCTCGTAGCCATGCTACTTGGTGGTAGCGTGCTTGTATTCGTTAACGTGCCATCACTGCTCGTGGTTGTTGGTGGTTCTGTTTTTGTTGTCCTTGCTAAATTTACCATGGGTAATTTTTTTAGTTCTCTTGGGGCAGCAGGTAAAGCTTTTAAGTTCCAGTCTGTTGAGCCAGTTGCTCTTATTGATGAAGTTGTTGGTCTTGCTGATGAAGCGAGAAAGGGCGGTCTGCTTTCACTTGAAGGTAAAGAAGTGAGCCATCCGTTTTTAAGTTCTGGTATTCGTTTGCTTGTGGATGGTCATGAGCCAGAAGTTGTCAGTGATACCATGACAAAAGAAATGAAAAAAGCAGCTGATCGACATGCGCAGGCTGCAACTCTTTTCACAATAACAGGGGACGTTGCTCCAGCAATGGGGATGATCGGTACTCTTGTTGGTCTTGTACAGATGCTTTCAGCGATGGATGACCCTAAATCCATCGGTCCTGCAATGGCGGTTGCACTTTTAACAACCCTTTATGGTGCAATGATTGCCAACATGATAACTCTGCCTATTGCGGATAAGTTAAAGATGCGTGCTAAAGAGGAAGCATTAACGCAAAGCATGATTATTGATGCGATTACTGCTATTCAAGCTGGTCAGAACCCTCGAGTTATTCGTGGCTTGCTGAACACTTATCTGCCTTCAGGCAAGCGTCCTGACGAAGACGGTTAATAGAGGAGGAAGCGAAGTACTATGGCTGACTCTGATGATGACGAATGCGAATGCCCTGCGGGCCTCCCCGCATGGCTAGCTACTTTTGCGGACTTAATGTCCCTCCTTATGTGCTTCTTCGTGCTTTTATTATCATTCTCCGAGATGGATGTTCAAAAGTACAAGCAGGTTGCGGGCTCTATGGCTTCAGCCTTTGGTGTTCAGAATCTTATTAAGACTAAAGATATCCCTAAGGGCACAAGTATTATTGCGCAGGAGTTTAGTCCTGGGAGACCTGAGCCTACACCTATAAATGAAGTGCGACAATTTACTACTGATGTGACCAAGTCAGAACTGAATGTGAATTGCCCGACAGGCGAAACGCCTACAGATGAATCAAGTGGTGATCGCTCTGAGGCTGATGTAGAAAGCTCTGCTCAAGCTGTAGCTCAATTAGGGATGATTGAACTTCAAGTGGAAAAGGCTGCAATGGAAGTAGCCTCAGCACTGAGTAAAGAAGTTAAAAATGGCCAGGTGGAAGTTGAAACAGATGGTGCCAAAATTGTGATTCGTGTTAAAGAACATGGCTCTTTTGCATCAGGTTCCGCAACAATGAGGCCTGAGTTTGTGCCGATTATGGCTCGCATTAGAGATGTGTTGAGAGGCATAAGAGGTGTTTATACAGTAGAAGGTCATACGGATAATATTCCTATCAATACCCCAAGGTTCCGTTCTAATTGGGAGTTATCGACTTCACGGGCTGTATCTGTTTTACAAGAGCTACTTGTAGGTGGTTACTTAGATGAGCGGCGTTTTACAGTTGTAGGCTACGGAAGTACTCGACCAATTCTGCCAAACTCAACACCTGATAATCGTTCGAAGAATAGAAGGGTTGAAATTATCGTGGAGCAGGGTAAGGAGCCAAACTGGGAAGAGTTCAAAGTATTTGAGTCTGATGAAGTGCAGAATGTCATAGATGAAATTCGTGATGCAAATGGCCCGCCAGATTTTAACTTTGATGAAGATGAAATCTTCTAGGCAGAGAATTGAGGGTATTTCTGAAAAGTTGGAGTCTTAGAGCTTTAATAAAAAAAGCCTCTCATATCAATCGAGAGGCTTTTTGGTTGAGGGCGTTTGCTTTAATGGCAGGCGCTCTCAAAATTAAGCAGCTTTGGAGTTGCTAGATTTTGCTTTGGATGCAGATTTTTCAGTTTTCTGAGCTTTAGGTTTTTCAATTTTTTCACCTTCTGTCACAAGCTCGTCAAAGTATTTGTTGCTGCTTTCTTTGACACGAGCAAAGAGGCCAACTGAAGCAAATTTTGCTTTGTTAACTGAGCCACGAACGTCTGCAAATGGTTGGCTAACAGTTGTTTTAACTTGCTCGAATAGATTTTCATCTGATTTTTCACCAGCTTCTACAAGTTCATTAAATTGCTTTGTGCCAGAATCTTTAATAAGTGCAAACAGGCCACGGCCAGCTTTAGCTACTTTATCAAGACTTTTGTTGAACTGTTGGTATTGGTCGTTAAATTTAGTGGACCATTTCTGTGTCGATTCGCTCATAAATGTCTCCTTTAGCTTTAAAAAGTGTTTTAGATCGAGCTGATGCTAAAACGTCTTTGAAAGCACTAGCTGAAAGAAGTGCTGTCAAGGTATAGGCTTTTATCTTTGTTGGTCTGTACTGCTGTAATTTTCATACTACCTGCTTTGGGTAGAGTATGAATTCTAATTTTCAGTACATAAGTTAAAAAAGAATTTATGGCTAAAATGGGTATTAATTTCAATGTTTTAAGTTGTTTCTAATGTGGGTCTATTATGAGTGTTGGTGCTAGTCTTGCTATTAGTGCGGCATAATTTTTTAAGTTAAATGTGCTGTTACTTTAATGTATCTTTTTTATTAAACCCTTATAAAGGACGTTGCCTCATTCACTCTGAAATGAGAGGGATGTTGTAATGGCATGATTTTAGTGAATATAAGCTATGGTGTTTATAAGACAATTTATTAGACCACTTCTTATTTTCTTTGGAATAACTGCTAGTTCTGCCAGTTTTGGCTGGCTAGGTGATAGAGCTAAAACAGGCTTTGAGTATCCTCAAGAAGAAACAGAAGAGCTAATGGAGGAACTGGACTCCCTCGATCCATTATGGGAAGAGTGGCTTGCACCTGAAGAATTGGTTAAGCAGCGGCAGAAATATCGTCGTAATAAACAGCTTAAATGGCCTGGTTCTTTACCATCGATTCGTCCATCTGGATTTACTTATTATCCTGATAATTTTTCAGCATCGGTTTCGGTGCAATTTGATGATAATAAAATTGAAGTGACAGTACCCCGTCAACCTGACCTTAAGAAAAAATATGGCTATGATCAAGCAGCGGAGAGAAGGGCTGCACAAGGCTTTCTCAAAGAGTTTTTAGGACTTAAAAAAAGCGATATATATGAGAAGTTAGCAGCTGAGCTTATGATTGACTCTCAGCAAGTTAAAAATATGATCGATAATAATGAATTTTTAATGTCTTCTCTTTTTAAAAATAAGAATCCATCAAAAGCTGATATTGAAAGGATGGCTTTTAAAATTTTAAAATCAGCTCATGTTAAAGTGCAAGACCAGCTTGCCAATGAGAAGAGTAGGGCTCGAAAAAAACGAGTTGCATTTGTTATGGATTTGCCTGACAAACGGTTAAAGTATGCAGCCCAACGTTACACGCCTTTAGTTAAGCGATATTCTGAAGAGTTCAATGTGCCAGAGGCCCTTATTATGGCTGTTATCCACACAGAGAGTCACTTCAATCCTCTAGCGCAGTCTCACATACCTGCCTATGGTTTGATGCAGATAGTGCCATCTACTGCAGGCCATGATGTTGCACAGATGATATATGACGTGCCTCCAGTTTTAACGCCTGATTTTTTAATGGATGAGAAAAATAATATTCGTTTTGGTGCTGCTTATCTCAATATTTTGTATTACAGGTACCTCAGCAAAATTAAAAACGAAAGAAGTAGAGCCTACTTAGCAATAGCTGCGTACAATACTGGCCCATCCAATGTTGCTCGCGCTTTTGTGAATGTGGCGCGTTTAAGTGAAGCGGTGCCTGTTATTAATAAAATGAGCGATAAAGAAGTATTAGACAGGCTATTAAATTATGCTCCAGCTTTGGAGACTCGCAATTACCTTGCAAAGGTCGTTGCTCGTGAACAATTTTACGAAAAAGCTATGAAATATTGGGATTAGCTTTCTTGCTTGATGCTATTTTAAGTGTGCTAGCCATTACTGTGGCAAGCAGTATCCCGCCGATAATGTCACTAATCCAATGAACTCCAAGAATAAGTCTCGATAATGCTATGAGTGTGGCCCAATAGCCTAAGGCTTGTGCAATCCAATGGCGGTAAGGTAAAAATAAATGAAAGCTCATGAGGATGAGGAAGCTAAAATAGGTGTGTCCGCTTGGAAAGCTTTTCGTAATTTCGCTGTGATCCCCTGGTGGGCGATCAATATCAAAAGCAAACTTCAAAATAAATGGAATTGTATAAGCAGCAAACAATGCCAGCATTAATGCTTTATTTTTTGATTTAAACGCAATGCTAAAGCACCAAACTGCAAAAGCTGTGACTACCCAAGTATCAGCAGTATTCGTTAAGTAATGAACGGATTGCATAAACATATCGTTCTGCTGGAAGCTGAGTCTGCTCGAAAAGTCATATATAAAATGATTTGCTTGGCATGCAAGAATGCACTCTTTAAGATTTAAGCTGTAGACCACTACTGCTGCGAGAATGCCAAACAGTAAGGCACTTATAGCACTAATGACTTTTAGTTTATGTGCTTTATGGATTTTATGTGCAATATAGATAAACACTTGTGGTGTTAAAATGATGGTGATGAGACTGACCCAGTTTTGCCAAGTCATTTCAGATTTAGAGCCTAAGAAATATGCTGGCCCAAGGTATACTGGCGCCCATGCCAAGCACCCAATAATTGCAGTGGTGTAAAACCGAGCTGGTGGAAAAGCCAGAATTCCTGCCATCATTGGCATGAGTGGTCTAACTGGCCCAATAAAGCGCCCGACTAAAAGCCCAATCACACCATAATTCTGGCATATATGCTGCGACTTATGAAAGTAGTCTTGATGCTTTTGAATAATACGCCAGTCTTTAATACGCCATTTGAGTTTTTGCCCTAGAAGAAAGCTCAAGGTATCACCCGTAAATGCACCAGCCATAGCTGCAGCCATAAGCCAGGAAAATGGCATTAGAGAAGATGCATAAGCTGAAAGTGCGAAGAGGATAGCCACGCCAGGGAGTAGAATTCCAACAATAGCGAGGCTTTCAAGAAGGGCAATAAGATAAGTAAGGCCAAGAACAACAGGTGCTGAAAATTCCATTGGGCCTTACTCTCTTCTTTCGTATGGATTATTTCGCTGGTTTGGCTAGCATTTGACCAACATCTATGCCATCTGCTTGTAAATCAGCATGATAAGACGATCTTACCATAGGGCCACTTGCAACTTGTGTGAACCCCATCTCGCGAGCTTCTTTTGCATACATCTGGAATGTTTCAGGTGTTACAAATCGCATAACAGGGTGGTGGTCACGACTTGGCTGCAGGTACTGACCAACTGTAAGCCAATCTACATCGTATTTACGCATATCTCTGAAGACTGCTAAAAGCTCTTCATCGGTTTCACCAAGGCCGACCATGAGACCAGACTTAGTTGGTACGTCAGGATTTCTCGCTTTGAACTTTTGAAGAAGCTCTAGAGACCATATGTAGTCTGAACCAGGTCTGATTTGCTTATAAAGACGAGGTGCATTTTCAAGGTTATGGTTAAATACATCAGGTGGCGTCTCAGAAAGAATATCAAGCGCAACATCCATTCTGCCTCTGAAGTCAGGCACTAGAATTTCAATTTTTGTGTCTGGAGATGCTTCACGCACAGCTTTGATACAGTCGGCAAAATGCTGAGCTCCACCATCACGTAGATCGTCACGGTCAACAGATGTGATAACAACATATTTAAGCTTGAGTGCTGCAACTGTTTCAGCAAGATGTTTTGGTTCGTCAGGGTCAAGGCCTAAAGGCTTACCATGGGCAACATCACAGAATGGGCAGCGGCGCGTGCAAATATCGCCCATGATCATAAATGTTGCAGTGCCTTTACCGAAACACTCTGGCAGGTTAGGGCAGGAAGCCTCCTCACACACTGTATTAAGCTTTTGTGTTTTCAGCATTTGACGAACTTCGTTTGCTTTACCATTGTTTGGCAGGCGAACTCTAATCCAGTCAGGTTTACGTGGAAGTTCTTCTGTAGGAATTACTTTAATTGGAATACGAGCAAGCTTATCTGCGCCACGTAGTTTTTCACCACGCTCAGCTATGCCCTTTGGCTTTGGTTTTTTGGATGGTTGTACGTTTTCTGTCACTGTCCGGCACTCCTGAACTGAATTCGTTGGTCAGTTTGCTGTCGAGAAAGTTGGCCAACATTTAGAATGTGCAACATTATCGAATTTGAAGGTCTTTGTCACACTCTCAATGAAAGCTTGAGTAAATTGTTGACGTGCTTGGGTCTTATTCATACCAGAAAAGGCTGATGTTAGGTGCGTTATCTGGCTAATACTTTGTTTTAGTCCGCATGGATTTATACCACTAAACGGCCTCAAATCCATATCAAAATTTATGGCTACGCCATGGTAACTCATATGTTTTCGAATACGAAACCCTAATGAGGCAATTTTGCCTTGATCTGTGTAGACTCCAGGGTTTTTTGGGTCGTCGAACGCATTGATGTCATATGAGTTGCATGTATTAATAACTGAATCAGTTGTACCATCAACGAGTGTCTTTACTGTTAGCCCAAGACGAGTGAGATCAAACAGAAAATAGCAAACAACTTGGCCGGGGCCATGATAAGTCACTTGGCCGCCACGGTCAGATTGTACGCATTTGATGCCCGAGAGGTTAAGTAGATGCTCAGCTTTACCTGCTTGGCCTTGAGAGTAGACACTTGGGTGGGTTACAACCCAAAGCTCATGCTGCTCAAGAGGATACCTCTGCTGAATCGCATCCTTCATCATCTTAAAGGATGTTGTATAGTCGATTACGCCTAAGTCTCTAATAATTAAGTTGTTATCTTTCATTTAAAGGCTTTGAACGATTTGAGGGTGAGCATGCAGGCTTGCGTAAAGTGTTTTGACTTCCGCTTCACTGTTAAATGTAATGTTGAAAGTAACAGAAAGGTATTTACCACTGCTGCTCTTCTTTGCCGGTGTTTTGCCAGGTTTATAGCTCAGCTTCATTTCTTTAAGAATGTTTTCAAATACATCACCAACTGGATGATGACTAAAACCTATTGCTTTTACATTATGCTCAGCAGGAAAGCTCCAAACTGTTTCAGAATTAGGTGTTATTTCTTTCATTATCTTGGCTCTCATCATGAATACGGCTTGATGGGGTTAGTGCTCCATCCTGTAATTACGTATTACCTTAATGATTGTTTTTTGCGCATTTCTGCGTTGCTGAATTTTGACTTAGGCCCACTAAGCCTGTAATTCAGCGCCTTGAACTGCATCAAAAACCAAATCATCCTTACAATACGTAATTACAGGATGAAGCACTAGGCCGTTGATATAATTGAGTTAAAAAAATGGCGTCACATGTACCTCTTACTCAATTATATGGTTTGAGTAGAGCTACAGTCACGCCATCATAACATCAAGCCTTGTGAAATTAACCTCTTTAACTAGTGTCAATAGGCCAAGGCTTCGTACATTGAAACTATATTAACTGAAAAGGCCGATAAAAAACAACTTAATGCTATCAAACAGCTTTGAGAAGAAGCCGCCTTCTTCAATTGAGTTTTGAGCAACTAGATCTGTTGTTGCAATAACCTCTTCGCCTAACTTGAATTCAATAGTACCAACTTTACTGCCAGCAGCAATAGGTGCTTCTAGTTGCTCTGGTACTAGTACATGTTGTGTAATGTTTTCAAATTGGCCACGTGGGTATGTTAGATATACAGGCTCATTAGAGATGAGGTTTACTTCATCCTGAGCACCTTTCCATACTTGGCTTGTTTGGATTTGAGCATTTGCAGGATATGCCAGCTTTGTTTCAAAGAATCTAAAGCCATATGTCAGCATTTTTTGGGACTCAGTTGCACGAGCATGATCAGATGATGTACCTGTTACGACCGAAATAAGGCGCATACCATTTTCTTGAGCAGAGGCTACGAGGCAATAACCAGCTTCTTCTGTATGGCCAGTTTTGATGCCGTCAACATTTTGGTTCCAGCTGAGCAGTGTATTTCTATTTGGCTGAGTAATACCGTTGTATGTAAATGAGCGTTCGGAGTAAAGGCTGTAGTGCTGTGGAAAATCGCGAATAAGAGCGCGGCTTAAAGTTGCAAGATCTTTTGCGCTGGAGTAGTGACCGTCTGCTGGCCAACCTGTTGCATTCATAAAGTGAGATGTTGTCATGCCAAGGCGTGCAGCATGTCTATTCATGAGATCTGCAAATGCATCTTCAGAGCCTGCAATATATTCAGCGACTGCAATACTAGCGTCATTACCTGATTGGATAATAATGCCCTTGAGAAGATCGCTTAGCTTCACTTTTGTACCTTCTTTAATGTACATTTTTGAGCCGCCTTTTCTCCAAGCTTTAATGCTCACAGGTACAAGGTCGTCAGGTGAAATGTTGCCTTGCTCCATTTCATACTCTGTTACATAGCTCGTCATGATTTTTGTTAAGCTTGCAGGAGGGATTGCGCTATCTTCATTTTTACTCATGAGCACTTGGCCTGAGTGAGCATCAATCAGAATATATGAAGATCCGTTAATTTCTGGTGGTGATGGAATAAGAGACTCATTTGCCAGTGCAAATAATGGCGTAATTGCAAAAAGAAGAAAAGTAAGGGCTGAAACAGTTCTTTTTTTAAGAGATAAGCTGAGATGCGCTTTTGATGTTGATTTAAATTGAGATGAATGCCAATTCAGCATTAGAAAAATCCTCTTTATTTGCGTACGAGTTGAATTGTTTAGAAAACATCTTTTAAGGTAGAAGAAAATAGCATCAAGAATGAGCAAGTTGACGTTTCATATAGACTGAACAACCTGCATATAATGTCAATATGCTTTCCTGAGTTCTGACGCTTAGACTCTTGTACCAAAAATTAGGCAACGTCCCTCATGAGTCGTAAAATTTGAATGAAAAGTAACCTTGTTTAACACATTAACATAGAGATTACTTAAAATGAATGCTATCAAGGTCGATGAAGCCTATGTTTTCTTGTATCGCCACTATTTTAGCAAAAGCATAGCAACTTATACATGTAAGTTTGCAGTTTAAATTCAATAAAGTGACTTTAAGGGTGTTGTCTACATTAGATGGATATATGTTCTTGCAAAATTATGGACAGCTTTGGATGAGTTTATGGATAAATTGAAGTATGGCAAAGATGTTGAAAGTGCTGATGAGCAAGAATTTGAGCAGCTTTATAAAACGTGTTACGGGCTATCCTGTAAGTTTTTAAGACTGCCACAAGCCGTAGCTGCAATTCTATTTAAGCCTAAGGCAAGGGTACTAAACTCTAAACCATTTGGTGCATTATACCTACGTTCATCTGCGCGAAACATATATGGTAATGATCCTGACGCTGAAGCTCCTGAGTGGACCCAAATAAATGATGTCAATATTATTCATGAGTCATCCAACTTATCAAAAGTATCTCAAAGCTTGCTGCAACAACACCCAGAACTTTTAAATCGTTGTGAAAAGCTGTTAACAGAAGATGTGGAACTTAAAGTTTCAATTCTTGGCTGCCATACTGTAGATGTGCTTTGGCCTGATATTAATCAGGTTATGTTAAAAGCACCAATTCAACAGATTACTTTTTTTCCTTTTAATACAGACAGCGGTATTGCTTATTTAGCGATTTTACATGTAGCTCCTTTACTGCATGTTTTTCAACAGTCTATTAAGCTTGTGATTCAGACTGCTAATGCGTTTAAAGCAATAAAGCAAAAACGAAGACCTCAATCTTTAAAAGCTCAATCTGTTCAAAACTTGCCAGAAATTAAAGGTCTTGATGCATATTTACAACCATTGTTAGGAGGTAGTTTCTCTCCGGTTGTTGTAGTGTCAGATCGTAACGAAATTGCTTTTGTTAATGGCGCTTTTTGTCATTTGCTGCAATTGGAAAATATGGCGGATATTTTGGGTATTGATATATCTCGCTATGTTTTTTTGAATTTTAATGGCAAAAACCAATCGACAAGTCAAAGGGTTAATGGGTGTACTGTGTTAGGGCAAGCCCTTGTTCTAAAGATAAACATGCAACAGTTTGTTTTTAATGATCACCAGTATCGTATTTTATATTTACAAGATAAGACAAAGAGCATTTGGCATTCAGGCCAAAAGAAAATATATCAGCATCAGTTATCGTCAATCTTTGACCTTGCTTTGGTTGGTATTTTTGAAGTGAATACGAGAGATGAGTGTGTTTTTTCAAATGCATACCTTGATAAGCTCTTAGGTAAATCTATAGTGGGTAAAAGTAGCTATTCATGGTTGAGTGTGTTTAGCCCAGATGACCAGCAAGAAATACAGAGTCGGTTAGCGGTAGAGCTGCAATACACTGGTATTTATACAAAGTATTGCCAAGTTACGACTCACTCTAAAGAAAATCTATGGATTAGGTTCCATGCTTGTCGAAATCAAGCACCTCACGGCGGTTTTGTTGGCACTATTACTGATGAAACTGCACAACGTGTACAAGAGATAAGACTAAGAGAGTTAGCTGAGCTTGATCAGTTAACAGGTTTAGTGAACCGGCATGTGATGTATTCAAGGCTTAAAAGTGCCATTGAATACACTGAGCGTTATGGTCCTTTTGTTGTTATGTGTCTTGACTTAGATGGCTTTAAAAATATTAACGACTCTTTGGGACATGATATTGGTGATGCACTTCTTGTAGAGGTCTCACAGCGTTTAAAGCAATCAACTCGAAAAGTGGATGTTATTGTACGAATGGGGGGCGATGAGTTTGTCGTCCTACTTGCAAATGGCATTCATGAAACTGCTGCCAGTCGAGTTGCTCATGACATTATTGCAGCTATTCGTAAACCTTTTTACATCGAGTCTCGCACACTCTATGTTACTGTCAGCATTGGCATTGTTATTTGCGATAGAAGTGATATGACACCAAGTACGCTTTTGAAGCAAGGGGATATTGCTCTGTACCAAGCGAAAGCAGCAGGCCGAAATAACTTTCAATTTTTTACACCTGAACTTGATCAGGCTGCTAAGCAGAAGCTTGATGTTATAACTCAGCTTCATGAAGCCTTATCAAAAAAGCAGTTTTCAGTTGAATATCAGCCACAAATAAATATTGCAACAGGTGAAACCTTTGGTTTTGAAGCATTATTAAGATGGAGTTTAAATAATGAGGTTATAGCACCATCGGAATTTATCGGGTTGCTTGAAGACACCGGTCTGATACACGATGTGAGTACTTGGATGCTTGAGGTTTGTTTTGCAGACTTTGCACAATGGCGACGATATGGCTGGGTTAAAGGAGATGAAAAGCTTTGTGTCAATATTTCATCCTCGCAGTTACTTTTAAAAGGGTTTGTCGATAGGCTTGAAGAAACTTGTCATCAATATAATCTTGCGCCTTCAGATATTATTTTAGAGCTCAATGAAACCAGTTTTATGGATCGAGTGATCAAAGGTGAATCCGTTGTACAGGAAATTAAAGCAAGAGGCTTTGTGCTTGCTATCGATGATTTTGGGACAGGATATTCGTCGATATCAGCACTTATACACTTGAGTGTGGATTATCTTAAAATTGACACCAGTTTATTGAGAGATATATTTTCTGACCAAGAGGATAGGGCCATTGTTGATTCAATTTTAGCCATTGGTAAACGGTTAGGTATCCCCATTATTGCGGTGGGAGTGGATGACCAGTCTAAAATTGAATATCTGCGAGAGCATGGATGTACCATTTGCCAAGGATTTGTCTTTTCTAAACCCCTTAACGCATTGCAGCTTGAACACTTTTTTGCTGCTTAAATCCTATCGTTTTTTGATAGAAAAAAATAAGGCCGTTTTAACGGCCTTATTTCAGATGAGGTATTGTCTACCTATTTGGATTAACTTCAATCCAAATAGGTTTACCCCAAGGGCTTGCTGTGAGCTGTCTTTTTAAAGACTCAGCCATTGTAAAGTCCTGAATAGGGCCTACATGAAGTTTTTGATAGCCATCGTTAAAGATTAAATGGACAGGCTCGTTAATATTTCGGCTGACTAACCATTGTTGTAATCTGTTAAGTGCTTTTTGAGCACTTTGCGAGTCAACATAGGCTCCAGCTTGTAAGTAAACAAAGCGCTGGTTATTTGAACCATATCGGTATGCTGATTCATAGGTGCTACCTTGTTGAGTTGGTTGCTGGTAACCAAATTGATTTGCACCGTCCCAACGTACTTGATAGGGGGCAACTGCCTCCACTTTAACTTGGGTTGTACCTTGCTTAGCGAAACCTAGTCTTACAGCAGCGCCGTAGGAAAGATCAATAATTCGGTCCGCATGGAATGGCCCTCTGTCATTAACTCGCACAATAATTGATTCGTTGTTTTCCAAATTGGTTACACGAACATATGTAGGAATTGGCAGAGAAGGGTGGGCTGCTGATATCGCATACATATCAAACGGCTCCATTGTCGATGTTGGACGACCATGAAACTGCTTGCCGTACCAGCTTGCAATACCGACTTGAGAATAGCCTTCACTTGTTGATCTTACATTGTATGTACGGCCCATAACGTTATAGGTTTCGTTATTACCATATCTTGAAGGCGGTTCATCACTTGGTTTTGGCTCTGGCTGGATGTTATAGCCATATTCATCATAATCATTAGTTTGGCAGCCTGTTAACACAAGGGCAAAACATAAGCTCGCGAGTAGTAAGCGAGTTGAATTGAGATATTTTTTAATATCAAGCACGTTTAGTTATCCTCCTTGATCGATAAACTAGCTTTACGAGTAAAACGCTCTTCAATAGCAGAACCTAGCTCATAAGCTGCACGAGCATAAAGCTTCGAGTGATTGTATTCAGTAATCACAAAGAAATTATTTAAACCAAACCAAATTTCTTCTTGTTTATCTTCAAAGGTGAATGGTCTTACTAAAAAATTACCAGGTATAGCAGGGCTAAGAACCAAACCAGCTTTAGCAGCTGTTTCTAGAGTCGTTGTTGGCTTTAGAGGTTTATTCAACAAAGATAGCATGTCTTCAGAGTCTGATTTTACTTTTTTAGCTGGAAGTAAGACAGGTTGACCTGGCATCCAGCCGTGATGGTTAAAGTAATTCGCAATGCTACCAATTGCATCTTCTGGTGAGTTAATTAAATCAGGAATACCGTTACCGTCATAATCAATCGCAAGTTTGAGATAGCTGCTCGGAATAAATTGTGCGTATCCCATTGCGCCGGCATATGAGCCTAAAACATTGAGAGGATCCCACTGGTATTTGCGAGTAAGCACAAGAAACTGCTTCAGCTGTCCATAGAAAAACTTACCGCGAGGAGGGTAATCAAAAGCGAGTGTTGCTAACGACTCAATAACTTTGTGCTTACCCTTGTATGATCCGTAGCGAGTTTCAACGCCAATAATGGCAACAATCATAGCTTCTGGAACATTAAATTCCATTGCAGCTCGACGCAAAGTTTCTTCGTGCTCGCTCCAGAACTTAACACCTTTTTCTATACCTTGCTCATTGACAAATATTGGCTTGTATTCACCCCATGTTTTTGTTTTTTCTGCAGGGCGAGACATTGCCTCTAAAATAGCATCTTGGCGATAAACTTCTTGGAATAAATTAATCAGGTCTTGACGGTTAAACTGTTCTTCTTTTTCAAGCTCGTCAAGCATGTTAAGAAAAATAGGGTGCTGTAAATAGTTTTGTGGTGCCGCTTGAGCGCCAGAAGTAAAAAGCATGGTTAAAACTAAGCCAAAAAAGAGCTGTAGTTTTCGAGAAAGTAATCCGTAATTCAAAATCCGTCTCCTAACGATAGTGCTGTGCGTGGATGGACATGATAAAGCCAAAAGCAGCCATGAGAGATACAACTGAACTGCCTCCGTAGCTTACAAGTGGTAATGGCACTCCAACTACTGGGAGAATGCCTGAGACCATGCCGACATTAACAAAAATGTAGATAAAAAACGTTAAAGTCAATGTGCCTGCTAGTAGTCTACCAAAGGTATCTTTTGCGTTCCATGCAATCATGAGCCCTCTTGCACAAATAATGAAATAAATAAAGAAAAGAAGCAAAACACCTTTAAACCCTTGCTCTTCTGCAATAACAGCAATAATAAAGTCTGTGTGGCTCTCAGGTAAAAAATCCAGTTGAGATTGTGTACCTTGTAACCAGCCTTTACCATCAATTCCCCCTGACCCAATAGCAGCTTGGCTTTGAATACTATTCCAACCTGAGCCTAATGGGTCTGTTGTGGGATCAAGTAATGTCATGACTCTTGTCTTTTGATAATCATGCATGAAATAGTTCCACATAATAAATGCACTTGGAATACTTAAAATAATGAGGCTAAGCAAATAAAGCCATGGCAAACCAGCCATAATTAAAGTAACAAACCCAGAGTAAGCAATAAGCAGCGCTGTACCTAAGTCAGGCTGCCTGCCTATCAGAATGGCAGGAATAAGAGAGACGCAGGCACCAAAAAATAGAATAGAAAAACGAGGAGGAAGCCTGTATTTATTAAAAGTCGCTGCAAGATAAAGTGGAATTGCAAGTTTCATAATTTCACTTGGCTGAAATCTTGCCACTCCTGGAATAACGATCCAGCGTTGAGCGCCTTTTGCATCTGTTCCAAATAAAAGCACAGCCATGAGTAAGAGCAAACCAATACTGTAAACAATAAAGGAATAACGAAGCCACAGACTTTGTGGGATTTGAATAACAACAGCAATAACAAAGAATCCTAAAGCAAGGCGAATACCTTGTTTAATAACAAGAGCAGAGTTTTGTCCTGAGGCTGAGTAGAGAATATAAAGCCCATAAATACAGAGGCAGAGTATAGGGATAAGTAGCCCAAAATCAATTTTAGCCCAAAAAGACTTTGGGCCATCTTGTAGCATATTACTTCTATGCCGAACAAAATCTTGCGGCATTCCTTGCCCCTTGTTTACAGCGTTTAGTTATTTACTTTAATAGACAGCGCCATATATGCATCAAATATTTGCCTTGCAACTGGTGCTGCGACTGAGCCGCCACCACCACCATTTTCAACAATAACAGCCAGTGCAATTGTAGGGTTTTCCACTGGTGCAAAGCCCACAAAAAGAGCATGGTCTCGATGTTCTTCAAGCAGTGCATCAGCGTCATAGCGTTTATTCTGAGCAATAGCGACAACTTGGGATGTGCCAGTTTTACCTGCAATTGTATAGTTTAGGTCGTTATTGATTTTTTTAGCTGTGCCATGAGTTGATGTTACAACTTTCTGCATTGCATTAATCATTTTAGACCAATTTGCCTTGACGCCTGGTGCGTCCATATCAAAGAGTGACTGACTAGGGTATTCGATTTTGATCCAATCACTGCCTTCTTTATGTTCTTTAAATTGTGATACTAGGTGAGGTGTTGTACTTTTTCCGTAGTTTGCAAGAATAGCGGTAGCTTGGGCGAGCTGTAGAGGTGTCGCCAATACATACCCTTGTCCAATAGATGCAATGAGAGTCTCACCTGGGTACCATGGCTTTTCAAATCGAGCTTTTTTCCATTGACTGGTAGGGAAGAGCCCTTTGGATTCACCATTCAAATCGATTCCAGTTGGGTGGCCGAAGTTAAAGTTTGTCATTTGGCTAGCTAAAGCATCAATATTTGTTTTATGGGATACGTCATAAAAATAGGTATCACAGCTTTCGATAATAGCTCGCTCTAAGTCAACCTTACCATGGCCCCAGCGCTTCCAGTCTCTGTATCTTTGAGGTTGATTTTCAATTTGAAAATAACCTGGATCCCAAATTTTATAATCCCATGTCGTCGTACCAAGGTTTAGTGCAGCCAGACCAATCATGGGCTTTATAGTTGATCCAGGAGGGTATTGACCTTGTACAGCTCTATTAAAAAGTGGGCGGAGTTTGTTGTGAAGTAGCTGGTTGTACTCTTTTTGGCTGATACCATAGACAAAGCTATTAGGGTCATAACTCGGAACACTAGACATTGCCAGAATTTCGCCGTTTTGTGGGTTAATAGCAACAGCAGCAGCTCTCTTGTGTTCAGAAAGAATATTAAACATGGCATTTTGGAGTTGAACATCTATTGTGAGCTTAAGGTCATTGCCCGCTGTGGCGTGCTCCGTCTGCAGGGTTCTAATCATGCGACCTCTCGCATTTGTTTCAATAAACTCATGTCCAGACTTGCCGCTGAGCATTGATTCGTATGAGAGCTCTAACCCTTTTTTGCCAACATGAGTAATACCCTGTTTGTCTGAAGAAAGGGCGCGTTTCTCGCTTTCAGTTAGATGGCCGACGAAACCAAGGATATGTGCCATTACATTTGAATATGGGTAAAAGCGTCTTAGTTCTGCTTCTACTTGTATGCCAGGTAATTTATGTTGATTTACAACGATGCTTGCAATTTCTTCAGAGGTAAGCCTGTCCTTTATATTAAGTGGCTCGAAAGGGCGGCGAGGAATACTTTTCATTTTATCAATGATTTTAATTTGGTCTTCAGTGAGTTTTATATACTGAGGAAGCAGAGTTTTAATCTGATCTTGGCTTTCAACTTTTTCAGGAACAAGGTTTAAATTAAAGCTTGGCTGATTATCTGCAACAAGAATATCGTTGCGATCAAAGATCAACCCTCTTTTCGGTTTTAGTGGTCTAACATCAATACGATTTTGATTGGCAACGGCAAGATGCTTTTCATGCTCTATCACCTGTAAGAAATACATCCGCCAGATAAGAATGCCAAGCATAAGGGTGGCTGCTATTGCTAAAGCAATAATTCTATTGCGAGGCAACTGTGCTGCTTCACTATTTGGTTCAAACTGTGACATTCATAAATCCATGTATTGGTCTTTCAGTGCTGAGTTGGCGTGCTGCACTCTGTGTTTAAAGCATTGGTTATGCGTCATTTAATGCAAGGAACATGCCTAGTTATTTGTGTCTTTTTTCCGGACAAATCCTGTTGTTTAGTTCAGTTTTCTAGGTTAGGGGTGTTAAATCTTCGTAAAGAATTACAGCGATTATCGCAGTTTAGTACACTCATTTTTTCTTGATAGCTCTATTAAATAGAGGGGTGGTACATCCTAAAGACTTCAATTCTTCGTATTTAAGGTTATGTCTGTCATTCTCACAAGTTGAGTGAGGGAATCTTTTTATAACTTTGATGAAAAAGCGTTTGTAGCTTAAGCTCTGGTATTAGCCAAAAAGTGAGCGTAGAATACGTCAACAGTGGTTTCTAGTCGTTTCTAAGGTTATCTCTAAGGTAGTTTTAGGTACGGCGGGAAGGTTAAATTATCGACAAAAAATCGAGGTTTTGGACTATGAAATTAACGTGGGGTAGCGTTAGTTTATGGCGGTTTTTAACAGCTATTATTATGAGCTGTTTGCCATTCCTAGCGAGCACAGCTTTTGCTGCAGGTGCAACGACCATAAATCATGACTTTACAAGTCAATGGTTAGGTATCGTTTGTTTAATTATTTTTGTTATTGCCTTTGTTCTTGTTATTTTTGAAGAGCAGCTCCATCTTGCAAAGTCCAAACCTCTTTTGCTTGCCGCTGGTGTTATTTGGGTTTTAATTGCTGCTACAGGTATTGGTAATCCAAATACACAAGAGCTTATTGAAAAAAGCTTAAAACACAACTTCCTTGAATATGCAGAGCTCTTTTTCTTCTTGCTTGTGTCTATGACATACCTTAATGCAATGTTAGAGCGTGGTATTTTTGATTCTCTTCGAGATTGGTTAATTCAAAAAGGCTTAAGCTATAAAAGCATATTTTGGTTAACAGGCTTTTTAGCATTCTTTATTTCGTCTGTTGCTAATAACCTTACAACTGCAATGGTTATGTGTGCGGTTGTTCTTGCTGTTGCGCCTGGTCAAAGTAAGTTTATTTGTCTTACATGTATTAATACCATTGTTGCTTCAAATGCTGGTGGTGCGTTTAGTCCATTTGGTGATATTACGACGCTCATGGTTTGGCAAAAAGGTGTAATTCCATTCACAGATTTCTTCTTATTGTTCTTACCTGCGCTGGCAAATTTTGTTATTCCTGCTTTCATTATGCAGTTTGCAGTTCAAAAAGGCAGCCCTGAAGCGGTTTCGGGTGAAAAGGCTGAGGTAAAACCAGGCGGGAAGACAATGGTCTTTTTATTCCTTATTACAATTGTAACGGCAGTTGTCTTCAGTAATACTCTAGGTATGCCTCCTGTGTTTGGTATGATGATGGGCTTGGCTTATCTCAAGCTTTATTCTTACTACCTTCAAATTAAATCAAATAAATGGGAAAAAGTTCATGTTAACCCTCCTAAGTCGAGAGAAGGTATTGAGAACCCATATTCATTTGATATTTTTGAGAAAATTGCAAACTCAGAATGGGATACATTGTTCTTCTTCTACGGCATTATTCTCGCTGTAGGTGGCTTGGGTTACCTTGGTTATCTAAACTTAGCATCGCATATGATGTACACAGAGCTTGGTCCTATGAATGCGAATATTCTAGTGGGCTTACTTTCATCTGTAGTAGATAACATTCCTGTAATGTTTGCTGTATTAACAATGAACCCAGATATGTCTGAATTCCATTGGTTACTTGTGACTTTAACTGCCGGCGTTGGTGGCAGCTTGCTTTCAGTTGGTTCTGCAGCAGGTGTTGCTCTTATGGGACAAGCTAGAGGTCACTACAATTTCATGAAACACTTGAAGTGGGCCCCAGTCATTGCGCTTGGATATTTTGGTAGTATTGGTGTACATTGGCTCTTAAATAGCTAACTATATCGAAATCAAAGCCCATAAAAAAAGCTGCCAGATGGCAGCTTTTTTTATGTCTATTTTTTTAAAGCATGAAGTTTGTTGGGTTAAACTCTTGGTGATCTGAATCATCGTCTTTTTTAGGTTGAGAGAAGCTTTCATATGATGATTCCGCTTCATGACGACTGATAGATTGCCCCATTTGTGACTCAAGTTGATCAAGGCGAGATTCGCTTTCCCACTTTGAAAACTGTGAGTTTGGCTGTACTTCTTGTTTAGTTTGCGAAAGCTCACGCTTAATTTCTTGTAAGATAAACTTGGTTTCTCTATTCGCCATTTGAGTTTCTTTCGTCGCAAGCTTATTCTCTCTAAACATTAAGTGTGCGTCATCTAGTGCGCGAGAAAGTGTTTGGTGTTGTTCTTGAGAAGCCATAAACTTTTGCTGTACCTCTCGATGCTGTTGTTCGTGTTGCTGGAGTAGGGCTCGCATTTCATCTCGATACTGCGCTTCTTCTCGACGAGTCTTGTTAAGATCAGCAAGCACTTGATCAAGGTTATTCAGCTTTTGCTGAACTTCTATATTCTGCTGCTCAAGCTGCTTTTCTCGTGCTTGTGCCGACTGTTGTGCATGGTAAGCTCGGCTTTGATATTCGTCGATTTTATTAAGCTTCTCATCAATAAGCTTTTTTGTAGACTCTTGCCACTGTGAGAACTCATCTGCTTTAGATGCAGCTGAGACTAACTTTTCTGTTAGCGCTTTCGTTTCATCAAGCAGGCTATCTTGTTTGATCTGTTTGTCATCGTACTCAGCAACTTTATCGATAGCTTCTTTGAAAGATGCTTCGAATTTCGCCTTTTGCGCACCCAAGTGAGCGAAGCTTTGCTGTGCTTTCTTACGAATTTGATCAATTGTTTCTAAGGATTGCTGTGTCTTATCATAGGTTTCATTAACACGATCAAGTAATCCTGCTTGCGCTTTGATAATTTCATTTTGTTCATCAATTTGCAGTTGCTGATCAGCAATAATATGTGCTGACTCATCGCTTTGGCGTGTAATTGTACGCTCAAGCTCAAGAAGGTTATCTTCTTTCTTTGATACAGCCTCTAAATGATTGCGAACAGCAGCTACGGCTTTTTCTACTTGAAGTTGAAGCTCTGTTTGGTTTTGATGAGCATTATTAACAGCATTTTGAATCTGTTTAATGGAAGATTGTTGCTCCATTGTTTGTTGTTGCATACCATGGAATTGATCAATCTTCTGGTTCAAGTCTTCTAAAGCATTTCGTGCAATTGTATTGAGCTGCTCAATCTCTTCTTCTTGTTGAGACTGACGGCTTAACGCTTGAGATAAGTCTTGTTGCATGTTTTTAATAGTTTGAATACTTTCCTGGCGGAAAGCTTCTTCTTTTTGAATTATTTGATTTTGATTCATACAATCTTGAAGTAACTGATCGCACTGTTCTTTAATATACCTAAGTTCAGTTGAAGAGTATTCAATGTCCTTGGCCACATCTTGATTTGCTTTTAGCTTATGATCAACTTCATTCATTTGCGTGATCATTTTTTGAGTCAGGTCTTCAACACGAGAAATATGTTGGTTCACAGACTCTTCTAAAGACGCCATTTTTGTATGTTGATCTTTGCTTGCTTGGTTTGACTCTGTTGCTTCATCAAGTTGTGTTGTCATTTTTTTGACAAGATCATCTTGTGTCTTCACTTGAATATGATGGGCTTTTGAAATAGCAGATTGCAGCTGTCTTAACTCTTCACTGCGAGCCGTATACTCTTCAAGTGTTTCTTTAATGCGAGCCATTGCATCAGTACATTCTGTTTGTAATGTTTTTAAAGCAGGGGAGAGCTGATCTAATTCAGATGTTTTTTCTTCAACAATAGAAAGTTGACGTTTATTTTCATCTTCTGTTTCTTTTAGGGATTGGTGCGTTTTTTCAAGCTCTTCAATCGCTTGTAACTGCTTATTTTGAGCAGATAAAATTTGATCTTGTAAGTCAGTGTATTCCCCTTTTTTATCATCTAGATCTTTAAGAGCATTAATAATAATATCTTTATACTCTTTTTCTTCTTTTGTTGTTGTATCAATTTGCTCTGCGAGCTGTGAGGTTTTTTTACATGCTGCAACAATAAGAGCATGAGAGCGTGTAGCTTGATCGATAAGACGTTTGCAAGCTTCTCTTTGCTCTTGAATATCGACCAGTGCTTGTTGCTGTTCTCTAGAAATGACATCTTGTCTGTTTGCATTTGATGCAACAGTCGAGTCAATTTTGGTGAGACGATCATTTACAGCATTGTTAAGCTGCAATAATTGATTCATACGCTTATGAGCTGATTTTGTATCATCTAACAGCTTTTCCATTGCCTTTCTATTCTCATCTTGCTCTTTTGCTGTGAAAACAGTGGACTTGGCTGTTGTTTTAATATCAAGTTTAATGTTGTTCATGTCTGAGGTTAAAGCTTCAACAGCAACCTTATTTAATGCAATTGCTTTGTTCGCACTTTCAAGGTCATGAGTTAATGTTGATGTGTTTTTCTTATGCTTTTGAAACTCTTCACGTAAAGCATTAATTTCACGTGAAAGGGCAAGGTAGGATGATTGGCCGTTTTTACTTTGCTCAAGACTGTTTTTTGACACTTCAATAATATCTTGCGCTTCTTTGACGATACCATCAATTTGTTTTTGATAGGAATCAAGCTGCTCATCGACAAGATTATTTTTTGTGTTTATTTCATTTCTAAGAGTTTCACATGCCTCAAGTTCTTCTTGTACTTTATTAAGTGCATTTTCGGCTTGTTGCTCAGATTCATTAATTTGAACTTGATAGTTCTCAAGCGCTTTTTGAGAGTTCTGTAATTTAGAAATAAAGAGGTTTACTTCGGTTAAATGCTCTTCTGATGGAAGTAATGTTGTTTGCTTTTGAATTTTCTCATGAATTTTTTCAATTTCATCGTAAATAAAATTTGATTCACGTAGTATTCTTTCGCACTGCGCAATACCTTGCTCGATATTTTGCATTTGCTCATTATTCTCATTCACTTGAAGATTCGATTCTTTTAACTTATCAAGCAAGGCCTGCTGTGTTGCTTTTGTTTCAGCAAGAATTTTTGATGCTATTTGTGCATCGTGAATCGCTTTTTGAGTTAACGATTGGTTTGCTTCAAGATAGTGAAGTTGTGATTCCTTCAATGTCTGTGCATCGGAACTCGTATCAGCACCTTTTTGAGGTGTTAATGTTGGAATTTTATAAAGCGGAGTATCTATTGAAAGAGATACAGCTGTAATATCTTGATTAACGTCTCTTAATGGGCCTTTATCACGTTGTGGTACCGCGCCAAAAAGCAAAGTAGATCTTTGAGATTGAGCGGGGCGTGACGATTTATTGGCGTTGTCTTTGTTACTTTGCTCATTAGATGTGCTCATGTGATAAACCTTCCCAACTATTGACCTGAATATTTCTATTGACTTCGTCAAAGCGCATTTCCTATCTCTTGAGCTGCTTGTGACAGTTTGAGTAAGTCTGCTGCTTCTATGAAACCTTTAATGTGTCTAGAGGTATCTATGCCATCCGCTTCACTTTTGGCTATAAGCGTCGCGATGCCATTACTCATTCGAATAAACATTGAGCAAAAACCATGCCTCATTTGCCATTCGTGGCAAAAAGATGATTTTGTATGCCGGCAATATTTACAGCAGTAGGTAAATGCAGGCTATAATGGCTAGAATGTATGTTTTTATTAGCTTAAATAGTCATTATTTATTTAGATTTTTTGATATTTGAAAGCTCAATAAAACCTTTTTTAATTGATAGGTTTTTCAGATAAAAAGATTTTGGCTAATCATAAATATCTCTGGAAATTCGAAAAGAACGAGCTTCTAACGCTTTATTCTTAATGAAAGCTGCTTGTTATGAAGGCGTAAAATTCCATTTCATTTGTATATTCGAATAGGTAATACAGTAAGTTTAGCCACAATTCGATAAACACAAATGAATCACAGAAAGTGTGGTTATCATTCATTTTCTGTCATAATGGCGAGTCAAAATTATGATGCTGCTCTTTCGGATGTAGCAAAAATTTGGCTCGTAACTGTAACGATGCAGATTTTGACTAGGGAGCAATGGATGCGGACATTTCGTGATGATAATGAACGATCACAACGTGAGTATATACGCCATCCAATTGATATCCCTATACATATTCAATCCCAAAGCCCTCTAGGGGCACTTGGTGTTCGAATGAATAATGTGAGTATTGGAGGGCTAGCATTTCGGACTCAGCACTATATAGAGCCCGGACATATGATTAAAATTACGATCGATGCTGTACGACCCATATTTCAAGTGAAAGCTGCTGTGCAGTGGTGTCATCAAGTTGATCAAGAATTTGAAATTGGTGTACAGTTTTCCGATTTAGAAGACGCATTTCAGATGCGCATGGTGGAGCAGGTTTGTCATATCGAACATTACCGGCAGCAAGTATGGCGCGAAGAAAAACGTCATCTGAGCGGTGAAGCCGCCGCTGCTGAGTGGATAGAGAAGTATGCACATCAGTTTCCAAAATTAGATTTACCACCTTAGGATGACTGAGTTTTATGAGTTCATGTAAAAAGACAAAGATTATTTTCACAATTGGCCCAGCAACAAGCAGCGATGAAGTGCTTGAGTCCCTATTTAAAGCTGGCGCAAATATTTGTCGTATAAACGCTGCACACGCTGATCAAGCTGCAATCGTCCGTTCCATAGAAAAAATAAAAGAAGTGAACGCTCGTATGGGTACGTTTGTATCCACTCTTGTTGATATCAAAGGTCCTGAGATTAGAACTGGTGACCTTTTCATGCCAGAAAATGGTGAGCTTGTTGAGAAAGAAAAGGTAAACCTCGAAGTTGGTCAGCAGCTTTATATGCTATTAAAGCCAAATGCAGATCTTCCACAAGACGATCTTCAAGTCTGTGTTAACTACGGTGGTATGATTGAAGATGCTGAAATTGGCCAAACGTTATTACTTGATAATGGTTTACTTTCTTTAAAAGTTGTTGAGGTGGCTAAAGATTACCTTAAAGCTGAAGTTGCGATTGGTGGCCCACTAGGTCAACGTCGTCACGTTAACTTGCCTGGTGTGTATGTTCGTCTTCCTTCTATCACAGAAAAAGATAAAGTTGATACTAAAGTTGCAGTCGAAGCTGGCGTTGATTTTATTGCGCTTTCCTTTGTACGTTCTGCTCAAGATGTTTTGAACTTACGTGCATACTTACGTGATATTCAGTCTGATGCAAAAATTATTGCCAAAATTGAAGATGAAAGTGGTGTTAAGCATCTAGAAGAAATTATCAAAGCTTCAGATGGTATCATGGTTGCTCGTGGTGACTTAGGTGTTGAGACGCCAATCGAATATATTCCAATCGAGCAAGGTCGTATGGCTAAGCTTTGTCACCAGTATGGCAAGCCAGTCGTTATTGCTACTCATATGCTTGAGTCTATGATTCATTCTCCAATTCCGACACGAGCTGAAGTTACAGATATTGCGCATGCTGTAGGTGTAAACCGTGCTGACGCTATCATGCTTTCTGGTGAAACAGGCGTAGGTAGCTATCCAGTTGAGTGTGTGAATATGATGACGACAGTAGCTCTGGCACAAGAAAAAATGATGACGACAGGATCTTCATCTGAGTTACGCTTAAATGGCACAAAAGAGCAACTTATTCGCTCTGCGGTTGATCTTGCTGACTCTTTAGATGGTGCTTCTATTGTGGTATTCACTCGCGATGGTTTTAGTGCAAAAATTCTTGCAACATTAAGACCAGCTCAAAGTCGTATTTTTGCATGTACAGACAGAGAAGAAGTTGCTCGTGAAATGAGCCTTTACTGGGGTGTTGAGCCAATTCTACTTGCTCTAGGTCAGCATCAAATGTCTGAAGAATACGCTGTAAATGAAGCTGTTGTTCAGCTGCAAACTCGTAACCTTGTTTCTATTGGTGAAGATTTAGTTGTTCTTGCAAAGACATCAGTTAAATCTAATATTCCTGGCGATATGGTTGATTCTTTGCAGGTGCGTAAAGTGAAATAATCAAAGAAAGTACGACCAAATTAATTGGTCGTACTTTTGACTCACAAGGAGGTGAATATGCGTAGAGTTGTTTTTAATCAGAAAGGTGGTGTTGGTAAGTCCAGTATTGCTGCAAATTTAGCTGCTATTAGCGCAAAAGCTGGTTTAAAAACGCTTCTAATCGACCTTGATCCTCAGTCGAATTCAAGCGCCTATCTACTTGGTCGGGGGGCTGAAATAAATCGACGAAATTCCGCAGAGTTTTTTAAAACAACTTTAAGTTTTAAATTATTACCTGCAAGAGGGGTAGATTATGTGAGGCCAACTCCATATGAAAACCTAAGTGTAATTACTGCAAGCCCAGAACTTGCTGATATTCAGTCATCTCTCGAGATGAAGCATAAAATATATAAGCTACGAGACTTATTAGACACTTTAAGTGATTACGAAGCTATATATATCGATACGCCACCAAATTATAACTTTTATACAATGTCGGCGCTTATTGCATCTGATGTTTGTTTAATTCCATATGATTGTGATGAATTTTCACGACAAGCACTTTATACGTTAATGCAGAATGTAGAAGAAATTAAAGCTGATCATAACGCTAAGCTTGAAGTTGAGGGTATTGTGGTTAATCAATTCCAAGCACGTGCCAGCTTACCACTACAAAATATCCATGAATTAAAAAGTGAAGGATTACCTGTTTTAGATTCAATTATATCTTCATCAGTAAAGATGAAAGAGTCTCATAATGCTTCAGTGCCATTAATTGAGATGTTGCCAAATCATAAATTAACTCAAGAGTTTATTGCACTTTTTCAAGAGTTACACCCTAATATTACTTGCGAAAATCTTGTCTATCGTGATAAAAAACAGGCTGAAATAGTTCAGGACTAATTCAGCCTTGTTTGGTTAGTCTAGTAGTATCAACCATTTATCTAGGTCTTTCTCATGAAACAAGCATTTAAATCAATGATTAATTCGTGCATTAAAAGGCTGCTGATTTTTACTCTTTTGGTTATTTCATTTCCATCTTTCGCTATAGATCAGGAAGATGCTGTCAATATCGTGCGTGAACGCATGGGTGGTAAAGTTTTAGATATACGGACTGATCAAGAAGATAATAAGCCTGTGTATCTTGTGAAAGTTATCACCCGCGATAGTCGTGTTATCACAGTTAAAGTTGATTCAGCTACAGGTGATATACTTTAGCTCAAGCCGGTAATGTATTGTTTTACTTAGGTAAATCACAAAAGGTTACTTTATAAGGCTTGCTGACCCTTTCAAGTTGTTGATTTATAATACTTGAAGTATCCAAGTATTGGCTATTATGCTGTAGTATTCTGATAATACTCATTAAACACCCGCAATGTTGTGGGTGTATGCTAAGAGCTTAAACTGATTTTAAGAAGGTGAACTGTGAAAATAGGAATCGTTGAAGACGAAGAAGCTTTACGTGAACATCTGGCAGGTGGATTGAGAACAGCTGGTTACTCAGTTGAAATGGCTGGTGACGGTGAAGAAGGTCTTTATCTCGTTAAAGAGTTTGGTCTTGATTTAGTTGTTATTGATTTAGGTCTCCCAAAAATGTCTGGCCTAGAGTTGATTAAAACTATTCGAGAGAGTAAAAACGCAGTTCCTATTTTAGTTCTCACTGCTCGTGGTAACTGGCAAGATAAAGTAGAAGCACTTGAAATAGGTGCAGATGACTATGTTGTTAAACCATTCCAGTTGGAAGAAATCATTGCTAGGATCAATGCTTTACTGCGCAGGTCGGTTGGGTTGGCTTCTCCAAAGATTGAGCGTGGCCCAATAGTCATGGATACTGTATCTCAGCAAGTAACTGTAGAAGGTGCTGCAATTGAGCTGACATCTTACGAGTATAAAATTCTTGAGTATCTTATGATGCACCCTCAAGAAGTTATATCTAAAACGAAGCTTACTGATCATATTTACGAACAAGACTTTGAACGTGACTCAAATGTTATTGAGGTGTTTATTGGTCGATTACGTAAGAAAATCGATCCAAATGGTTCCTATAAGCCCATTGAAACACTTCGTGGACGAGGTTATCGCTTCTCCATTCAGGCTGCTTCAGAGTAATAGCCTTGGGAAGTCAAGAAGAGGGCTATAGCCCAAAAGCCAAACCGAGTTTAAGCCGACGGTTGCGGGTTGCTGCAACCTTGTTGGCACTTCTGTTTTTTTCACTTGTCGGCTTTGTCATTGATCATGCTTACCAGGTAAGTTTGCTTAATGCTGTTGAAAGCCGTTTACAAGCGCATATCTATACACTATTAACATTGGCCGAAGTTGATGAGTCGGGCGTTTATATCCCTGATGCGTTAGCTGAAACTCGCTTTAACCAGTTTGATTCAGGCTTGTACGCCTTTGTCTTAAATGAAAAAGCTGAGCCAGTTTGGAAATCAAAATCATCAGTACTCCTTGATCATATCGGTCTATTCAATGTAAAGCGAAATGCTCGAGAATTTGTGCAGTTAGATTTACCTGATGCTATGTATAACTCATTAGGTCAAGGTATTTTATGGCAAGATCTAAATGGAGATGAAATTCCATTAACCCTTTGGGTGCTTGAAGATTCGAGTTACTACAAGGGGCCTTTAATTCAGTTTCGTTGGATTTTATGGTCGGGCTTGATTCTTGTGGCAATACTTCTCCATTTTGGGCTATGGGCGCTAATGTATTGGGCGCTAATTCCATTGAACGATCTTGCTCGTGATGTGCGTCGAATAGAGTCTGGTGCTTTAGACGCTTTATCTTCAAACTACCCACGAGAGCTTCGAAATGTAAGCCAGGCCTTTAATATGATGGTTGCTCATGAGCGGCAGCAAATTGACCGCTATAAGCTAACCCTTGCTGATTTAGCCCATAGCTTAAAAACACCTCTATCAGTGATAAAGGCTCTAGTCGAGCAAAACGGTAAAGTGGACCCTGAAGCGGCAAATGATATTAATCATCAAATTAACCGCATGAATCAGAGTGTTAGCTATCATTTAAAGCGTCCTGTACATCAGCGTGCGCTTTCGAAGCAAAATAGGGTTCTGTTATCTCCATGCGTTTATCGTGTGCTGAATGCTCTCTCAAAGGTTTATTCAGACAAGAATGTAGAGCTTAAAGTTGATATAGATGAAACCCTCGTTTTTCCAGGTGCGGAAGATGACTTGTTTGAACTACTCGGAAACCTGCTAGAAAATGGGTTTAAGTATGGACAAAGCAAATTGTCAGTTTTTGCCCATGAAAATAAGGTTGATGATGATCGCTATGAATTTGAGTTTTATGTGGATGATGATGGCCCTGGGATACCTCTTGAGAAAAGAAGACTTATCCTTAAGCGGGGTGTAAGGCTGGACTCTCAAGAAGAGGGGCAAGGGCTTGGTCTTGCCTTAGTGAAAGATATTCTTCAAAACTACAGCACAAAACTCGAAATTGGTGACTCGCCTTTAGGTGGTGCTCGTTTCAAAATTAAGTTTTCCTACGTGCCACTTGCTTAGAGACATCTTTTAAAGTGTTTTAAGTAGGTCTTGGTGGCACTTTTGTGCTGCCATTCTCAGCTCCTCAAGGCTTCCATTATTATCAAGAATATAGTCCGCAGCCGCATGACGTTGCTCTGGAGTTGCTTGTGACGCAATAATTGAGTTTGCAAGTGTCTCAGACATTCCATCTCTAGAGAGTAAGCGCTGGAGCTGAATATCTCGAGGAATATCGACAACCACAAGTTTATGCATATTCTTAGCGCTGCCTGACTCAATAAGGAGTGGAGATACAATTAATATATATGGTGCATCACTGTGTTTTTCGATAATTGATTCACTTGCTTCAAATACGAGGGGGTGAATAATGCCTTCCACTTCTTTTTTTGCTTCTGGATTATTAAAGATAATTTCTTTTAAGGCTGGGCGATTAAGTTCTTGGTTTTCTGTAAGGATGCTTTGGCCAAACTGACTTACAAGTTGTTTAAGCCCTTTACTTCCTGCTGCAACAACATCCCTTGCCAGTTTGTCGTGGTCTATGCAAGGTACTCCTAGTGCTTCGAAGGCTTTTTGTGCTGTTGTTTTGCCTGAAGCAATGCCTCCGGTGAGACCAATTTTAACTGGCTGAGTTGTTTTTTTCATGAGATGTCCTTTGTGTATGATTGTTTTATGCTATTTGGATTTGGCGATGTATTAGGGGATATGCCTACTCAGTATTTCATAATTTTCAAGCAAAAAAAAAGGGCGTGATTAACACGCCCCTTCCGAAGAATGCAAACTAGTGTGATTGAGTATCAGCACTTGATTTGCTTTTCTCTTCTGATGTGGCTTCAGTATCATCTGAAGCAGAGTTGGCTGCTTCTTCTTGAGCTGTAACTTCAAGAATTGCTGCTTCAGTTTCTGTTACATCAGTCGCTTCAACTTCTACAGCTGGCTCAGTTGTCGAAACAATATCTTCATCTAACTGAGGCTCATCTTTCGACTTTGCTTTAGCTGCTTTTGGCTTCTCTTGCTTTTGAGCACCTTTTTTTGCTTTAGCATCCTTAGGTGTAGCTTCTTCGCTGCCTTTATGCTCAGGCGCTTTATTGTGCAAAACTCCTAAGCTTGAAGTCTTTTTTTGAGCGATCAGCCTGCGTCTTACTTCACGTGGATCATTAGAAGGGCGGCTTAAAAACTTAGGCGCTTCCTTCTTTGGTAGGATATTTTCTGGTAGTTCACTCCAGAATGTAACCTGATCAACACGTAGTGAAGCAGGGCGCTTTTCTACAGTCTTACTTGCTTGTGCTTCTAAAGGTAGAAATACAGCTTCGCCCTTCGGTTTTCTCACTGGTAAAGGCTCAAGTGTAGAAACATCTGGAATCTGAGTTTTCTTCACTTCCGGCTGAGGCTCTTTTTCTTCAGCTTTAGCTTCACTAGGTTCGACTTCTGCTTCTGTTTTATCTTCAGCTTTAGGTGTCTGTGCTTGAGGAGCTTGAGCTTTAGGTGTTTGTACATCATTATCCAGATCACTGTCATCATCCGCATCAATATCAGAATTGGAGCTATCAAGCGGGATCGCATGACCAAGCAGAGACTCAGGAATGTCGTATGACTCAGACTTAGGGCCTTCGGCAGTAGGGGCCATAGGCTCGCCTTCAGGCTTCAGGCTTGGCAGTTGAGAGATCACTGGAAACTCTTCTTCATCTGCTTTATGAGTTTCAGCTGTAGCAACAGGAGTTGGTGCTTTTTGCTGACGCTCTACCGGTGCCTGAGCTGCTTCTTGAGGCTTAGCATCGCTTGCTGCTTGGACTTCATTATTTTGCTGTGCAGCTTCTTGCTCGGCAATATAAGGGCGTGGCTGGCGTTGACGATGTGGATGACCTTGTGGACGACGACGGGAGCCAGATTGGTTGCTAGAAGCTGTCTCTTGCTGATCATTCTTATCGTTACGATCAGATTGGTTGCCACGATTGTCTTGGCGGTTATCGCGGTTGTCATTATTGTTACGACGGTTGCGACCATTGCGACGGTTATCATTGGACTTAGGTGCTGTTTGATCTTGCTCATTATCGTTGTCTTTGCGACCACGACCTTTTTTGCGTTGATCGTTATCTTGCTTATCTCTTTGAGATCTGTTGTTTGAGCCATTGCCAGAGTTTGACTTTTTTGTCTGCTCAATTACCTCACCTTCTTCTTGGAAGAGTGCGGAGAACCAGCCTGTAAACTTTTCAAGTGCAGTATAAGATGTTGCCTTTTGAGCAGCAGCACTTTTCTTTTCGTTTGTTTGAGGTGGTGGAGCAGTGTACTGCACAGATTTTACAGCTGCTTCTTCTTGTTGAACGCTTGTGCTATTGGAATAAGGGAGAGTGTATTCAACATCAGTTGGCTTGTCGATTAACTGAAAGCTGGACTTTGAGAGAGGCTCTCCACCTTTATTGCGACGAAGCTCGTAATGCGGTGATTCAAAATGAGGGTTAGGAATCAGAAGAATTCGTTTACCATTACGTTGCTCTAGCTGTTGAATGATTGTGCGCTTTTCATTGAGCAGGTACGCAGCAATATCAACAGGAAGTTGAATTATCACTTCATGAGATTCTCTCTTTGCTGCTTCTTCTTCTAGCATACGTAGAATGGATAGGGATACTGAGGCGATATCGCGAATAGTGCCTGTACCATTACAACGAGGGCAGCTCTTACCGCTACTTTCTTCAAGAGATGGTCTTAGGCGCTGTCTCGAAAGTTCTAGAAGACCAAAGCGAGAAATACGACCAACCTGTACACGAGCGCGATCTAAAGCTAGGGCTTCACGCATTTTATTTTCAACATCACGCTGGTTCTTAGCTGGTGACATATCGATAAAGTCAACAACAATGAGGCCACCAATATCTCTTAGGCGCAGTTGTTTTGCTATTTCAACTGCAGCTTCTAAGTTAGTGTTTAAAGCAGTTTCTTCGATGTCTGAGCCTTTCGTTGCACGAGAGGAGTTGATATCAATAGAAACAAGAGCTTCCGTTGGATCAATAACGATACTGCCACCAGACTTTAACTTCACTTCGCGCTGGAATGCTGATTCGATTTGCTTTTCAATATCGAATTTTGCAAACAGCGGTTGAGTGTTTTTGTAAAGCTTAATGCGGCCAGCCATTTGTGGCATAACATTGTTAACAAGCTCAATTGCATCGGAATAAACGAATTCGTTATCGATAATTACTTCGTGAGTATCGTCACGTAGGTAGTCACGAATCGCACGGAAAACGATATTGCTTTCTCTGTAAAGAAGGAATGGGGAAGGGCGTTGGCTTGCTGCATCTTGAATAGCATTCCAAAGAGGAATAAGGTACTGATCAAGATCCCATTGTAGATCTTCTGTACTACGGCCAATACCAGCTGTGCGAACAATAAGGCCCATAGATGGAGGCGTATTAAGGCCAGCCATTGCTTCTTTCAGTTCAGCGCGCTCTTCACCTTCGATACGTCTTGAAATGCCACCAGCACGAGGGTTGTTTGGCATAAGAACAAGGTAGCGGCCTGCAAGGCTGATAAATGTAGAAAGGGCAGCACCTTTGTTGCCACGCTCTTCTTTTTCGATTTGAACAATAACTTCCTGACCTTCAGCAACAGCATCCTTAATGGAAAGACGGCCGCCAGCATTTTGGGCTTCAGGTTTGAAATATTCACGAGCAATTTCTTTGAAAGGCAGGAAGCCATGACGCTCAGCACCATAGTCAACAAATGCAGCTTCTAAGCTAGGCTCAATGCGCGCAATGCGACCTTTGTAGATGTTGGCTTTCTTTTGTTCACGACCGCCGTGCTGAATGTCAAAATCATACAGTTGGTGGTCATCGATGAGGGCCACTCGCACTTCTTCAGAATGGGATGCATTGATGAGTATACGTTTCATCTTTCTCTAATCTCTTGGGTTAGAGCTAAAAGACGAGAACATCTGCAAATATGTCGGGTCCAGGCGCAAAATTTACCCCAGGCCCATAAGCCGCCGAGCTGCCCTAAACTACCCAAAGTACAATTGTATGGGCAAGGATGCGCTGAGAGTCACTTTGTAAAGACAGACCAGTTGAGCTCTGAAACTATTGGTTTTAAAGCTTCGTGAAACAGGACCTTTTCTTTAATAATTCGCACCAATAGCGGCGAACAAGTTCTTTCAGTGGCATGTTTAGTGGCCTATATGTTGTTTTGGACAATAGCTATACATCAGCTAGGTCCAATCAAAATCTTTTCAATCTCAGGTCTTAGCGGGCTCTTTGTACTTTCTTTTTTTGCGAGCCAGACTCTATCTATTTGCAAATCTTCTTGCCTATTAGCAAGTTAAGTTCTGTGAGCCTAGTCTTTACTCTTTTTCAATCCAAGGCTCTTCATTCAAAAATTTTTGAGATAATCTTTAAAAAATAATGCTTTGCCGATATCTTTTATATCGGGATTTAGGGTGTCTATGCTGAGCTTGAGGGCCTATCTCATCGGTCCCAGTGCTCATGCTATTCTATGACCCCTTATATAGTAGTTAGCATGAAAATTGGTAAAAGGCTAGTTTTGTCAGATAACTCGCGTAAATCAGCTTAGGACTTCTGACCCTCCTAGATTATCATGCTTTGATTGTGCCGCCAATAGATCAAACAGGCGATCTGCTTATAAGATATATCTATGTGGAATCAATAATCTGCTGAAGAAGCCAACTGTTGCCCGAAAGGAGCTGAAATGACTAAAGATGACATGATAAATGCATTGTTCGAAAAAGGTCTAAAAGCAGATCGTAATATTTTAAGTCGGGTGTACGATGTGAGCTTATTTGTGCAAAGTCATATCACTCACTGGAATGATGAGCTGCGCATGTGCGAATTTAAGCATCAAGCTCTAGCTCGTTGGTTGCCTTTATGGCAGGAGGGTCTGACTCTTGAGTGGATGAAGGCGGAAGTTGATCAAGTTTTTTCTGGTTTGCCTGATGATGTTAAAAGCCAGCCTATGGCTGCTTATGAGTTAGCAATGAATAGAATGCGCTTTATTCGAAATCTCTTTCAAACGAGGTCGATCTATCGTGAAGTAGCGCTTCTAAACCAGCAGGATCATTTGTTTATTGATCAGATGAAAGAATACTCATTATTTGCCGAGCTCGTATTTCATGCATCAGAAAGGGCTGTTAGAGGTTGGCAGGCACTGCAGTGGAAGGCTTCGGTTGTTCCTCCTGCTATGATGATTTTTGCCCTTGGTAAGCTTGGTGCTACAGAACTTAATTTGTCCTCAGATGTTGACTTAATTTTTTGTTACAACCACGAGGCACCTTACGAAGATGATAAAGAGCGTTCGGTGAGTGAGTTTTATACAAGGCTGGGGCAGCGCCTGATTAAGTTCCTTGGAGAGCATACTGAAGAAGGTATTGTCTATAGAGTGGATATGCGTTTGCGTCCATTTGGGCAGAGTGGGGCACTCGTATGGTCAGCACAAGCACTGGAGACTTACTATGAGCAGCAGGGACGTATGTGGGAACGCTATGCATGGATCAAAGCACGACCTTTAACTGGCGGCGTTCATGCAGCAGTATTGCAGGAGAATATGAAGCCGTTTGTATATCGTCGCTATGTGGATTTTGGCGTAATCGAAGCTCTTCGAGATATGAAAGCTATGATTGAGCGAGAGGTGAGCCGTAAAGATTCTGGTGATAATATTAAAATTGGTCGAGGCGGTATTCGGGAAGTTGAATTTGTAGTGCAAGTTGTACAGCTTATCCGTGGTGGTGAGTTTCCAGAATTATGTCAGTACTCATTGATGGAGGCTATGGCTCAAATTGAAGCTTTAGAGCTTTTACCTGCACGAGTTATTCATGAGCTTAAAGATGACTATTTATATCTAAGGCGAGTGGAGCATTTAATTCAGGCTTATCAAGATCGGCAAACACAATGTCTTCCAGCCTCAGAGCCTGAAATGGAATCCTTGATAATGGCTCTCGGTCTAAAAGATCCCACAGCTTTTTTTGATAAATTGCATCAGGTTAGAACAAGAATTCATGCTCATTTTCAAGAAACAATCAGACCTCAGCGTTCTGAGCAAACATTTGTTCGCGAAACATCTGAGTGGGCTCAGTTTTGGCCTGATCGTATTTCTGATATTCCTCAAAAAGCCTTTATACCCTTATTGCAGGAGTTTCGCGAAAGTCGAGCAGTAAGTAAATCAAGCGAAATATCTATTCAGCGCTTGGACGAGCTCATGCCACTTGCACTGGCAATGCTCGAAACAGTCACGCAGCAAAAGTCTTTAGAGCAAGAGGCTACTCTGTCCCATCAGCTTCATGTCAGTCTTCCTGAGCTCGAAGTCTGTTGGGTTGAGCCAACTGAAACCTTAAAGCGATTTTTAGCTATTGTTGAAGCTATTATGCGTCGCTCGGTTTATTTATCACTTCTTATTGAAAACCCATCAGCTTTATTAGTTGTAATTCAATTGTGCGGTATGACGTCACTTGTACCAGATAAGCTCGCTCGCTTTCCAAGTTTGCTGGAAGAGTTTGTTGATGATCGACCTGTTTATCAGCCGCCTTCTAAAGAGTCATTATCTGATGAGTTACGACAGCATCTGATGCGTGTCCCTGAAGATGATTACGAACAGCAGTTAAACCGATTAAGAGCATTTAAGCAAAGGCATACACTTAGAGCTGCTAAGGCGGATATCACTGGGCAGTTATCTTTGATGAATGTGAGTGACTATTTAACATGGCTGGCAGAAGCTTCTTTGCAAGCCGCTCTTGATATTGCATGGCGGAAGCTTGTTCAAAAGTATGGTGAACCTGCAGGTTATCAAGGCTCAGGTAAGGGGTTTCTTATTGTCGGCTATGGTAAGCTTGGCGGCATAGAGATGAGCTATAGCTCTGACTTGGACATTGTCTTTTTATATGATGCACCTCTTGATGGTGAAACTGACGGGCCAAGAAAAATAGAGAACAGTCTTTTTTATATGCAGCTTGTCAAAAACTTAAATCATATTTTAATGACGGACACATTAGATGGCAGGCTTTATGAAATTGATATGCGCTTGAGGCCATCGGGTAGTGCAGGTTTATTTGTTTCCACATTTGAAGGATTTCAGCGCTATCAAGAGAAGGATGCTTGGGTATGGGAGAGGCAGGCACTTGTACGTTCTCGTCCTGTTGCTGGTGATCGACATTTATTCACTCGCTTTAATGCATTAAGAACTGCATGTTTGGCAACAGAGGTTGATCAAGCTGCTTTAAAACAAAGTGTGCTTGAGATGTTGCAAAAAATGAAGTCTCACTTATCCAGTAAGACAGATGTTTTCGACTTGAAATATGGCGATGGCGGTTTAGTGGATATTGAGTTTTTAGCTCAGCATATTGTGTTAAGTCAGTCTGTAGAGTATCCGGCTATAACGCGCTTTTCTGATAATGTGCGTATTTTTGAAACAGCTGTGAAACAAGGCATTCTATCCGAGGAAGATGCCCATACTTTAACTCAGGCATATTTAATCTATAGGGCACTTATACATAGATTAAGTTTGCAGCAACAATCAAATTTAATTGATCCGCAAGGATTAACACAAGTTCGACAAGATGTTATTGATGTATGCTCGCGATGGTATGCATCAGTTGATAAGAGGTAGACATGAAAATTTTAGTAGTTGGTCCATCATGGGTTGGCGATATGTGCATGGCTCAAGTGCTCTTTAAAATGCTAAAAAAGCGTTACCCTAAAGCGCTTATTGATGTACTTGCACCTGCATGGACGCAGGCCATGATTGACCGTATGCCAGAGGTGCGCAAGGCTATCTCTCTTCCATTTGGTCACGGTGAGTTTCAATTTAGAAAGCGCATAGCATTTGGAAAAAGTTTAAAGCAAGAAGGATATGACTGGTCAATTGTATTGCCTAACTCTTGGAAGTCTGCAGTTATTCCTTGGGCGGCAGATATTCCTCGTCGAACAGGTTGGCTTGGTGAAGTTCGGTATGGCCTATTAAACGATTATAAAAAACTCGTTAAAAGTGACTATCCGTTAATGATCCAACGATTTGCAGCGCTTGTCGATTTTACTGACTCATGCATTCCTAAGGATGAGTTGCCTGTACCTCATATGATTGCAGATACTGAAAACCAGCAAAAACTCATGAAAGCATTAGGGCTTAATCTAGATAAGCCGGTCTTAGCGCTTTGCCCTGGTGCAGAATATGGCATTACAAAAATTTGGCCCGCTGAAAAAGTTGCAGATGTTGCAACACATTATCTTAAGCAGGGTTGGGCTGTTTGGGTGCTAGGCTCTCCTAATGATCAACAAATTGCACAAGATATTCAGTCTCGAATTCAAGAAGAGCATGAGGCATTTCATAACCTTGTTGGTAAAACAAAACTAGCTGATGCTGTTGATCTTTTGGCTGCAGCAGAGCAAGTTGTAGCGAATGATTCAGGGTTAATGCATATTGCATCTGCCCTGAATCGAAAAGTTGTTGCTATCTATGGATCTACATCGCCACGCTTTACACCTCCATTAGGTGATCAAACTAGCTTGGTACAGTTAAAGGATCTGTATTGTGCACCTTGCTTCAAGAGAACCTGTAAAGAAGGGCACTTACGTTGTTTAAATGATATTCAGCCTGTGGAGGTCATTTCAACGCTTAAAGAGCTTTCTTAAAAAGATCGGCTTAAGATCACTGAAAGGGCGTTTGGGTTATGATGCTCCTAAACGCTCTTCTACTTTCTCGCAAATACTAATAATTTGAAGGTCTGCATGCCATTTATAATCTTCAATAGTGGTAATTAAATCTAAAATGCCATGGGATACCTCATCAGAGCTTCGGGCTTGTAATACCTTTTCTGTATATTTTATTTTTTCTTGCATATTTATTGAGACGCTTGAAAGGGGCGGTAGAGACTCTGCAAGCCCCATTACCTGTCGAGCTGTTTGTTTAAGCATGGCAAACTTTTCTTTACCTCCAACTGCTTTAAAAGAATATAAAGCTTCAATAAGTGCATCTTGAGTACGCAGTAGGTTAAGTGCTTTCCTATGAGCATTTAACAATGAATAGATTGTTTTTTGCTCTTGTGGTGTGCCAATGCTGAGTGTCATTGCAATGCAACGCCCAGTTTTTTTTCCAAATAATGTTTCGATTTCATTGAGTTCAATATGTGCTTTTTCAAGATTAATTGATCCCGTCGTATTTACTTTATTCTTAATACTGTAAGGGGTAATTTTACTATCCCACAACATAATGCGAGGAAGGTGATTAGGCGCTGCAGATGAAATGTCGTTATTTAATGAAAGAAGATCACTCTTCAACGTCATGAGTGAACCAGCATTACTTTCAGAGAGGTCAGGGATAATCGATCTATTCACTCTGTAAAAATTTGAGTAATAGCGGTTTACAGGGTCCACAGTGAGTTGATCTTTAAAGGCTGTATGTGCTGTATGGGTTTTTATGAGCTGGTCATCATTAAAACCAAGCTTTTGAAGTGTCTTGATCGAAAGAGTATTTGCATGGGGGTTAATATTTTTAATCAGTAAGTTTGAAGGGAAGTTGTGTAATATTTGGCATGGTTTATGTTTAAGCTCTAATCCATGAGGATAGTTTGTAATATAGCTTTTGATCTGGTCACTAATATGTAAACTTTCAGTTTGATGCTTCGTATTATGAGATTCGCTTGCGCAGATTATTTGAGTGACCATATTTATAGGTAATATTTCTTCCGTTGTTAGCGTGCGTATGCTTGAGTTAAAAGCTTCTTTGAGTAGCTCTTGCTTATAAAATGCATCGATTGTTGTTTGGAAGTCGGTCACTTGTACTGCATTTACTAAAGATCGCTGAATTATATCCTTTTTAAGGATATTTGTTGGGGCGCTTAACATTTTATCGAGTGAAGACTGAAGTGCCATGTTAGTAAACGGTTGCAAGGATTCATGGCCAAAGAGTAGTGATATATGTTTTTGGTTGAGCATTTTAAAGGCGCTCACATTATAGGCAACTAGCGAAATGAGTTCGATATAACTCAAGCTATGCAAGAGAGGAAGGCCGATATGTAAGTGTGGCTCACCATTAGTAATAGCAATTTTGATTTCTGGTTTTAGGGTGAGTAGTGTCTTTACTCTATCGAAGTTAAAGAGTTTATATATCTGCTCCAGTAATAGATTTAGCAATACTGATCTGTCATGGAGTTCAATAGATGTATTGTAGATTTCATATTGATTTTTAATGTGTTTAGCCTTGAATATTGAGTAGCTATAACTTGTAATTGCAGCGGTTGCACCTACACCTAAAATGGCGTAGCCACCCATATTAAGATTTAAAAGCTCTGCTGTTAAAACATTGATGCCTGCAAGAGCTATGGTGCTTGCAGAAACTAGAGCAGACCAAGTTGCTGTTTTCTTAAGGTATACATTTACAAGATGATCTGGAAGGTTAAGGGTATGCTCGTCAATACTGACATTTGATAAACTTATAGTAATGTCGCGAGCAGAGTATGCAGGGCGCGTGTTTATAGATAACTTTTTAGTCTTTTTCTTTGGCTTGAAAACCTCTCGGGCTGTTGTTTTATGCAGGGGTTTTTTTTCCACTCCGAGCATTGAAGAGTCTTCAAATTCAATGTGTGATTTATTGAGGTCTTTGGTTTCATTTTTAACTATTACTGGGGATACTTTTTTAACTGCTCTCATCGACTAACCTTTATACCTTGTCAGAGTACGATCTACAAAAAGTAGATGTCACTGCTTAATGTGATGGTTTTAGTACAGTATTTTTGAGTTGGTTTTTTATTAAAAGGAGACAAAAGCCCCTTATTTAATTGTACATAGGTTGGTGTTATGGTGCTGAGACCTTTGTCACAGTTTCGAGAGAATTTTGAAAAATAACTAAAAGGCATTGATTTAAATGTGAAAATAAAAAAGCGCTTTAAAACGTAAATTATTATTAAAGCGCTTTTTAATACTTAGAAAGTTTATCCTAATCCTCTTCAGCTAAAGTGATTAAAAGCTGTTTATTTTTAACCTGCTGATTTGCCGAGATATGAATGCCTGTAATGCTACCATCGAAAGGTGCCTGAATAGGGTGTTCTATTTTCATGGCATCAATAATGGCGAGAGTCTGTCCTTTTACAACATCTTCTCCAATATAAGTAGAAATATGAATAACTTTGCCGTCCATAGGTGCTGTGAGCTGCCCTGAGTGGCTCTCTGTCACAAGGTGTTCTGCTTTATGAAGGGATACAACGCCTGAGAATTGCCTGTTCGAAATCCAAATATTATCTTGTTCAAATGCATAAAAATATCGAGTGCGAATATTATCGAATGTAATTTCTGCACAGTTTTCTGATTTTGACCATAGCGTAGCTTCAGAAGAAAAGTAGAGTTCTTCTTCACCATTGTATTGGTTATATACATTAACAGTGTAGTGAGAGACATCGGAACTGCATTTAATAGGTTGAAGTTCGACTTTGAAAAGCATGTCATCTAGTGTTAAAAAAATGTATTGCGGCCCAGTCATAGACTGATACTCTAAGGTGCTAGGCTCTGTTTGTATGAGTGCAGCAATTGTGAGTTGCTCCATTTCATGCTGAGGTTCTATTAGATCATTAATGATATCTTTTGATTGTAGCGTTGAGGTATCGAATTGACCTTCTCGAACATAGTCTGCTTCGAGTAGTTCAATTAAGAAGTCTCGGTTTGTTTTAATGCCACATAAATGTGTATTACGAAGCGCATTTGTTAAGTAGCGAATGGCTTGAGTTCTGCTTTCGCCATACCCAATAATTTTTGCAATCATAGGGTCATAAAAGGGTGTAATTGCTTGCCCTTGTTCAATGCCTGTATCTACACGAATACCCTTGCCTGACGGGGCTTTCCATAAAATAACTGGACCTGATTGAGGCATATAGTTATTAACAGGATCCTCGGCATAGAGTCGAGCTTCGATGGCATGGCCTTTAAGCTCAATATCATGTTGCTTTAAGCGTAAAGGCTCACCAATTGCGATACGTATTTGTTGTTCAACAATATCAACATTGGTTACAAGCTCTGTGACAGGGTGCTCAACTTGAATGCGAGTATTCATTTCAAGGAAGTAGAAAGTTAAATCGTCATCCACTAAGAATTCAACGGTGCCTGCACCAATGTATTGGCATGATTCAGCTGCTTTAATTGCAGCCCTCCCCATTTTTTCACGAAGACTAGCTCTATCAAGAGGGCTAGGGGATTCTTCTATTACTTTTTGGTGGCGTCTTTGAAGCGAGCAATCACGTTCACCTAAATGAATACAATGACCAAAGCTATCTGCTAGGATTTGAATCTCAATATGGCGACCACTTTCAATGGCCTTTTCAAGAATAAGTTCTGCACTGCCAAATCCTGATAATGCTTCAGATCGAGCGCTCTGCAATGCTTCTGGTAGAAGGTGTGGTGCTACTACTTTTCGCATACCGCGCCCACCACCACCGGCGGCAGCTTTAACCATAAGTGGAAAACCAATTTTTGAAGCTTCTTCAATCAGTCTTTCATCACTTTGATCTTCGCCTTGGTATCCTGGAATGCAAGGAACACCTGCTTCTATCATTGCTGCTTTACTTAAGCTCTTACTGCCCATAAGCTTAATGGCATCAGGTGTTGGGCCAATAAAGATGAGCTTTTCACGCTTACATCTTTGCGCAAAATCTGAATTCTCTGAGAGAAAACCATAGCCTGGATGTATGGCATCTGCTTGAATCTGTTTAGCAGCTTGAATAATTCGTTCAATATTGAGATATGATTGATTTGATTCCGCGGGTCCAATTTCTATTGATTCATCTGCCAATTTAACGTGTAGCGAGTGTTTGTCGGCTTCGCTAAAAATGGCAACTGCAGTAAATCCCATGTCTTGAATGGTTTTTATCACTCTGCAGGCGATTTCACCGCGATTAGCAACAAGAATTTTTTCAACCAACATGTTTCTACTCCTTAAGCTTTAGTCCAATTGGGCTTACGTTTTTCCATAAATGCTGTGTTGCCTTCAAGCCCTTCTTCGCTGAGAGTAGCATGAGCAAGTGTCTTTGCAATAGTATCAATAGACATGGCATTTATTGGAGCTGCTGTTTGGATCAGTTTTTTTGTATTTTGGATAGCAATAGGTGCACATTGCAAAATATTAAGGCATATTGATTCTGCGGCTGCTTTAAGAGATGTGTAGTCATCATGGATACTATTTATAAACTGCCATTCAATTGCAAGTTCACCATTTATCTTTAATCCTTGAAGCGCCATTTCTTGGGTGCGAATAAGACCGAGCTTATTAAAAACATAGGGAAATATTTGGCCTGCTATGATACCCAGTCTAGGCTCAGGCATTCCAAAGCTTGCATTTGGTGTACAAAGTATGAAATCGCAGACGCAGGCAAGGCCCATACCTCCACCAAGAGCAGGTCCATCAACTAATGCAATGGTTGGAATAGGGCAGTTGTAAATGGAGTGAAGAAGTTCGCCAAAATTTTTATTATTTTCATAAATAGCTTTGCTGCCACTTTTTTTAATTTCAGATATTTCTTGCAGGTCTGCTCCTGCGCAGAACTGTTTTTCACCACCTTCAATGATAATTGATTTTATTTCAGCGAATGCTTGAATAGAATAAAATATATTTTTAAGTTTTTTTATGGTGTCTCCATTAAGGGCATTTTTTCTTTTGGGGCGATTGAGTTGTATTGTGAGAGTCGGTGGTAGCCATTCAAGTGAAAGTTCTTTGTTTGAGTTCTTGCTTATAAAATCATGAAAAGTACCCATATACATATCCCTATGTTAGATCAGCTTAAATTAGCTAATTCAGCTATTTTTTAACTAATTTAGGTTTTTAATATCCGATTGATTTGAAAAAAATACTGTAAAAACAACTTTATAGTGTCTATTTTAGCTCTTTTGGCTGAGATTATCCTCCCTTTTGCAAGTGCGTAGTGTGATTGTGCGTACTTATGTAAAAGGCTATTGAATAAAAAAGTGGCTTAGTGATATCTTTGTCAGGTCAGCGCAATCGACCTATTTATAAATAAGTTTTTTGCTCTAGATGTAAAAGTTATTTAGCATTTTTTTTATGATTAATATTTAAGTTGCTGAGTTTCTTTGTTGGATTGATTCTTTGATAAGAATTATTTCGAAAGAGTAATAAAACTATTAAAAATATTTACAGATGTCTTAGTAGGTTAATAGTACTCTTTATAAGACAGCTTAAAATGAATAACACTTAACTGTAAAAGTAAAAAATAACAAACAATTTGATAATAATAATCAGGAGAGAGTAGATGTCTTTAGTATCTCAAGTAGAACTTATTTCAACAGAAACAGAAACTGCACCAGTTGTTGAAACTGTGGAAAAAGTTGAAAAGAAAGCAGTTAAAAAGGATGTAGATGCTCGCGTAAGAATTTTAGAAATTGCTTTAACTGCGTTTGCTGATAGAGGTTTTGATGGTGTTTCAACTACAGAGCTAGCTAAAGCTGCAGGCGTTACTCAGCCACTTATTCATTATCACTTCAAGAGTAAAAAAGCGTTATGGCAAACAGTTGTTAGAAATAGTTTTGCTGTATTGAATGAAGAGTATATTCAACCAATTCATCGTGCAACAGGGCTAACTCATGTTGAAAAAGCAGAAAAAGCAATTGAAGATTTCGTTGCATTTGTTGCTCGTCGATCTGAGTTTGTTCAAATCCTTATGTCTGAAAGTACTCAAAAAACGGCACGTTTAGAGTGGTTGGTTGAAGAGCTTTTGGAGCCATGTATGCAGGACCTTAAAAATGCATACGCTGAGGGTGTTAGCATGGGAATTTTAGTTGATCTTCCAATGGCAAGTCTTGTATCTCTTGTATTAGGTGCCGCAAGTCAGTTCTTTGTTATGGGATCACTTAATATGCAACTCTTTAGTGTTGATGTAAGTGAAGAAACACATTCACAAGCACACATTGATACGGTTGTTAAAATGTTGAAGAAAGCTTTAATTAAATAGTGTTTAATTAATAGTAAAAAACCCGCTGATGGCGGGTTTTTTGTTTGCCCAGCAAAGCTGGCAAACCCGTCTGTTTGCAAGA
>TARA_B100000686_G_scaffold192814_1_pt1 | contig 88990 bp, 78 predicted proteins | sample TARA_B100000686 | Tara Oceans TARA_B100000686 (sample SAMEA2622733) | marine metagenome | biome: marine biome (ENVO:00000447); feature: marine epipelagic mixed layer (ENVO:xxxxxxxxx); material: "saline water (ENVO:00002010), including plankton (ENVO:xxxxxxxx)" | depth 150 m
ATACTTTGATGAATTAGTCATTATATTCTGCCTTAAATATATTCTTAATGGGAGGTTAGCATTAAGGATAATTATCGTCAATGATTAATTACAAGTTTCTTAGTCTGTCATTGAAAATAAAGAATAATATTGTTAAAGCTAGCAATATCAATCCACTTAAGCTTAAAGAATTAGATGTTCCAGTTATTAATGCTAATGCTCCAAATGGAATACTGCTTAATGGCATTAATCCAAAACTCATCATTGAAACACTCATCACTCGGCCACGTTTATCAGGCTCAGAGCTTGATTGAAGTAGAGTTGTATTTAATGACATAAATACAGAACTAAATATTCCAATAAAAATAACAAGAGGGATTGCCATGTAATAAGAATTTGATTGAGCAAAAATGGCCAATAAAAGTCCCCATGTTGAACATGCTAATAATAAAGCTTTTCCTTTAGAATTTATTTTTTTTATATAAGCTATAATTAGAGACCCAGTTAATGCACCTAAACCCATTCCCATCATTATTATTCCAAGACCATCAGATTGAGCATTTAAAGCTTCAGTAGCCCATGCTGGTAAAAGCGAATAATATGAAAAACCAAACAAGACAGGAATAAATAACATTAGCATAATATTTCTTCTAGTTTTATCATTTATTACATAAAGTATTCCTTCTTTAATATCAGAAGTAATAGTACTTTTTTTAGAAATTTTTATAGGGGTTTTGCCAGCGTTTACCATACTCATTGATAACGCAGTTAGTACATAAATAATGGAGACTATTAAGAAAACTCCACTAGTTTCAATTATTATAATTAAAAATCCTGCTATTGCAGGTCCTATAACCCTTGTTAAATTCATGCTGGATGTATTTAATGCAATAGCATTCATTAATAGTTTGTCTGGAACAATATCTGATAATATTGCTTGCCGACTAGGCATGTTTATTGCCATCATACTACCGTTAAGTACTCCAATAATTAACAAATGCCAAAGTTCGATGTTGCCAGTCATATCTAAAATGGCTATAAATAAAGTCATAATTGCATTTCCGCTTTGACTAAAAACTATTAAACTTCTTCTGGGAAGTCTGTCGGCTAGAGCTCCGCCTAGCAATGAAAAAACAGTCATTGGTAAAGCAAAAGATGCCATAACCATTGCGAGAAGAAGAGGGTTATTGTCTGTTAATTGTAAAGCTAACCAGCTTCTTGTAATCATTTGAATATTCATAGCTAGGAATGACCCAAATGATCCTATCCACAACCAACGAAAATCTCTGTATTTTAAGGTAGTTATTATCGGAGATTCAGATTTAGAGTATTGCTTAGAAGAATTCAATTTTGTATATCCACTGGGGTTAATTTTTTTAGCATGATAGCTGAAAAAACAGGAAAAAATGATATCAAAGACATTGATATGAAGGCATAATTATAGCTTTTAGTGTAATCATAAATAATAGCACCAAAAAGAGCACCTAGTCCTCCTGTTATTTGGTGCACCATGCTGATAGTTCCCATTATTTTCCCAATGTTATTATTTCCAAATATGTTGTTTACAAAAATTAGTGTTAATGGAGCAGTTACCATAAAAGTAAATCCATATATTAAAGCAAAAGAAATAATAGAAAAATCATTTTTGAATATAAAAGGAATTAAAAAAATAAAAATTCGTATAACGAAACATAATAAAGTAGGTTTAGATGGTCCGAATTTATCAGATAAAATGCCAGACAATATAACCCCTATTATTCCAGATAATCCCATAAAGGCTAAAATTTGACCAGCAATATTTTGGCTTATTCCGTTATCTGTTGCAAATGCAACAATATGTGTTGCAACGAAAAAGTCTTGGAAACCACAAATGCTATATATTATTATTAGCATCAGGGAAGGATAAGAGAGTAAACTGGGGATTGTAGTATTTAGTTTATTTTTATTAGTTTTAGTTACCTTTTTATCATGTGTAGTTACTTTTGATTTGATTCCAAAAATAATTAAGGGCAAGATAATAATTGCATGAATTGCAGATAATATAAAATAACAATATCTCCAGCTTAAATAAGGTAATATTGATGAAAGTGAAGATGTTACTAAGAGTTGCCCGGTTCCATTACCTGCTATAGTAATACTATTTGCTATACCTTTATTTTTATCAAACCATTGATTAATTAGTGTGCTTATTGTAGGTATGCTAGTTATGGCATGCCCAAATGCATAAATGACACCAAATGACAAGAATATTTGCCATTGATTTGATATGTATCCAGTTAGCCATGTTCCGATTATTGCAATAATTGAACCAAAGGTTAATGTTTTTTTGGGGCCGTATTTGTCAATTAAATATCCAGCAATTGGCATAGATATTGCAGATACAAACATGAAAATAGTAAACCCTAAGGATATATTTGTTCTGCTTACATTAATATCTTCAGATATAGGTTTAAGCAGTAATCCAAACGTGTATCTTGTTCCGACATTAAAAAGAAGTATAGTAAAGCCTATAGATACAATTATCCAGCGATAGTTTGTTAGGTAATTATTCATAAAGCCTAAATAGAATCAATAAGTTGAAGTTTAACTAAGGCTAGCAGTTAAGTTTTATACAGTCAACGAAAAAAGATTATTTTTATATTATTAACTTATAAGCATAATATTAAGGCATTTTTAAATATTTTTATATTTGGTAATATATAGATTCATATTTTAAATGAGGTGAATTATAATGAGCGGATTAGATTTAAAAACCAAAATTCATAATGGTGAAATTATATATGGGACTATGATTAGTGTTCTGCGTAATCCCAGGTGGATTGAATCTATAACTAAATTAGGACTTGATTATGTGATTATAGATAATGAACATTCTCCTCTTGGAAGAAGTGAAGTAGCAGATTTGTTAGCTATATTAAAATTTACTAATATTGTACCTATAGTAAGAATTCCTATTCCAGATGGTCATTATACTACTATGGCAGTAGATGCTGGTTCTCATGGTGTACTAGCTCCTTATTGTGAAACAGTAGACCAGGTAGAAGAAGTAGTAGCTGCTTGTAAGTGGAGACCTTTAAAAGGTAAATTTGTAGATAAAATTATTAAGGGACAAGAGTTTCCTAGTGAAGAGACAAAATTATATTTAGAAAATAAAAATAAGAATAATATATGTATTATTGGAATAGAAAGTGTCCCTGCTATAAATAATCTTGATGATATTTTATCAGTTAATGGAATTGATGCTGTATTTGTTGGACCTAATGATCTAACTATTTCATTAGGTATTCCTGATCAATATGATCATCCTGAATATAAAAAAGCAGTTAAATATATAATTGATAAAAGTAAATCAAAAGGAATTCCTACATTAGTACATCAGCAAACTTTAGATTTGACTAGAGAATGGATAGAAAATGGTTCAAATTTTGTATTGTACAGCTCAGATTCTAGAATGGTTAATAATTTCATTAAGGAAATTGATTATATTAAGTCTTTAGGTGATAAGGTCTTAGGAAAAGAAGAAAGACAGATAATTAATAAAGAAGACTTAGGAGATGTAATTTAAAATTTTAATTAATTTTATACAGGGCCTTTTTTAGGCATTATTCTGTCTATGTTAATTATCTTTCCTTTTTTTGTATGTCTAACCCTAAGATTTTCTCCGATGATGAGTGATTCATAGCTATAGTTATCTATTTTTCCTTTTATAGATCCAACGTTTATATAATAATTTCCATCTGAAGTTACTTCTTTAGCATCGAGAAGGCCTTCTGTAATTACGTAGGGAGGTAATATATCAATTATTGAATTTAATTTAGATATTAAATATTTTGCTAAGTTAATTATTGTATTCATTTTTTGTAATAATTTGGAAAGAGAATTTTTTATGGGTTTTATTTTATCATAATTATTATGATAAAATTTTAGATATGGATTCTAAATTTTTACCTTCAGTTAATACTCATAGATTTGATAATAATCTTAGGATAGTCACGATTGATGTGCCAAATTCTAAATTAGCTAGCATTAGTGTATTTGTAGGTATTGGCTCTAGATATGAAGATGAAGATCAATCAGGTATTTCGCATTTTATTGAACATATATTATTTAAAGGCACAAAATCCAGACCAAATCCTTGGGATATTGCTTCAGCAATTGAAAGCGTAGGTGGCGTTTTAAATGCTAGTACAGAACAAGAAATGACTACTTACTGGTCTAAAGTTCCACAAAGGCATCTTTATTCTTCCATTGATTTAATTTTTGACATGTTGAGAAATTCTAGGTTCGAAAAGATAGGCATTGATAAAGAGCGATTAGTTATTTGTGAAGAATTAAATATGATTTATGACAACCCTGAGAATAGAGTTGAGTATTTAATGGATAAACTATTATGGCCAAATCATCCTTTAGGTAACGAAATTGCAGGAACAAAAAATACTGTTATGAATATGACCATCGATGAAATGATCCAATTTAAAAACAATAATTATATACCTAATAATATAGTAATAAGTATTGCTGGTAAATTATCTCACAATAAAATTGTTTCTTATATTGAAGAGTTAAATAAAGATTGGTTTAATTCTGATGATATTAGTAAGTATAAAGATGTATCTATAACCCAGGCGAAACCTGCTTTTAATTTAGAATATCGTAAAACAGAACAATCTCATATGATTATGGCTTTACCAGGTTTATCTATAAAAGATTTGCAAAAATATTCTTTAGATTTAATTAGTATATATTTAGCTGGAGGAATGAGCAGTAAATTATTTGTAGAATTAAGAGAAAAGCATGGTTTAGTTTACGATGTAAATAGTTATACGATAAATTTTTTAGATACAGGGGCTTTGTTTGTTGCTGCTGGGTCTGACCCGTCTAAATCAACAGAAGTTGTAAAAAGAGTTTTATCCCACTTATGGCAATTGCAAAATGGTATTTCTGAGTCTAATCTTGCTATTTTGAAAAAATCTTTAATTGGGAGGATTTTACTAAGGATTGAAGATACTTTAGCCTTGTCATATTGGTATGGAGCAGGAGAATTATTTTTAAAAAATTCTAAATCTCCTGAACAAATAATTTCATATATTGATAATATAAACCTTACAGATGTAAATAATGTAATCAAATCAATTATCGATATTAATAAAATAAATTTAGCAATTGTAGGGCCAGATACTAATAATAAGGTTTTTAATAAGATATTAAATTTTAATGGAAATATTGATTTGATATAATTCTACTGATACTGTTGAATTAGTATTTATAATGTTGAGGTTAGATATGAGGGAAGTAATTCAAGAAGCAATAACTATTTTAGAAAATACAGATCCAATGGTTGTGGCAACTGTAGTTAGGACTAAAGGTTCTACACCTCAAAAACCTGGATCCAAGTTATTAGTTCGATCTGATGGAACAGGGGTTGGTACTTTAGGCGGAGGATGTGTTGAAGGGGATATATGGTTTGCAGCTAGTGAGTTGTTAAGAAACAAAGGGAAGGCTCAATATAAAGAATATACTCTAAATGAAGAATTGGCTGCTGAAGAAGGCTTAGTTTGTGGTGGGACAATGTATTTTCTTATTGATCCTATTTATGAGGCTAAAGATTATATAGATTTTGCAAAAGAAATTGAAAATGCATATAAAGGGGGCACTTCTGTAGCAGTTGCGACATTAACTAAAGCCCCTGTTCATAAACGTTATCAAATAGGTATGAAGCTTCTTATTAGAGCAGATGGTTCTACTGTAGGTACACTAGGGGATATCAAGATAGATCAAAATGCTTGTGAAAATGCTAAGCAATTGATGATGTATGGTAAAAATGAATATGTAGATTTTAAAAACGGTTTAGAATATTTTATTGAAGCTTTTACGACTCCACCTCAATTAGTAATTTGTGGTGCTGGACATGTTGCTAAGGCTATTTATCCGATAGCAAAAACTTTAGGATTTAAGATCTTTATTACTGATGATAGGAAAGAATTTGCAAATGAAAAAAGATTTCCTGGCGCTGACAAGATAATTTCTTTAAAGCCTGAAGATGCTTTTCCTGAATTGCCTATTAACCCAAATACATTCGTTGTAATAGCTACTAGAGGGCACAGATATGACCATATTGCTTTAAATGCAGCATCTACCACTTCTGCTGGTTACGTCGGTCTTTTAGGAAGTAAAAGAAAGACAATCTTAGTATATGAAGATTTAGTTAAAAGTGGTGTTTCAATAGACAGAATTAAGGAAATACGAGCACCAATTGGTTTAGATATTCATGCTAGAACTCCGGCAGAAATTGCTTTAAGTGTGATGGCTGAGATAATGATGTTTAGACTAGGAGGTACAGGCAAACCTATGAAGTTAGAAGGTTGGAGAGTAGATAAAATTTTCCAAAAACTAAGTAATTGAAAATTGGAATTAATAGTGAATCCTATAACTGCAATATTATTAGCAGCTGGTGAATCTACTCGTATGGGGAAATTGAAATCCTTATTAGCATGGGGTGAAGATACATTAATTGAATATCAGATAAATTCTTTATTAAATTCGAGAATTGATGAAGTAATAGTAGTTTTAGGATATAAAAATGAAGAATTATCTAGTCATATAGATAAATACCCAATTAATATTGTTGTGAATTATGATTATGCATATGGCAAGACAACTTCAATAAAAAAAGGGATATCTTCTGTCTCTAATAATCAATCTGATTTTCTTTTTTTATCAGTTGATCAACCTAGAAAAACAATATTAATTAATAGTGTTATAGATTTTCATTTCCAAAATAAATCTTTAATTTCTTTTCCTACTTATAATGACCGTGGAGGTCATCCTTTAATTTTGAATAGATCTTTGAAGGACGATATTCTGAAAATTAATGAAAGTACCTTTGGATTAAAGAATATAATTACAAAAAATAAGCAAAAGTTAAACCGCCTTGAAGTTTCTGACGGGCAATGCCTTATAGATTTAAATATATATAAAGATTATGAAAAAGCTTACAGTCAATATTTTAATGATTAATCTATTTTAGATTTATGTATCTTTCAGATATACTCCATAAGGATCTACTTCTTTACGTAGCGTGTCTATTTCTTTTTTAGTAGGGTTTGAAACATTTACATAAGATTTAATTAAGGGCTTAAATTCAGTATTTATCATTACATCATCTATAGATATATTTGGCATAAGCTTTGTTATTACTAGTTTGCCAGATTTTTTATCAATTTCCATAACGCATAAATTAGTAATTACTACAATGTCTGGATATTTAACAACTATTCCTGCATCTTTTCTACCTTCTGGTCCATTAATATATCCTGGACTTGTAATATAATCACAATTTTTTGGGAATCTTCGTTTTTCATGCCGGGTAATAATTAATATTTTTTTTGCATGAGAGGCTAAGTCATTTGCCCCACCACTACCAGGCAGTCTAACCTTAGGATTATTATAATCACCTATAGCTGTAGAATTTACATTGGCATATTCATCAATTTGAGCTCCACCTAGAAAAGCTATATCAGTAAGCCCTCTTTGTAAAATCCCACCTAATGAGTCTAAAAGAGATCCATGCTTTATTGCTTTATACATTACACGAGGGTCGCATACAGAAGTAGGGGTAGGAATCACTTCTGGAGCTATATTTCCTGTTTCAACAACGTAGCACATTTTTGGAGCATGTAATTTTTGTGCTAACAAGCTTGCTACCATTGGTAAGCCTGTCCCTACTAAGACAATATTTTCATCTTCAATTTGCCTAGATGCTTCAATAACCATTAATTCATCTAAAGAAAATCTTAAGCTCATTTTGATTAAATTCCTTATAAGTTTTACCCTATCTATAATAATTTTAGCATAGATTCTTTTAATGATTTTATTTTACTAGGCCCTGCAGCTTTTTTAACATATTCTTCAAAAGATTTGCAATCATATATGTATTTATTTAGATAATCAGAATACTCCTTGCCTCCTGCTCTAGCTTTTTGCTGGTATTCACTAATATGATCACTATCATGTTCATAATAATTGTACACAGAAGTAGGATATCCTCCCAAAGGTTGTTCAATTACAGCATCTACAAAAATATATGGAATTGTAATTTTTTCAGGATTTGACTTAACAAATTCAGTATCTACTAATTTCTCACAACTAATAATCACCTTCTTTGATGCTTTAATCATTTCTGGTTCGTGAGTTGTGAATCCTTCAATTATTACATTTCCAGATTTATCAGCCATTTGTACATGAACAATTGAGACATCTGGTTGCAATGCAGGTAAGAGGACTACTGGATCATTTTTTTTCCAAGGGTTATCTGTAATTTCAAAAGGCTTTTCAGTATTGCTATTTTGTTTTTTTAGTAGGTCTGTTCCTAGCATACTTTTAGAGGGTATAAAAGGTATCCCAAGTGATCCTGCTAAAAATCTAGAAGCCATAGCTAAATGACTGTAATCTTGAACTTCTATTAGATTATTTTGAATTGCATTTCTCCATTGAAAAGCTGTTCCAAAACGTTCAAAACTTCCAGAACCACATTCTGTTTTTTTTACAAGTTTCGCTCCTACTAGTAGGTCCATAGATAATGATAAATTGCACCCAACTAAAGTGAGATTTTTCTTTTGTTGCCTAACTATTTCATGTGCTAGAAAAGTACTTACTCTTCCGATACTTTGCCCGCCAACTCCTATAGTATCACCATCAGAAATGAATTTTCCTATAGCTTCTTTTGCACTCATAGTTTTATCAATAATTTTATTTAACAATATAACCTCAGGTTCTTATTTATGTTTAATTTATAGAGGCAGGTTGATTTTTTTACCTGATTGCATACTTTTTGTTACTGCTTCAGTAAATTCCATATATTTTACGCCATCTTCAAAGCTTGTGTGAGTTACTTCTTCTAAACCTAATATTGAATTTATAAATTCTTCTTCAACTCTCCAGTAGCCTTCATCTTCTTTTGGAATATCAATTTTAGATAAATTAGGGGTTTCTTTTTTACCTATATATATGTCCATTTTATTAATGTCCAACATCAGGGTACCTTTTGAACCGAAAATCCATAATTTATCATCTGGAGCTAATCCAGTAACTGAGCTAAATCGCATATGAGCTATAGCTCCTATATTTAGTTCTGATAGTATTTCAACATGGTCAGGAATAGTAATATATTTAAAATCGTTATTTTGGTCTCGTCTTTTGTTTACATTAACTTTTGTTAAGCTAATTACACTTTGTGCAGTCCCAAGCCATCTCATTAATGTTTCATACCATATTCCCATTTGCATAATATTATAACCGCTTATATCTCTATTTTCTCTCCAATGAAAAGTAGTTTTTTCATCTAAGAATCCTCCGTTACCAGATGCATCGTTATGAGTAGAGAGATCAACAGATAATATGTTTCCTAATGCATCTTCTTCTATTATTTTTTTAATAGTTGAATCTACTTTAAATGTAATTGGAGCTGGTACAATTTGAGTAGTTAAATGAGGTTTACTTTTTGAAGCATTAAGCATTTTATGGGCATCCTGAGAATTCATTGCCATTCTGGCCTCTGTAAGAACATGTTTATTATTTTTTAAAGATTCTATAGCTAAAGTGTGGTGCATATTTGGCCATGTTCCAATACATACAGCATCGATATTAGTATCTTCTATAAGTTCTTTCCAGTTTTTATGAATTACAGGTATGTTATATTCTTTAGCAATTTTTGTTGATGATTGTATACTTCTATTGGAAACACTTATTATTTCTACATTATTTAACTTTTGAAATCCAGGAATGTGTCTTAATTTTGTATTATCTCCTGCGCCTATCAATCCGATTTTGATTTTATTATTTGACATTTTTTTCTCCAAAGATTAATTATCTACTATTTTGCATTCTGCTAATAATTCTATAAGATGTTTAGGTTTTTTATTAGTCCCAAATTCTATTTGTTGTCTACATGAAATCCCTTCTGACACAATTTCAAAATCTCCTTTTTGTGATTCTATGGCCGGAAAAAGTGATTGATTTGCTATTCCTATAGAAATATCGTAATGTTCTTTTTCATATCCAAATGATCCTGCCATTCCGCAACATCCTGAGTCTATTTCTATTGCATTTTTTCCTACTATAGATTGCAGTAAATTCATAACAGTTTCTGTTCCATTTAATGCTTTTTGATGACAATGTCCTTGGAATAATATTTTTGAATCTGTTTTGGGAAATTTTAATGATTTATTGGTTTTATTTAAAGCTTTAATTATAAATTCTTCTAAAAGTAAGGTGTTTTCTTTAATAATTAGAGCTTTTTTATCTTTTTCTGTAAGATCTAAATAATCGTCTTTAAAATTTAAAATGCAACTAGGTTCTATTCCTATTAATTTTGTTCCGTTTTTAACGTCTTCATATAATGAATTAATATTAAAAATAGCATTCTTTTTTGCTGATTCTATCATCCCTTTGGAAAGCATAGGCCTACCGCAGCATTTTACTTTAGGAATAATTACTTCATATCCTAAGGATTCTATTAATTGTACAGTTAATATTCCTAAATTCGGGTGATTATATTCTGTAAAAGTATCTATAAAAAGAATTACTTTTTGGTCAGATTTTTCAGTGATAAATTTATCACTTCTTGATTTATACCATTGTGAAAAAGTTTGATTAGCAAATAGAGGTAAACTTCTCCTTTGATCTATATCAAAAAAATCATTTAAAATCTTTTTAAATATTGAAGACTTCATTATCCAATTAGTTATAGGGTTAAAGAAAGTACCTAGCTTACTGAATAAAGCAATATTAGCAAATAAAATATTTCTTAAACTATGTTTGTTATTTTTAAAATAGCTATTTAAGAATTCATATTTTAATTTTGCCATATCAACATTAGAAGGGCATTCAGCTTTACAAGCTTTGCATTCTAGACATAAATCCATAACTTCATATAAACGTTTTTCGTTAAATGATTTATTTGATATTAATCCATTCATAGTTGCTTTTAGTGCATTTGCTCTTCCACGTGTTGAATGCTCTTCATCTCGTGTGATCATATACGAAGGACACATGGTGCCAGAAGTGACTTTTCTGCATGCTCCTTGTCCATTGCACATTTCTACGTTTTCTCTAAAATCAATTTCAGAAGTATATAAATTAGGGTTGATTTTTAATTCTTTTAAACTTTGTTGTGTACGTAAATTTTGGTTTATATTTTCAGAGTTTATAATTTTACCAGGATTCATAATTGATTCTGGGTCAAAAGCATTTTTTACGATTTGAAATGCAGAATATATTTGTTCACCGAATAATTTTTTATTCCACATGCTTCTAGCAAGACCATCGCCATGCTCACCACTCATTGAGCCATTATATTTAATTACTAAATCACTTATTTCCTTTGATATGGACTCCATCTTTTGTACGCCAGAATCTGTTTTTAAATCAATTAATGGTCTAATATGCAAGCACCCTGCTCCAGCATGTCCATAATATCCCGCAATTGTTTCATGGTTTTTTATAATTTTGTCAAACTCCATAGTGAATTCGGGTAGTTTTTCTGGAGAAACAGCTGTATCTTCTACAAATGGGATAGGTTTTGCAGGTCCTGGTACATTCATCATTAAACCTAATCCAGCCTTACGTATTGCCCATATTTTTGATTGGTCTTTAGATTTAGTAAAAATTTGAGTAGCATAAGTTAGCTTTGTTTTTTCTATATTTGATTTAAGAGCTTGAAGTTTTTTATGTACAATTTGCTCTGTTTCTCCATTCATTTCTACTATTAATAATGATTCTGGTTCACCTTCAAGGAAATCTAGCATTCTTGAATATTGGATATTAGTTTTTGCTTGAGTTAAAATCATATTACCAACTAGCTCAATTGCTGAAGGTTCATATTTCAGTATGTGCACTGTTGCTTCAAGTGCTTGGTATAATGAGTTAAAATATAGTAGGCTAATACCTTTAAACTTTGGATTTTCTACAAGCTTAATTTTTGCTTGAGTAATAGTTGTTAAGGTACCTTCAGATCCAACTATAAATTTGCTCATATTTAATTTGTTTAAATCTAATAATTCGTCTAAATTATATCCTGAAACCCTGCGTTCTATATTAGGATATCTTTTTATAATTTCATTTTTATATTGTGAGTTAATATTTATAACAGCTTGGTAAATATTGCTTTCTAATGAATCATTTTTTATTTTTTCAAAAATTTGATTTGTATTTATTTTCCCAAATTTTGCAATATTTCCATTTGACAATATTGAATCTATTTCTAAAATATTATCAACTGTTTTACCCCATATAATTGAGTGTGCTCCACAGGAATTATTACCTAAAGCACCTCCAATATTTCCTCTATTACTAGTACTAGGATCGGGTGAAAAATGTAATCCTGTATTTTTTAATTTTGAATTTAGTTCATCTAATATTATTCCTGGTTGAGTAATTGCCCACTTTTCTTCTTGATTGACTTCAATTAGGTTGCGCATATATTTTGAAAAATCTATTACAATTGCATTGCCAACTGTTTGCCCAGCAAGACTTGTTCCCCCACCTCTAGGCAGAACAGGAATTTTATATTTTTTTGCAAGTTGTATTGTATTAATCACATCTTCTTGCGTTTTGGGTAAGACTATTCCAACAGGTTCAATTTGGTAAATACTTGCGTCGGTACTATATAATTGTTTGCTCATCTGGTCAAATCGAATTTCTCCCGAAATCGATTTTTTTAACTCTTGTGATAGTTCTTCAATCTTTGAGAGTTTTATTGAATTAGACATGGATTTAGCTTTAAATAAACCAGTATTTTAGGGTTATTTTAAATTTATGCAATAGAATTAATGAGGCTTTAACTTACTTTAAGTATACGAAATTTAGATTTGCCTTGAGCAATATTTAATTCAAATTCATCACCTTTTACGCGATTATATAAGGCTTTCCCCATAGGTGAAACATCCGATATTCGTCCTTCGAGCGGCTTTGCTTCAGTTACACTAACTAAAGTATAGGAAGCTCTTTTTTTGGAATCAATTTCTAATATTGATATTGTTGAACCTAGCTTAACTGTTTTTTTACCGCCTTTTTTAAGATCAATTATAGTTGCATCCATAAGCGTATTTTCAAGAACTCTTATTCTCGATTCTGTATGACCTAATTGTTCTCTTGCAGCTTCTAATGGGACATTTTCTCTAACATCTTTATCTGCGGCAGCTTTTTGAATTTGCTGGGTAAGAGGAACTCTTTCAGCTTTTAATTTTTCTAATTCTTCTTTTAATTGCTTAAACCCTGCAGGAGTTAATTGAGTTTTTTTCCTCATTGAGGGGCCAGTTAGCGTTATATTGTTAGTTTTTGATTTTCTTCTTCTTACGTGTTGGGATAAGTTTTTTTCGATTAATTCATTCTTTTTACAGTAGGTAAGAAATTCTTTAATTATTAATAATCGCCCAGAAGATTGAGGAGTGTTTCCTGTTCCATTAATAAAATCTGTATAATTCCCAATGTCTGCAGGAGTTAATTCTTGTAAAATTTGTCCCTGTCGACACCACTGTACAAATCTTATTAGCTCTCTTTCATATAGATCAGTTTCAACTTTATCATTATTTTTAATTGCATCTTCTAAGTATTTTTTTGCTAGCTGGGAGACTGTTAAGTCATGTACATTTGTCATTAATTTCTCCAGAAACTTATTATTACAATATTAAATATATATCTTAATACTGTCAATCCAAGACTATGTTAAATTTCTATTGACTAAAGATTTTCATTGTGCTAAATAGATAAGACACATAATTTAATGAATAAAAAATATATGAGGTAATAGATGATCAATGAATTATCTAGAGCAGGTAAAGTTCAATCTGTTAAAGGTTTAGTTTCTCCTGATGAATTGGGTGCAACATTAACTCACGAACATATATTGTCAGATGCTGATTTTTTTATTTCTATACCTTCTGAACCTACGCTTAAAGATTTAACATTTCAAAAGCCTTCTTTAAAAACGTTTGCATATGCTAGGCATTACCATGATGTTCTTTATAATATTGAAGATTTTAAATTATCAGATATTGATACAGCTATTGATGAAGTTATGATATATAAACAGTTTGGAGGAGGTACATTAGTTGACGCAACTAGTATAGGCCTTGGAAGAGATCCTGTTGGTTTAGCTAGAATTTCACGTCAAACTGGTGTAAATATTGTAATGGGAGCATCGTATTACGTGGCTTTATCTCATAATAAAGAAATCAATGATATGACTGAAGACACTATTTCTGAAAAAATAATAGATGATTTAATTAATGGAGTAGATAATACTGGAATACGTGCAGGTATAATAGGAGAGATAGGTTGTGGATTCCCTATAGATGATAATGAATTGAAAGTATTACGTGGGTCAGCCCAAGCCCAAGCCCATACAGGTTTCCCTCTATTAGTTCATCCTGGACGAGACGTTACTGCACCATTAGATAATTTAAATACACTTTTAGAAAATGGCGCAGATATATCTAAAATAATTATTGGGCATCTTGATCGTACTTTTTCCAATGTAGATGACTACAAAAAATTAGCTGATAAAGGCTGTTATATTGAATGGGATCTTATAGGAGAGGAGCGGTCGTTTTATGACAGTGACCCTGATTTTGATATGCCAACTGATGCGATGAGAATGGACCAAATTGCAACATTAATTGCAGATGGATATGGAAAACAAATATTAATTGCACATGATTTGGCATATAAACATAGGTTGATGAAATATGGTGGCCATGGCTATGGTTATATATTGGCTAATATAGTTCCCAGAATGAGGCAAAGAGGCATAGAAGAATCAGCAATACAAGATATTTTAGTAAATAACCCTAAGAGAGCTTTAACTATTACTAAGTGAAAGTATAATTTTTAAAAATCATTTAGTTCAGTTTTTATTACTTAATGGAGGTTTGAATGAAAAAAGAAATAGAATTAGTCGCTCATTTATATAGAAGGGCAGGATTTGGAGAAAGCCGTGAGAATATAGACATGATTGCAAAAGATAATTATGAAGGAGTAGTAGAAAAATTATTAAATCCTGGTGAAAGAGATTCTCTCTCTGATGATTTAATTAGACGTTATCATGTCGATCAAAGTGAAATGAGGCTTCTCAATAGCGCAACTGGCAACTGGATTTATAGAATGGTTACCACAACAAATCCATTAGAAGAAAAGATTACTTTATTTTGGCATGGCCTTTTTGCTACAGGATTTAGCAAAGTCTTTCATGGTAAAACTATATCAGCTCAAATCGATATGTTAAGAGGAGTAGGTTTAGGAAATTTTCGAGATATTTTGTTAGGGATTTCTAAAGATCCTGCTATGCTTTTTTGGTTAGATAATAATGATAATCATGCTAATGCAATTAATGAAAATTATGGAAGAGAATTGTTGGAACTTTTTTCAATGAGTATTGGAAATTATACTGAAAAAGATGTTAAAGAATGCTCTAGGGCTTTTACAGGCTGGACAGTACAAAACATAGATTATATGGGTCTTAGAGCTTTAAGTGCTTCAATTTGGCCTTATAGCAATATTGCTTGGCAGTATGAATATAAAAAGGAAGACCATGATAATACTATTAAGGAATTTTTAGGTGAAAAAGGTGACTTTAATGGTGAAGATGTTATAGATATAATAGTTAAAAATCCTGCTACTGCTACTTTTATTAGTACCAGGCTTTATCAATTTTTTGTTTCAGATACTATAGGTGAAGATGGGAAATCTTTAATTGATTTAATGGTTAAATCATATTTTGATTCAGGCTTTGAATTAAAATCTGTTCTTCGCTGCTTATTCAATTCAGACCATTTTAAATCTTCAAAAATAAGATATGCAAAAGTTAAAAGTCCTATCGAGTTAATAGTAGGTATTTTAAAATTAGCTGAGGAATTTAAATTTCCTAATATGAATATTATTGACGCTTCAAGATCAGTGGGTTATATGGGTCAACAGATATACAATCCTCCTTCAGTTGAGGGATGGCATGAAGGAGTAGAATGGCTTGATAGCGGAAACCTTCTTGAAAGAATAAATTTTGCATCTAGATATTTAAGTGGCAATGACAAAGTTTGTGTACAAGATGTAATTAATAAAATAGGTGGTAAATATTCAGAAATCACTCCTAATTATTTACTAGAAGAATGTTTAAACCAGTTAGGATATATTAATTTAGATAAAGTCACTGAACAAAATTTAGTCAATAATGTTTCTTTAAAAGAATTTAAAAATGCAGAAGAAATCACAAATGCTGTTTCTGATACCATAAGATCAGTTGTGTCGTCCAGAGAATTTCAGTTAGCTTAGGTATTGAGAGTATAAATATGCAAGTTGGATTTATAGGAACTGGTAATATTGGTACTCCAATGGCTTTACAATTAATTAATAAAGGATTTGATTTATATGTAAATGACATTAATTTTTCAGCTGCAGAATTTTTGATTGATAGAGGGGCTGTATGGGCAAATTCACCTAAAGATTTATCTGAAAAAGTTGATGTGATTTGCGCCTGTCTGCCTGGCCCAATGGAAGCTAAAGAAGTTGTTTTTGGAGAGAATGGAATAATTAATAGTATAAAGCCTGGGACTATATTTATTGATCATACTACGAATTCAATTGAAGTAATTAAAGATATTGCAATCCAATTAAATAATAAAGGAGTAGGAGTTTTAGATGCTCCAGTAAGTGGAGGAGTAGAGGGTGCTAAAACTCGAGATTTAACACTACTTGTGGGGGGCGATTTGAGCATATTAAATAATGCTCGTCCAGTTCTTGATGCTATGGGTAAAACAGTATTACATGTTGGTGCTGTGGGATCAGGTAATATTTGTAAATTAATGCATAATTGTGCAAATTTTTCTTTAAGTTTAGCCACAATTCAATGTTTAAATGTAGCTGTTAAAGCAGGATTAGATCCTTCTGTAGTTATAGAAGTATTTCAGAAAAGTGCTTTAGGTAAAAATTTTGATTTGCAAGTTAGGTTGCCAGAGACTTTGTTTAAAGGTGATTTTGAGCCTCGATTTTCTCTTAAATTAGCTAATAAAGATTTAAATTTAGCTATAGAATTAGCTGCTTCTTTAGGAATGGATTTTTCAATGGCAGAGACATGTCAAATTGATATGCTGAAAGCAGTAGAAAAAGGTTGGAGTGACATGGATAGTTCTATTTTTTTAACATTACAGGAAGAAAAATCTGGAGTTTTATTAAGACACAATAATAATCAAAAATGATTATTAGAAATGGATAATGCTATGGGTGATATAAAAAGTAAGTTAAATTATTTTAATACAATAGGCTTAGTTGCTATGGAAGGCAGGGGATTTAGTAACCCTGTGGACATAGCTATTGATAGCACACAAAGAATTTATGTTCTTAGCAGAACTAATCCTGACCAAACTGAAGGTATCCGGATTGGTATATGTAATATGGATAGTGAATATTTTGGGGATTTTGGTGAATATGGTACTGGTAAAGGACAGTTTATATGGCCAACTTCAATAGTTTTTGATTCTGAAGATAGATTGTTTCTTGCAGATGAATATAATAATCGCATATCAGTTTTTGATAAGTCAGGAAAATTTATATTTTGTTGGGGTGAGAAAGGAAATTCTGAAGGTAAGTTAAATGGGCCTTCAGGTATAGCCTTTGATATTGAAGGAAATCTACTTGTTGTAGACCATTTAAACAATAGGATACAGAGGTTTACTGATAAAGGTGAATTTATATCTAGTTGGGGTCAAAAAGGTAATGATTTAGGGCAATTCAATCTTCCTTGGGGTATATCTGTCAATAATATAGGAGAAGTAATAGTTTCTGATTGGAGGAATAATAGAATTCAGAAATTTTCCTCAGAAGGAAAAATATTAAATTCATATCCTGATTCTGATAAACTTAATATTTTCAATAGACCCTCATCTGCCGTAATGGATGATGATGGATATTTATATGTAGCTGATTGGGGTAACGAAAGGGTAAAAGTATTAAATTCAAAAGGGAAATTAATCCAAGAACTTAAAGGGGAAGGCAGTTTATCTATATGGGCCGAAGAATTCCTTGATGCCAATTTAGATCAGAAAAAATTTAGAAATCAATCTGATTTGGATCCAGTATTAGACTCAAATGTTAAAACTGCATATGAAGCTTCGTCTAGAATAGAAAAGTATTTTTGGGGTCCAATTTCTATAAAAATTGATAATCAAGGTTATTTATATGTTGTAGAAACTAATAGACATAGATTACAAGTTTATTCAATCCTTAAAGATATCTAGATATTTTAATCCAGTCCCTGTATTTAGAAGAAGTATATTTTCATCTGTAGATATTTGCCCTTTATCTAGTAAAATCTTTAGCCCTTTAATTGTCGCTCCACCTTCAGGGCATATAAACATTCCTTCTAGTTTAGCAATAAGTTTTGTTTCTAATAAAATATCTTCATCTTCGACTGCAACTGCTCCTCCATTACTTGATCTTAGTGCATCTAAAATTAAATAATCACCAATAGCTACAGGGACTCTTAATCCAGATGCGATAGTTTTGGCATTTTTCCAGGGTTCAGCAAATTCAGTTTTTTCAAGAAAGGCCTTAACAATTGGAGCACACCCGCTGGATTGAACACAAAACATTTTTGGTCTTTTACTGTCTATCCAGCCTAATTGTTCTAACTCGTCAAAAGCTTTCCACATTCCTACTATTCCTGTGCCTCCTCCGGTAGGATAAATAATTGAATCAGGTAATTTCCAATTCATTTGTTCGGCGATTTCATAACCCATAGTTTTTTTCCCTTCGACTCTATAGGGCTCTTTTAATGTAGATACATCAAACAAGTTTTCTTTTTCTGCTTTTTCTTGTGATAATTTACCAGCATCATTAATTAATCCATCAATTAATGTTAGATCTGATCCAATTATTGATACTTCTTTTATATTTGCGATAGGGGTGTCTTTTGGCATAAAAATATTTGATTTCATTCCTCCTCTTGCACAGTAAGCAGCGAGAGCTCCTGCAGCATTTCCTGCAGAAGGGATGGTGAATTTTGTTATTCCAAATTCCTTTGCTTTAGAAACAGCAGCTGATAACCCTCTGGCTTTAAAAGAAGAAGTTGGGTTTATCCCTTCATCTTTAATAAATAAGTTAGAACATTCTAACTGTCTACCTAAATTGTTTATTGGCAATATTGGGGTAAAACCTTCGCCAAGCGTGATTATGTTATCTGGATTTATAATTGGGAGCATTTCAAAATATCTCCACATATTTGGAGTTCTAGTAGATATTTTAGCTGGGGTAATCTCTTTTTTTGCATTTTCTATATCATACCTTGGATACAATACTTTTGAGCATTTACTGCAAGTCCTAAGTGGTTTTTCAATTGAAAAAATTGTTTTACAGTATGTACATTCTAGATGTGTTAAAAAAGATCTCATTTTATTGTTTTCCCTGTCTAATATTTATTTACAGAAGTTTACAATAAAGTTATATAAAGTTAAACTTATTCATATTAAATTTAGTAGAAATATTTATTTAAAGAATCTACAAAATGAAAGGTTATTATGTCTAAAACAAAAATTGAACAAAGATATATTGATGAACATCCCGAGTCGTTGTCTAGATATAATATTTCTAAACATCTTTTTCCTAATGGTGTGACTCATGATGCTAGACGTCTCTCACCCTTTCCTTTATATGTTACGCAAGCTAAAGGGTCACATAAATGGGATGTGGAAGGTAACAAAATAATTGATTATAAAACAGGTCATGGCTCAATGATATTAGGACACTCACATCCAGATATTGTTAAATCTGTTCATGATGCTATGAATCTAGGGACTCAAATGGGATCTTCTACCGATATGGAGATTAAATGGGGTCAATTAGTTAGAGAACTAGTTCCTTGTGCAGAAAAAGTTAGGTTTCAAAGTTCTGGCACGGAGGCTGTGATGATGGCTATGAGGTTAGCTCGTGCTTTTACTGGTAGAACAAAGATTATAAAATTTGATGATCATTTCCATGGTTGGAGTGATTATGCTATGGCTGGTGGATCAGGCTTAGGAGGAATTCCTCAGGAGACTTTGGATACTATGATAGTTTTGCCACCGAATAACATTGATTTAGTAGAAAAAACGATAAAAGAAAATGATATAGCTGCCGTTATGATTGAGCCAACTGGGTCTCATATGGGATTACATCCGATTCCTCCTAGTTTTTTACATCAACTGAGAGATCTTACAGACAAAACAGGTGTTGTTTTTCATATGGATGAAGTAGTTACAGGTTTTAGGATTTCAAAAGGTGGCGCATCTAAGAAATTTGATGTAATACCTGATATTACTACATTGGCGAAAATTTTAGGAGGAGGCATGCCTGGTGGGGCTGTGGCAGGTAAATCTGAATTGATCAATTTAATAGAGTTTCAAAATGACGCTGATTTTAACCAAAATGAAAGAGTTAGCCATCCAGGTACTTTTAACGCTAATCCAGTATCCGCTGCTGCTGGAGCAAAGGCATTAGAATTAGTGAGAGATACTAATGTTAATGATAAAGCAGACCAAGCAGCCGGTAAGTTAAAAAAAGAAATGAATGAACTACTTGGCAAAATGGAGATTCCTGGTAAAGTTACCGGTCATGGTTCTTTATTATTTGTTAGGCTTGGAGTTGATTTTGAAGTTGAAGATGATGGAGCTTCTTTTGAATTGACTGATTCGCAATGGAATATAATTAATCATTCAGAACGAAATTCTCAATTGCATTTAGCTTTATTAAATGAAGGTGTAGACCCTATGAGCAATGGGACAAGGTTAATTGTTGGTCAGGAGCATTCTGATCAAGATATCAAAGATACAGTTTTAGCTTATGAAAAATCTTTAACAGAAATTCGTGATGCAGGATTGATTTAGTAATATTAATTTATCAGAGAATAGCAGCATTTGTTCCTGCAATTTTACCAAATACAGAACCATGCATTAACCCTGCTCCTCTTAAGCTGTTGTGAAATAGTATTCCTCCAACTATTTCTCCAGCAGCATATAGGCCAGTGATTGGATCATTGTTTTGATCTAACACCCTAGCTTTTGTATCTATTTTGGGGCCACCGTAAGTATATGTTATTCCTCCAGTTACGCAATAACCATAAAAAGGAGGAGTATCTATTTTTATTCCCCAATTAGATTTTGGAATTGTAAGATTATTAGTTGATATCCCATCTAGTTTTTTAGGGGAGTAGTTTCCATCAGATGCTGCTTTGTTAAACTTCGTTATCGTTTTTATAAATTTAGACTCAGGTATATCTAACTTTTTAGCTAGGTCATTTAAATTTCCAGAAATTGCTGGCTTTGAATTATTGTATCTAGGTTCTAAAAGGTTAAAAGATTTAGAATCAAAAATTTGGAAAGCTATACTTTTATCTTGACTTAAAATACGGGATCCCATTTTTACAAAAGTTTGTTCTGCGAAACCTTCTCCCTCATCTATAAAACGTTCAGAATTTATATTTACAGTAATGCCTAGAGGGTACGATCTTCGGGGCATTCTTTCAGTAATCCCTTGATTACCTGTTGCTGGCGCATTTATATCAATAGGAGTTGCATGGCATCCAGACCACTGTCCTGTTGGTTGTGCTCCAAGTTTTATAGCTAGTCTATGGCCGTCACCAGTATTAAATTTTGAACCTCTAACTTTAGCATTTTCCCAACCTTCGCCAAGGTATTTTTTTCTCATATCGGAATTTGCCTCAAAGCCTCCGCAAGCTAAAACTACAGCTCTTGTATTAACCTGGTAAGTTCCATTTGAATCTTTGCATACTATTGAAGAAATTTCTTTTTGTTTATTTTGGACTAAATCTGTCATTTCAGTTTCATATAAAATTGTAATTCCATTTTGCTTAGCTGATTTGGTTAGCATTTTTATTAAGCCTGGACCTGATTCATAAGCTGACAATCCAACGCTGTTTGGGATGATGGAAGGAGCATTAATTGAAGAGCTTATTCTAGAAGAAGGTAATTCCCATATGACTCCTTTATTAGTCATCCAATTTATAGTTGGCCTTGATTCAGACACAATTGTATTCATGAGGTCTTTATCAGTGTCTCCTCTAGTAACTTCTATCATATGATTTTTAAACTCATTAGCTGTGTACGGTTGCATATTTAAATTATTATATTTATTATCAACTGATGGCATTAATGTTAATAAGTCATTTAACCCATTGTGTACAAACCTAAATCCACCGCCAGTGTAAGGACAATTACCTCCTTGATGAGGTTGGGGAGATTTTTCAATGATTAAAACTTCAGCTCCTTGATCTTTTGCCGCTAGAGCAGAGCATAGAGCTGCATTTCCTGCGCCTACTATTACTACATCATATTTAAGAGTGTTTTGCATTATATTGCCCTTATATAATTATATTTATCTTTTATTTATAATATAAATATGTGATATTATTTTATAGTTCAATTCTTTCTATTATTGCCCGGTGGTGTAGTGGTAACACGCCAGCCTTTGGAGCTGGAATCCCTGGTTCGAGCCCAGGCCGGGCAGAAACTTTTTTCTAGCATGTTTGTCCGCCATCAATAACAATTACTGAGCCTGTCATGTATTTTGCTGAATCACTTGATATATATACTGCAAGAGGTCCTAAGTCATCAGGCTCGCCAGTAGTTTGTGTAGGGATTTTAGATAGGAAATTTTTCATTGCCTCGGGTTCCTTTTTTGACCATTTTATATTTGGTTCAGTCATAAAAACTCCTGGGCATATGCAATTTACTGTAATACCATATTGTGCCCAGTCTATAGCTGTTGCTTTTGTAAACTGTACTAATGCAGCTTTTGCAGTTTCATAGTGTCTGCCTGATAACCCTCTAATCGACTGAAAAGCATTAATCGAAGATATATTAATTATTCTTCCTCCATTGCCTTTATTTAGCATATTCCCACCTATTAATTTAGTACAAAGTACAGCATGTGTTAGATTAAGATCCATATATTTATGCCAATTATTTATTGTCATTTCTTCAGTTGGGATGTTTTCTCTTCTACCTCCGATATTGTTTATTAGTATATTGATATTGGGGTTTATTTTTAATGCTTTCTTACATGCTTCCTCGCATTCAATTGGATTGCTCATATCAGCTTGTATTGGGTATGCATTTTGACCTAATTGATTTATTTCAGATGCAGTTTGTTCTAAACTATTTTTATCTCTTCCAGTCAATATTACATCAGCACCAGCATCAGCAATTGCTAAGGCCATAGATCGTCCTAATCCTCTACTCCCTCCACTAATAAATAAGGTTTTTCCATTCAATCTGAATTTTTCAAAAATATTCATATATAAGTCCTTGTTATTAAAATATTTCAACTAGGATAACACTATTTTTATGTATTCGGAAGAAGCATATTTGTTACTAAATTTGCTCTATGCTATTCTAGTCGGTAATTATAAATTTTTTAGTTAATGGAAAAAATATGCATGTTATAGGAACATCTGGACATGTTGATCATGGCAAATCTAGTCTTGTTAGTATCCTTACAGGCATAGATCCTGACAGGTTAAATGAAGAGAAATCTAGAGGTATGACCATAGATTTAGGATTTTCTTGGTTGAAGTTGTCAAATGGTAATGAAGTAAGCATAGTTGATGTGCCTGGACATCAAAAATTTATAGATAATATGGTTGCGGGAATTGGTTGTATTGATTTAGCTGTACTCGTAGTAGCTGCAGATGAGTCTGTAATGCCTCAGACTATTGAGCATATTTCAATTTTAGATTTGCTTCAGGTTAAACTCGGTATAATTGTAATTACTAAAACAGATTTAGCTGATAAAAATTGGTTAGAGTTGGTGCAAGGGGATATTTTAGACGTTACAAAGGGTACTTTTTTAGAAAAAGCTCCAATTGTTCAAGTATCTTCTCATAATTTAGATGGAATAAATCTATTAAAATCTATAATAGAAGAAGAGTTAAGTAAAGTTGAACCAATAACTAATTTAGATCGTCCAAGAGTTTTTATAGACAGGTCTTTTAGCATGAGTGGATTTGGTGCAGTCGTTACAGGCACTTTAGTTGATGGAGATATTAAAATTGGAGATGTAGTGAATTTTGTTTCGAGTGGTCTTACTGCTAGAATAAGAGGTATTCAAACCCATAAAAAGTCATTACAAATTGCTTCTCCAGGGACAAGAGTTGCCATAAATTTATCAGGAATTTCCCACAATCAAATCAATCAAAGAGGTGAGGTTTTAGTCGTTGGAGATTGGCTGGTTTCTACTATTGCTGTTGATGTTAAATTATATGCTTTATTTAATATATCTAAGCCTTTAAAGCATAATATGTTTATAAATTTTCATTCTGGAACATTTGAAATTATTGGAAAATTAAGATTGTTATCTGCAGATTCTATAATGCCAGGAGAAAGTAGCTTTGCGCAAATTAAGTTTGATAAACCTGTTGCACTTGTTAGAGGAGATAAATTTATAATTCGTTCAAACCAGATAACTTTAGGTGGTGGGCAAGTTCTTGAAGTTAATGTTCCTAGGCATAAAAAAAATGATTTAAAGGTTTCTGATAGGTTGTCAATTTTAGAATCTGGTTCAGACAATGAAATTGTCTCAGAATTTATTCAATCTAATGAGCCAATTAAATTTGATGAGCTGAAAAATTTAACCGGGTTGTCAAATATAAATTTCATATTAAATGAATTAATAATAGATAAAAAAATAATAAATATAGATGGATACCATTTTACTACTTCATTGTGGAAATACCTAGTTGAAAAAACGAATGATTATTTATCCTTAATGCACAAAAAATATCCTCTTAGAGATGGCCATTCTAAAGAATCATTAAGAGGCCTTTTGAATTTAACACAAGATTTTTTTAATTCTATTATTAAATTACTAGCAACATCTAAAGTTATAATTGATCAAAATGGATTAATTTGTAGTTATGGATATAAGGCAATAATTACAGAAGGGCAAAAAAATATTATTCAAGATTACATAAAATTTTTAGAAGTTGACCCGTATTCCCCTTCAAGTGATTTTGATATAAATCCTGAATTGCTAAATAAAATTATTAATGAAAATTTAGTAGTTAAAGTAAGTGATAAAATAGTATTTAGTTATTCTGCTTATAATTTTATGATTAAAGAAGTTACTAGGTTTTTAAGAGCAAACGGGCAGATCACAATTGCTGATGTTCGAGATTTATTCAAAACTAGTCGTAAATATGCTTTATCCTTAATGGATTACTTAGACAAACAACAGATAACTAAAAGATTAGGTGATATAAGAGTTCTTAGGTAAAACTAATAATTAGTTACTTGTTTATTTAATTACAAATGTATATATTTATTTCAGTTCTAAACTTATATAGCTTCAATTAATTTTAAAGGAGGAAGTTAATGAGGGTCGCTCGTTATTTGCATGAAAAAGGTACTGCTCCGGCAGTAGGAATTATTGATAAAGAAGATAACATTTTTGAAATTCATAGTTCAGGAGGAGATTTAGGAACTTTATTATTATTAGATAAAGAATCATTAGAGAAAGTAGCTAAAACTTCTATAAGAAAGTATAAACTCTCTGAAGTTCGTTTATTAGCTCCTATAGGTAATCCAGGGAAAATATTAGCATTAGCTGCAAATTATCATCCTCATAATAGTTTAAAGGATGTAAATGTTGAGATTGAATCACCTCAGTTTTTTATTAAGCCACGAACTGCGCTAATAGGTCCAGATGAAGTGATTCCAAATACACATGGAAGCAGTACTTTGAATACTATAGAAGAGATTGAGTTAGGAGTAATAATTGGTAAGCCAGGAAAAGACATTTCATTAAGTAATGCCTATGATCATATTTTTGGTTATACTATAATGAATGATTTTTCAGGGAGAGATCTTAAATTACATCCTGACAGGGACCCTAATCACTGGATTGAATGGTTAAATGGTAAGTGGCTTGATGGCTTTTGTCCTGCAGGACCATGGATTGTATTAGCAGAAGATATTGTAGATCCAAATAATTTGGATTTGACTACAAAGATTAATGGAGAAGTTCGAGTGCACGGGAATACAAATAGAATGCTTTTTGATATTCCTCACCAAATTGAATATATTTCAAGGCTTACTACTTTAGAGCCTGGAGATATGATTTGTACAGGAGTTGTTCCTTTGCCAGATGGAGTAGATGATGAAATATATATTAAACCAGGTGACTTAATTGAAGGCATAGTAGAAGGTATAGGAACGTTGTCTAATAGGGTTGGTTTATAAAGATTTGAGTATAATATTTAATTGAAAGGTTAAATTATGTCTTTAGATTTGACTCATACAGCTTTGCAAATAGACCATATGAGTGAAAATATTAAAAATCATAGACAAACCCATATTAATAAGATAGCTAAAGCATTAGACAAAATAGATTCTTTTGACTTTAAACATCATGAATCTAGAATTGAAAATAGTCTTGGAATGTTTAATTGGAATATACCCAAGATATCATCAGGATCTTTTGATAAATTTAATTCAAGTGATTTCCCAAAAGATTATTATGTTATTGCTACAGATGGATCGCACATTGATGTTGATAGGCATATACCTGCAAATTGTTATTTAATTAATATTGGCTCGTGTATTTTAAAATATGGAAATAATTCTTTTGCAACATTGAATAGTATTCCTAAACTTTATGCAGAATATGATGATCTTATTATTACTGATAGAGAAAATAAAAACAAATCAGTATTAGTACGCGGTGCAATATTATCTGCTAAACGAATGTTAGAGGAATTAAAGTCACTTACTAATTTAGTAAAAGAAATTAATAGCGGTATACCTATTTTGGCTCTTATGGATGGTTCTCTTATTATGTTAGATTTAATTGGTCAGACTCACCCTGAATTTGTAAAAAGAGAATTAGTACAAAATGGTTTTGCTGAATGTTTAGATGAACTGTATGAAATATCAAGGCAAAAGAAATTACTTCTAGCTAGTTATATAAGTCTACCTAAAAGTTCTGAAGTAGTTAATTCTTTGCGCGTTTCAAATTGTTCATTTTCTGAGATACATTGTGATTTAAATTGTAGTAAAATTGCTCCTGGAGATAGAAGCTGCGATGAGGTATCAAATGAGATTATTGATAGAGAAGTTTTTTCCAAATATTTAAATACAGGAGAGCGTTCTGGAACATTTCAAATTGATATTGACTTGGTAAATGATTATTATTTAGATAATAAAATACATTATTTTTATTTAAATACTGGTGAAGAAATTGCACGTGTTGAAATTCCTAAATGGGTTGTAGAACGAGAAGATTTATTAAGATTAACCCATACTCTAATATTAAACCAGTGTAAGCTTGGCCATGGATATCCTGTTTCATTGATCGAGGCTCATGAACAAGCGGTTGTAACTTCTTCAGACAGAAATCATTTTGCTCAGATGGTTGAAGCAGCACTCGATGAGCATGGTATGTCTACATACACTTCTGAGAAGAATCTTTCTAAACGTTTGAGGTGGGTATGAACCAAGATAATAGGATAGGTGAAGTAGTAGAATCTTCTTCTCTTCAATTTACAGTACAGTGCTATGATTTATATAAATCTCCAAACATAGGTACTTTAGTAAAGTGCGGTACTGATCCTCAACTATTTGGTATAGTTTATGATGTCTCGAATAAAAGTATGGATCCGGCTAGAAGGCCAGTCCCTAGAGGTAGAGATGAAAATAAAGAAGAAGGTGTGTATTTAAGTAATCCTCAATTAAATAGGTTATTGATTACTGAAGTTAATTGTATTTTAGTCGGATATAAAAGTACTGAAGGTATTCTTCAATCGCCAGTTTCACTTCCTCCAAGAATCCATTCATTTGTTATTGAATGTTCAGAGGAAGAATTAAGAGAGTTCTCATCTACTTTAGATTTTTTACCGTTATTATTAGAATCCCCAATTTTAAATTCTATTGATGATGTTATTTCATCTTTTTTAATAAAATCAAGTAAAAGCCATGATGATAAATCTAGATTTTTAATTTATGCAGGTAAAGAATTAGCTTTTAATCTAAGCGGTCAATTAATTCGTTTAAATAATTTGTTAAAGAGGATTTCTAAATGAATTCAGAAATAAATAATTTCATATCTAAAGATGTAGATGTCCTCGGAATGGTAGTTTCAGGCTCATTGACAAATGGAGTAGAGGTAAAGTTAAAACCTGAAAGGTCAGTCTCAGAAATTAAAGTTGGGCGGTACGTATCTATTGAAGCGGAAAATTTGAAGTTTTTTGGAGTTGTTACTGATATAGAATTAGGAGCTACGGACCAAACACTTAGAGTCAACCCTCCTGAAATTTCAAATCCTTTTATTGCTAATGTAATAAGTGGGTCAACTGCATATGGCATTATTCAAGTAGAGCCTATGCTTATTTTATCTCAAGATGATTTAGACTCAATTTATGGTCCACAGCCTGCTAAAACAATTCCTCCTCATTTTTCGAAAGTCTCACTTGCTTCTGATGAAGATGTTGAAACTGTATTTGGATTAGAGAGTGATACTAATTTTTGGCTTGGAAATCCATTGGATATGGATACTGCTAAATTATGTTTAAACATTGAAGAATTAATTAAAAGAAGTAATGGAGTTTTTGGGAAAAGCGGTACTGGGAAAACTTTTTTGACAAGATTATTACTTCTTGGCATTATTCAAAGAGGCGTTGCTAGCCAACTTGTATTTGATATGCAGAGTGAATACGGTTGGAAAGGTTTTAGTGAAGATTCTAAAGAAGTAAAAGGATTAAAGCAGATATTTTCTTCAAAAGTTGCCATATTTTCATTGGATGAGGAAAGTTCAAGAAGGAGAGGAGTAAATCCAGACTACGTGGTTAGAATTGGGTATGAAGATATTGAACCTGGAGATATATCTGTGCTTAAAGAAACACTAAACTTATCTGAAGTTGCAGCTGATGCCGCATATTCTTTAGAACGGTATTTTGGTCCAAACAATTGGTTTAAAGAATTTTTAGCTTTGTCTGGAGGAGAGGAATTTATTGACCTTGCAAGAAATTTAAATATAAATCAAGCTGCTTTGAGTTCATTGAAGAATAGATTGAGTCGTTTTAAGAGATTTGATTTCATAGATGAATCAGGAGGAAATGATTCTGTAACACAAATTTTAAGTTATCTAGATAGAGGTATGCATGTGATTTTAGAGTTTGGCAGATATGGATCTGATTTAGCTGCTTATATGCTTGTAGCTAACCTTTTAACTAGAAGAATTTATGCTCGATATGCTGTTTTTGCTGAAAAAGCATTAGGAGATCCAACTCAGCAGCCAACTCCATTGGTGATTACTATAGAAGAAGCTCATAAATTTCTTAGTCCTGATATAGCATCTCAAACTATATTTGGTACTATAGCTAGAGAAATGCGCAAGCATAATGTTACATTATTAGTGGTTGATCAGCGTCCAAGCGGAATTGATGATGAAATTATGAGTCAATTAGGCACCAAAATTACATGCTTATTAGATAATGAAAAAGATTTAGATTCAGTCCTTACGGGTGTATCTGGTAACAGGAAATTGAGGTCTGTTTTATCTAGGTTAGAGTCAAAACAACAAGCATTGATTTTTGGTCATTCTGTTCCAATGCCAATGGTTATTAAAGTTAGAGATTATGGGACTGCTACTTCATATGGGGATTTTCAAATAGAGGATACTAAATTTAATTTTGATGAAGATAATGAAGATTTGTTTGGTAAAAAATTATAAATAGCTAATTTAAATATTCATTTATTTCATTTGTAATAGCTTCTTGAATTTCGTTTCTGGTAACATAGTATTTTTCTATAGTATCTTGAAAAAAGATTAATCTTCCATCTGGAGGTGCATTTATTATATTTTCATTTATTGTAGGTATTGTTTCAATTAGGCAAATAAGTTCATCGGAATTTTTAATACCTGATCCATATATTTGATCATTATTTGCTCTTGATTCAATAATGATTTCTAATCTATTTTCTAATTTTGGGAATTTAGTTTGAATGATTCCATGTATTAGATTGCTAAATTCTAAATTATTCATATTAAATACTTGAATTGTATATTATTTAGTGGAACATTCATTACATTTACATAATTTTCTAATTGTTTCAAAGGGATATATTCCTGTGTAGTGTTCATCGCTCCACAAAAATTGTACAGCATACCTTCCTACTATCAAGTAGTCGACAGCTTGAATATTTTCAGAAACTGTAACGGGGTCTAGTAATTTACGATTACTCCATTCCTCAACACACTCTGCGCAACCGCAATGTATTCTCAAATATTTTGGATTATAGGAACTTTTATGTCCGTCAGGCCAATTTATTTCAATAGATTTTTCTTTTATTTGGATATCTGGGATGTGATTGGAATTCATATTAAATAATTTATAATGACCCTATTACTTTATCTGCAGCTTCAAGTGTTTTTAAAATATCTTCTTTTGTATGCTCACTTGAAACATAGTATCTTCCATCTGGCCATATATGGACTCCATTTTCAAGCATTTTCTCACAATATTTTTTATATTTACTAGAATCAATATTTTGTATATGTGATCTATAATCTGTAATTTCTTCAGCATCTGTAAATGAAACACTGAATGTGGGACCTGGACCTTGTATAATCATAGGTACTTCATATTTTATAGAAATCTTTCTAAATCCTTCCATTAATTCGTTACTTAATTCATATATATGTTTATATACAGCTCCATCATTAGCACTTAATTTATTTAAAGCAGCTTCTGTTGCAGAAACTGACATAACATTGCTATTTAGAGTTCCTCCATGAAAAACTGATCCATCACCAATTAATGACATTATTTCTTTTTTACCTGCTACCATAGATATTGGGTATCCACCTGCCATCGCTTTAGCGAATGTTGCTAAATCAGGAGTTACTCCTAATAATTCTTGTGCGCCACCTAAAGCTACTCTGAAACCTGTAATTACTTCGTCAAATATTAATACTATATTATTATCATTACATAGTTCACGCATTTCTTCTAAGTAACCAGGTTTAGGCATAATTGTATTTGTATTACATAAAATGGCTTCGGTTATTATTACACCTATGTTGTCTGCATTTTTTTTAATACATTCTTTTAAAATTTCAATATTATTCCAAGGTAGTAATATTATCTCTTCTTCAGTTCCTTTAGCTATTCCTTCAGATATTGGTACAGCTGGAGGAGATTCATCTCCTCCGGGTTGATTTAGAGATGGGTTTGGTATGTATCCAATACTATCCATCCATCCATGATAGTGTCCTTCAAATTTAATTATTTTATTTTTTTTTGTATAAGCTCTTGCTACTCTTATTGCTAATTGGACTGCTTCAGTTCCAGAACTTGCATATCTAACTAATTCAGCACAAGGTACAATTGATTGGATTTTTTCTGATATTGTGATTTCTGAAGGATGTTGGGCTCCAAATACTTGTCCTTTTTGCATATCTTTTATTACTGCATCATTTAGAAAATCTGGAGCATGGCCAAATATGTCTGGACCAGATCCTAAATAATAATCAATATATTTATTTCCATCAACGTCATAAAGATAAGGGCCTTTACCTTTTTCAAAAAATATTGGAAATGGACCTTTGGCTCTAGCAGCGCTGCTTACTCCTCCTGCTAGTGACTTTTTTGATTGTTCAAATAATTTTTTGCTTTTTTCTACACTCATCTTGCCTCCAGTATTTAAATATAAGAATTAACAGTTTTCTCTAAGTTTAACTTAGCTATATCCTGCTTGTTTTTCCAGGAATTCAAGGTTGATTCATGAGTCTTTAATTTTTCTTTATTAAGATCTATTAATTTTTTAGTTTCTGAAAAGGAAGGGCTGCCTGCAGTAGATTTGTTTTCTAAATTTAAAATTGGATTTAGTCCAGTTTCTAGTTCTTCATTGGACAACATAATTGGGCTACCTGTAATTTCTACAGAGGATTCAGAAATTATTTCAGTTGTAATATCATCTGCACGGAGTCCTTTGGAAATTGTTTTTGCAACAACATTGCCTATTATTGAATGAGCTGTTCTAAAAGGCATATTATGGTTTCTAACTAAAATGTCCGCAAGTTCAGTAGCGGTAGAAAAGTTTTTGTAAACTCTATCTAGCATAACTGATTTTTTAACTTTGACTCTTTTTATTGTTGCTTTAGTTAGTATTATAATTCCCGTAGTCTCTTTTAATGCATTCCAAATAGGTTCTACAGATTCTACACTCATATCTCTACAATGCATAAAATTTAAATTTTTTTGAACTGAAAGATTTGATATTAGAGAACCTAAAATATGCCCAGATTTAGCTTTAATATGCTCTATTGTGCCAGGGTTCTTTTTTTGAGGCATTATACTGCTACTAAATGCAATATCTCCATCTATATCAATGATTGACCATTCATCTGAATACCATAAATAAAGGTCTTGAGCAAGTCTACTTAAGGTGATTGCTGTCATTGTTAAACTATAAAGCAACTCACTAACATAATCGCGAGATGCAACTGAGTCCAAAGTACTTTCAACTATATTATCAAATCCAAGTAATTCAGCTGTTCTTTGTCTATTAATAGGAAATCCAGTTCCTGCGAAAGCACATGCGCCTAAAGGGCTTAGGTTTATTCTATTGTATGATTCTAATATTCTTTCAGAATCTCTTTGTAATGCAGAGCATATACTAGATATATGGTGCCCCAAAGTAGTTGGTTGTGCAGGTTGAAGGTGAGTATATCCTGGCATTATAGTATCTTTATTATCTTCAGCAAATTGAATTAATACTTTAAGTAAATCAAATAATTCTTCAGTAATTTTAAAGAAATTTTCTCTAATTGCTATACGGGTAACAGTTGATCCTAGGTCATTTCTGCTCCTCCCAGTATGTAGCCTTCCACCAATATCAGTTCCAATTTTGTTGATCAATTTTTGTTCAATAGCAGAGTATAGGTCTTCAGAACCAATTCCTGGTGTTAAATCGTTTGGGCCTTCTTCTTCCATTTCTTTTAAAGTGCTCATTATTTTTTTTGTTATGCCTGCAGTTAAAATTTTTTCTTCACATAGCATTATTGCATGAGCTTTATTGATTTCCATCATCAATCTAAAATCTCTAAACATTATTGGCCCAGATTTTGGATTTACTATGTATTCTACAACTTCTGGACTTATATTAGCATGAATTCTTTCTCTCAATTTTAAGTCTTTCGTAAAGTATATTAGTTATATAATTAATTTAATTTAATCGGAAATATTCAGGTCTTTTCTTAGTTCACTAATTACTTGTTTTGCAGGCCTTAAACCTATAGGAGTTCTTAAATCAATTGGAAGGTTTTCAATATCTGGTTCAATTTTCATAGATATAAACGTAGGACCTTCTTCTTCTAATATCGATTCAATATTAATCGCAAATTCTTCGAGATCTGTAAAATTATAAGTAGATTTGTATCCTGCGCTTTTTGCTAGGCCGTCATAGGAAGTTTTGTTGCCACTTGGAACAGGTTGCCCTCCAGTAGTTGCATAAGTTTCATTATCTAAAAGGATATGGTAAAAATTTCCTGGATTTTGTTCAGCTATAGTTGATAATACTCCTAAGTTCATTAAAAGAGAACCTTCAGCATCAAACAATACGATTTTCTTGTCAGGTTGTGAAAGAGCAAATCCAAGAGCAAGTGCTGGAGCTGCACCCATAGCTCCACCAATTACAGCATCTCTACTCTGATTGTTGCTAATAGTTGGCCATGTTTTATAACCTGCTGTTCCTGCAGTGAATATTATGGCATCATCTCGATGTTTATTAAATATTTCCATAATTTCTTCAGCTTTAACCATTTTATATCTCCTATTTTTAAAGTATAAATATTATTAGATTAGATTATTATTGTTCAATTAATATTACACATAATATATTATTTATCAATATACTATTAATATCTACTGAGGTTATATTTATGAAAGATGAAATTTATTATCAAGATGCTACTTCTTTGGCTAGATTAATAAAAAAGAAAGTTATTTCACCTGTAGAAATATTTGATTTGCTAGAAAAAAGAATTTCAAAATTGAATCCTGATTTAAATGCAATCATACAATTTCCAGATGATTCTAGAATTAAAGCCAAAGAGGCTGAAAATGATTTATATACCAAAGACAAATTAGCAATTTTTCATGGTGTTCCTTTTACAGTTAAAGACTGTATTGATACTCAAGGAATATTAACTACTAGAGGGTCTAAGATTTTTTCAAGTAATAGGCCTAATAAAGATGCTACGGTAGTTAAGAGGATGAAAGATTCAGGAGCAATATTAATTGGTAAAACAAATATGCCTGAATTTGCTTTATGGTGGGAGACAGCTAATTCTTTATATGGGAAAACTGAAAATCCCTGGAGCATTGGTAAAACACCAGGGGGATCTAGTGGAGGTGAGGCTTCAGCTATATCTGCAGGTTTATCTCCTTTTGGTATTGGAAGTGATCTAGGCGGTTCAATTAGACAGCCTGCAGCCTTTTGCGGAATTGTAGGATTCAAACCTAGTCATGGAAGGGTTCCTTTAACTGGTCATTGGCCTAATACCTTACTTAGATTTATGCATGTTGGGCCTTTATCCAGGTCTGTAAGAGATATTATTAATGGTTTAATAATTATGTCTGGAAATGATGGTAATGATTACTATTCATTAAAGCTGCCTAGATTTGATTTTGAGCACAAAAACCTGGATGTTAAGAATATTAAAGTTGCTTATTGTTACGATGGTCCGTTTAATCCAGTTTCTCAAGAAGTAAAGTCAAATATAAGTAGAGCTTCAGAAGTTTTTAAAGATATGGGTGCAAATGTTGAAAGAGTTTTTTTAGAAGATTGGGTTGATATTGATCACCAGGTGGCCACTTCCAAAATATATGCAGTTGAGGGAGGCTTTTATTTGAATTCAATAATTGGTGAAAATTTTAATAAATTATCCCCAGTTATGAAAAGAAGATTATTAAATAAACCCCCAACTTTAGATGAGTACCTTGATTCACTGAAAAAAGTAGAAGAATTAAGAGGTTGTTTTACTAAATTATTTTCTGAGTATGATATTTTACTTTGCCCTGTAAGTCCTACAGTAGCTTATAAACATGATCCTATTAATCACAATGGAAATGATTTGAATTTTAATCCCCCCTATTTAGATGTTGATGGAGAAATAATAGAAGGACGTAATTCGATAGGGGCTACAATTCCTGCTGATTTGTCTGGATTTCCTGCTATTTCATTACCCTTCGGTTTTTCTAACAAAGGGTTGCCTATAGGTGTACAATTGATTGGCAGATATGCTGAAGATAGTAGCCTTTTAGGATTATCATTATGTTTTGAATCCCATACTAAAGGAATAAAAAATTATCCATATGATTGAATTTTTGAAGGAGAATAAAATGTTTGATGATACATTAGAGTGGAGAAATATTGGTCCATTTAGAGGAGGAAGAGTTGTAGCTGTTGCAGGAGACCCTATTAATCAGAATAATTTTTATTTTGGTGCTTGCGCTGGAGGGGTCTGGAAATCTACAGATGGAGGTAATTATTGGGAAAATATTTCAGATGATTTTTTTAACACTGCTTCTGTAGGAGCTATTGCTGTTTCTGAATCAGATCCAAATGTTATATATGTTGGGACTGGAGAATCATGTATTAGAGTAGATGTTACTCACGGTGATGGAGTATATAAGTCTGTAGATGGAGGCAGGACTTGGTCTAATATTGGTTTACAAGATACTCGTCATATATCAAGAATCAGAATACATCCTACAAACCCTGATTTAGTATATGTTGCTGCCTTAGGTCATGCTTTCGGTGAAAATAAAGAAAGAGGTATATTCCGTTCAAAAGATGGCGGTATGAATTGGGAACAGGTTTTATTTAAAAGTGAAAAAGCAGGAGCGTCTGATCTATACATAGATCAGAATAATCCTAGAATTATTTATGCAGGTTTATGGGAGACACGTAGAACTTTTTGGTCTATGGATAGTGGAGGAAGCGATAGTGGATTGTATATATCAACTGATGGAGGAGATAACTGGTTGGATATAAGTAATAATCCTGGACTTCCAAAAAATATTATGGGAAGGATAGGAGTTGTGTCTTCGCCTGCTAAACCCGATAGAGTTTGGGCTTTAATTGAAGCTGAAGATGGAGGAGTTTTTCGTTCTGATAATAGAGGAGAAAGTTGGATTAAATTAGATGATAGTGAAGGAGTCAGGTCAAGACCATGGTATTATACTCACATTTTTGCTCATCCTTCAGACTCTAATACTATTTGGGTTTTAAGTGCTCAAATGTGGAAATCAATAGATGGAGGTAATTCTTTTCAAGAAGTATCTACTCCTCATGGAGACAATCATGATTTATGGATAGACCCAACTAATCCAAATCGAATGGTTCAAGGTAATGATGGTGGAGCCTGTGTTTCATATAACGGAGGTAATACTTGGTCGAGTATATATAACCAGCCTACTGGTCAATTTTATTCAGTTGAAACAGACAGTCAATTTCCTTATAGAGTATATGGTACGCAGCAGGATAATAGCGCTATAAGTACTCCAAGCCAATCAATTAAGGGTGCTATTTTATGGGAAGAATGTTATTCAGTTGGATTATCTGAAAGTGGTAAAATTGCAGTTAAACCTGATAATTCTAATATTATATATTCTGCATATCCTGGCGGAACATTAATGAGATATGATCATACTACAGGACAAGTTAGAAATATTATGGTTTGGCCAGAATATTACCAAAATTCAGCGCCAAAGAATTATAAATATAGATTTGGTTGGGAATTTCCAATTGTTACTTCAAAGCATGATCCTAATGTTTTGTATACAGCAGGGAATATGATATTTAAATCAATTGATGAAGGTACTAATTGGGAAAAATTAAGTGAAGATTTAACAAGAAATGATACAGATAAGCAAGGATTATCAGGCCCAATTACTTCTGAGGGACCATGGGCTGAGATATATTGTACAGTTTATGCTCTTTCAGAATCACCAATTAATCCAGATATTTTATGGGCTGGTACAGATGATGGCCTTATATATATTTCAAAGGATGGCGGCAGCAGTTGGAGCAATGTTTCTCCAGAGGGATTAGAGGAATGGACTATGGTTAGCATGATTGAATCATCTTATTTTAATGAAGGTACAGCATTTGTAGCTGCTACAAAGTATAAGTTAGATGATTATAGTCCTTATGTATATAAAACTAATGATTATGGGCAGACATGGGAAAAAATTATTGATGGAATTGCTGAAAATGATTTTGCAAGAGTTGTTAGGCAAGACCCAGTTAATTCTAAAGTTTTATATTTGGGGACCGAAACAGGAGTGTATGTATCATGTGATGAAGGTTTAAAATGGGATTCACTTAGATTGAATTTACCTGTAGTACCTATTTATGATTTGAAGGTCAATGAAGGAGATCTGATAGCGGCTACTCATGGTAGATCTTTTTGGATTCTTGATGACTTATCTCCTATTCAACAAATAAATGAAAATACATTTTCAACAGATGTCCATTTAATGAAGCCAAGAGATTCAGTGAGACTGTTAATGCAATCAGGTTCGAGGTTTAAGGATTCTATTGGCAAGCAATATATGTCTATGCAATTGGGTTCTCCTATGGTTTATGAACAAAAAGAAGATATTGAAGGAGGATTATCAACAAAGTTTTTGAATTGCGGAGTAAATCCAAAAGATGGAGTTTATATAAATTTTTATTTTAATGGAAATATTAGCGATGAAGTTAAGCTTGAATTTTATGATAAATCTGGGCAATTGATAAAGTCTTTTGATAAGGGTTCTAAAGATAAAAAAAATAGTTTGAATTTGAAAAAAGGGATGAATAGAATTATTTGGGATATGAGATACCCTGAATCTTTGCCTATTGATTCAGATGTTTATGGAGTAACAAGTCCATTTGGAGCTCAAACTACTGGTCCATTAGCTCTTCCAGGAGATTATGTTGTTAGATTAAGCATAGGTGATAGAAATTATCAACATGATTTTAAAATATTGGTTGACCCTAGGGTATCAGTAAATGATATGGACTTAACACATCAATTTGATTTTCAAATTCGTATTAGAGATAAATGTACTGAGGTAAGCAAAAGAATAAATTATATTAGAAGTGTGAAAAAACAAATAAAAGAATGGGAATCTAAATTAGATCAAAGTCAAGACATTGAAGATTTATGTAAATTGTCTGAATATATAAAGAATAAACTAGATGATATAGAAGACGTTATGTTGCCATTTAGGTCTGAAGGTCCTCAGCCAAGAGGTATTCCTGTAGGGTTGTTTGCAAAATTAAAAGAGTTAATGGGTGTAGTAGCAAGTGCTGATTGGGGGCCTACATCACAATCCTATCATTTATATGAAGATCTATGCGAAAGAATTGATACTGAGTTTAATTTATTTGATCAATTAATGGATAATCAGGTAGGAGAATTTTTAGCTATCATTGATAAAATTGGTTTAGCTAAAATAAAAATATAGACTTTATCTTACTATTTAAGGTATTTATTAAACCATATGAGCATTTGATTTAATCTTATAATATTTCTATCAGTTCGTTTTAAACTATGGAATTCGTCAGGAAATCTAATCATTTCTGTGTCTACTCCAATGCGTTTTAATGCTACAAATAATTGTTCACCTTGTTCAATAGGGCATCTCATATCGTTTTCATTGTGAATTACTAATGTTGGAGTAGTGGCATTAGAAATAGATGTTATGGGAGATTGCCTTAAATAGTTTTCTATATTTTCCCATGGAGGTTCATCTCCAAAAGCTTCTTCTCTTAACCAGTTCCAATCGCTAGTTCCATAGCTACTTGTTCTATTAATAATACTTACTTCAGAAACAGCTGAAGCAAAAGTGTTTGTATGTCCAATTATCCAATTAACCATAAAACCACCATAACTCCCACCTGTTACGCCCATATTATTATTATTTATATATTTAAGTGATTTTAAATAGGTCGTCCATCTCATTACATCATGATAATCTTCTGTACCATTATTGTTCCAGATAGATTTTGTGTTTTGTTCACCATACCCTCTTCCTCCTCTTGGATTACAATATGAAACAATATATCCATTAGAGGAAAAGAATCTAAATTGGTGCATGAAAATATTTCCGTACTGTGTTAAAGGGCCTCCATGAATAAATAATATAGAGGGATATTTTTTATTTGTTTTAAAATTAGGTGGTTTCATTATCCAGCCTTGAAGAGGGCTTTGGTCTGAATCATTTACCCATACTTCTTCAATTTCTCCTAAGTTAGATTGATTTATCCATTTGTTGCTTTGAAATAATTTATTGTTAGTTTGATTTTTTATATCTAGAACGTTAATTTGTCCTGTGTTTTTATTATCACTTAAAATATATGCAATTTTTGTTTCTTTTAAATCAATGCTATAGTCCCCTACGACTCCTTTTATATTTACTATGTTTTTAATTTCAGAAGTAATAATTGATACTGATTTTAATATTGAAATTCCATGATGAGCTACTTGAAAGTAAATAGACTTACTATCTTTAGACCAAATCGGAGTTTGTATTCCTGTATTACTAATGTCGCTGGTCGTGGAACTTAAAATACTTATATCTTCATGTTTAGTTAGATCTATTGCAGCTTCATTTCCTTCAAAAGGCACTATCCATAATCTATCATTTTGTCCCCAATCAGCTCTATGTTCTCTTCCAACAAAAGCTACCCATTCCCCATCAGGAGATATGTTCATTGTTTCTTTTTTCCCTAAATGTGTATTTATTTTCCTTAATTTATCTCCATTTTCTGAAATAGTATATATATCTACTGAATCAGGATTAAAGTCAGGGTCTTTACTTCTGTTAGATAAGAACAATATCTCTTTTCCATCAGGAGTCCAATGAGGTTGAATTTCATCAAATATATTGCCTGAAGTAATTTCTTGTGTTTTATCTTTAGCCAAATCTATTGTGATTATATGCCATCTTTCTTTGGGTAAAAATCCATAGCCATCTTCTTTATATGTAATCCTGGTTATATGCCTGTAGGCTATTCCTAAGCTTTTATTATTGTTTTTAATACCATTTACACTTGTATCAGTCTTTCTATATTGGGCAACTATTTTTTCTCCATTAGGTGACCATTCAAAAGATTTAATTTCACCTTTTAAGTTAGTTATTTTTTTTATTTTATTTGTTTTTGTAATTAAATATATTTGTTGCTCTTTTTTGTTTTCTCTATTTGATATGAATGCAATTTCTCTACCATCAGGTGACCACCTGGGATGAGTATCAAAATAATTTCCAAAAGTAATTTGTTTTTGGGATTCTTTATCCGATGAGGTCATCCACAAATTAGAATATTTATCCTCATTTCTTTTGTTTATTTTAGTTAAACTATATATAATTTTTTTATTGTTTGGAGAGATTTCGCAACCATATATTTCTTTAACTCTATATAAATCGTCAGCAGTAATTAAATTATTTAAATTTTCCATTTATTAGATTCTCTATCCGTCCCAAGCTGTAGGAGCAATACCATTTATATTAGTTTTTACATCTATTACAGAAGGTTTACCTGATTCAATAGCTTTTTCAACTGCTAAAGCAATTTCACTAGGTTTATTAACTTCAATTCCAGTACATCCCATAAGTTTAGCGATTTCTGCGAAATTTCCTTGGTTGAATTTCCATAATTGGTCAGATCCAGGCTTAGGGCCACCAAATATTTCTTCATTTAGATGGCGTTCTTGATTTAAGGATGAATTATTATTGATTATCCAAATAGTGTTGATATTATTTCTAACAGCAGTTTCAAGTTCAGTTAGGTGGTACCATGCTCCACCATCACCAGTAAAACATATTACTGGACGTTCAGGTGCTGCACATTTAGCCCCTATGGAAGCGGGCAATGCCCATCCTAAAGACCCGGCACATCTAATGTATGATTGGTTTTCATTTTTTAAATCCATTATTGCTCCAGTCCAAATACCAGAGTGGCCAGTATCTGATACTAATATTGTGTCAGTTGGAATCGATGAAGTTAATTCTTTACATAAACGTTCTGGTCTCATTGGGATTTCTTCCGAATTTAATAGAGGAGATATTTCAATTTTCCAATTGTTCACTATTTTTTTAATCTGATTTACCCATTCTGAATTATTAAGGTTTTGATTAATATTAGATATGATTTTTGCTAAGGAAGCCTTAACATCTCCTTGTAGTCCAATAGTTATTGGATATGATCTCCCTAATTCTGATGGATTTATATCTAATTGAATCACTTTTGTCCCTTTTTTAGGTAACCGCCAATTATTTGTAATTTGACTTCCTGTATGGCTACCTATGAAAAACACTAAATCAGATTCAGATATGATTTTATTTGTACATGCTCTAGAATATGTTCCAGGAACACCAATCGCAAGAGGATGATTGTATGGGAATACTTCCTTTGCATTTAGCGAAGTAGCTACAGGTATTTGTAATTTTTCTGCTAACATTATAAGTTCTTTTCTTGCTCCTGATAAATTAGTTCCACCTCCGGCAATTATTACAGGTTTTTTTGCTTGAGAAAGTAATTTTATAGTTTCAATAATTGAACTTAATTCAGGTTCAGGTCGAAATGGGGGTATTTTTATATATTGTTCTTCAGCAATAATTTCGAAATCACTAATTTCTGTGATTACCTCACCAGTTATTCCTTGTAAATCAATATGAGAAGGCCCGGGAGTCCCACTAGTAGATTCCCTAAAAGCTTGTCTTAATGTTAAAGGCAGTTCATCAATAGTATTAACTAGAGTGTTAAATTTTGTTACTGCACTAAATGGATTAATATGATCTACCTCCTGATAAGCATTTCTGTTTTGTTGAATTTGAGGGAGTCTTCCCGTTAGCGCTATTACTGGAGAACATGCTAAATATGCATCTTGCAATCCAGCAGCTAAATTCATTCCGCCAACAGATTGAGCTCCGCATATACCAGCTTTTTTGGCCACTCTTGAATATCCATCAGCCATATAAGCTGCAGGTTTTTCTGCATGAGCCATTATTCGCTTTATTCCTAATTTTTCTAATTCTGGCATAGCCTCAGGTATGATTACTGGCATAAAAAAGAAATGAGTTACATTATATGCATTTAATGTTTCAGCTAGAAATTTGGCACCTGTCATTTTAGGCATTATAGTAACTCCTTTAATTATTAAAAACATAATATTGCATATATATGAAAAAATCTATGTTAAATATTATTTAATATATTATTGAATTAGTGTCAGAAAGGTTTATATCAACAACTAGTATTTTTTAATAAAAAAGGAAATATTGATTATTTATGCTTGGAGAATATAAATATTTGGAGTTTATTTTATATATGTATTAATATTATTACCATTGTACAAACATAGGCATAATTATATGTACATATTCAATATTTTGAGAATTATTTATAGGTCTTAGTACTCCAGGGTTGTCGTCTCCATTAGTTTGCAGGCTGACTTCTCCATCGCCAAGTATTTCTATTACATCCATAAGGTATTTACTATTAAATGCTATACGAGAAGAATATCCCTCTATTTTTGCATCAATTTCACCTTGGTTTTCACCTATTTCTTCAGCGCGTGATGCTATTGATAAATTTCCTTCAGTTGTATTAATTCTGACTATTCCACTTCCATCTCGAGCAAATATTGCTGCAGTTTTAGTAGCTCTTAAGAAATCATCTGTTTTTACAGTAATTCTTGTATTCTTTTTTAGTTTAGCATCTGCTTCTTTTAGCTTAGTATTTCCTTCTTCTTGAGTGATTTCTTTTGCTGCAATATCGTTATTTATTTCTTCAATAGTTTTTTCCAGTTTCTCTTTGATTACCTCATATTGATCTGGTATTAATGTTTTGTAATTTGGAAAAGTTCCTTGAATTAATTGTGAAACTATTTCGATATTATCTAATCTGAATAATACCTGACTTTTCGAAGGAGTTACCGTAAATTCGACAGGGGAAGATTGGTTATTAGCTAGTCGGTTAATTTCTTGTAATGTCTTTGCTGGTATGATGAAGCTTACATCTTCCGATATCGATTCGACTAATTCTCCATTATAAACTGCTAGCCTAAATCCATCTGCAGCAGCTAGTGTAAATTTTTTACCAGTTATTTCAACTTTTACTCCTGTCAAAACTGGCCTAGAGTCTTCAGTTGCTGCAACAAAAGCTATATGGGATACGGCTTTAGAAAATATATCTGAGGATATTTTTCCAATAGCACCAGTATCAACATTGGGTATAGGAGGGAAATCTTCAGCTGTTATACCATTTATTTGTGCTTCGAATCTAGCACATTCTATATTAAGACCTAACGGATCCTCTTGCATATTAATGTCAATGCGCTCTTGTGGCAAAGAATTGATGAATTCAGTGAGTAATCGCGCAGGTACAGTTATTGACCCTTCTTGTTCAATTTGAGCACCTATCCAAGTGCTAATTGCTATTTCAAGATTTGTAGCAGTTAATTTAAGTTGTCCATTTTCAGTAGATAGTAAAACATTTTGAGTTACTGGTAGAGTAGTGCGATTTGACACACCCCGTCCTACAATTGATAATCCTTGACTGAAATTTTCTTGTAATGCAGATAATTTCATATATTTCCCCCTTTGTTTTAATACAATAAGTATAAAAGGGACTTAAAAAATGGTCAAATTCATATTAAATTTGTACCTTATTCTACAGTAATTTCTCCAACCATTCCAAGTGTTTCGTGAGGAATACATATAATTGCATAAGTACCTGCTTTATCAAAAGTAATAGTAACTCTTTGTTCTTCTCCTGCATCAACAGATGCATCAATGTTTAAATCATCAATAGTAAAGCTGTGAAACTCAGTTTCAGAAGTTAAAACAAAAGTAATTTCATCTCCAACTTTAAATTTATGGTTAGCTGGACTATATATGTACTCTCCAGAACCTCCAGGGTCTTGCATTTCAACTTCAACTTCTAATCCGCTAGAATTTGCCTGATTACTACTAGATTCATTTGTAGACATTGGAGCACTTGCTACTGAAGAAGAAGGAAGCGGGGGTGAAGGAATCTTTGCCACTGGAGTTGGGGTAGATTCAACTGAACCACTACTGCAACCCAATATAGTTATAAATAGCGATAAAGATATTAACATAAAAGATATAAATTTCAATTTATTTAATAGCATTGTAATCCTTTGGTTAAGTATAATTTATATTTCTAATATATTATATCAGTTATATAAGCTTTAATGTAAATGCATTTTTTATGATAATCAATATTTTAAAATTTAATAATTATATGAAATGTATCCAAGACTATATAAAATAGCCTTCAATTCCCTTGACAATAATAACCAATTAATAGAACATTAGTTTTAGTATTTTTTTAGTTTTATACGGAGTGAGTTATGAGTTATGTTCTTTCGCAAAGACAGGAAAACATATTAGATTTTATTGAAAAATTTTTGGATGATTATCAATTTCCTCCAACTGTGAGAGATATTCAATCAGGTTGCAATATAAGTTCAACTTCTGTAGTTGATTATAATTTACAAATATTGCAAAAAGAAGGTTATTTGAATAGACTTCCTGATGTCTCAAGAGGTATAGAATTATTAGAAAATGCTTATGGGGAATCTAAGAAGTCTATTGTTAAGGTGCCAGTATTAGGTTTTATTGCGGCAGGTGAACCTATTCCAGTCAACCCTATTTCTACTTGGGAATCAGACGAGTTTGATAATGTAGATATTCCTGCATTTTTAATTAATAGTAAATCAGATGTTTTTGGATTGAAAGTAAAGGGAGAATCTATGATTGATGCCCTTGTAACTGATGGTGACTTAGTTATATTGGAGCCTTCATTGAATGCCAATAATGGCGATATGGTTGCTGCTTGGCTAAAAGAACAAGAAGAAGCTACTCTTAAAAGGTTTTACTTAGAAGGCGACATGGTGAGGTTACAGCCAGAAAATACTACTATGAATCCTATTATGGTTCCTGCATCTAATGTTGCTGTGAGAGGTAAAGTTGTTGGAGTTATTCGTTCTTTATAAAAATTCAAAAACTTATAGATTATAGTAGATTGTAATTGTGTAGTTTTTAAGATTTGTTATGATTTACCTGAATTCTTAATTTTTATAATTTATAATTAAATAATAATTACTATATTATAAAAATATTTGCCGAAGTGGCGGAATGGTAGACGCGGCGGTCTCAAAAACCGTTGCCTTTTACGGGCGTGTCGGTTCGAATCCGACCTTCGGCACCATTATTTAAAATGAAATTAGCTGGAGAAAATTTGATTATTACAAGTGTGGTATTTCATAGCGTTAATGTTTTCAGATTATAAATATATCATTAATTTATTGGAGGCTGAGAATTGTCTAGCAAAATTTTAGATCGAATAAGTGGGTGGATAGCTAAATATTATGGTATTAACATAAGTGATTTAACGGTTAATCAAAAATATATTAGTGAATTGTCTCTTGAGTACTCTTTTCCTTTTCGAGCTGTGAAGATAAATGGTAAGACGGCTTTTACAGCGAATAAATATATAATAAAAAATTTAGAGCCTATTATTTCTAAACTAAGTACAGATGAAATATTTTCTACTTTTGGTAGTTTTGAATTAAGTAAGATTACATTACCTTTTGGTTATGGAGTTTGGGGCCCTACCTGGTTTATGTTTACTGATACATTTTGTTTTGATTTTTCTAAAGATATAAATGTAATTGATATAAACGAGATAGAAATTTTAAACATAGATAATAAAATATTTTGGCATGTTGCAATTCAAGAATCTATTAAGAGTTATGGTGTATATAAGAATAATAATTTAATTGCTGTATCTACAGTTCAGGACAGAGGAGATGATGTTTATGAAATATCAATGGATGTTCATCCAAATGCTCAATCTTCTGGATTAGGTAAAGCTTTAGTTAGTAAGGCTGTGAACTATGTTATTAGCCTTGATAAAATAGCTATGGCATCTGTTGGGATTTTTAATATTCCCTCTAATCGCACACTAAGATCAGTAGGTATGGAGATGTTAATAACTGATATGAAAGGATTGCCTGGAGATTTTATGATTGAGCCTCAACCTTTAGGTGAACCGGCACCAGGGTATACAGTTTTAAATCGTTATCCTTATTGGGCTATGAATCAAAATATTAAAGAGAATTTTGAATGGTACAAGCATTATGACAAATAAAATAATATCGGTTACTGAGGAGCATTTGTCGCATTCTAATGTTTAATGATTGTTGGGGAATTATAGGAAGATTTTAGTTGAAATTTCAGTATTTTGTATAGTTATAGTAAAATAGTATATATATAAATGTTTTAGTGCAAAGTTAATATGTTTAAATCTAATAACGGTCTATTATCAAAATTTTATAATTTAAACCCAGTTGAGTTGCCTTCGCAATCATTCGGTTCATGTTTCAATAATCGAAAATGTGGCAATATAAATGTAGATCTTGCAGATGGATTTTGTGTTAAATGCTGGGATGTTGGAAAAAATAAAAAACATAATACTGAAGTACATTTATCTAATTTAAATTCAAAGGCTTTAGATGATTGATCAAGAATTAGCTTTTAGTTCTGCAATTGATCTTATAAAACTCATTAAAACTAAGCAAATTTCTCCAACAGAATTATTAGAGTTATATTTTGAGCGTATTAATAAATTAAATCCTAAGTTAAATTCATATATTAATTTGACTTACTCTAAAGCGATAGAAGAAGCCAAGATTGCTGAAAAATCTATAATAGATAAAGAAACTTTAGGGCCTCTTCATGGATTACCCATAGCAATTAAAGATACTCAAATGACAAAAGGAGTATTAACTACCATGGGTTCGGTTATATTTAAAGATAATATTCCAAAAGATAATGCTGCTGTTGTTGAAAAAGTTTTAGATTCAGGTTCAATAATGATTGGAAAGACTAATGTTCCTGAATTAGGCCTGGTCGGCAATTGTGAAAACTCAATAGGAATAGAAGGTTTTAATCCATGGGACATATCAAAAACTCCAGGAGGTTCAAGTGGCGGAGCTGCTGCGTCAGTAGCTGCTGGGCTTGCTCCTATTGCCACAGGAAGCGATGGAGGAGGGTCCATTAGGATACCCTCAAGTTTTTGTGGAGTTTATGGGATTAAGCCTACTTTTGGAAGAGTTTCAGGTTATACAGGGCAATATTCGTCTTTACCAAATTTTGGTTCTCAAAACGGACCTATTTCTAGAACAGTTAAGGATGCAGCATTATTGTTAGAAGTAATGTCTGGATATGATTCAAGGGATCATTTTTCTTTAAGAGAAACTCCTCCAAATTTTACTAAATCAATTGATAAAAACATTAAAGGTCTAAAAATAGCTTTTAGTAAAGATTTTGGATTTGCAAATGTGCATCCTGAAGTTTTGGAAGTTGTTTCTAATGCTGCGAAACTTTTTGAAAGTTTAGGTTGTAATGTTGAAGAATTTAAATTGAATTTACAAAACCCTTATGAGGCATTTGGGGCTGTGCATGATTTTCATTTTTTTCAAAATTTTAATAAATATCTAGACAAATATAATGATCAACTAACAGATTTTGTTAAATTTGCAATTGAAAAAGGATCAAAAGTTAAATTATCTGAATATTCTAAAGCTATTAATAATATATATGAACAACGCGCTACTATTAATGATATATTTTTCGAATATGATTTACTTATTTCCCCAGTTTCTTGTTTTCCAGCTTTTTCAAAGGTTAGTTTTGAAGAAGATTCTTCTCAAGGTTTTGAATACCCACCACATTTTTTCAATGGAGATTTTACTTTTCATATAAATATAAGTGGAAATCCTGCAGCTAGTATACCTGCAGGTTTCTCATCAGAAAAAATGCCTATAGGATTACATATTATTGGAAGTCATGGTGATGAAGAAACAGTTCTTGCTGCTTCCGCAGCATTTGAAAAATCGCGACCTTGGTTAATTCATAAGCCATCTGTTTCATAATATTTAATGAGGGGGGGGTTATAAAGAGAATGTCTAAGTCTAAATATTTAGTGGAACTTTTAGCTAAATCTAGATTAATTGGAAATAAAATTGATATTATTCCAGTAGATTTAAGACCTGCTAATGAAGAAGAAGCTTATTTAATTCAAGATGATTTACATAGACATTTATTTGATAAAAAATATGGTGAAATCATTGGACATAAAATTGGTTGTACTACAAAAGTTATGCAAGAATATTTAGGTATATCTAATCCTTGCGTTGGCGGAGTATATGATGTAAATGTTAATTATTATGAAGGCAATTATAAATTTAATAAATTCATATCACCTGGAGTTGAGTGTGAGATAGCTGTATTCTTGGGTAAAGATCTACCTCCACAAAATCATCTATATAATAAAAATTCTGTTCAGGAAGCTGTATCGGATGTTATGGCTTCAATTGAAATTGTTGATGATAGATGGTTTGATTATAAATCTATAGATACTCTTTCATTAATTTCAGACGATTTTTTTGCTTCAGGTTGCGTTTTAGGAAAGAAAATAAAATTAGATAAAATAAAATTACCTGAAATCAGTGGGCGCATGTTGATAAATGATGAATTAGTAGGAACTGGCTATGGAAAGGACATTATGGGAGATCCATTAGAAGCATTAGCATGGCTTGCTAATTTTATGTCAAAAAGAGGAAAGACTCTAAAAGCAAATCAATTTGTGTCATTAGGAAGTATAGTAGAAACAAAATGGGTGAATTTAGGCGATTCAGTACATATTGAAATTGATGGGCTTGGTTCTGCTATTGCTAATTTTATATAAATATATAAACTATAAATTATATTTAAGAACTACTCCAATAAATTAAAGATAATTAATTGACAATATCTCACAGAATTTTTAAAACCTTTGAATCATTACAGGTAAGAGATTTTAGGTTTTTATGGCTTTCAATGTTTTTCAGCATGGGTGCTTTTCAAATGCAGGCAATTGTGCAAAGTTTCTATGTTTATAAATTAACATCATCCGCATTAATTCTTGGTTTAGTAACTTCGGGCTGGGCTGCTCCTATATTAGTTTTCTCTTTATTTGGAGGCTCTTTGTCTGACAAAATAAATCGTAAAAGGATTATAGTTTTAGGTGAAGCGGTGTTATTTGTTTTTGCAATTTTAATAGGCCTTACTATTGCATTCAATAAAGATCATTGGGTTTTATTTTTATTGAATTCTATGATGCAGGGCGCAATGTTTTCATTTATGGGCCCGTCAAGGCAATCATTAATACCTCAAGTTGTTGGTAAAGAACGTATAACAAATGCATTAGCTCTTAACTCAGCTGCAATGACTTCGACTACTTTTATCGCACCAGGAATTGGTGGGGTTCTTTATAGTCTTATAAATCCTGAAGGGGCTTTTTATGTGATAGCAATATTAAGGTTCCTATCGTTTGCTTTAACTCAATTAATATCGCCGATAAATGCAAAGATACTTAACACTGGGTCGATTTCGGTAGTTAGAGGAATAATAGAAGGTTTAAATTATTTATTTAATAATAAGGTGATATTATTACTTATTTTATCTACTATGATAGCAGTCTTAGCTTCTTATCCTTTTCAATTATTACTACCTATATTAGTTGTAGATGTTTATAAACTTGAATCTGAAGCATATGGATTCCTAATCAGTTTAATTGGATTAGGATCATTAGTTGGATCTATATTTATAGCATTCATTGGGAAATGGAAAAGGGGATTATTATTAGTATTGGGTGTTTTCATTTCAGCTATATCATTATTATTAGTCGGCTTGATACCTAATTATTCAGTTGCAGCTATTTTAATGATTTTACTAGGTTTAGGAAATACTGCTCCAATGACAATAAATATGGCTTTGATTATGGATAATACAGAAGATATATTTCGGGGTAGAATGATGAGTATAATTATGATGCAGTGGGGTTTGATGCCGCTTGGAGTATTACCATTTTCATGGTTGATTGAGCAATTTAGCGGTCAATTTGCAGTATTAACTATGTCCATAATATTATTTGTTGTGTCTATTTATATTTTGTTCTTTAATTCAAGAGTTCGTGACTTAGACTAATATAGTATAATTTTACTTAATAAGGTTGATTTTTTTATGAATATATATTTATTTGTGATCATAGTTTTTTTGGTAGGGTTTTATATTTTAGATGCGGTAGTTGAGATATGGAATTCTTATAGAATCACTACAGATATACCTGAAGAATTTCAAGATGTTTATGATCAAGAAAAATATACTAAGGCTCAAAAATATTTAAAAGAAACCACTCTTTTTGGATTAATTCATGGAGGCGTCTTTTTAATATTAACTATTTTATTTATATTAATAGGGGGTTTTAATTTTCTAGATTTAAAAATTAGGGCTTTATCATATCCTGATATATTTACAGGGGTTATCTATATTTTAATTTTAGGTTTTATTTCTCAATTAATATCTATACCTTTTTCGTATTTTTCAACTTTTAATATTGAATCAAAGTATGGGTTTAATAAATCTACTAAGAAAATTTTTATAATGGATTTTATTAAAAGTAGCATACTAGGGACTGTTATTGCTTCAGTTATATTATTCGTTGTCTTGGGTTTTTTCGAGTATTTTCCTACTAATGGATGGTTAATTGTTTGGGGAGCTTTAATTTTAATACAATTTATATTGATATATATAGCTCCAACTTTAATTATGCCAATTTTTAACAAATTCACTCCATTAGAAGATGGTGATTTGAAAAATGAAGTAGAGAGTTTTGCAAATAAACACCAGTTTAATATAGAAGGTATTTACACTATGGATGGATCAAAGCGCTCTACTAAAGCTAATGCTTTTTTTACTGGTTTTGGAAAACAAAAAAGAATTGTTTTATTCGATACATTAATAGATACAAATACTACTAAAGAATTATTAGCTGTTCTGGCACATGAAATAGGACATTATAAAATGAAGCATATTCATCAAGGTGTTATTATGTCTATATTTACAACAGGATTAATGTTGTTTTTGTTATCTTTCTTTTTAGATAATAAAAATATAGCAGATGCTTTTAAGATGGATAATGTATCTATTTATACTTCAATAGTATTTTTTGGTTTTTTATTTAGACCTTTAGAAGAGATATTATCTATTTTTAATAATTTAATTTCTAGAAAAAATGAATTTGCTGCAGATACTTTTTCTAAACAGACTACTAATGATCCTGAATCATTAGTTTCTGGATTAAAGAAATTAAGTGTTGAAAGTCTATCTAATTTAACTCCTATAAGATTTAAAGTAATTATGGATTATTCTCATCCTCCAGTTATAGAACGGATTAAAGCTTTGAGAGAAAAATAATGTTTTATAATTTTTTAAATCGTATATTAATTGGATTTTTCACTATGTTTGTTATTTCTTTTGCTTTATATGTATTTATTGTTGCTCCTGGACACAATAATTTAAAAATAAATGAATTAGACAGGTTGTCTCAACAATTGCAGCAAAACGATAATATTAATTATTATTCTGGAGTAAAAAATTATGTATTTAAATCTTATTATAGATGGATAAAAGGTTCCTATAAGGCAATAAAGAATCATTCTCTTTTGAGTGAAAGGGCTATGAATACGTTTATTTTGCTTTCATTGACTATGTTTTTTACTTTAGTTATATCTTTCTTGGTGGGATTTTATTCGGCTATTTATAAAGATAGCTTTCTGGACAGAGGGTTAATGTTTTTTGGAACATTGGGAATTGCTTTCCCGAGTTTTTTATTAGCGCTTTTATTATTATGGGTGACTATACAATGGTTTGATGTTACTGCAGGGGGATTCTTTTCTACAGAGTATCTTGAGAAAGAATGGACATTAGGAAGACTATTAGATTTTATTAAGCACATTTCAATTCCGGTTTTTGTTTTGTCTATTCCTCAAATTTCTGTTTTTGCTAGGATATTGAGGAATAACATGATTGATGAAATTAATTCTCCATATGTTTTAGTAGCCCTATCTAAAGGTTTGTCAAAACATTATGTACTTATAAAATATCCGCTTCGTTTAGCTTTACTACCCTTTGTGAGTATATTGGGTTATATTATTCCTACTTTGATTTCTCAGTCGATGATTGTTGAAGTGATTTTAAATTTACCAACTTTAGGCCCTGTAATATTGGAAAGTATTCTTAAAAGAGATGGCCTGGGTTATGCACCAGTAATTCTTTTGTTTTTAGGTTTTTTAACAGTTGTTGGTTCTACAGTTTCTGATTTATTGTTGTTGTTTCTTGATAAACGAATTAAATATGATAATTAGGTATAAATTAATTTAAATTTATGAGATTATTAATTAGTTTGGAGAATTAATGAATATTAATATAGGTTCAGTCCAGAAAATACCTACACAGTTTCTAATAGTTTTTATTATTAGTGCTATTATTACAGTATATTTAGGAGCGTCTGTAGCAGAAAAGAGAATTGAATCTAGAAATACTAATAATAATATAAGTTTATTAAATAATCCTTATAGTCAATTTTCTGATGATATCGAAGCTGAATTTTGGGAAAATGGGTTTTTATGGGCTTGCCCTTTACATTAGTTAAAATAAATGACCTCAAAAAATAAAATAAACAATACTAGATCTTTATATTGGCATTATGCCTGGGTAATCGTAATTATCATAACAATTGTTCAAATGATTGCATCGTCGATTCGTATGTCTTTTGGTGTGTTAATTGATCCTTTGGAAGATAAATATTACTGGGACCAAGGTGATATTTCTATAGCTTATGCAATAAGTTGTATTGTGACAGCTCTTACTTCACCTTTTGCAGGATATTTAGGAGATGTTTATGGTGCAAGAAAATGTATGTATTTAGGAACGATACTATTTTTTATAGGTGCAATATCCACAGCATATGCAAATGAGCTTTGGCAGCTATATTTGTCATTTGGGTTAATTCTCGGCCTTGCTCAATCTATTTTATTAGTTCCATTGGTGCCAGCTGCAATGATTTGGTTCAAAAAGAATTTAGGTTTAGCAATGGGAATAATATTATCTTCATGGGGAATAGGTCCAGCTTTATCAGTTTTGATAGTGACTTTTTTATTAAAGCAATTAGGTTGGGTGGGGACTTTTTGGGTTACAGGAAGTTTTTGTTCTATATTAATGTTGCTTTTAACTAGTATTTTTAATAATAATCCAGAAGAACGAGGTTTATTGCCGTACGGATCTGATGTCGAAGAAAAATTTGAATTAAATAGTACACCAAAAAAAGAAAAAATTAAGGAATATTCTAGTTATATAAGAAATACTGCTCCATATTGGAATATGAGTGCAATTCATTTTCTAGGATGTGTTGGACATGCGGTAATACTAGTTTATATAATTCCTATATGCTTGAATAAAGATATATCTTTAACTGAGGCAGCGTTCATATTTACTGTAGTTTCTGGATTGAGTTCTGTAACAAGATTTTTAACACCAATGCTATGTGAAAAATTTGGAGTTAGATCTATAATGTTTTTTTCCTATTTACTACAATCTTTACCTATTCTTATACTATTATATTCAAGCAATTTAATTTATATATATACTTTTGCATTTGTTTTTGCTATTGGTTATGGAGGTGAAGCTGGAGGGTTTGCAATATTGAATAGACGATATTATGGATTTGCTCCTATGGGTATTCCTCATGGTTTCCAAATGTTAGGTGCAGGAATAGGGATGGCTTTAGGAGGGTGGATTGGAGGCAGTATGTTTGATTTATATAATAATTATGATTTTGCATTAGTTATTTCTATATTAGCAAGTTTAGGTGGAGCAGCTTGTATTCTTTTTCTCAATAGGCCGAATAAATTATTGATTCCAAAGTGGGTTTGATTTTTATTTAATCAAAAGATTTTAAATTATTTATAGTTTTAACATCTAATCGTTTAATCAGATTAATAATCAGCTTTACGGTATTATCAAAATCCAATCTAGAGATTACTCCGTTATGACTATGTAAATATCTAGTAGGAACTGCAATATTTATAGTTGGGGTACCTGAATGTGCTCTTTGTATAGCCGAGCCATCTTGACCATAACCTTTTAACACATTAAATTGAATGTCCATTTTTAGTTCTTCTGCAATTGTTATAATTAGATTTCTAAATTTTATGTTGGGGAGCATGCTACTATCGTGTAAAAATATCGTTGGGCCATAGCCTATTTTTTCTTGGGATTCTTCTAGTGATATTCCTGGGTAATCACCTGCAACTCCTGATTCTATATTTATTCCAATATCTGGATTTATATGGAAGCTACTTGTTTGGGCTCCCCTTAACCCGATTTCTTCTTGAACAGTCGATACTAAGAATAATTTATTAGGATGAAAATTGCTATGGAGAGATTTTGCTATTTGAATCATTACTGCAAGACCTATTCTGTCATCCCATGCTTTTCCAACATATAAACCTTTATTGCCAAGAAATTTGAATTCACTCAAAGGGGCAATGGGGTCTCCAGGGTGGATCCCCATATTTTTTTCAGCATCTTCTTTATTTATTGCCCCAACGTCAATAAATATCTCATCAGATGGAATAGTTTTCTTTCTTTCTTCAGGTTTTATTACATGGGGAGTTTTTATTCCCGAAATTCCAAAAACTATTCCCTTTTTTGTTGATATCTGCCATCTTTGGCCTAATAAAGCAGAATCTAACCAGCCTCCTAATTGTTGAAATCTAATGTATCCTTCGTCATCAATATATTTTACTAATAAACCGACTTCATCCATATGTGCAGTTATCATCACTTTTGGATTATCGGTTTCTTTTTTAAATTCAGATATTAATGATCCTAGGCCATCGGTATATATACTATTTGTATATTTAGATAATTCTTGATTCATAATTTTTCTAACAGGATCTTCAAACCCACTCGGACCGAAAGATTCTGAAAGTTTTTTTAATAATGATTCTACTTGATCCATTAATATTGTAAGCCTGTTCTTTTATTTAATAATAGGTAAATTGGTATCTGTGATTGAATCGTTGATTCGTGATTTATGTCCTGTCATCAGGTTATCAGGTAATTTATCTATTTCAAAAAATTTTAAATCTATACTTTCGTTAGATATTTTAATGTTTTTTGAGATTGGTTTACAGTTAAATGTAATTGATACGTATTGAACTAATCCTCCATCAGGGTAACTCATTATTGAATGATTATCAGGATCAGAATAAATACCTAATAAGTTTATTATTTTTATTTTTAAACCTGTTTCTTCCATCACTTCTCTATGTAATGCTTGAGTAACAGATTCTCCGATTTCAACACCTCCACCAGGAAGACCCCATAGAAGATTATCGCTCCGTTGTTCTAATAATATTTTATTCTTGTCATTAATAATAACTGCACAAACACTTGGTCTAATGCTGTCAGGATATTTATCTATTAATTCGCCAGCAGAATTGTACAGATGTTTCATATTCTAATGTTTCTTTTTGATATTTTACGATCTTTCCATTTAATTGATCCTAATATATTTGATACTAGTGAGTGCATAGCAGTTAATATCATTAAAGTAATAATTATTGGATGTATTAAAGCTGTTAAAATATTATGATTAAACTTCAAGCATACTATTGTCCAAGATATTATCATATTTATAAAAGTAATATATGAAAAAGTAATCCTATTTATTGGATGACTTGTTGATGTTAGAAAGTCAGACAATATTATATATATTGGAGCAATACCTAATAAAATTAGGATTATAATAGCGATTAATAAAATACTTATATGGTAATTTAATGCAGGAAAAATACTTCTAGAGACTCCTTTTATAGTATCTTTAGAATTTTCATACATTTGTGATTCTACATGCTTAGTTCCGTCTAAAAGAATCCATTTATAACCATGTTTTTTTATCATTCTGCCTAAATTAATGTCGTCAAGGATATTATCTTTAATTTTTTTATGTCCTCCGATGGCATCATAAGCATCTTTCTTAAATAACATAAATTGGCCAAAAGTGGCAGACAAATAAGAATTGTTTAATTTTTGTGATATTTTTATTGGTAAAAATGCTAATGATATCCAGTCAATAAAAGGGAATAATAATTTTTCAGCAATACATCTAGGTTTTTTTCGTGGAATTGTAGTTATAAGTTCAGCACTTTGAATTTGCATTTGGCTAACTGCAGTTTTAATTATTTCTTTATTTATTGCTGTATCAGCATCTAAGAATAATATATAGTTCCCTTTAGCATTTTTAGCAAGTTGTTCACATGCCCAATGTTTACCAATCCATCCATTAGGTAGATTTTCCCCACTTAGTAGTTTTATATTTTTGTTATCGTCAATATATTTATTTATTATATTTTTAGTATTGTCAGTTGAGTTGTCATCTAAAACTAAAATTTCAGTATTTTTGTAGTTTTGTTCTACTAAACTTTTTAGGCAACGAATTATCGACTTCTCTTCATTTCTAGCTGGTATTAATATTGAGACTAAAGGGGAAATATTTAAAGTTTTTGATTTATCTAAAGAATTCAAATATTTGAAATTTAGTATCGAAATTAGAAGTAGTAAAAAAGATGTAACAATCAATATAATACTTATTATGTAATAATCTATAATCAAAATTTAGATACCTTTAAATATATTTGTTCGTTTTCTAAATATTATTGGTTTTATTAATTCATTTCGATGCTTGTATATTAATAATATAATATTTATTGTCCATATGGATATTATGTTATAGTCAAAATTAGTTAACAAATAGAATATTAATATACATAACATTGTTAGGATTATTGTCCATGCATGGTTCTTTTGTAAAGAGTGAAATATTATTAGGGATATAATTATAATAGGAACCAATATTCCTCCAGATATTGAAATCCAGACCCCACCTGAGGCTGCTAATGATTTGCCTCCATTAAATTTAAGAAAAGGTGAAAAGGCATGTCCTAATATTGGGGCAATAGAAATAAGTATAAATTCTATATTTGTTAGTTTTAAATAGTTGATAGTGAGGTATACAGGGATTGCAGCCTTAGAAATGTCAAAAATTAAACCAATGGTACCGATTTTCCATCCTGTAGCTTTCCATAAATTTGCAACTCCTGGGTTTTTATCTCCAAAATGACGTATGTCTTTATTTGAAATTAATTTTCCTAAAATGAATGACCACGGTATTGATCCACTTATAAAATTCAATATGAACCAAGTCAATATGTATCTCCAAGTTTATGAAATTGGTGTATAGTATAGCATAGAAAAAAGATTTGAATTATTTCAGGATTTTATATGAAATATTATTTTTTAATTGCTTTTCAAGCAATTTTGATTGTAACTTTATTGATAGTATTTATAAAAATATAATTATTTAATAAATTTAAGAGGTGTATATATGCAAAATATAATGACTGTTACTGGCCCAATTAAACCTGATGAATTGGGGTTTACGTCTACTCATGAGCATGTTTTTTTAGATAACACGAGGCAGCAATGGAGTGCAAATACAGTTTTAAACAATGTTGATTTAGCTTATAAAGAGTTAATGATGTATAAAGAAGCAGGAGGGCAATCTATTATAGATGTTACAACTGCAGACCTCATGGATAGAGAAAATGGGCGATTACTTCCTGTTAAACATCCTGAAGCTGTAAAAGATATGGCTGAGCGTACAGGTTTGAATATAATATTAGGTACTGGATGGTATAGAGAGCCTTATTATCATAAAAGATTATATAGTGCTACTGTCAACCAAATAGCAGATGAATTAGTACAAGATATAGAAACTGGAATAGATGGAACAAATGTTAAAGCAGGAGTTTTAGGAGAAATAGGGACTCATTTTTCTTGGATATCACCAGTAGAAGAGAGAGTTTTTAGAGCAGTAGCTCGAGCACAGAAAAAAACAGGAGTACTTATTACAACGCATACAAACTGGTCTCCAGTTGGAATTGATCATCTGAATGTGTTAGAAGAAGAAGGAGTTGATTTACGAAGAGTAATAGTTGGACATGTGCAATTTTGGCCTGACAATGATTATCACTTAGAATTAATTCGTAGAGGAGCATTTGTAGCATTTGATAGAATGGGGACAACAAATAAAACTGAATTTGGTATTTTTGTTAATGCTATAAAAAGTATTATTGAAGCTGGCTTTGCTGAAAATATAGTTCTTGGACAAGATATATGCTATAGAGCTGATTATGTATCTTATGGAGGAAATGGATATAGATATATGCCATACAAAATGAAAGAAGACTTTTTAGATAATGGTATATCCGAAGAAGCTTATAATCTTATGGTTTTTGAAAACCCCAGACGCGCTTTGATTGGGGACAATTAATTCATTATTTTAGATATTATATTTAATGCTGTATCTATATTTTCTAGGTTGATTTCATAATGAGTAACCATTCTTATTCTACCATTTAAATTAAAGCACCTAATGCCATTTGAATCAAGTTTTTGCTGGAGTTCATCAATGTCCATATTATTAGTGGAGAAGAATACAATATTAGTATGAACATTTTCAGGGTTTATATTTATTCCCTTAATTTGAGCTAATCCATTAGCTAAATTCTTTGCAGTAATATGGTCTTCAATCATTCTGTCAGGCATTGTTTTTAGTGCAACTATACCTGCTGCAGATATTATTCCAGTTTGTCTCATTACTCCACCAATAATTTTTCTTTGTTTTCTAGCTTCATAAATAAATTCTTTACTCCCAGAAATAATTGACCCAATTGGACAAGCTAATCCTTTTGATAAGCAAAATGATACAGATTGAGCCTTATCAACTAATTTATCTACAGAAATATTAAGAGCTGAAGCTGCGTTAAATATTCTGGCTCCGTCTATATGTAAATTACTATTAGATTTGTTACAAATATCTGATAAATCTTTAATATATTCATATCTAATTGGAATTCCATTATCTGCATTATGAGTATTTTCTATACATACTAACTTAACTTGCTTGGATTTTGAGTTGAGAGAGTTATTAATATCATTTAAATCAAATAAACCGTTAGTTTCGTTTAAAAAGTTTAAATCTATTTGACCATATGTAGGATGACCATTACCTTGTTCTGTGCTCCAAGACATATGGGATTTATTTCCTATTATCATGGTTTCATTAGGTTTAACTTGAGATAAAGCTGAAACAAGGTTTCCCATTGAACCGCTACTTACTAAAAGACTTTCTTCTTTGCCAATTAAGCTTGATGCCATTTCTTGCAGTTTAATAGTTGTTGGATCTCCATCTAAGTCATCATCTCCTAATTCTGCTTCATACATGGCTTTAAGCATTTCTTTTGTGGGTTTAGTTACTGTATCACTTCTAAGATCTATATTTATCATAAATTACCTTTAATCAAATAATGTATTGTATTGTATTTTTGTTCTGGCAGCTAAAAGAGTTGCAACTATTATAATAACTATTCCTCCAACAATATCTGAAGATATAAAAGTTAATATACATGAAATAAATATAGCTAGTGCTCCAGATACTCCAGTGTTTTTTGTTTTTAGTAGAAATAGTAGTGCTATTATACCGGATATTAAAAATGCTAAAGGATTTATTGCAAAGATAATTCCAATGCATTTTGCTAATCCAGTACCACCAGTTTTAAATCTAAATAAAGGGTAAGCAGTTCCAATCATTATCATTACAGATGCAGTTATTAATAATAATGCCTGACTTCCTTCTTCAATCCAGCTTAGTCTTGTTAAAAAAACAAGCGATCCAGTAAATAAATCTGCAATAAAAACGGATATTCCTGCAATTGGGCTGATTTCACGGTATACGTTAGCAGCTCCAGGATTACCTGTTCCTGTTTTAACTATATCGACTCCATTGATTTTAGCAATTAGGTAAGCCCAATTGTTGGAACCAATTAAATATGCAATTATTCCACAAGTAATAGCTAATATATAAATTGACATACTTATAATATCTTTTCAAAAAGTAGTTTTTGTCAATAGCATTTATAAATTTTTAATGTATTATATGTATTAAATTTAAATTGTTTTATTTGAGATATAAATAATATTATTTGTTAGGATTATTGTGAAAATTATTATAGGGAGGTAATTATTATGAGAGAAGCAAACATAATTTCGGAAGAGAATAAAAAACAAGGAACATATTTATGGCAGCTGCAGTATACTCATTTTGATAACCCAGCTGTTTTAGTGGGTACTCCTTTGATTCGGAGATTACGTTCTGTTGATATTGAAGGATATGTATCAAAGACTAGCTTTGAGCCTGGGGATTCTGTTGATTTTATGGTAAGTATGTTTCCTGCAGGAAATTTTAAGATAGATATTTATCGTATGGGATTTTATAACGGTGCTGGAGGAAGACTTATGGCTTCTTTAGGGTCTTATAAAGCTGAAACTCAAGAGGTACCCTTTATGGGTATGGAAAGAATTAGGGAATGTCGATGGGAAAAATCTGCTACTTTTAAAATTCCTAATGATTGGCCTAGTGGCGTTTATCTAGGTAAATTGACTAGAGATGAAGAATTTGGATGTCAAAGTTATGTTATTTTTGTAGTGAAAGAAAAAAGAAAAGTAGATGTATTAGTTCAGGTTAGTGATTTAACCTGGCAATCATATAATAAGTGGCCTAGTAATGACTCAATATACCAAGATGGTACTACTAATCCTTATTACAGTGGTTCAAGGGAGTCGTCTAAGGACAATGCTACAGTAAGAGTGAGTTTTGATAGGCCATATGCTAAATACCAGCAAGTTATGGATGTACCCCAATCAATAGGATCTGGGGAGTTTTTATTATGGGAATTTCCGTTAGTTTATTGGTTAGAAGAAAACGGTTATGATGTTAAATATTGTTCTAATATAGATATAGATGAAGACCCTTCTATATTAGATTCTGCAAAAGTTTTTATTTCTTCTGGCCATGATGAATATTGGTCTTATAAGATGTTTGAAGAAGTTAAAAAAGCACGAGATAATGGATTAAGTATTGCATTTTTGTCAGGAAATTCTGTAGGTTGGGATATTGAATTTTATGATAGTAATGTTACTGGGGAAAAATTTAGAGGATTTTCTCGTAAAAGAGGTATGCCTAATGAGGACGAACTTATGGGTGTTAAGACCTATGGGCCAGGATATGGAGACTGGGTAGTTACCGATGAGAATCATTGGGTCTATGAGAATACAAAAATGGTTAATGGAGATAGGATAGTTGGAATTATTGGTTTTGAACATCATGGGACACCTGCAGATATTGCTGGCCTGGAAGTTATAGCTACTAGCCCTTTATATGGATGTCAGAAAGAAAGGCTTTCTCTTGGTCCGCATACAGATGTTCCAGTACATCATGGCATAATTTATCCGGGAGGCCAAGGAGGCTGGGTTTTTAATGCTGGAAGTGTTTGGTGGAATGAAGGTTTATCTAATCCTCCAGGGCATATACCTGCAAGGACACCACATTGTGGGGGGACATTAGGTGTAGATGATAGAGTGCAAAAAATTACTTCTAATGTACTTAATAGAATGATAATTGATTCAAATAGATAAATTTAATGAAAAATATTTCTGCAGATATTGTTGTTATTGGAGGAGGAGTTAACGGAGCCAGTATAACTTATAATTTAAGTAAATTAGGAGCTGGAAAGGTGATTTTATTAGAAAAGTCTTTTCTAGCCTCTGGTGCTACAGGCAGATCTGGCGCAATGATTCGTGAACATTATTTACATCCTACTTTAGCTAAAATGGCAAAGGAATCTAAATATATATTTAATAATTTCTCTGAATATATTGGTGGGGATTCAGAATTTAAGCAAACTGGTAGAATCTTAGTATTTGGAGAGAAAGATTATGATTCAGTAAAACTTAATGTTGAAATGAATCGTGATTTGGGTATTGATATTTCTATAATTTCTAAAAAAGAAGTTTTGGAATTAATTCCAAATATAAATTTAGATGATATAGCTATAAGTGTTTGGGAGCCTGGATGTGGATACGCAGACCCTGTAGCAACTACTTATTCTTTTGCTAAAAGGGCTAAAGATTATGGAGCTGAAATATTTATTAATACTCCAGCTGTAGATTTAATAATAGAGAACCAAAGAATTACTGGTGTTAAAACAGATAAAGGGGTAATAAAAACAAATACTGTAATTAATGCTGCTGGTGCGTGGGGTAATTTAGTAGGAGGATTTGCAGATGAATTGTTGCCCATGAATCCTTTGAGAGTTCAAATGTTATACCTTAGAAGACCTCCTTCTTTGGATGATTTAAGCATTGTTGTAGTTGATGGACTTACTAATAATTATTTTAGAGAAGACAATAAAAAATATACTTTAATTGGTGGGGAATCTATAGAAGATTTACAAGAAATAGTTGATCCCAATAATTTTAAATTAAATATTGATCATAATAAAATTATTAAATTTTGGAATGCAATTGGAAAAAGAATTCCAGATTTTAAAGGAGCTATATGTAAGGGAGGATATTCTTCTTTATATGATATGACTCCTGATGGTAACCCTATATTAGATAAGTCGGATAAAGTGCTTGGTCTATATTTTGCTATTGGATTTAGTGGACATGGATTTAAATTATCACCTGTTGTAGGAAAAATGATGTCGGAATATGTCTTAAACGGGTATTCTAATAATCATGATATTAATCAATTTAGATTAAATAGATTTAAAGAAGATGACATGTTAGAAGCTGATTATCCTTATACAGATAGAGGGCATCCGTAATTTATGGTATATAATAAACCTTCTATTAATTTTAATTTTTAAATATTATGATTTTAAGTGAAACTAGGCCTTTCCCAAAATTTGATTGGTTCCTCCCAATTGATGGCGATGGTGGATATTTAGGTACTTCTCGTCCTGAAAGATTACCAGAATTTAATTATTTAAAAAATATAGCCTTGGAAGCAGAAAGGCTTGGTTATTTTTCTTTACTTGTTCCTACTAGATTTGCGAATGGTTCATTTGAAGAAACTTCTCCTTTAGCAGAAACTTGGACTACTGTTTCTGCTTTAACTTCTGTTACAAGCAAAATCAGATTTCTTGTAGCTATACGCCCTGGTTTTATTTCTACTGGGCTATTTGCACAAATGGCTTCAACTCTAGAAAACATAGGTAAAGGTAGACTAGATATTAATGTTGTACCAGGAGGAATACAAGGAGATTTTGAAAGGTTTGGGGAAGAAAGTTCACATGAATTTAGGTATTCGAGGGCTAGTGAATTCATAGATGCTTGTAAAAAATTATGGGAATCTCCGTCATATGTAAACTTTGATGGAGATTTTATTAAATTAAAAAATGCTATTTGTTCTCCAGGGCTTAAATTCGATAATTTAAAATTTTACTTAGGAGGTGCATCTAATGCAGCTTTAGATTTGGCATCAAATAAATCCGATGTTTACCTTAATTGGATAGAAGATGTGGAAAGTATTGGTTCAAGAATTAATAAAATGAAATCAAATGCTAAAGGAAAAATTCCTTCTTTTGGTCTTAGGACTCATTTAGTAGTTAGAGACACTGAAGAAGATGCTTGGAAAGCTGCATCGTATTTAATTTCACAAGTTTCAGATAAAGTTAAAATAGACAGGTCAAATACATTTGCATCTACATCTATGGTTGGCCAGCAGATACAATCTAAGAGATTTGTAGATTATAAAATAAATGATAGGCTTTGGAATGGTATATCAATAGCTAGAGTCAATTGTGGGACAGCAATAGTCGGCACACCTGAACAAGTTTCTTCAGAATTATTAAAATATTGGCATGTTGGTGTAGATGAATTTATATTATCTGGATTCCCTCATTTAGAAGAATGTACTCGTGTAGCTAATGATGTCCTTCCATTATTGAGTTCATGGATATCTAAAGAATTAATTTGAAGGATGAAATATTAAGAAAATATTAAGATTATGAGTATAAGACAGACTCCAAATAAAATTGCATAGAACTAATATGCCTGAGGGCGTTGGTGGTCGGAATCAGCGTCATCCCATTGGTAAGGACGAAAAAATTCAATTAAAAACTTTAATATCTTTCTCAATATATGAGGTGTTAAAATGGGCAACATATTACCATATACTCCAACCTCCATCGATTACAATATTTTGTCCTGTGATCCAAGATCCAGCCTGAGTTGACAGTAAAGCAACTGCTCCTTTTATGTCATATACTGTACCAGTTCTCTTCAATGGTATTTGCTCCCTACACCTTTCTACTAGGCCTAAATCTGTTCCTGGTCTAGGGATTTGCCCTGGGCTAATGCAGTTAACAGTTATATTGTAATCTCCTAGCTCAGCAGCTAAAGCTCGAGTTAAATTTATTATTGCTCCTTTTGCTGCTTGATATGGAGGCCCGGACCTCTTAAAGTCCATTCCTTCATATAGATTTTTATCACCAGTTAGAAAGCCATGTATTGAACCAAGGGTAATAATGCTACCTGATTGCTGAGGTATCATTACTTTTGAAGCAGCTTGTGAACATATATATGTACTCGATACATTTATATTATAAGTTTCAATAAATTCATCTATAGATGCATTTGGCAAATATGAGTTCGTTACAGACCCTCCAGCATTACATACCATAACATCTAGGCGGCCAGTTTTATTTACAACCTGGGTGATTAATTTTTCTACTTCTTTTTCATCTGTAGCATCACATCTTAATCCTTCGCAATTTATACCATTGGATCTTAATTCAGATGCGACTTCAAGGCATAAAGTTTCTCTTCTGCTTGCTATAAATACATGTGAACCTAATTCTCCCAAAGTTGTTGCTATAGATTTTCCAAGATGAGTCCCCCCTCCTGTTACAATCACTGTTTTATCTTTTAGGTTGAATAAATCTTGTATTTTCATATCATTTCCTAATTTTAATTTATGTTAAAGTTTATGAATTAAATTAAAATGATTTTAATATTGATAGCTTTATAGATCAATATCAATTATTTAATAATAGAATTTATTAGTTGTTTTATATATAATTATTTACCAACATAAAAATGATCTTGGAGGTAGTACTTATGCAGGCTGGAATCAAAGAGCAAGTATTAATTGATGCACTTATTCCGGATTTAGGATTTAAGTTTAAATATGGTGTTTATGTTAGAGAAGCTATATTAGTTTTAGCTTTTGCAATTTTAATGATAATTTGTGCCCAGATAGCTATAAGACTACCTGGTACTGTAGTTCCTATTACAGGTCAAACTTTTGGAGTTTTACTTGCTGGAGGAGCTTTAGGAGCTAGAAGAGGAGTTTTAAGTATGCTTCTGTACTCACTAATGGGCATGTTTTTATTTCCTGTTTTTGCTCCAAGTTCGGGTGCAATAAAAGAATCATTAGGTGAAAGTGGAGTTTTCCATTTTATTTTTCCTTGGTCCGGAAATCAAGAGTTTGTGTGGAATATGCCTTCTGGAGGATATATTATAGGGTTTATTGTTGCAGCTTTTTTGATTGGTAAATTTGTAGAAAAAGGGTGGGATAGAAAGGTAAATATACTTTTTGCATTGTTTTTAGGTAATGTTGTTATATACTTATTTGGTTTGCCATGGCTTGGATTAGATATAACAAATGGACCTAACCTAGAGGGACTAACTTTAGCTACCACTTTTGAATGGGGCTTATGGCCATTTATACCAGGCGATGCTGTAAAATTAGTTGCTGCATCTTTAGCTATACCTGGGACTTGGAAATTAGTTAATGCGTTTAAACACAAATAGCTATATGGCTTTATTGTAATTCTTGTTTGTTGAATAAGTTATAATCTATTATATTCACAACTTAATACTCGTTGACACTATTAGCTACTTCTGCTACGATCATAAAATACGTGGTATTTTGATACGTTGATGGAGAGTAGTAGTAGCTATGGATTTGGAATAGAGAGTTGGTAAATGGTGGAATGCCAGCCCAGATTTTCTATGAACTCGCTCCGGAGTAGCAGCTTTGAAAAATTAATTTTATCTATTAGAAGCTGACGTTAGCAACGAAATTGCTTTAATTGAGAGGGTCATTTATTTGATCAATCAAGGGTGGTACCGCGGGATAATAATAATTTTTGAATTTTAATCCCGTCCCTTAATAGGGGCGGGATTCGTTATTTAACGAAACTTATATGAAATGTTAAAAAATAGTTAATATTTTAAATATAATATATATGATAGGTAAGGAAATTAAATGGTAAAGTTAACAGGTGCACAGATGGTATGCGAAAGTCTACTCAACGAAGGAGTGGATGTTATATTTGGATTGCCAGGAGGAGCTATATTGCCTCTTTATGGAACTCTTCCTGAATATCCTGATTTGCGTCATATATTAGTTAGGCATGAGCAAGGGGCTGCACATGCAGCAGATGGATATGCGCGTGCCACAGGTAAACCTGGTGTTGCATGGGCAACTTCAGGCCCAGGGGCTACAAATTTAGTTACAGGTATAGCCACAGCACAAATGGATTCAGTTCCTATGGTAGTTATTACTGGTCAAGTTTCCAGAGCAGCTATTGGTACTGATGCATTTCAAGAAACTGATATAACTGGGATAACTTTACCGATTACCAAACATAATTTTTTAGTTATGAATGCATCTGATATTCCGAATGTAATAAAAGAAGCTTTTCATATAGCTACTACAGGTAGACCAGGTCCTGTTTTGGTAGATATACCTAAAGATGTATTTACTGAACAGAGTGACGTTGAGATGAAAAATGTTAAATTAAATATTCCGGGATATAGTCCTAACATAGAAGGTCATTCTAATCAGATATCAAAGGCAGCAAAATTAATTAATAAATCTAAAAGACCAGTTATTTTAGCTGGCCATGGTATTCATTTATCGCAATCATATTCAGAATTAAAAATTTTTGCTGAGAAAACTCAAATACCTGTTATTACAACTTTACTTGGAATTAGTTCATTTAATGAAGAGCATTTATTGTTTGTAGGTATGCCTGGAATGCATGGGATGGCATACGCAAACCATGCAATTGAAAAATCTGATCTATTAATTGCTTTAGGTATGCGTTTTGACGATAGGATTACAGGAGATCCAAAATCTTTTGCATTGTCTTCAAAAAAGATTCATATAGATATTGATCCATCTGAAATTGGTAAGAGTATTCCGGTAGATGTTCCTATTGTTGGTAATATTAAGGATGTATTGTCAAGGTTAACTGAACAAATTGATCCAGGAGATCATATAGAATGGATAAAAGAAATTGATGTTTTGAAAATTAAGCATCCTTCTTTAGATATTAGAAAAAGTGATAAATTATTGCCTCAACAGATTATAAAAGAATTGTCTGACATAACTAAAGGCGAAGCTATTATTGCTACGGGAGTTGGTCAGCACCAGATGTGGGCTGCGCAACATTATAAATTCAAAGAGCCTCGTAGTTGGATTTCTTCAGGAGGTTCTGGGGCAATGGGATTTGAAGTGCCAGGAGCTATGGGAGCTCAAGTAGGGAGACCTGATAAAACTGTATGGTCAATAGCTGGAGATGGTGGTTTTCAAATGACTATGTGCGAGTTAGCTACACTAGCTGAAAATAAAATACCAGTCAAATTTGCAATTTTAAATAATAATTACTTAGGTATGGTTAGGCAATGGCAAGAAATGTTTTACAACAAAGATTATGTTGCTTCTACCTATTCTGCTAACCCAGATTTTGTTAAATTGGCTAAAGCTTTTGGTATTTTTGGTACAAGGGTTACTAAACAGGAAGAAATTACTGCTGCGATTCATGAAGCTATGGATTTTGATGGGCCAGCAATTGTTGATTTTATAGTAGAACAGGAAGAAAATGTTTATCCTATGATTCCAGGTGGAGGGTCTATTCATGACATGATCGAAGAGCCTAAACCAAAGGAGTTATTGAGATGAGTATAGGTGATAATCACAAACGAATTATTACAGCACTTGTAGAGGATAAACCGGGTGTACTTAATCGAGTTTCAAGTATGTTTAGGCGTAGAGGTTTTAATATCTATAGCTTAGCTGTTGGACGTAGTGAATTACCTGAGCTTTCTCGTATGACTTTTGTAGTTGATGGTAACGATGCGATCGTTGAACAAGTTACAAAGCATTTAAACAAGTTAATTGATGTAATTAAAGTATCTGATATTTCTGATGAAAAAGTTGTTAATCGTGAACTAGCTTTGATTAGAGTAAATGCTAGCACATCCAATCGAAGTGAAATTATTCAAATTGTAGATATTTTCCGGGCAAAAATTATAGATGTTGGCTCGGACTCTCTTATAATCGAAGTTACAGGAGATGAAAGTAAAATTGATTCTTTGCAAAAATTATTAAGTAATTTTGGAATTACTGAAATTATGCGTACGGGAACTATAGCGATGACTAGAGGTTCGTCTGAGATATAGTTTAAATAAATAATATTAAGTCTTGGGAATATAGAAGGAGAATTTATGCCAAAAATGTATTATGAAAACGATGCTGATTTATCTCTTATTTCGGATAAAACTATAGGTGTGATTGGCTATGGTAGTCAAGGACATGCTCATGCTCAAAATTTAAATGATAAATCATTAAATGTGCAAGTAGGTTTATATGAAGGAAGTAGTAGTTGGGAAAAAGTAAAAAAAGACGGTCTTAAAGTAGGTTTAGTTGCAGATGTTTGTAAGCAGTCTGATATAATTATGATGCTAATACCTGATCATTTGCAGGCTTCAGTATATAATGAATCTGTTTTACCTTATTTACTTCCTGGTAAAACTTTGATGTTTGGACATGGATTTAATATACATTATGAAGCTATAAAACCTCCTGACAATATAGATGTTTCAATGATTGCTCCTAAAGCTCCTGGACATCGAGTGAGAGAGGTTTTTGTTAAAGGAGCAGGTGTTCCAGGTTTGTTAGCAATTCACCAAGATGTTAGTGGTATTGCAAAAGATATTGGGCTCGCATATGCAAAAGGAATAGGATGTACAAGGGCTGGTGTTTTAGATACTACATTTAAGGAAGAAACAGAAACCGACTTGTTTGGAGAGCAGACTGTTCTTTGTGGAGGAGTTACTCAGTTAATAAAGTCAGCTTTTGAGGTTATGGTTGAAGCTGGGTATCAACCCGAGTCTGCATATTTTGAATGTATGCATGAATTGAAATTAATTGTTGATTTGTTGTACCAAGGTGGTATGGAGTATATGAGGTATTCTGTTAGTGATACTGCAGAATATGGAGATTATTCTAGAGGACCAAGAGTAATTGATGAGAATGTTAAAGAGAATATGCGAAAAGTTTTAAAGGAAGTTCAAGATGGTAGTTTTGCAAGAGAGTGGATATCTGAAAATGATGAAGGCAGGCCTACATTTGATAAGCTTCGAAAAGAGAATTCTGATCATCCTATTGAAAAAGTTGGAAAAGAATTGAGAGATGTGATGACTTTTTTGAAAGATTCTGATTAGTAACTAATTTATACATATTGGCAAATTTTTAATTTACAGGAGGTATAAGGTAATGGCAAAAGATAAAGTCACTATCTTTGATACAACTCTTAGAGATGGTGAGCAATCAGCAGGTATTGGACTTACTACACATGAGAAACTTCAGATTGCTAAGCAATTAGAGATGCTGGGAGTTGACGTGATTGAAGCTGGTTTTGCTGCTAGTTCTCCTGGAGATTTTCAAGCTGTTGATTTAATTAGTAAAGAAGTTAGGAATCCAATTATTGCTTCATTGGCTAGATGTGTTCCTGGTGATGTTGACAGTGCATGGGATGCTATTCAGTCTGCAAGCAGGCCTAGAATTCATGTTTTTGTGTCTAGTTCAGATGTACAGATTATGCATCAATTAAGAAAAAACCCTGAAGAAGTTTTTGATATGGCTGTAAGCTCAGTTGAGAGGGCTAAAAGTTATTGTGAAGATGTTGAATTTTCTCCAATGGATGCTACTAGGACAGATATGGATTATCTATATAAGTTACTTACTGCAGTAATTCAAGCTGGAGCAACTACTTTAAATATTCCAGATACTGTTGGATATGCTATGCCTTGGGAATTTTCTGATCGTATTAGTAAGATTAAGGAGAATGTGCCAGGTATAGATAATGTAGTAATAAGTGTTCATTGTCATAATGATTTAGGTTTATCTGTGGCAAATAGCTTAGCTGCTGTTCAAGTTGGTGCTAGACAAGTAGAAGGATGTATAAATGGGCTAGGAGAGAGGGCAGGAAATGCTTCTTTAGAAGAAGTTATAATGGGTATAGAAACCCGACAGGAGATGTTAGGTGTTTCTACTAATATTGATACTCGCCAGATATATAGAACTAGTAGATTAGTTAGTGATATAACTGGATTTACTATTCAACCAAATAAAGCAATTGTTGGAGTTAATGCATTTCGCCATGCTTCAGGTATTCATCAAGACGGAGTTTTGAAAGAGAGAACTACTTTTGAAATTATGGATCCTCAATCTATTGGGTGGCCAAGTAGTTCGTTAGTTCTTGGTAAATTAAGTGGAAGAGCAGGGCTAAGGTCTCGTTTAGAAGAAATGGGATATAAATTAACAGATAGTGAACTTAATCAGGCATTTAAAGCATTTAAAGATTTAGCTGATAGAAAACGTGAAATAACAAATGCTGACCTTGAGTCCTTAATGTCTAGTCAGCGACGTACTTCTGATGTTCCTAATCTATATACTTTATCATCGGTAAAAGTCACAAGCGGAAATGATAGTACTCCTACTGCAACTGTAACTATCGATAACCCTGAAGGATCTTCTATTATTGAATCCTCTGTTGGTACAGGTCCGGTAGATGCTGTTTACAAGGCTATTGACAAAGTTGTTCAAGTTGACAATGAATTGTTAGAATACCGTGTAGAAGCAGTTACTGAAGGAATAGATGCAATTGGAGATGTATCAATTCGAATATCTAAGGAGAATACAATTTACGTAGGTAGAGGCTCTGATACTGATATTATTGTTGCTAGCGCTAAAGCTTATATGAATGCTATTAATAGAGTTTTAGCTTTTAACTAATAAAAACAGGAAGTCTTAATGGGAAATAATAATCCTAAAACATTATTAGATAAAATTTGGGAAACTCATGTTGTTCATGAAGAAGACTCACAGCCATCTATAATATATGTTGACTTACATCTTATTCATGAGGTAACCACTCCTCAAGCTTTTGAAGGGTTAAGGTTGGCTGGCAGAAAAGTACGAAGACCTGATTTGACTGTGGCTACAGCAGATCACAATACTCCAACTTGGGATAGAGAAAAGCCTATTACAGATCCTATATCAATGCAACAACTTAAGACTTTAAGTGAGAATTGTAAAGAGTTTGGAATTATTTTATATGATATGTATGATCCTTTACAAGGGATTGTTCACGTAATTGGCCCTGAACAGGGATATACTCAGCCAGGCATGGTGATTGTATGTGGAGATAGCCATACATCTACGCATGGAGCCTTTGGATCTTTAGCTTTTGGGATTGGTACTTCAGAAGTAGAACATGTATTAGCAACTCAGACTTTGAGGCAATTTAAACCTAAATCTATGGAAATTAGAGTTGATGGTTCTTTGCAATTTGGGGTGACTGCTAAGGATGTAATACTTGGTATTATTGGTGAAATTGGAGTTGCAGGGGCAACTGGTTATGCTGTTGAATACACTGGGGAAGTAATTAAATCGTTATCTATAGAAAGCAGGATGACAATATGTAATATGTCTATTGAAGCTGGGGGTAGAGCAGGCATGGTTGCTCCAGATGAAATTACATTCGAATATATGCAAGGTAGGGCTAAAGTTCCTAAAGGAGATAACTTTGATAAAGCAATTGAAAAATGGAGTTCTCTCAAGACTGATATTGGTGCAGAATATGATAATATAGTAAAAATTTCAGGAAATGATATAGAGCCGTATGTTACATGGGGTACAAATCCTGGAATGGTAGTCCCTATTACTAAAATAATTCCTGATCCTGACTCTTTTAATAATTCTCAAGAAAAAGAATCTGCAGTGAGAGCATTAAAATATATGGATTTAAAAGCAGGTACTCCAATAAATGATATTTCTATAGATAGAGTTTTTATTGGTTCATGCACAAATTCTAGAATAGAAGATTTAGAATCTGCTGCTACTGTTGTCCAAGGTCGTAAAGTTAATAAAAGAGTCTCGGCGATGGTTGTCCCTGGATCATATGCAGTAAAAAAAGAAGCAGAAAAACGTGGCTTAGATAAAATATTTAAAGAGGCAGGTTTTGATTGGAGAGAAGCTGGTTGTTCAATGTGTTTAGGGATGAATCCGGACATTCTTTCTCCTGGAGAAAGGTGCGCTTCTACTTCAAACAGGAATTTTGAAGGTAGACAAGGTAAAGGAGGGAGAACTCATCTAGTTAGCCCTCAAATGGCTGCAGCGGCAGCCATTGCTGGTCATTTTGTAGATATTCGTGAATGGTAAGGTGAGTGGAAATGGAACCATTTAAAAATTTCAAAGGTAAAACAGTACCTCTTGATCGAGTTAATATAGATACAGATCAAATTATACCTAAACAATTTTTAAAGAGGATTGAAAGAACAGGTTTCGGTAAGTTTTTATTTAATGATTGGCGTTTTAATGACGATGGAAGTTTAAACCAAGAGTTTATATTAAATAAAGAGATATATAAATCTTCTTCAATTTTACTTACAGGAGAGAATTTTGGATCAGGATCCTCTAGAGAACATGCTGCTTGGGCATTACATGATTATGGATTTCGTTGTATTTTAGCTCCGAGCTTTGCAGATATTTTTTTTAATAATTGTTTTCAAAATGGCTTGCTTCCGATTGTGTTACCCAAAGAAAAGATAAATAATCTTTTTGAGGAATCTAAAAATAATAATGGTTTAGAATTAAATATAGATTTAGAATCTCAAACTATATTTAACATTAACTTAGAAATAAATATTGCATTTGATATCGATCCATATAGAAAATATTGCATTTTAAATGGCTTGGATAATATTGGACTTACTTTGCAGCATGTTGATAAAATTGAGCTATACGAAAATATAGACGATTAATTATTGTCTTTGGTTGTCGTTGATTTTTTCATCTTTGATAATATTGTTTTTTGAATTGATGTTATTTCTCTACTTAAAGAGATTTTGAAGCTAGAACTATATTCTCCGACTTTTCTAAATCTTTTATATCTTGACTTTAGTCGCCTTCTTTTGGATATTGAATATAAACCTGATAGTTCTTTTAATAAATATTTTCTTAACTGGCGCGCTGCTTCATCAGGGTTAGTATGCGCACCTCCTGAAGGTTCAGGAATAACTATATCTATAATTCCTAGGTTAAAACAATCATTGGCTGTTATTTTTAGGGATTGAGATGCTTCTTCAGCTCTATTTTTATCTTGATAGAGAATCTCTGCAGCATTTTCAGGGGATATGACAGTGTATATTGCGTTTTCCATCATAAGAATTTTGTCTGAAACACCTATAGCTAGTGCTCCTGAATTTCCACCTTCTCCGATTATGGCTGATATAGAAGGTACTTCTAATGAAATCATTTCTGATAAAGTTGTTGCAATAGAATGCCCAAGACCTCTTTGTTCAGTTGATTCATTTGAATTCGGTCCAGGTGTATCCACTAGTGTAATTAAAGGGAGATTAAATTTACTAGCGAGTTTGATGCCTCTTTGCGCTTTTCTAAACCCTTCAGGTGAAGTGCTTCCGTTATTTCCTCTATTCCTATCTTGAGCTATAATTACAACTGTTTGACTTCCTAAATGTCCTATTCCAACAATAATGTTTTCATCATCTTTATAGTATTTATCGCCATGTATTTCGATAAAATCATTTAAAATTCTTATAATATAATCAATACTAGATGGCCTGGAAGTATGTCTAGATATTTGAATAGATTTCCAACCATTACTTTGCTTAGTTTTAATTGGCATAGTAGAGCTTTTAGTTTTTGATTCTAGTTTATACTCTGCAGTAAGTAAGTCTAGTAAAGTACCGATGATTTTTTTTTGTTCTTTTCTATCGACTATTGCATCTATCATTCCATTTTCAAAATGAGATTCTGCAGTATTAATAGATTCATTATCTGAATTAGATTCAGGCTGTAAATGTCTAACTGGAGAGAATCCAATAATTGAACCAGGCTCAGCTAATATAATATCAGCTAGATTTGCAAAACTTGCAAAAGCTTGGCCGGTCGCAGGGTTAGTTAAAATTGATATAAAAGGTAGGTTTTTGGAAGCATGATTTTGATGAGAAATAGTTGTTTTAGCCATTTGCATTAGAGATAAAATACCTTCTTGGTATCTAGAGCCTCCACTTGAAATTATAGATATTACAGGGAGTTTTAATTTAGATGCTTTTTCAAAACCCAAAGCAACTTTTTCGCCAACTACTGAACTTATTGTTCCTCCCATAAATCCAAAATCTAAAACTATTAATATTACGGGATTACCATCTATTGTGCATTTTCCTGTTATTACTGCTTCAGATAAACCAGTTCTGTTTTGGTCTTTTATTAACCGTTCTTTATAAGAATTATTTGAAGAAAACTTAATAGGATCAATAGATGATAATGATTGATTAAATTCTTCGAAAGAATCTTCGTCGGATAATAATTTGATTCTATCTCTAGCTGATATGCTGTAGTGAAAATTACATTTATCACATACTCTAAATTCTTTATATAAATTAGATCTATTTAATTCAGAGTTACATATTAAGCATAAATCTCGTAATTCTATTTTTTGCGGTTCAATTTGTTCTTTATTTATTACAGAATTTAGTATTCTTATTAAATGATTATTCATTAGAATCAATCTTTCTTAAATGAATAGTATGATTTTATATTAATACATCTCTTGACTTGGGTCCATCTCCAGGCCCTATTATGCCTTGTTCTTCTAGTTCATCAATTAATCTAGCTGCTCTAGGATAGCCTATACGTAATCTTCTTTGTAGTAAAGAGGTAGATAATTTATTGTAATTTTTTGCCAATTCAATTGCTTTATCAACCAATTCATCAGAATCATTACTTGAATTAGTTGTAGAATTTGTAGCAACAGCCTCGTTTGAAGGGGTTAATATATCTATCTGGGGTATATTACTCCAAGGAGTAGTCTCCCAGAAACTTACTATTTTTTCTACTTCATTATCTGAAATAAAGACTCCCTGTATTCTACTTGGTTTTGAAGCATTTATAGGTAAATATAACATATCCCCTTTACCTAATAGTTTCTCTGCACCTCCTGTATCTAAAATAGTTCTAGAATCGACTTGTGCAGTCACACCAAAACTTATTCTACTAGGGAAATTTGCCTTGATTAAGCCAGTAACTACATCAACGGAAGGTCTTTGGGTTGCAACAATTAAATGAATACCTGTAGCTCTACCTAGTTGAGCTAACCTGCATATAGATTGCTCAACATCAAACGCTGCTGACATCATTAAGTCAGCTAATTCATCAACAACTACTAATAGATAAGGCATTTGTGATTTAGTTTTTTTATTATAAGCTTCAATATTTCTAACACCAGATTCTTCTAGCAACCTATATCTATCCAGCATTTCTCTGATCGTTCCTTTAAGAAATCCCACAACTGCATCAGTTTCAACAACTACTTTAGTTAATAAATGAGGTATCCCATTATAGGGAGTAAGTTCAACTCTTTTAGGGTCTATTAATAACAATCGAATTTCTGCAGGGGATTTTTGAGTTATTAATCCAGATACAATAGTATTTATGCAAACACTTTTACCACTTCCAGTCGCTCCAGCAATTAACAAATGTGGCATTTTTGTTAAATCAATAACAATCGTTTCTCCACTACTATCTTTACCTAAAGCAACTGGCAATGCAGCATCTTTTTTTAATGATTTAAATTCATTGCTTTCAATTAACGATCTTAGAGTAACTATAGAGGGTTTTGAATTGGGAACTTCAATTCCTACTTGGGCTTCTCCCATAACAGGGTTTTCAAGCCTTATAGATGGTGTTTTAAGTGCTAGAGCTAAGTCTTTTTCTCTAGATAGTATATGGTCAACTTTTACACGTGTTTTATTTTCTACTTTTATCATAATGGGTTTTCCTGATTCATCTAGTTGGGGTTTTCCTTCAGGAGTCATTTTTTTAGTTTGTTTGAATTTTCTAATCCAACCAGGGATCAGTCCGTACATAGTTACTGTAGGCCCTGGTTTTATTTGACCTATTTCAACTTCAACGCCATATTCATCTAAGGTTGTTTTTATAGTTGAAGCAGTTTTATCTAAGTCTTCTTTTTTCATAGGTTCTTCTACTGATTCTTTCAAAGTATTTATTGACGGAAGAGCCCATCTGGAATTCTTAATTTGAGAAGGGTTCATAGTATTATTATGAATTTCTTTTTCAGTAGTAATAATTTTCTCTTCATTTTTAGGTTCCCAGAGTTTATTAAATTTAATATTAGAATTTTCATGATTTATTATTGGATTAGGATTTATATTTAATTCGGTTTCATAATCATTATTTTCAGAGTAGATAGTTGTCGACCCAATTTCATTTGTATTTTTGTGAATAGGATTAATCTTATTTATATCTTTTAAATCTGTTTTATCATTTAAAGTTTCAGGTTTTATATCTAGGGTATAATCTTGAGCAATAGTATTATTTAAATTTTCTTTAGGTAAATTTAATTTATCTTTAGTTTTTGATGCATAAAATTTTTGTATAAAGATTAATAAGTTAATATAAATAAAAATAGCATTCTTTATCAATAAATTTAAAAATTTTTGTGTGTTTTCTGGGGATATTAGTGTAATAGAAATTAATAACAAAACCAATAATCTTATAATTCCTAATAAATTTTGTGATCCTATTATGAATTTACCAAAATCTCCCCCTAATGTTGTTCTGCCTTGCAATGTTAAACTACTTAGTATGCCGTTATAAGGGGAATAAAATGCCATTAGGCCAATCGTAAAAAATAAGATTAAAATTACAGATAATGTTAATCTTGCCTTCTTTAAATTTGGAAAAGATGAATTTAATAAAAAGAATATAGCTATACTAGATATAGTTATATTTATTAAACTAGCTCCAGTTTTTATTATTATATTGTCTTTTAGGTTAATAATAAAAGAAGATATTTCAGAATAAAAGAATGTTAATAATAATATAATTATTCCTGTACTTATAAAGCTTATTATTGATATAAATACTTTATGTTTGTATAAAGTGTTTATTAGATTTAATGAAATAAATTTGACTGTAATTAAGCTCATAATAGCAGTCCTATTTGCAAACTATTCATTTGATTATTGTTAAATACTATTTTGAGGGTATTTCGCTTAGTAAAATAAGGATATTAGGCTTTATAGATGATTCATTTTTAATTACAGCTTTAATCTCATTTTCAAGCTTTTCTTTGATTTCATTTAACTTTAATTTATTTGTTGTTAAATTTTCTAGTGTTAGTTTGACCATTTTAGTGATTTTTTGTATTGCTTCTTTAGATATATCTTCTTGTTTAAATCCTATTGATTCTATTTGTGGATTGTTTACTAAAGTTCTAGTTATTTTATCTATATTTATTGACAAAGCCATAATACCATTATTTGCCAACTTTTTTTGATCTTTAGAAATTGACATGTCTTCTGTCCAGGTTTTATATGAGTTGACGAATATACGGTTTAATTCCAGCGAATCTATTATCTTCCCAGATTTATTATTTAACTCAAGTATATCCCCATCCTCTAATATAAATATATTAGATTTTAAAATACCCATTGACTCAGCAATTTTAGAATGATGTAAAAGGTGTTTATATTCTCCGTGAACTGGAATAAAAAATTTAGGTTGAATAATATTTAACATAGTTTTAAGCTCTTCTTTGCTAGCATGTCCATGTACATGAACATTAGCTATTTTTGAATGTAAAACATTTGCTTCAAGACGTGATAGATTATTAATTGTTTCTGATACCAGGACTTCATTTCCAGGAATAGGAGATGATGAAATTATGACAGTGTCACCTGGAATTATTTTGATATCTGGATGTTTGCCTTGACTTATTCGTGATAAAGCGGAGCTAGGTTCTCCTTGAGCACCTGTTGCTAAAATGATTATTTCATTAGGTTTTAATTTAATCGATTGTTTCCATGGTATTATCATATTTTCAGGTGCATCTATGTACCCCATTTTAATAGACATTTTTATATTGTTATTCATACTGCGTCCAATAACAGTTATTTTTTTGTCATATTCTTTAGCAATATTTATAATAGTTTGAATTCTTGGAATTAATGAGGCAAAAGTTGATACTATTATTCTTCCTTTTGCCTCATTAATATATCTATTTAAAGATATACTGAGGTCTTTTTCAGAGGTATTATATCCATCTACTTCTGCATAAGTTGAATCAGACATTAGCAATAAAGTATTTTTTTCAGATATTTTAGATAATGCTTTGAAGTCAGATCTAGAACCATATTCAGGAGTGTGATCAAATTTGAAATCTCCAGTATGTATTATTTGTCCTATGGGCGTGTTAATAGATATACCCATAGAGTCTGGTATCGAATGACATACATTAAAGAATTCAATTTTGAAATTACCTATTTGAAAAGATTTGCCAGGGTTTATCACATTCAATTTTGCTTTTTTAATTAGACCGTGTTCACTTAATTTTGCTGAAATTAGAGCATTGGAAAATCTGGATGAATATATAGGTACATTTAATTTAGGTATTATATATGGTAAGGCTCCAATGTGGTCTTCATGTCCGTGTGTAATTAATATTCCTCGAATTTTATATTTGTTTTCTATAAGATAATTAATGTCAGGGATTATTAAATCTACACCAAACATATCGTTAGATGGAAATTCAATTCCAGCATCTATGATCAATATTTCATTTTTGTATTCGATAGCTAGGAGATTTTTACCTATTTCTCCTAGGCCGCCAAATGGAATTATTTTTATAGGGATTTTTGTCATATGAGTTTTTTAAAATAATTTTAGTTGTTTTTGTTGGTTGATTATATTATGGGGATTATTTTGATTTAAATTTGATTCATATACCAATTCTTTTATTTTAATGAAATCATTTTCCATTGTAGTTTTTAGGTTTGGATTATGTAGAGCTGCTGCAGGATGATAAACAGGGTATAAAAGAAATTGTCCCCATTTTTTTAAATGACCACGGTTTTTACTTAAATTCTCATTAGGAAAAAATTTATTAAATGAGTGTCTTCCTAAGGAAACTATTAGTTTAGGTTCTATTAGGTTTAATTGTCTATCTAAAAATTTTCTACAAGAAGAAATTTCTTCATCTAGCGGATCTCTGTTATTCGGTGGTCTACATTTAACCATATTTGTAATATATATATCTTTTCTCGAAAGGTTAATTAAGTTTAGAAGTTTGTCTAATAATTTGCCTGCTGGGCCTATAAACGGTCGTCCTGACTTATCTTCTTTTGCTCCAGGAGCTTCACCTATGAAAATTATTTTAGAATTTATAGAGCCTTCACCTGGTACGGTATTAGTTCTATTTAACGATAGCGTACAGCTAGTGCAGTTAGAAATCAATTCAACAATAGATTCAATGGTATCAGTGCTATTCTTAAGGTAATATTTAGAGTTGACCAATATTACTAAGCCTTAAATATGTAAAATCCATAATGGTTGTATGTTAGCAGGAGAAATATTTGTAGTCAATGATATATTTCAATAACCATAATTTGTTGAGTTTAGATTTGATTGATATACTTATTTGTGTTGGAGGGGATTTATGATTCGATCAGTTGGTATTATAGGTAATCCGTTGGGACATTCTATATCGCCAGTTTTTCAACAAGCTGCCTTTGATTATCTTAAATTGAATGTTGAATACAAAATTTGGGAGACTAGTTCAAGTGATTTTCAGCAAGTTGTTCAAAATTTACGTAAAGTTGAGTGTTTAGGAGCAAATATTACAATTCCATATAAAGAGGAAGTTATTGAATATTTAGATTACTTAGATCCTAAGGCTAAGTTAATTGGCGCAGTAAATACTATTGTCAAAAATAACAATAAATTAATTGGTTATAATACAGATGCTTTTGGATTTATTCAGTCTATTCAAGCTAATAGTAATTTTAGTTTTGAAGGTAAAAAAGCTTTAATTCTCGGTGCAGGAGGTGCGGCGCGTGCTGCAGCATTTTCTATGATTGATGAAGGGATTAACTCATTAGTTATAGTCAACAGATCATTAGAGAGAGCAAATAAATTAGGAGATGACATATCAGAATTTATAGAAGTAGAGATATTAGATTTAAAATCTTCATCTTTTGAGAAATTTGTTGGCTGTTCTAATTTAATAGTAAATGCTAGTTCTGTAGGTATGGCTCATACAGATTCAAATAACTACAGTTTAATTAATGCAGACTGGATTTCACAAGGTAGTTTAGTATTTGATATGGTATATAATCCAATCACCACGCCTTTAATTGCTGATTCAAGAAAGGCTGGACTGGAGACAATAAACGGATTGTCAATGTTGATATATCAAGGAGCTGCCTCCTTCAATTTGTGGACTAATAGAGATGCACCAATTCAAATTATGATTGATGCAGCAAAAGAGGCTATGAAATAATGAATATATTTAATATTTTATAGAGGATATTATTTGTCTAGAAAAAATATTTTTATTGTGGGTTTTTCAGGTTCTGGCAAAACGACTGTTGGAGCAGAAGTTGCCAATTTGCTTCAATGGAAATTTATTGATATTGATCAACAAATAGTTAATAAAACTAGTAAATCGATTGCAGAGATTTTTAAATTAAATAAAGGTGAGCAATATTTTAGAGAAATTGAAAAAGCTACTTTAAAAGAATTAATACACTTTGAAAACCAGATCATATCAACTGGAGGAGGTATTATATTGGATGAAGGTAATTTAAGATCTATGCTAGACAATGGTTATGTTATATGTTTAGATGCTGATCCAAATACCATTTTGAATCGATTAAATTTACAGTCATTGTCTTCAGATAATATAGTTAGGCCTCTATTGGATTCTGATGATCAATTAGAGAAAATTATTAAATTAAAAAATGAACGCGATCCGATATATAAAAAATCAGATTATATTATTAAGACAGATGGCTTAACTCCTAGAGAGATTTCTAATCAAATTATAGATCACTGGGTGAAGATATCTAGTTAGAAATATATTAGAGGTGATAATTGGATAACAGTTATAAAATAGATGTATTTACTAGTACTGGGAATTATCCTGTATTTGTTGGATGGGATATTTTTGATCAAATATTGGAATGTTTAAAAACAATAAATGGAATAAATAGGATATTTATTATTTCTGATAAAGGGTCTTTAAATTATGCAAATAAGCTTAAAGAAATACTTGAAATGAGTGGAGTATTAGTCGAATCATATTCTATTGATTCAGGGGAAATCAATAAAAACCTTAATACAGTAATTGAAGTTTATAAATGGTTATCAAAATTAAAAGCAGAAAGAAAAAATTTATTAATTGGAGTTGGTGGTGGTGTCGTTGGAGATTTATCAGGATTTATTGCTGCTACTTATTTAAGGGGGCTACATTTTGGTCTAGTTCCTACCACTTTGCTAGCAATGGTAGATTCTTCAATTGGAGGGAAGGTAGCTGTTGATTTGGAAAATGGGAAAAATCTAGTTGGGGCGTTTTATCAGCCAAAATTTGTATTAGATGATATTAGCTCATTGGATACACTTCCAAAAAGAGAATTGATATCTGGGTGGGCTGAAGTTATCAAGCATGCTTTAATATTTGATTCAGTGCTTTTTCATCATTTTGAAAAAAACTATGAAAATATAAAAAAAATAGATAAAGATACTGTAAAGTTAATTAGCAAGAGTATTGAGCTGAAAGCAAATTGTGTATCTGATGATGAAAAAGAAACTAAAGGGCAAAGGATATTATTGAATTACGGACATACTATTGCGCATGCATTAGAATCTTTAACCAGTTATTCTAAATATTTACATGGTGAAGCAGTAAGTATTGGTATGATGGGCGCAGCTTATATTAGTAATGGTTTAGGATTATTAACAAATGAAGAAGTTAATCGACAAAGAGTTTTATTGGAAAATTTTGGATTACCAACAAAAATAGTTGAAAATATAAACTTTGATTTATTACTAGATATAATGCAATCAGATAAAAAGACTGTTGATAATTCTATAAATTGGGTAGTTTTAAATAATATTGGATCAGCTTCAATTTGTAATTCAGTGTCAAGAGATTTAGTATTGTCAAGTTTAAAAAAATTAATGATTAAAAATTGATTTTATATTTAGATGAAATTTTTTGAATTACAAGCACAAAATGGTAAAGCTAGAGCTGGTGCTTTATATACTTCTCGTGGGGTAGTACAAACTCCCACATTTATGCCTGTAGCTACTCAAGGTGCAGTTAAAGCTATTGGAGTTGATGATTTAAATCAGATTGGGGCACAAATAGTTCTTGCTAATACATATCATTTATATTTAAGGCCAGGATCTCAAGTAGTAGAAAAATTTTCAGGGCTTCATAACTTTATGGGTTGGAATAAGCCAATTCTTACTGATAGTGGAGGTTTTCAAGGATTTAGTTTAGCACATTTAAGGAAAGTAACTGCTGATGGTTTTATTTTTAAATCACATATTGATGGATCAGTATTCAACTTCAGTTATGAAGATGTGATCAAGTTTCAAAAAACTTTAGGTTCAGACATAATAATGCCACTTGATATTTGTTCGTCTACAAATCAAACAAAATCACAAGTTGAAGAGTCTATGTTTTTAACAAATAAATGGATTGCAAAAGCCAAGAAATTACAAATAAATTCAGATCAATGTATGTTTGGTATAGTTCAAGGTGGCATGTATGAAGATCTTCGTAAGGTTTGTGTTGATAAGATGATTGATTTGTCTTTTTCTGGATATGCAATAGGGGGATTAAGTGTCGGGGAGGAGATTGATGTAATGTATAAAATTGTGGACTATACAGCTAATATTTTACCATCAGATTCGCCACGGTATTTAATGGGTGTCGGGTCTCCTGAAAACCTAATTGAATGTATTTCAAAAGGGATAGATATGTTTGATTGCGTATTGCCTACCCGTATAGCCCGAAATGGATCATTATTTTTAGATTCAGGTAGAATCAATATTACTAATGCTACTTTTAGATATGATGATCGACCAATTGATTTATCTTGTTCTTGTTATACTTGTAGTCAACATTCAAGAGCTTATATACACCATTTATTTAGAGCAAACGAGTTTTTAGCATATAGGCTTGCATCTATACATAATTTAAATTTTATAATTAATTTAATGAAGGAAATTAGAAAATCAATACTATCTGAAGAATTTGATAAATTTAAAAAAGAATTTTTGTCTAAGTATAATTCTTCGGACAGGCAAGCTCAGTCTAGACAAAAAATGATGTGGGTAGAATCTCAGAAACGAAAAGGTAGATATAAAATTTAGTTAACTAAATAATTTGAATCTAAGTTTTAATTTCCTCCAGCTACTGCTGGTACTATACTTACTTCATCACCTGATTTAGTATTAGAGTCTAATCCGTCTAAAAATCTTATGTCTTCACCATTAATATATATATTTACAAAGCTTCTGAGTTGTTTATTTTCATCATAAATTCTAGCTTGAAATCCGGAAAATTCTTTTTCTAGTTCTTCTAGCACTTCTGATATAGATGACCCTGATACTGAAACTTTGTCAGCCCCATTAGTTATTTTCCTTAAAGGTGTTGGTATGCGAACGGTAACGCTCATTTATTTACTCCTAATTATTCAGATTGTATCAAATTTAATTATTTCTTCGAAAGATTTATAAGTTGGCTTAATATTATTATACTCAACTGAATCTTCTACTACCTCTTGAGTTTTTAATCCATTACCAGTTATAAAGGCTACTGTAACATCATCTGGATTAATTTTTTTGTTTTTAACTAATTTTCTTAATGATGATATCACTACTCCTCCAGCTGTTTCGGTAAATATACCTTCTGTTTCAGCAAGAAGTTGAATGCATTCACTAATTTCTTTTTCTGGTGCAGCTACAGCATGACCTGAAGTTTCTTTAAGCGTTTGTAGAGCAAAAGGCCCTGAAGCTGGGTTGCCTATGGCTAGAGATTTTGCAATAGTATCAGGTTTTACAGGAGTTACTTGAGATTCTTCATTAATAAATGCTTTTACGATCGGGGAACACCCTTCTGGTTGAGCTAAATGCATACTGGTTTTTACTTTTTCTATTAGTCCCACATCTTTCATCTCAACTAAACCTTTCCAGATTTTAGTGTGTAATTCGCCTGATGCAGCAGGGACTACGCAATGGTCAGGAGCTTTCCATCCTAGTTGTTCTGCAACTTCAAATCCAAGTGTTTTACTACCTTCTGCATAATAGGGTCTCATATTTACATTTACAAAAGCCCATTTTAAGTTGTCTGCTAATTCACTACATAATCGATTTACATCATCATAATTGCCATCAACTGAAATTAAAGTAGGCCCATATATTGAAGCTCCAATAATTTTACCTTTTTCTAAGCCAGCTGGGAAAAAAACATAGCTTTTCATTTTAGCTTTTGCTGCATGGGCAGCTACAGATCCCATTAAGTTTCCTGTTGACACACAAGCTAAAACTTTAAAATCAAACTCTAGAGCTTTAGCAGTAGTAATAGCTACTGGTCTATCTTTAAAAGAATAGGAAGGGTTTACACTATCATTTTTTATATATAAATTTTTTAATCCTAATAGTTCTCCTAGGTTTTTGGCATGAATTAAAGGGGTAAAACCTGTACCTATGTCTATTATATTATCTATTGATACTGGTAGAAAAGGATGGTATCTCCATATATTTAATGGTCCACTTGAAATTAAATTTCTAGTTACTGATTTGGATATTTTTTCGTAATCATAGGTGACTTCAAGTGGGCCAAAGCATAATTCGCAAACATTAATAGGTTCTATTGGATAGTTATTAAAGCATTGTTTACAGGTTAAGTTTTTTATATAAGACACAACTTACTCCAAATGCAAATTTAAGGACAAACTAAAAACTAATAAGTATAAATATAAATTTAATCGTAGCAACCGAGATTAATTATTGTCAAGGATTAGTTAGTTATTTATAAGATTTGATTTTTTTCTAATATTAAGGCTAATTCCCTTATTCCTTCATAGATTTCTTCTGGAGTATTGTACCCAAAACATAATCTCGCACAGTTTTCACCTGAATCAGAATTAGGAGAGAATAAATTGCCTGGTTGGAATCCAACTCCATATTTCAATGATTCTTTTTGTAAAGAAGATAAGTTTATATTTGAAGGCATTTTTAACCATATATATAGGCCTCCATTAGGTTTTGACCATTCAGCTTTTGATCCAAAGTTTTCACCTAGAGCAGCTAACATTGCATCTCGTTTTTTTATAAGGATATTATTGATTGATTCAATATGTGATTTCAGGTATTTTTCTGAATATCTGTGAATTGCAATTGATGCAAATTCATTAACTCCGCCTCCGCTTTTTATTGCATTTATTCTATCTAGAAAATCTGGTTGAGCTATTATGTAACCTAGTCTTACTCCAGGTGCTATGATTTTTGAAAACGAACCCACATATATTACATTGCCTGTTTTATCTAAAGAATAAATAGCAGGTTCAGACATTTTAGTGAAGTTCAGGTCTGCATAGCAATCATCTTCTACTATTGGAATATTATGTTTTTTTGAAATTTCTAAAAATTTAAGCCGTCTATTAACTGGAGATACTAGCCCTAAAGGATTTTGAAAAGTTGGTATCGTATAAATAATTTTAGGTATTTTATTTTGTGTTTTTATATTTATTATTGAATTCTCTAATTCTTCTGGAATCATTCCTTCACTATCACATTTAACAGGAATTATAGTAGATTTAAATCTTCTAAGTATTGCTAAAGTCCCAGAGTATACAAATTCTTCTGTAAACACAACATCATTTGGGTTTAGTAATGCTTCTGCAATCATATATAAATGCTCACCTGAACCATTGCCAAGTATTATGTTTTCATAATCTGTTTTAATACCTCTATCAGTAAAAACTTTTTGTGCAATAAACTTTCTTAAAGGTGGGTAGCCTTGAGGATGAGGGTATATTGCTAAATTTTTCCCTTCCTCTTCTAATCCAATTTTTAAGCTTTCAATTAATTCTTTAATGGGTAACGAATTAGGATCAGGGTAAGCAACGGCAAAATCGTACTTTCCTCTTGATGGAGGTGTTCTTAATTTACCTGGAGGAGTGGACTTTGAATATAATGATTCAAAAGAGAAGTTTTTTGATAATGACATTTAATTTCCTTATTAAATAAAACAATTATTGCTCTAGAGATATACGTATGCGTTTATTGATTTTTCCTTTAGATTCATGCCCTACAACTTTGATATTTCCTACTTCACTTGTATTATTGACGTGAGTTCCTCCATCAGCTTGCAAGTCTAAACCCACTATATCTATAGTTCTTATTTGAGTTACTGAAGCTGGTATAAGGTTAACTTTAGTCCGGATTAATGAAGGTATTTTTAATGCTTCATTTCTACTTAAAGATCCAATTTGGATATTATGAGAAGCTAAAACTTCTTTATTTATTAAGATTTCTACATTTTGCACAAAATCAGCTGTAATATTACTTAATTCAAAATCCATTCTAGCTGATAATGGTTGCATATTTCCACCTGTTACAGATGCTCCGTAGTCTCTAAAAATAACTCCACATAGTATATGTGCTGCTGTATGTGTTCTCATTAATTTGTAGCGTCTTTCCCAGTTTATGGCGCCTTTTATCATAGTTCCAGCTGGAGGTAATATATTTGATTCGGTGCTATGGATTACGACATTATCTTTACTAAATACTTTAACAATATCGATATTAAATTCATCTGAGGAAATTTTTCCAATGTCGCAAGGTTGCCCTCCTCCTCCAGGATAAAAAGCTGTTTGGTCAAGGATGATTTCGTTATTGCTGGATTCAATTACTTTTGCTTCAAATTCTTTTATATAACTATTAAAATTATATAGAAGCTCCGTCATGCATTCCCTCCTATAGGGTTTAGATTATTTTACTTTTCAATGTTAAAATATATTATCATAAAATATATTAATATGATTTATTGTGAATATAAGGAAGATTAATTATTAATGGGTACAGGAAGAACAGAATATGATATAGCAATTATTGGTGCAGGAATATTAGGTCTTGCTATTGGAATGAGGTTAACAGAAAAATTCCCAAGTAAAAAAATAATTGTTATTGAGAAAGAATCAGGAGTTGCTTATCATCAAACTGGACATAATAGTGGAGTTATTCATGCAGGTATATATTATTCCCCGGGTTCTCAAAAAGCTAATTTTTGTTCAGAGGGGTCAAGATTATTACGAAAATTTGCTGATGATAATGGGATAAAATATGAAATGTGTGGAAAAGTAATAGTCGCATCTAATGAAGATCAAGTACCTATTCTTAATGACTTTTATAAAAGAGGAACTGATAATGGAGCATTAGGATTAGAGATTATTGATAAAAATCGTTTGAATGAATTGGAACCTCATGTAACAGGAGTGAAAGCAATTTGGTCTCCCAACACAGGTATTATTGATTTTAAAGAGGTTACTAATAAATATTGCTTAATAATGAAAGAAAATGGTGGCGATATAGTATTTGATTCAAAAGTAGAAAAAATTGATAAATCTGATGGCAAGCATTACATACAAACATCATCAGGTGAAATTGTATGTAAAACCTTAATTAATTGTGCAGGCTTGTATTCTGATAAAATAGCTTTAATGGACGGAGAAGATATTGGAGTAAAAATTGTTCCTTTTAGAGGTGAATATTGGTCATTAAAGCCGGAAAGTCAATATTTAGTTAATGGATTAATTTATCCATTGCCAGATCCTAGAATGGTTTTTTTGGGGGTGCATTTCACAAAACGTATTAATGGAACTGTAGAGGCTGGGCCAAATGCTGTTTTAGGCTTTTCCAGAGAAGCATATAATAAATTAGATTTTAGTATTAAAGATACTATGGACGTATTTACTTTTCAGGGTTTTTGGAAAATGGCATTAAAGTATTGGAAGATTGGTTTATATGAACAATACAGGTCGTTAAATAAAAAATCTTTTGTACGTTCTTTGCAAAATTTGGTTCCAGAAGTGACCGAAGATGATTTAGATAATCCAGATTCAGGTGTGAGAGCACAAGCTATAGATCGCAAAGGGAATTTATTGCAGGATTTTAGTATAGCGCAAACTAAAGATGCTATACATATTCTTAACGCTCCTTCTCCTGGAGCATCTTCTTCTTTAGCAATAAGTAATTATGTTGTGAACTTGATTAATTAAGTTATTTACTAATAATACCTGTTAGTAGACTTATAAGTGTATTGACTGAAGTTTAGTATAGTTATATAGTTATAAGATCGCCGGAAAATTTCTGTATTTATTTTAAACTGTAAATATATATCTGAGCGATGTATTGCACTTTAACAATTGGATAGTGGAAGGAAACCGTTAATTTCTTTTAGAAGAAATTACATAAATTATATAGAGTTTGATCCTGGCTCAGGACAAACGTTGGCGGTGCGTTTAATGCATGCAAGTTGAACGGTCAATCTCAGACTTGTCTGAGTGAGATAGTGGCAGACGGCTTAGTAACGCGTAGGTAACTTACCCTTAAGAGGGGGATAATTTCGAGAAATCGGACCTAATACCCCGTAATTTTTATTTGATGTTGCAGATAAAAGAAAGGCTATCAGTTCGCTGGTAGTTGCTTTAGGAGAGGCCTGCGTCCTATCAGGTAGTTGGTAAGGTAAAAGCTTACCAAGCCTAAGACGGGTAGCCGGTGTGAGAGCACGATCGGCAAGAGGGGGACTGAGACACGGCCCCCACTCCTACGGGAGGCAGCAGCAG
>TARA_B100000686_G_scaffold355010_1_pt1 | contig 87062 bp, 85 predicted proteins | sample TARA_B100000686 | Tara Oceans TARA_B100000686 (sample SAMEA2622733) | marine metagenome | biome: marine biome (ENVO:00000447); feature: marine epipelagic mixed layer (ENVO:xxxxxxxxx); material: "saline water (ENVO:00002010), including plankton (ENVO:xxxxxxxx)" | depth 150 m
ACATTAGTTTGAATATAATCAGAAAAATGGGTTTTAATAAAATTATTCTTTTATAATTTATAGGTATAGGTGAATAAGACAGCTCCCTTACTTTACTTGCTAGTAAAAAAATTTCTAAAGATTTTAATAATCGATTATTATTTTTAAAATTTTTATTCATTAAATATTATTCAGTTCATGTATTTAAACCAAGTTTTAGTTTGTTCTGCTATGGATTTTTTATCCCATATAGGAGCCCCTTGCCAATTCTCTATATTTTTTAGCATAATTTTGACTCCATTTTCAAAATTTACTTTAGGCGACCAATTGATTTGAGATTTTATATATGATATATCTGCATTAGTTTGTTGGGGTTCACCTTTTCGTTTAGGTAAATTTACAACACCATTATCATTACCTAATAGTTGAACTAATTTATTAATACTATTAGGTTTATTAGTTCCTACATTGAATACATCGTTTTCAATGTTAGATTTAGCTGATTCTATAAATGCATTAACAACGTCAGTTACGAAAATAAAATCCCGTAATTGATTGCCGTCTCCAACTATCGTGAAAGGTTTATTTGATAGCTTTTGAGCTAAAAAGACACCAAAAACTGCGCCATATGCTCCAGAAGTTCTACTTCTCGGACCATAAACATTAAATAACCTTAATGATATTGTGTTTAAACCATAAACTTTGTTCCAATGTAATACAGCTTCTTCTCCTTGGAATTTTGTTAAAGCGTATGGGTACATTGGGGAAATTTTTGAATTTTCATTTGTTGGGTATTCAACTGGGATTCCATAACAAGAAGAAGAGGCAGCATAAATAAATTTTTTTATTTTTTGAATACGCGAAGCTTCTAATAAACAAATGGTGCCATTTACATTTGAATTGTAGTATTCTAAGGGATTATCAATAGAAGGCACAATGTCAGCTAGACCTGCCAGGTGAAACACCCAATCTACTTTATCGCATAGAGGTAATATTTCTTCAAAGTTTGTTATGTCTACATTGAAAAAAGAAATTCTATCTTTAATATGTGACAAATTATTTTTATTTCCAGTAACTAAATTATCAAGAACAATTACTTCATGACCTTCTTCTAATAATTTATCTACTAAATGACTCCCTATAAATCCTGCTCCACCTGTAACTAATGCTTTTTTTGATGTCATAATAATCTTGATTTACTTAATTGTAGTTTGTTGGATTTTTAAAAACTCAGAATAATGGCTATCATTAATTAGTAGGGATTCATGAGTCCCTTCTTCGACAATTTTGCCATCAAATAATACGATAATTTTGTCAGCATTTTTTATTGTTGAAAGTCTATGAGCAATAATAATAACTGTTTTATTTTTTCCAAGTTTTTCAACAGATTCATGTATTAATTGTTCAGATTTAGAATCTAATTCACTTGTAGCTTCATCTAATATTAATATTTGTGGATTTCGAATTATTGCTCTGGCTAATGCGATTCTTTGCCTTTGGCCTCCTGAAAGCAATACGCCTCTATCTCCAATTAAAGTGTCATACTTTTCAGGTAATTCGTTTATAAATTCGTCAGCATTTGCTAAATTAGATGCATGAATTACTTGATCATTAGATGCATCTAATTTCCCCATCAATATATTATTTTTTATAGTATCGTTAAATAGAAAGATATCTTGGTTTACTAATGAAATACTTTTTCGCCACGAATCGAAATTCAATTTTCTTAAATCAGTTTCATCAATTAATATTTCTCCAGAATCAGGATCATAAAACCTCATAATAAGGTTAGTTAAAGTAGTTTTACCACTGCCAGAGCCTCCCACTATTGCCGTAGTTGACCCCGATTTAATATTAAAGGACACCTTGCTTATCACATCATTATCTTTCTCATAAGCAAAAGAAATATTTTTAAATTCAACACTTGAATTTAAGCCTTTGAAATCTTTTCCCCCTGATATTATTTTAGGAGATTGAGTTTCTTTAATAAAATTGAGAACTCTGTTTATACCTGGTATATGATAATTAATCTGGTGCAGGTTTGAGTTTATCGCACCTATTTTAGGATAAAATTTATATACTACATACATTAAAGTAAGTAATAATTGTGTAGGTATAGTGAAAACTGAAATAGAAATATATACTATTAATGACATTCCCCCAACCATACCTAGTCTAAATAAATTTTCTAACCTAAACCTACTTTTAGAAACGGAATAACTGATTTGAGGTATTATGTCAGCTTGTTCTTTTAATTTGTTAAAAGAAATTTTTTCTAAGTTGAAAGATTTTAATATTCTTATTCCACTAAGATGTTCTGAAACAGTGCTTTGTTGTTTTTCATTAACTACAACTAGCTCATCTCCAAGTTGATCAGCTCGCTTGAGTTCATATTTTACTATTAAAGTAATTAATGAAATTATTCCACCTCCAATTAATACTAAAGGCCAGGAGATAAGCAAAGCAATTGTTAGGTACATTATACTTTCACAAATTATAGCGACCATGTTTATAGAAGAAAAATATGCAGCTTGAATTCTTGTTGGCTCTGTTATTATAGAGTTTATAAATTCACTTTCTTTACGTTTATGTATATAACCTAAATCCATGTGTAATATATTTGAAAAAAGTTTAGTTTTAAATTGCGCAGCAATTTCTCCTCCAACTCTTGTGGATTCTGTACCAGATAAATATCGTAAAACTGCTTGTATTGCAAATAAAATAAAACCTCCGGATAATATAGTAGCTAAATTGAAAGGTATGTTTAAAAATTCAAATGTTCTCATTAGGTATTGAGTGATCTTAGAAGTTGGTTGATTACTTTCATTAGCTCCAATAGTTTCCAGCATGGGTATTAAAAATCCAATGCCTGCTGCCTCAAATGCTGATGCTAAAGTTAATAAAGCTATTAATAAGAATGATGATTTTGGTTTGATTTTAAATAAAATTAATATTGAATTTAATATTTTCATTATTTATATCTTCAAAGTGTCTTCTTTAATTAATTTCCAAATGTTTTCAGGTGTGAAATTTGTATTTGCATAGTGCTGCATAAAAGAATTTTCAATTGTGTTATTTTTAGATAATTGATCGAATTTATTTATACTTTTTTGAAGATCATTTTTCCAGTTTTTATTTTTTTCAATCCACAAAACAGATTCTTTAAGTAAAGTTTCACCTTCATTAGTGAATTTAACTATATTGAGGTTGATATATATAACATTTTTGCAAGAGGCTAGAGATTCAATAATAACAGTTGTTGGACAATCTATTATTATTACGTCAGCTTCATTTAAAAGTTCAACGAAATTACAATATTTAACAACTTTAACATTAGTAAAATTTGAATTTATTATAAAATTTTCTATAGGGTTTTCTATTTTGTCTTTATAATGTAATTTAACAGTAGTTTCAGTATTTGGTATTTTAGATAAAGTTTGAATTATTTCAATTTGTTCAAGGCAATATTTTATATCATGCATTTGATCGTGGTTTGGACCATAACGATTATCTCCCATCATACCTGTTGGTACATATATAATCTTTCTACCAGTATTATTATTAAATTGTTTAGAATAATTTGCTTTTTTTGATATTTGTTTCCCATTTTGCCATCCGATATTGATCAATTTAGTTGGCATATTTAATGACTTTGCAAATTTTTCAATATATTCACACGATTTAGCTCCATAAGCAGCATATATATCAGCTCTTAAATCAGATAGTTGAATCCATTTTGTCTCAGTGTATCCATATGCCCCTCCATGCTGGAAAGATATTAATGGTATTTTGTAAATTTTAGCTGCTTGGTGAATTATTTGTATTCGATCAGGGTCTGTGGTACCCGATATAATTGCAATTGGTTGATATGTTTTGAAATAAGATTGAGCTTTTAAATATAAAGATAACAAATAAGGAATTCTATATTTATAAAAGCTTTTGAAACATTTATATAGAATATTAATTAGAGGCTTTTGATTATTTTCTATCATTAAATGATTTAATAGGTCGTTTGGAATATTACTAGGTGTAAAATTTATATTTTCTTCTTCTGATTGTTCAAAAATCAGTGATTTAAAAGTAGGGAAATTAACAGGATCAAATGTGTCTCTAACCCACCAGTCTAATTTTGAAATATCTGAATTTATTGAATGTAGTAAAAATGGTATTACATTATCTGCTTGACCTATAACTAATAGACGATCTTTTTTATTCTTAAATATAGATCTAGGAACCCTATAAGTAAATTGTTTTATTAAATCGATTCTATTTGGGTTTATCAGATTAGAAATTTTATTTTTAAGTTTAGGTTTTTCATTAATATTAGATTTTAATTTTTTTGAATATATAGGTACGGTATTTATACCTAATTCATTCCACCATTTATCTTGATCTAATACTAATGATGTTACGTTTGGCCCTATGGGACGTATAGAAAAATATCTATTTTTATTATTTTTATTTATATAATGTATGTAATCATTTTCTTGAACATCTGTTACATAAGTGATTTCTTTTACATTTTCTTTCATACATAATTCATGCAATTCTTTTATGCTAAAAGCTAAAGAATCTATAAAGTTTTTCACTCCATGTTCAATGGAATAAAAAGGATTGAATGAAATTGGTATTTGTGGATGCATTTGATGGAACCAATTATCCATTGTTTGTGTGATTAATTTAGTAAAATTAAAATTTTTTTCAGAAATATTATTTAATTGTTTTTTTGTCACAAATTCATGAGGACTTTTGTAATTTTTATTTGAGTTTTGTAAAGAAAAAAAAGCTTCAGGAGTGTTTGTTAAAAAAGAAGGATATTTTTCTTTATTTGTATATTGACTTTCGAATAAAGAAAATTCATCATATTGGTTAACTACATGCCAAGAATTGCTCATGATTAATTTACCAGGTAGTCCTGCCGCCATCTATAATTAAATTTGCTCCAGTCATATAAGAAGATGCGTCGGAAATTAAAAAAATTATTGCTGCTTTATATTCATCTTCATGCGCCATTCTTCCTAAAGGAATTAATGATTCTAAACGGTTTACAAAATCCTGGTCTTGATTTGTATAAATACCTCCAGGAGATATTGAGTTTGCTCTTATCCCTTGGTCAGACCAATATGTAGCTAAGTATTTAGTTAATCCTATAAGACCTGATTTTACTACAGAATATGTTATAGGTTTTTTTGGCTGTGAATCTTGTGGTTGATTTGAGTCTTTGTAAATTCTCTGATCTGGCGCAATTACGCCCAAGTCTGAAGCAATATTAAGTATTACTCCTTCATTATTTTCAGCCATTGTTTGTCCTAGAATTTGACTGCATAGGAAAGCACCTGTTAATCCTACAGCTATATCTTGGTTCCATGAATCTAAAGGGAAATTTTCTAACATTGTCCATTCATTGTTAGGTTTATTATCTACTTTTTCAACTTTTGGATTGTTGGCAGCGTTATTAATTAAAATATTAATTTTCCCATATTTATTTAATATTTTATCTCTGGTTATTCTAATTGCTTTCGGGTTAGTAATGTCAGTTTTATATCCTTTAGAATTGATACCGAATTTCTTAGAAATATTTTTTGCAATATAATTAGATTTTTCTTCATTAATATCTAAAAGTATAGGATTGCCACCCATTTCAGCTATTGCTTCAGCGTGTTTTTGACCTAAAAGCCCTGCGCCGCCTGTTATGACAGCATTTTTACCTTCCAGGCTAAACAAATTTTTTAATTGCATATGATAAAACCTTTATCAATTAAGATATCTTCTACTAATTCCATGATGCAATGTCCTATAGTAATATGAGATTCTTGGATTCTACCAGTAGTATTTGATGGGACCAAAATTTTTAAATCACAATAATTGATAGCATTACCCCCATCACTTCCTAATAACCCTATTGTGGTAATTTTTAAACTTTGGGCCATTTTTAGAGCATTAATTATGTTTTGTGATTTTCCTGAAGTAGTGATTGCAATTAACAAATCTCCAGGTTTAGATAATGCTTCAATAATTCGAGCATAGTATTCTTCAAAGCTATAATCGTTCCCACTTGCTGTTAAAGAAGAAGTATCCATTGTTAAAGCAATTGCAGGTAAACTTTGACGGTTAATGTTAGATCTAAGTCGAATAAGAAGTTCAGCTGCTAAATGTTGAGCATCTGAAGCCGATCCTCCATTACCACATAATAATATTTTATTACCTTTTATTAATGCTTTAGAAATCTCGTCAGATATCTCTATCATTTGTTCGCTACATTTTTCTAATGTTTTTCTTTTTATTTCAATTGATTCATTAAATAAATTTTCAATTTTCGATTTTAACAATTCACTTGTAATATTTGGTGAAAATTGTTTGTTTTTTTTAGACATAATAGCTATTACTCTAACGAATGTTAATTAAATAAAATTTTCTATAAATTTTTTATTTTGTTTTGCCCATTCTTTTTCTGGTAATTGGTCGTTACGTGCTGATTGAAGTATGAATGGGTTATTGAAGTTGAGTTTCTTTACAAAATCAAATATTTTGGGGAAATCAGCATTACCATGGCCTAATGAAACTGTAGTACTATTTAATGGTCTATCTTTAATATGAATACTGCCAATAAATTCTGACATTAATTCGAATTCTTCATCTATCTCGAAGCCTAGTGATGCCCTGTCGCCTATATCATAGCATGCTCGTATCAAAGGATGTTTTGTTTGGCTTAATATATTACTCCATATTTTAGGGTGTAGATCTGTTTCCATATGCAATTCAATTTGATGTTTTTCTAAAATAGGTATCATAGTTTTTAAAAATATTAATAAACCTTCTTGTTGCTTAGAATTTTTCAGGCTAGAAGCGTCTACAAAAGGAGTCATAATGTATTTAACTCCTAATTTTTTTGATTGAATGATTAGCCATTCTAAATGTGCTAATGTGTTTTTATTAATCTGTCCATTTTCAGATATTAGATTATCTTCCATATAATAATCAGCTGTAATTGACAAGACATTAACTCCTGACTTCTTAGATACCTCTAATATTTTATTTATACCAGAATCATATGAAATTAAGTTTTCATTTGCACTTGACTTTTGGAATACCCATTCGATACAGACGAGTCCAATTTCTTTAGCTAAATAGAATTCAGATTCCCAAGTGTCTTCAGGATACCATTGAATAAGGTCTCCTCTTGGAGGAGATAATCTTCCTTGCATAATTCCTATATTACTCATTATTTTTTCCTGAATTTATATGGAGAAGTGCCAGAAGATTCTTTATTTTCTGACAGGTTCCATTTTTTGATTTGATCAATTATATTTACGTCTACGTTATTTCCCCAAGTGTTTATAAGTTTTTTTGTGATTTCTCCTACTTTGCCTGATCCAATTTTTTGTGAATTTAAACTAGTCACAGGTAGTATGCAAAACGGAGTTCCAGTCATAAATGCTTCGTCAGATGTCAAAACATCATATGGCTCAATATTTTTTTCTATCGCAGGAATATTTAATTGTTGAGACAATTCATTTAAAACATAATCTCTACTTATTCCTCTTAATATATTACGTCCTTCTGGAGTGATAATTTGATTATCTTTAATTATAAAGAAATTATCGCCAGTTCCCTCTGCAATAAATCCATCTGTATCAGTCAATAAAGCCCAATTGTTATCTCCTTGATAATTTGAAACTTCGATGTTTGCCATCAAATAATGAATTCTGCTTCTATTTTTTATTTTTGGATCTAATAAATATGCAGGGATAGCTTTTTGAGATGGGATTACCGCATTTATACCTGTATCAAAAAGTTTTCCCATACCTGAAACAGTCCAACGTAAAGGAAAATCAGCTATTATGACATTACAACCTTTATTATCGCCAACTACATCTTGATAAATTGAAAGCAATCCTCTAGAAATATCTATCATAATTCTGTGTTCATCGTCATCATCAAATAAAGGGTCATTTAATTCTATTGTTTTAAAGACTGCTTCTTCCATTTCAGACAGGGACATTTCTATTGGTATATTAGTGATTTTAATTGAATTATAGAGCCTTTCTAAATGTTCTTTTAATTTAAATTGTTTTTTGTTGAAAGAACGGGTCATTTCGAACACCATGTCTCCAAACATTAAAGATGAATCATATATTGAAATTTTTGCTTCGCTTTCTGGAACAAATTTACCGTTAAAATATACTACGCGTCCTGAATTATTCATTATTAATCTCCGTATTTGATCTAAAGTTTTTCATTAATTGAGTTTTGTTGAATCCAGTCTTTAATATTTATAGCTTTATCATCAATATAAATATCTGCTCCAGGCTTTCCAAGAAAAAGTTTATGATATTTTACTCCCCATGCTTTCATTTGAACTTCAGTTTCTTTTCTCCAATCAATACCTGTTGTTGCGCCTCTTGCAGTATTTAATATTATTTCATTCCCTTGTTCATAAAGTTCGTTAACTTTTTTTATAATATTAGGGTAGGGTATAGCATTTGGGTAATCTCCATTTGTGTTTGTACAAATAGTACCGTCTATATCAAAACAATAGATCATTTTTTATATATATTATCGTACCATTTGATAACTTCACGAATACCGAATTCAATATAATTGGCAGTCATATATTCATACATTTCAGATACGAATTCATATTGTTCTTTTGTGTTTATATCTAATATTATGTCAGGCCGCCTTATTTCTTCTGGACATTCTAACACCCCAATTTTAAACATTTTTGGATTTTCATAAAAATTTGTGTGAGGATGTTCTCGATTACGTGGACTGGATGATAAATCCCATATCCTTTTTAAAGCTTCAAAATTAATTACTTCAGCTCCAATACCATCAGGATAGCCATTATGTGGATAACCGTGTTGAGCTACATCTGGAAAATTAGAAGAGAAATCGTTGCCATTATTATTATGGTAATTTATTACTCTATCAATTTCTTTAGGTTCAGGTAATGCATTATCTCCGGGTACTCTAACTATTAAATTTGCTTTATATTTTTTTGCGGCTTGATAATACCTGTCAACCAAATCATTTTCTGAACCTCTAAATACATCTATTTCATACTCTAAACCTATTTTTTCTAATATATCATCTTCAGTTTTTGTTGTTGTTGAAAGTACTATTTTATCGACTTGAGATGTTTTTTTGAGTCTATGAATCACCCAGCCAATTAAGGGTTTTCCTCCAAGGTTTAAGGTCGATTTGCCAGGTAGCCTTGTAGATCCCATTCTAGCTTGTATTATTAAAACTGTATTCATTATTGTTTAATTTATATGTTCATCATGGAATGGACCCCAGTAGCGTAACTTATCTGAATTAGCTTTTTCTCCTGGGGTAATTGTTTTATTTCCGTTGCCAATTATACTTGGAATGGATTTTATATATCCACACATCATTTCTAAACCGCGTTTTTCTAAGGATGCAGCTTGGTCACTACCATACATAGCCCTATCTAAAGTGATATGCCTTTCAATAACTACCGCTCCCATCATTGCAGCCAAAACACAAGGTATCATAGTTACTTCATGTCCACTGTAGCCTATGTGACAGTTATATCTTTCTCGCAAGTTAGTCATTCCCTTTAGATTGATTTTGTCTTCTGCAATAGGATATTCTGATACGCAATGATTTAATATAAAAGGGCAGTCGTTTTTTTTGAAAATATCTACTGCTTTGTCTATATCATCATATGTACTCATTCCTGTAGAAATAAAAGTTAATTTTTTTTCTTCAGCAACCATTTTCAATAAATCAATATGAGTTATCATAGGGGATGCAATTTTATTATATTTAAAATTATATTCTTTCAAAAATAATTGACTTGGTATATCCCAAGCAGAAGCAAACCATCCTATTGACTTTTCTTTACAATATGAATTTATTTCATTATATTGTTCTTTATTAAATTCAAGAGCTTCCTTTTGCTCTCTTTGGGTATTTCCCCAAGGACTTTCTCTATATGAGTCTAGGATATCTTTAGGGTATACTATATCAATTGTTCTTTTTTGAAATTTCACATAATCACACCCAGCATTTTTAGCCATGTCAATTAGCTTTTTTGCTATTGCAATATCTCCATTATGATTGATGCCTATTTCTGCTATTATTAATGTTTTATTTGGTATAGGCCAAGGGTTGTTTTGAATAAATCCATTAGTAAAATCTAAATTTTCTTCCAATATTATTCTCCTACTATTTAATCATTAATGAGCTTTTTAATTATTTAGTTTGTTAGTAATTATTCTAGATAAAGTTTGATCTAAAGTGATTTCCGGTTCCCATCCTATTAATCTTTTAATTTTGGTTACATCAGGAACTCTTCTAAGCATATCTTCAAATCCTACTTCGTAAGCTTTATCATAAGGAATGAATTTAATTTGATTGTCAGATAAAATTTCCACTTTGTTTTTCTTGGCAATTTGTAAAATCTTTTTAGCAAGATCTAATATACTTATTTCTTCGCTAGAGCCTATATTAAATACTTCACCTACAGCTTTATTAGATTTAGATAAAGCTATGATTGCACTTACAACATCTTCAACGTCACAAAAACATCGCGTCTGGTTACCATCTCCGTATATAGTCAGTGGTTTCTGTTGAATACTTTGGTCTATTAGTCTAGGAATAACCATACCGTACCTACTTTCCTGTTTAGGCCCAACAGTGTTAAATAGGCGAAATATTGTGACTTGTAATCCTTTTTGTTTATAATATGCGAGGCCTAAAAATTCATCTACTGCTTTTGATGTTGAATAACTCCATCTTGACTTGGTGGTTGGACCCAATAGACGATCGGCATCTTCTTTAAATGGCACATGGGAACTTTTTCCATATATTTCTGAAGTTGAAGCAATTAATACTTTTTTATTATATTTACTAGCAGATTCTAATACTTTATGTGTCCCAAGTATGTTTGTTTCAATTACTTTTACAGGATCTTTAACAATTAGATATACACCTACAGCTGCAGCTAGGTGAAATATTGTATCAGAGTTTTTTATTAATGTATCTATTGTTTTTGTATTCAGGATGGAGTCATTTACAAATTGGATATTTGGATTTTTTAAAAGATGATTTATATTATCGAGTTTACCAGTAGATAGATCATCAATTATTGTTACTTTATTTCCTTCATTCAAAATTTTTTCTGCAAGATTGGAGCCTATAAAACCTGCTCCACCTGTTATTAATATATTCATTTTTTGCTCATCAATTAAATCTTATTATTTTTCAATGCATTTCGAGTATCTATAATCAGATTAGATTTTTTTTGTATTTCCTTCCAGTCGTAAGAGCTATGGTCTGTAGCTATTATGACACAATCATAAGATTGCAAACCATTTTCCAAAATAGAATTTGAAATTGAAATCAAATTTTTACCGTCAACAGTTATGACTTTTGCCAATGGATCGTGATAATCAAGTTCTGCTCCCTTACTAATAAGTTTTTCTATTATGCATAGTGAAGGAGATTCTCGGGTATCTGACACATCTGGTTTATAAGCAACTCCAAGTACAAGTATCTTTGAATTTTTAATAGGCTTATTATTTTGATTTAATAAGTCCTGAGTTTTCTCTATCCAATGCTCAGGCATAGATTCATTAATCTCTGCAGACAATTGGATAAAGCGTGCTTTGTAGTTAAGAGTTTTTAATTTCCATTCAAGTAAATGAGGATCTACTGGTATACAATGCCCTCCAATTCCTGGGCCGGGATAGAAGGGCATAAATCCAAAAGGCTTAGTTTTGGCAGCTTCAATAACTTCCCAGACATCAATATTCAATTTGTCACAAATTAAATATATTTCATTCACTAATGCCACATTAGTAGCTCTAAATGTGTTTTCTAATAATTTCACCATTTCAGCTGCTTTAGTATTTGAAACTGGAACTACTTTATCAACTATTGATTCATAAAATATTTTTACTAAGTCTAAGCATTCTTCAGTTATGCCGGCTATTACCTTAGGCGTGTTGCGAATTGATTGATTTGATCTTGCAGGATCTATACGTTCAGGGGAATATCCTAGATAAAAATCATTTCCAACTTTTAAATTTCTTCCCTTTGATTTTTCTAAAATTGGAAGTACTAATTCTTCTGTAGTCCCTGGGTATGTAGTGCTTTCTAGCACAAGCAGAGTGTTTAATTTCAGTTCACTAGAAATCGAATTTATTGAATTCAAAATATATGATATATCAGGGTCTTTGCTTTTACTTAAAGGAGTTGGTACACAAATTATTATGACATCAGAGTTTTTTATGCTGGAATATTTTGTAGTAGCTTTTAGCAGAGGACCTTTAATACCTTGAGAAGATGTTAATGTCGCTATATCTTTGGATTTAATGTCTTCTATATATGATTTGCCTGACTGAATCGATTGGATTTTACTTTTACTTGTATCGATTCCGCATACTTCAAACCCTGATTTGGCCAAAGCTATTGCTAAAGGAAGACCGACATAGCCTAGTCCAATAATAGAAATTTTAGCTTGTTTATTTAATAATTTTTGTTTTAGATCCATAATGATTACCTATTTTTAATTAGTCTATTTATCATAATATTACTTTATTTTTAAATATATTTGTTAAATTTTTGGGTTGCAAAGTCAATTGCATTTTAAATGCGTTCAAAAAATTATGAATACCTTTTGGAGCTAACGCTACAACAAAATATATTATTTTTGTAATACCAATGATTTAGTAGAATTCGGATCAATATTCCGAATTTTTCTTCCCCTACCTCTAGTTAGGCGCGTATTTTTTTTATTAGAAGATTTTATTGGTTTTATATTATGCCATGGAACTAGAGCAGGTATTTTACGACCCATGAAATGCATTAATACTTTTGCATTTTCATGAGGCGATTTTGCATTTTCAATTATTTCTGCGTATTCACTTATCTTTCCAGCTTCTACCATGACTTTTTCACCAGGTTTGAAATTAGACCATAACCCATATGAAGAATTTATATTAAACAGTGTTCTTTTTATTTCGCTAATCACACTATCTTCTATATAAGGCAGATCATCATTGAATTTCAACCATCCATATATACCGTTGATTTGGCTAATTGAAGGGAGTTTCATATTTTCATATTTTGTATGAGCAAATAAATATCCGGGAAATAATGGTTTAAATATATCTTGATCTTTAATATTTGAAGGTACTTTAACTTGAGGATTATAAGATACTAAATCATATTTATCTAAAATTTTTGCAGTCTCATTTTCTCTATTTGCAGATGTTATTACAACATACCATTTATAACTCATTATGAACTCTCCAGTTCATCAGTATTCAATATACTGCTAGTGTGGTCTAAAAGTAACGTAATTCGAGATTCAGGTATTCCTTTATTTATTAATAATTCTTTGTTTTCAATAGAGTTCTTATGAGCTCCTAAAATAATTGAATTGTGATTTGTTAAATCTATATTTTCAATTTTAATCGTATCATTTCCTAAAAATTTTTCATTTCCTGATTCACTAATAACATCTATTTCAGTTATACCCATGTCTCTTAAACATATATATGCTAATTCAGTAAATTCTTTATTTCCTAATAAAGCAATTCTTGATTCGCTATTTAAATCTAGATTACCTAGTTGGTGCTTTAAAAGTTCTCTAACATTTTTATATTGGTCAAAAAATCTATCTATATATGCTAAAGTTAATTGAAGTTTTCTAGTAAATCCAGCTGGTGTAACAATATAAACCCATCTTTTCCATCCAAGTTTACTTGCCTTAACGTAACCTTTTTGAACCATAGATTTAATTAATAAGTTAGCTAATCCAAGAGCTATGCCAAGTTTTTGAGATAAGTTTCTCTGACTTATTCTTGGATCAAATTCCATTTGTTCTAGAATTTGTAGCTCTCTGTATATATTTTGCTCGGTATCTTCTTTTTCTTTTCTCATTATATATGTCTCAGTTAAGGTGTGTTCAAATAATGAACGCATATTTTTATTTATTGTGACTTTATACTTTCTGTTTGTCAAGGTTTACTGTTATTTTAAAGTTTCAAATTTACTTTATTGACTATTTTATTATTGATTTATTGAGGATATGATCAAATAGTTGAATAAATATTTGATATAATTTCAGAGTTAAACTTAATTAAATAAGGAATTTAGATGGCAATAGTTAAAGAAAAATATGATTCCTGGGAATATATTTTATTAGGACTTATTCTTTTATCTTTAAGTATATGCTTAGTAACTCCTTTAGTAATTTCAAGTAATACATTCTTTCCTTTTATTGTTGGGAAGTCAGTTTTATCACGTATGTCTATAGAGTTTGCTTTTGCTTTTTGGATAATATTGGCATATAGAATTCCTGAATACAGACCAAAACACTCCATAATTATTTATGTATTTTTAATATGGATTTTAATTTCTTTAATCACTGGATTTCTTGGAGTTAGTATCCAAAGAAGTTTATGGTCATCATTTGAGAGAATGCAAGGTATTATAGATTTGTTACATTGGTTTGCATTTATTTTAATTATAATTTCAATATTTAAAACAGGGACATCTTATAAAGAGGATTGGGTTATATCTAAAAAATCAAATAATGATAATTTAGATGTTTCTAAAGTATTTAATTGGCGTGTTTTAATTTCAATTAATGCAGCAGTAAGTTTATTTATGGGTTTAATGGCATTAGATCTATACTATTCTTTAGATAAATTTTTTACTTATGATGCATTTAACAATATACCTGAATCTAGAAGGATTATGGGAACTTTAGGTAATCCTACTTTTGTTGGTGCATATATGCTAGTGAACTTTTTTTTAGTTGCAGGTTTATTTGTTCAATCAATTGTTGATCAAAAATACCTGCAAAAAAATATTATACTTAAATCTTCGAAACAGATTAAAAATAAACGTAGGAATACAAAAATACCAAATTTTTATTTATTTAGAGGGTTTTGGATAATTACATTAATAGTTAATTTTTGGGTTTTAATTCTAACTGAAACTAGGGGAGCTATATTTATTGGATTACCTGTTGGTTTAGTAATTATATTGGGGGGGATTTCTTTATGGCATAAACATAGAGGGCTTATATTAAGCAATATATCTAAACTTGCTTTGTTTATTATTATTATATTAAGCATTATAATTGTTTTTTCACGAGAAAGTTCAGCTTTTGATTATTTTGCTAAATCAAATGATTTAATTAATCGTGTGCAAAATATAACTTTAGATGATCCTAGTATAAGAGGAAGAATTTCTTCTCATGCAGCTGGATTTCGAGCTGTTTTAGATAGACCAATTTTTGGCTATGGTCCTGAAAATTATTTAGTTGCTTGGGGACAAAATTATATTTTTGACCAAAAATCATATGAAATATATGATCAAGCTCATAATAAAATTTTAGAAGAAATGTCTACAAAGGGAATTGTTGGACTTTTAGCCTATTCTGTTTTATGGGTACTAATGTTTTTGTCAGTTTATAATAAGGCAAAATATCAAAATGATAGAGAGCAAGTGTTTAATTTGTTTCTTCTTGCAGCCTTAGGTTCATATTTTGCACAAAATATATTTTTGTTTGATACCCCAAGTACAGTTTTACAATTTAGTATATTAGTAGCATTAGTTGTCTTTGTAGATAAAGGTTTTGTATTTGATCAAAATAAGATTAAGAAATTAAGTATTATTAATTCATTTCAAACAAAGTTTAAAAAAGTTTTATCGATGAATTTAAAAGTATTTTATATGATTATCATTAGTGTATTTTGTACATTAACAATTGTCATAGGAGTTTGGATGAATACTAAGATTTATTTGTCTGCCACAATTCTTCTTGATGCACATATACTAGAACCGCGTTGGGAAGAAAAAATTTCTAAATATAATGATTCTATTAATATGTTTCCACCTCTTGCAAATTATCCAAGGAAATTTTCATTTACCCAAATAGAAAAAAATTTAATTACTATGAATCAAAGTGATTTTAATTTAGTTATGGGGTATGTAGACAGAGAAGCAGAAAAACTTCTGCAATCAGAACCTCAAAATTGGGCAATATTTGGTGATCTAACTCGTGTATACAGAGAAGCTCTCAGAGTAGATTTAATTTATGAAGAAAAATATTATAAATATTATAAATTAAGTTCTGCTATAGCTCCAGAAACATTAAAGGTTAAATATATTATGTACATTGAATGTAAAAATTCAAATATTTCTACTGTTGCTTGTAATAAAATAATTCAAGAAATAGAGGGGATTAGATATTAATCAATTAATTGTTTAGTTAATTCTTCTATTGTATTTACGGGTAATTTACATTGATAATTTTGGCATATATATATCGTAGGTTTATTATTCAGAGAAATTTTATTTTTCAATAATAATAATTCTGAATAATTTTCTTCTGTACTGGAATAATTCTTTCCGACTACAATTTTATTGGGTATAAAAGTTTTATGGATTTGCAATTTTAATTTAACCAATTCTTCATCGTAAGGATTGCCTACTACAACTATTTCTTTAACTGTAGAAAGTAAATAGCTTAAATTACATAACCAATTACCAGAAGCGTTAGGGAATTTATTCATCAGATTTATAGAGCTTTTAATTAATTGATCTGAAATATTTTTGTATTCATCATTATTTGTAATTATTGATAATTTCATTAATATTTGTGCCGATACTGAGTTAGGGGAGGGGACAGCATTATCATATAAATCCTTGGGTCGTTTAATTAATTTTTCATGATATATACTTGTATCATAGAGTGAATTAGAAGAATTATCCCAGAAAAGATTTTTCATATCTTCTGTAATTTCTAAAGCATTATTTAATATTTCTTTATTTAAATTAGATTCATGTAATTTTAATAAGCCATCTATAAAGTAAGCATAGTCTTCAAGAAATCCCCTAGAAGCATTTTTGGAATTATTATCTCTTAATAACATGCCATGGTTTTTATATATGTTTATTATATATTTAGCGTTTATGTTAGCTACTTCGGTATAATGATTATTGTTAAGGACTACTCCTGCTTCTGCAAATGCTCCTAGCATTAAGCCATTCCAACTAGTTAATATCTTGGTATCTAAATTTGGCTTTGTTCTTTTGTTTCTTTCGTGTATTAGCTTTTGTATAAGGGTTTCAATTTTACTTGATTTTATATTATGTTTTTCAAGAAATTCTTTTTCATTAATAGGTAGGTGTAAAACATTACTACCTTCAAAATTTCCATTTTCTTTGATACCAAAAAAATCACATATTAAATTTAAATCATTATTGTCAAAGATATTTGTTAATTCTTTTTTAGTCCAAACAAAATATTCTCCTTCAATATTATTAGTATCAGCATCTATTGAAGAATAAAACCCGCCATTTTTATCTAACATTTCATTTTCAATAAAATTTAATGTTTTATCAATTATGTTTTTAAATATTGAATTTCCTGTAATTTGATATAAATGTAAATATAATTTTACAAGTAATGCATTATCATAAAGCATTTTTTCAAAATGAGGGATTAACCATTTTTGGTCTGTTGAATATCTGTGGAAACCTCCACCGATTTGATCAAAAATTCCACCATTTGCTATTTTACTTAATGTAAACTCAACCATATCTAAAGCTTCAGTATTTTCGTATTTAGAATAATATTGAAGTAAAAATTCATATATCATTGCCTGCGGGAATTTTGGAAATGTTCCAAATCCTCCATTTTCACCATCGAAATTATTTTTTAATATTTCAAATGCATTGTGAAGTATTCCTTCATTAATTAGACCATTTGTATTATTATCATCATCATGTTGTAAATGTTCAGTAACATTTTTTGCTATAGAATTAACTTTTTCAAATTCTGAATTATATATTTTTTGTATATTTTCTAATATGTTGATAAAGCCTGGCATACCATGTCGATCATTAGTAGGGAAGTATGTGCCAGCATAAAAAGGCATACATTCAGGTGTTAAAAATACACTTAGCGGCCATCCACCATTTATACCCATAGATTGAACAGCATTCATATATATGCTATCAATGTCAGGCCTTTCTTCTCTATCAACTTTAATAGATATAAAATGCTCATTTAATATATTTGCAACTTTATTATTTTCGAAAGACTCTTTCTCCATGACGTGGCACCAATGACACGCAGAATACCCAATACTTAAAAAAATAGGTTTATTTTCATTTTTAGATAGATTAAGGGCCTCAGAGCTCCAAGGATACCAGTTGACAGGGTTATCAGCATGCTGCAATAAATAAGGGCTAGATTCGTTTATAAGTTTATTAGTCATTGTAGATATATCAATATGTTTATATATTTATATGCGCACCCCTGACAGGATTCGAACCTGTGGCCCTCTGATTAGAAATCAGATGCTCTATCCACTGAGCTACAGGGGCACATCAAAATAGTCTAACATAACTACTTGTAAGGTCAAGCTGTACCACCTGAAAAGATTTGAAAAGATTTGAAAAAGCTGGAAAAGTATTAGAAAAGATCTGAAAAAGTATTGACTTATAGCTAAGTGATGTATAAAATTAATTTAAATTAAGAAAGTAAGAGGAAATATGTTTGTTACTAGAAAAAGCAAAAAGATGATTGAAGTAGAAAATAAATTCAAGCAACCTTTAGAGGATATGCTTCCTCAAATGGTTACTGAGTACGGATTAACTGCTAGTGCCGATCAACTTGGTGTAAGTAAGGCTACCTTGGGTTACTGGCTTCTTAAATTAGGAATTAATGTTAGAAGAGTTGCTTTAGCTCCTGGGGATTCTATAGAAGTTAAAAGAGTAGGGTAGGAATCACTTTTTTCGTTTTTCCCAATTTCTTGTTTCTCTCTTTAGGTCACGTTCCATTATTGTGCGTCTTTTATCATAATTTTTCTTGCCCTTAGCTAATCCAATTTCTGCTTTAGCTATATGTCCTTTGATATAAATCTTCAAAGCCATAATAGTTAAGCCTTTTTCCATAACTTTAGACTTTAACTTTAAAATGTCTTGTTTGTGTAGTAAAAGTTTTCTTTTTCGAGTAGGGTCTAATGGTTCTCCGAAATTAGTATTAGCTCCTGATTGATAGTTAGCAATATGAGTATTATATAGCCATAATTCACCATTTTCAGGGCGTACAAAAGATTCAGCAAGACTGACTTGCCCTTTACGTATAGCTTTTATTTCCTGACCAGTTAGAACTATACCTGCTTCATATGTGTCAGATATTTCGTAATTAAATCTTGCTTTTCTGTTTAAAGAAATTGTTTGTATTTTTTTATTCATTTTTATTTATTATGTTATTTAATATTTTTAATGCTTCATCTAGTTGCTGAGTGTTCTCTGTTTGTTTATCAGGGTTTGATATAATTATGTCAGGTTTTAGCCCTTTATCTTCAATTAATCTTCCTAATGGTGAGTAAAATCTAGATATAGATATGCCTATTCCTCCGCCATTACTTAATTTTCTAATTATATTAACACTTCCTTTTCCAAAAGTAGTATTTCCAATAATTTTCCCTCGGTCATAATCTTGTATTGCTCCTACTAAAATTTCACTAGCACTAGCACTATATTCATTAGCTAAAATAACTAAAGGTATTTCAGTTGCAAGCCCACCTTTACGTATTTTCCAGTTAACTCTGTTTCCTTTACCATCTATTTCGTATAAAGCTAAGCCATCATCTAAAAACTGGCTAGTTACATCTATTGCTGAGTTTAAAAATCCACCTGGGTTATTTCTGACATCTATTATTACAGCTTTACCTCCATTTATCTTTACTTTTTCCAAAATTTCTTTAAGCTGTATAGAGGTGTTTGAATAGAAGTTAGTTATTTTTATATGTGCAATTTCAGCATTTTCGTCTGTAATTAAAATAACTGATTCTAAAGGTATTACATCTCGAATTATTGAAATATTAACTGGATCCATGTCGCCTAGATGCTTAATTAGTAATGCCACAGAAGATCCCTTTGGCCCACGTATTTTATTTACTGCTTCTAATAAACTGATGCCATCAGTAGATATCCCTTCAATTTCTAAAATTATATCTCCAGGCTTAATTCCAGCTTTTTGGGCAGGACTACCTTCAATTGGTGCTACAATCATTATTGAGCCATCAGCTTTAATAGAGACATGTGCGCCTATTCCTTCAAAATCACCCCCCATATCTTCATTTTGTATTTTAAATTGATTTGGGGGTATATAATATGTTCCTTGATCATTAAAAGTTTTTAAAATAGCAATTATAGCTTCTTCTGATAATTTAGCTGAATCTATTTTTGCTCTATCAACGTGATCATCGCTTAAGAATTTCCATGTTTCCCATATAGAAATAAGATCATCAGGTACATTATCTGGAGAATTAAGAGGTTCATTGGGTATAATTATTTCTGGGTGGATATCTGCATCATTGTTAGTATTGTTTAAAATTAATTCCCTAGAAGAATTAGTAGGGACTTGAATTTGGCTTTGATTGTTATTTTGACAACTCAAAATAATTGTCAAAGCCAATATTATAGATAAATGTATAAGGACAGGTTTCATTTTTACCTTAATTTTGATCTAAATATATTGAACTTATTTTATCACAAATAATTGCAACTTACTTTATTTTAAATGCACAATAGATTATTTCAAAAGTTTTCAGAAGTATGAGTGGAGAAGGGTATAGGCTTGTAAAATCCTGAAAAGAATAGAAAAGATTGACTTGGAATGCCTTCAGGTATATATTTAAATAAAAATTAATCAGTATAGTTTTTTGTAAATAATCCTGGGGGTAAATTGATAAAACGTACAAGAGTTGTTAGGGAATACCCAATTAATAGATTGCAGGATGTATTAATTGTGCCTATGTCAATCTATAAAAATAATGCTGGATTACCGATAGATAGAAAGTTATTAGCTGAGTCTTTAGGCACCACTCATAAAAGCAGCGGATTTATTACTAAAATTAACTCTTCTTTTAGTTATGGGCTTACTATGGGTGGATATAAAGATGAACTCATCAGTTTAACTGAGTTAGGTAAATCAATTGTGGCCCCTAAAAATAAGTATGAATACGAAAATTCTTTAATTAAATCAGCTTTAAATCCTCAAGTTTTTAAAAAGCTATATAATGTTTTAGCTGGCAAAATATTACCAAGTGATTCGCATATGGTTAATTTACTTGAAAGAGAATTCAGTATGCCTAGCCAGATCAGCAGAGAATGCTTGGAAGTTTTAAAGTCTAATGGAATATTTTCTGAATTGATAAAAGAAACTTCAGGTGGCTATGTGGTTGTTGACAGAGAAGTTTCTTCGCTGGATATTAATGAGGGAAAGATAATTGACGGCAGGTTGCATCGTGATTTTAGGGATGACAGCGTACCAAATCAAATCCTTTTAATATCTAATGCAACCAAGTCGGATTCTTTAAAATTAATTTATGATCTATTGGAGACTATAGATATTAAATATACTGAATTGTCATTATTAAATTTTCAAGATATTGCTGGGGAAAATAATATCATTGATAAAGATTATTACTTAAAAACAAATCAATGCAGCTCGGCAATTATTTATTTTAAAAAAATAGAAAACAATGATTGTTTAGACATATTGGAAGCAAACTTAATGCTGAATTTGGGGGCTTTATTTTATAGTTATGACATGAAGGTAGTGATTGTTATAGAAGATTCGCTTAAATTAATTGATCTTTTAAAAGGATTTGACCCTCTCGTACTAAATGAAAGTGACGATAGCGATATAAATAAGTTGCTACTTAATAAAATGATCAATAAAGGAATTATTAAAATAACTGCATGAACTTTACATAACATATATAGTGCGAACCATTAAGTTTGTATTTATATACCCTTTTATTAAGTATTCTGTAGCATGTCATCAATAGATTTAATAAGATTATCTATGCCTATATTTTCTTTAACGGAAATCATTTTTGTTATTAAATCTGTTGATTTATTATTTTTTAATTTTAATTCTAATTCTATCTGTTGATTTTTATTAAGTTTATCAATTTTATTTAATACCATAATTTGATTACTCTTTTTAATATTAATTTTTTCTAATACTTCTTTTACTACATCAGTCTGTTCTGCTGCGTTTTTATTAGAGATATCTATTATATGTAGTAATATATCTGCCTCATTAATTTCGTCTAATGTTGCATCAAAAGCATCAATTAGAGTTGTAGGTAATTTATTTATAAATCCTACTGTGTCTGTAATTGCTACTTGTTTACCGCTTTTTAAATATAATTTTCTTGTTGTTGGATCTAATGTTGAAAATAATTTGGATTTTTGTATTACATTTGCACCAGTTATTAGATTCAATAATGAACTTTTACCTGCATTTGTATATCCTATTAAGGAAATAATTGGTATCCCGGAATTTGATCTTTGTTTCCGTTGTTGTTTTCTGTTAGTTTTTAATTTGTTAAGATCTTTACGAAGTTTTTGTATTCTTTGCCTTGTAATCCTTCTATCAGTTTCTATTTGTGTTTCTCCTGGCCCTCTTGTACCAATTCCTCCTCCTAATCTCTCTAAATGTGACCATTGACCTGCAAGTCTGGGTAATAAATATTCATTTTGAGCTAATTCAACTTGTAATCTACCTTCTTTACTTTTTGCATTTTGTGCAAATATATCTAATATTAAAGATGTTCTATCTATGATTTTTTTGTTTTTTAATTCGTTTTCTATATTTCTCTGTTGTGTTGGCGTTAATTCATCATCACAAATTACCGTATTTGCATTTTGGAATTTAGGGTCATTTTTGAGTTCTATTAATTTGCCTTGGCCTAAATATGTTTGGCTACGTTTCTCTAGGTACTGAATCGCTGATCCTACTATTGTTGCTTGAGCAGTTTTTGCAAGTTCTCCAAGTTCATCTATTGATTCTTTTATGTTCCAAATAGAATTATCTTTTTTTAATTGAGCTGCAATTAAAAAAACTTTTTCAGTTGCGTTTCTAGTGGATATTAATTTTTTTACGATTAAATTTCCTTATTTATATAAATATTTAATTTATTAGCTTATTTATACCTTTATCAAGTTGCTCATCTGGAATTGTTAATGATAATCTAATATACCCTTCACCATATTCGCCATAGCCTGAACCAGGTGTTACAACAATATCTTTTTCGTCAAGTAATTTTGTTGCATATTCAGCTGAAGTAAATCCATTTGGAATTTTTGCCCATATATATAAGCTTGCTTTTGGTTTTTCAACATTTAGCCCTATAGAATTTAATGCACCAACTACTTTATCACGTCGTTTTTCATATATACTGTTTCTTTTATCTATGAATTCTTGTTTTGTATTTAGTGCTGTAATAGCCATGGATTGAATTGCTTGAGGAATTCCTGAATCTAAGTTTGATTTTACTATCATTAGTGGGTTAATCAACTTGCTATTTCCTACTACATAACCAACTCTCCACCCTGTCATATTATAACTTTTTGATAATGAATGAAATTCAAGAGAGATATCTTTGGCTCCAGGTGTTTCCATAAAACTTATTGGTTGGTATCCATCATAAGAAACTTCGGTATAACATGCGTCATGTAAAATTATAATTTCATATTTTTTAGCAAAATCAACTACTCTTTTAAAATATTCTATATCTGCAATTGCACTTGTAGGGTTATTAGGATAATTTAACCACATTACTTTAGCCTTTTGGGCTATTTCTTTGGGTATTGCATCCAAGTCAGGAAGCCATTGATTATCTTCGGTTAGAGGCATAGTATAACACTCTCCTCCAGCAAACCAAGTCCCTACAGAATATACAGGGTATCCTGGGTCTGGGATTAAAGCTATGTCTCCATTATCAATAAAGCAAAATGCTGTATGCCCAATTCCTTCTTTAGCACCTATTAATGGAAGTATTTCAGTCTCTGGATTGAAAGATAAATTAAATCGATTCTGATACCATTTTTGGATAGCTGTACGAAATTCAGGTAATCCATCTGTTTCCGGATACCTATGATTACTAATATTTAAAGAAGTTTTCTGAAGTTCGGTAATTACAGTGTTAGGAGTTGGTAAATCAGGGTCGCCAATTCCAAAGTTAATTATTTCAATACCTTGTGATTTTTTCTCAGCAATTTTTTTACTTATTTCTACAAAAAGGTATGGAGGTATTTTGTCTAATCTTTTAGCTATTTTCATTTTACTCCTTATAAGTCTTATCAAAATTTAAATAATATATTATATTTTATATTGTACAAATAAAATTATCGACTATTTTTAATTCTATCTTTTATTTTTTTCTCAGCTTCTAACAAAGGTCTTGATAAGTATTCAATATGGTTTTCTTCTCCGTGGTGGTGTGTAACTTTACCTTGCGGGTGATGAAGAGCAGTATTTTTAACATAGAGTAAATTTCCTTGTATAGTTTTTAGCATATAATTTGCTATAGATTTATCAAACATCCACCATTTCCCTCTGCATGCTATATAAATTGGTGAGGTGTGTGCAAAAATTCCTCTTTCCCATATATCATGATGGTTTATACTGTCAAAATAATTTGGGCCACCTGATCTGGCAGCTAGCCAGGAATTCGAATCAATTTGTATTTTCTCTTTTATACTTAACTTTCTTGATCCTTTATTACTATTAGTTGAAGCTACAACTTTGCCGTTTTTTATAATTTCTAATTTATGTACAGGAATAATGCTTTCAATAGATGCTTCAACTTCAATAGTACCTGCTGAAGATAGGTTAACTGTATCTCCTATTTGATTACCATCGATACTAAATTTTATGATAGGTCCTCCTGTCATAAATGTTTTTCCAAGGGATACATTTTTACACCAATTTTCATATGTAAAATCTTCTTCTTCTGGTATATATACGTAAGTTCTATAAGCTCCTACAGGCACACTCCCATCCATTTTGTCTGTACCTCCAACTAATGGTAGCTTATAACCACAATTAAGATATTGGTAATAGTGTTTGTGGTTTAGAGGTGTTTGTCTTAGCATTTCAATACCATCAAGACGATTTGTAGCTATTAAAGAAGCTGGTTCTCCATTTGGCATAGGAAAATGAGGGCTTATAACATATCCACCTTGCTTATGTGCTTCATCTGCCCAGTGAGATAAAGTAGTTTCAAGAGGTCCTCCTAATTCACCTTCACCTGGGCCATCGGTACCCCAAGGCATCACGGGTTTCTTTAAACCCCATAAAATCATATGTCCCAATAAATGTTGTCTATTTTCTTGTGATACATATATTATATTTTGTTTATTTTTAGAGATATTAGGTTCTCCAGTAAAATCTTCAATATTTGTAAATAAACTACCCCATTGTGCTTGAAGTAAATTTACTACGTTCAGGTCTTCAGATTGGGCTTCTTTATGTGCTCCTTGTGTAGATAAAAAATGCACATGAGAGTCTCCACTATACCATCTCTCTTTATTCATATTTGTCCATCTTTTTATTTTTAATAATAAATCAGTCTGTCCAGGTTTAATTTGTACGGTAGTTCTAATAGGTTCATACTCAAATCCCCTAGCTACATCTACTATCACTTTACCTCTAGGTAACCATCCTTCACATTTTCCATCAATAATTGCATAAGTGACTTGCCCTAACCTTACATCCCCGCCTATATCTATATGCCAAGTACCTTGGTTAGAATTTAAATGTGAATGATGTCCATGTGGTTGATATGGTATTCCTGTAGTAGATCTAAAATGTATTCTACAAGGAACTTGTTCGTTAGTATCTGCATCTATAACCTTGACTTTAACCCAGTTCTTTTGAGTATCAACAATTTGAATAGTAGAATTTTTTCCATCAACAAAGTTGTTTTTTTGTAATGTTTCCCAATTCACCTTATCAATAATTTTCCCATTTTCTTTAATCTTTATAGTTGCTGATTTAGTTGCTGAAATTTCAGAATAAACTTTATTACCTGTTTTATTTTGTGATTCTCCCCATCCTTTTAAGTCATCTTTTAAAAAAGATTCTGAATCAGATTCTGGTAAGGGATATGTATAAGTCGAGGTACCTCTGTCAACCTCAACTGTTAAGTCTACATTTTTTCTTAAATTAGATTTAACAGTTTCAATTTTTACAGGTGTATTTGCATCTTTAGCAAAAGGATATTCATCGATATATCCCAAAGTAATTGCAGAAATTATAAATGCCGGACCTTTAGGAACAATTTTTATAGAATCAATTTTTTGTGATTTTTCTTTATTATTCCAGGACCATAAGTAATTCCATTTTGCTGATCCTTGTATAGATTCCATCTGCCTTTTACCAGTATCTTCCCATGGACCTTTGTCTCTATCCATTAAGCTGTTTTTCTGATCAGGATATGCAAGAAATGGTACTTGAGGAATCAATGCCGAGCCTAATCTATTATTATGAGTCCATTGAATGTTAGGTCCAGATGCAATTTCAAATCTACCTCTTATATTAACTATATGTTCTGATTTATCAGATAATATAAATATGTAATCAGCTATATCATTTCCTGTAGGCTCTATTTGGTCAAGACCATTTAGTCCAAAACTTCCTGGAATTATATGGTGAGCGAAAATTATATTTTGAGCAAACTTTTTTACGTCTATATTTATGGGGGGACTATTTTTATCTAATTTAATACAGATATTACCTTTATTCTCTGGAGTTCCTAATTTAAATGGTAATCCATGAAAAATATGCTCACCTGGAATAGGAATATCTCTATTAGCATAGATTTCTTTTCCAGAATTGAAAGAGCTTGTTAAGTCTAATGGTTCATAATCATTCATATTACCTCCTATTAAAAGCTAACTTAAACACTAATACGTATTTAAAAATTAAATAAATAATTGCCCCTCGAATACAGTTTTTACAGGTCCTTCCATTATCACAGGGCCATTTCCTGGCCAAGTAATATTTAGATTGCCACCAGGCAATTCAACTTCAACTGAATTATTTACTAAATTTTGTAGTTTTAACGCAACTACTGTTGCGCATGCGCCGGTACCGCAAGCCATTGTTAAGCCGCTCCCTCTTTCCCATACTCGTAATTTTACATAATCTTTAGAAATGATATTGACTATTTCAAAATTTATTCTTTCTGGAAAAATATTGTGTTTCTCAGCTATAGGTCCTATGATTTCCAATGGCACCTTTTCAATTGGTTCTTTAAGTATAGATACAGCATGTGGATTACCCATAGAAACAAAGGCTAGTTTAAAATTATAGTCATTTATTTTCATAGGATAATTTGAAACAAATTGAGTTTGATCAATACTTACAGGAACATCTTTAGGGTTTAAAATAGGCTCTCCCATACTAACTATTGCTTTAATCATAATATTATTTTCGAAAATTGGCTTTACAGATAAAATTCCTGACAAAGTTTCAACTGAAACTGAATTGTTATTTTTGGGAATCACTCCTTCGTCGATAGCAAATTTGACTAGACAACGTATTCCGTTGCCGCACATTTTACCTTCAGAGCCATCTGCATTGAACATCGTCATTTTTATATCAGCAACTTCAGAATTTAGTAAAAGTATTAGGCCATCAGACCCAATACCTGTGTGTCTATTACTAACTTGAATAGACAATGAAGACCAATTGTAATTTAAATTAGTCGCATTTATAAACACATAATCATTGCCTGCACCATGCATCTTTGTGAAATCCATAATATCTCCATATTTTGATATATATATATTATAATAGCCAGTTATTTATATATTGTTTTGCGTTATTTAGTTCGGTCTGAATATCAAACCATGTTATTCTTTCATCAGAGCTTTTAAACCAAGTGTATTGCCTTCTTGCAAATTTATGGGTTCTAAACTTGGTTAAATTTATAACTTCTGATAACTCCCCTCCCCTATTTAAATATGATATTATTTCAGAGTATCCTAAACTCGATAGAGAGGGTAGTTTTATATCATATCCTTTTGATAAGATGTTTTTTGTTTCTTCTATCCAGCCTGATTCTATCATTTTATCTACTCTTAAATCTATTTTTTTATATAATATTTCGCGGTTTACAGTTAGGCCAATAATTAATATATTTAAATCATCTATATTGAATTTATTGTTATTAGTAGATATGTCAATTGTATTTTTATTCAGTTCAACTTCAATAGCTCTTATAACTCTTCTAGTATTTCTAAGGTCAATTCTATTTGCTGACTCAGGGTTCAGATTGAATAATTTATTATGTAAATATTCTTTACCAAAATCTAAACTTTCTTTAAATAGATTTGATCTTAATTCTTCATCTGGTTTAATATTTGGAGGTTGCCAGTTTTCTAATAGTGCCCAAATATACTGCCCTGTTCCTCCTACTAAAATTGGAAGATTGGATGAATTTTGAATTTTATCTATTGATTTTTTACAATCAGATAAAAACATAGATAAATTATATGTTTCATTAGGATATTTGATATCAATTAAGTGGTGATTAATTTTTGATTGATCATCAATATTAGGCTTTGATGTTCCAATATTTAGTAATTTGTATATTTGCCTACTGTCTGCATTTATTATTTCCCCAGAATATTGTTGAGCAATGTCTATGGCAAATTGACTTTTGCCTATAGCAGTTGGTCCGACAATTACAAGTAATTTATTATTAGCCATAATTTATAGCTATTTTATTGCTGCTATTTCAACTATTTTTGAAAATTTTTTGGAATCTAGGCTAGCTCCACCAATAAGACATCCGTTTATATCAGTAAGGTTAAGATATTCTAAGGCATTTTGATCTGTAACACTCCCTCCATATAAAATAGGTGTTTTATTTGCAGTATCACTATTAAATATTTCTTGTAAAATTAATCTTATATATTTCATTGTTTCTTGAGCGATTTCAGGAGTTGCTGCAACTCCTGTTCCTATAGCCCATATAGGTTCATATGCAATTGAAATATTAGCATTTTCTTCAAGATTTTTTAATGAATTCAATAATTGATTTCGTATTTTGTTTTTTGTTAAACCTGATTCTCTTTCGGATATGTTTTCCCCAACACATATAATTGGTATTATGTTGTTTTCAATCGCGGCTTTAGTTTTTTTATTTATCAACTCGTCATTTTCTTCAAATAAAGTTCTTCTTTCCGAATGTCCCAAAATAACATATTCACAATATTCTTTTAACATTTGAGGAGAGATTTCTCCAGTATATGCTCCAGCATCTTTATAAAACATGTTTTGAGATCCTAAATATAAATTGGAAGAAGATATTATTTCATGCAATTTGGGTATATAAATATATGGTGGACAAATTACTTTTATAACAGAATTAATATGATTAATATTATCGATTAAATTCGAAGTTAACTTATATGCTTCGAATGAGTCTGTATTCATTTTCCAATTGCCTACAATAAGAGTTTTAATCATATTTTCTGCCTTTTAAGGTCCATATTTATTTAATTTTCCTGCATTAGCTAAAGATAACATCATTAATTTTGTAGCATGAAATGTTCCAAGATTACCATGGATCAGGTCTTTTTCAGTAAATTGTTTGACGTTATTATTGGTTGAATTATTTGTATGAATCATTAATGGTACAGGGTGCCAACTATGACTCCCTAATATTGCAGGAGTTGAATGATCTCCTGCAATTACTAAAACGTCTGCGCCAATATTTTTTATTATTGGTATAACTTTGTCCAAGTCTTCTAGAGTTTTGACTTTCTTGTCAAAATCTCCATCTTCGCCAGCTGCATCAGCAGGTTTATAATGGAGAAAAAAGAAATTGTATTTATTAAAATTTTCTTTTAGAGTTTCTATTTCTTTATCAAAAGTTTCACCAGTATTAAGTACATCCATCCCTAATAATTTGGATAAACCTCTGTACATAGGGTAAGCTGCTATAGCACAAGCATTTAATTTGTAATGAAGGTTAAAATTAGGGAGGTTGGGCAATTTAGAAAATCCTCTTAAAAGTATCATATTAGCTGTTTTTCTGGGTGACAAAATTGTTTTTGCCTCATTGAGGAATTTATTTATCATAGAAGCAGTATCGTTTGAATCATTAGATAAAGGTCTAACTTCAAGTGGCTTTAGGCCTAGCATTTGTGGATCTGTTTCAGAAATTTCTGGAGATAATTTATCTCCATTCATAATTAAAACAAACCTATGATCTTTAACTGAATAGATTTTGAATTCGATACCAGGTATTTTTATATTTTGGAGTTCTTTAACAATATTAGAGCTTATATTAGTAGGAATTCGGTTAGCTCTTCTATCAGTAATATATCCATTATTGTCAACGGTACAGAAATTACCTCTTGCAGCTATTTCATTTGGTTTTAAATCTATATCTATTCCTAAAGTTTCTAAAACGCCTCTTCCTAATAGATATTTTACTGGGTCATAACCAAATAAAGATAAATGCCCAGGACCACTACCTGGTGTTATACCATGCGACACAGGTATAGTTAACCCACAATCACTTTTTTTTACTAGGTTATCTAAATTAGGTATTTCTGCTTTTTCTAATTCGGATTTTCCAGTTTTGTCTGGATATCCACCTAGGCCGTCAATAACTAAGAATATTATCTTTGAATCTGTATTTCTAGTAATAGTATTTAAATATGGTAAATCTATCAAACTTTTTCCTTTAAGTTAGTTATTTAATAATGCTGCGTATCCTGGCAAAAGCTTTCCTTCTAAAAATTCTAATGTTGCTCCTCCACCTGTAGATATATGTGTAATGGAATTCTGTAAATTTAATTTTCCAAATACTTCTGCAGTAGAGCCACCACCAATTATAGTTGTAATTTCATTTAAATTAGCAAGGTAATTAGCAATTTTATGAGTTCCATTAGAAAAATTTTTCCACTCAAAAACTCCCATTGGTCCATTCCATAAAACCGTTTTTGAATTTTTTAATATATTTTGGAATTCTAAAATAGATTTAGGTCCTATGTCCATAATTAATTCATCTTTTTTTACTTCCGTTGATTTAACATTTTTAAATTCAGTATTTTCATTAAATTCTTTACCTATTATTATGTCCTGCGGCAAATGAATTTTGACATTAAATTCTTTTGATTTTTTTAATATAAGATTAGCCTGTTTAATTTCTTTATTGTCAAATTGTACATTGTTTAATGGAAGACTTTTAGTATAGATAAAAGTAGAGGCCATGCCTCCACCAATTATAATATTTTCTGCTATTTTAATTAAATTATCTAAAACTCCTATTTTATCAGTTACTTTTGCTCCACCTATAATAGCAGTAAATGGTTTTTGAGGGGTATCAAGAAGGTTATTTAAAATATCAATTTCCTTTGAAAATAATAAACCTGCAACGCTTGGGATAAATTTAGTAATTCCAGTAGTTGATGCATGCCCCCTATGTGCAGTTCCAAAAGCATCATTTACAAATATATCTGCAAATGATGAAAGATGTTGAGCAAATTTAAGATTGTTTTCTTCTTCTTCTTTATTAAATCTAATATTTTCAAGCATAGTTATCTGGGTAGTTTCTTTTTTTGGTGTACAAATATCTTCAATGTTTTTAAGTTTTACTGGAATGTTTAATAGTTCTGATAACCTAGTTGAAATAGGCAGCAAACTTAACTTTGGTATAATTTTTCCATTAGGTCTGCCTAAATGAGAACATATTAATATTTTACATTTATTCTTTATCAAATATTGTAAAGTCGGAATTGATTCCTTTATTCTAATATCATCGGATATATGTCCATTATTTTCTAACGGAACATTGTAGTCGGTTCTTAATAGGATTGTTTTTTTATAAATATCTATATCTTTTATAGTCTTTTTATTTATATTTCTCAATTTACAATCCATTTAATCAAATCAAGTAGTAGTGGTTTATTTTTTGGTTGAATTATTGATTCATTTTCAATTATCTTTATTGCATTTTCACTTGATTTATTTAAGATATTATATGATCGTTTTTTTATATTTAATTCGTCCAAAATTTTTCGTAAATTATTTAAATCATCTTTTTCTAAGACTCTTTTAAAATATATCTCCCCGATCATTCTTTTATATGAAACTGATTCATTTTCTAATGCAATAATAACTGGAATTAACTTAGTTTTATTTAGGGCATAATTTTGATCTTCTGACGAGCTATCTGTCCATATTTGAGATATATCTTTTTTCATTTTAATAGATAAAGATATGCTTCTCGCTAGTTCTTGAATATTATTTTCTAAATTATGTAAATTGTTTGATAGTACAGCACCTAATGATAATGCACATTCAAATAATGCACTCCCCTTGTTTGATATATTATCAATATATTCTGGGTATGTTATGTCTATGCGTTCTTGATACTCTAACTCTGAATACCTAGATTCACAAGTTTTTATAGTTGCATTATCTAATAACTTCAATGCTTCAAAGGTTTTAGTTTGGTTAATATTGGGATTATTTTTTATATTTAATATAGAAAGCCTTGCTAAAGCATGCATACCGTCTCCTGCGTTTATTGCTTGTGCAGGACCCCATTTCCACCACAATGTATCTCTTTTATTTCTTTGAGGTTGCCCTGATTGAACATCATCGTGTATTTCTATAAAGTTATTTACAAATTCTATCGAAGAAGCAAAGTTTAATGCTGTTTCATATTTGCCCTCTAAAGCTAAATGAGTAAATAAACATAATAATCCTAATATTCGAGGCTGATCATTTTGAAAATTCATATGATATGACATCATATCGTATAGGGGGATTGTTTTTTTGTTTAGAATCGATCCCATATGATTTTCAAGGGAATTATTTAATTTTAAATATTCTTTTGGTAAATCTGTCATCATTGTATTTCTATAAAATTTTGAATTATTTTTTTTGGTATAAATCCTTCACGAATTATAATAGCAGGTTTTATTGTTAAATCTAATATAGTTGAAGCAACATTTGTTTTTTGAATACTATTTTCTATAATTAAGTCAATTTTATTTCCAAAAGTATTTTTAATATCTATGTGAGATATCATATCAGCTTGACCACTAATATTCACACTAGTACCAGTAATTGCTGATCCTAAATTTCCAATGATGTTTCTAGCAACAATATTATTAGGAATTCGCAAACCAACTTTACCTGTTTGAGCTAAAAGAATATTTGGAACTTCAGGTGAGCTTTTCAGGATGATTGTGAGAGGTCCTGGCCAGAATTCTTCAATTAAGTTCCAAGTTTCTTTAGGTATTTCTTGGGTATATTTTTTCAATTGATCTGATGAATCAATTAATAATGAGATTGGAGAATTATAAGATCTACCTTTTATATCAAACACCTTTTCGATACCTTTAGATGATTCTATTGATGCTGATAAAGCATATAAAGTATCTGTAGGTAATGCTATAATTCCATCATTTTTTAGAATACTCACAGAATTTTTGATTAAATTTTTCAATATAGACCAACGTTCACATAATAATTTTTAGAATTATAGTGTGGGAATCCACAATGATTTAGTATATCATTAACTAATCTTGAATTTACATAAAAGGAACCAGTAAGTTTGAACTTTAAACAAGAAAATAATACTTCATCTGAGACCATTTTAGTTATGGATTTTGGTTCTCAATACAGTCAATTAATTGCAAGAAGAGTTAGAGAAAATAATGTTTATTGCGAAATTGTTAATCATAATGCACCTTTAGATTCTATAAAACACCTGTGCATTAAAGGAATAATCCTGTCAGGTGGACCTGCAAGTGTATATTCTGAAAATGCTCCTATAGCACCTGAATGGGTTTATGAAATTGATGTACCTATATTAGGTATATGTTATGGAATGCAAGTTATGGTGCATCAATTAGGTGGAAATGTTAACCCTAGCAACAAAAAAGAATTTGGGCACTCGGAATTAAATATTTCTGATATAAAACATGATTTGTTCAATGATATTGATTTAAAAATACAAGCATGGATGAGTCACGGTGATAAGATTACTAAATTGCCTGAGGGTTTTAATACGTTGGCTTTTACTAATAATTCGCCAATTGCTGTAATTGGGGATTCATATAATAGAATTGGGTTGCAGTTTCACCCGGAAGTTAGTCATACACCCTTAGGAAATAAAATTATTAATAATTTTTTGTATAAAATTTGTGGTTGTAGTGGTAAATGGACTCCAGAAAATTTCGTATTGAATTCAATAAATTTGATTAGAAATCAAATAGGTGATGGTAAAGTTATATGTGCTTTATCTGGAGGTGTAGATTCTTTAGTTGCAGCTTCATTAATTCATAAAGCCATTGGAGATCAATTGACCTGCATTTTCGTTAATAATGGCTTGATGAGAAAAGAAGAGCCTGAACGTATATTGGAAACATTTAATAAAAACATGAACATTAATTTAATTTATAAGGATGCTTCAGAGTTATTTTTAACAAAATTAAAATCAGTAATTGACCCTGAAGAAAAGAGGAAAATTATAGGTAAAGAATTTATTAGAGTATTTGAAGAACAATCATTAAATTTGGGTGAAGTTGATTTTCTTGCTCAGGGAACTCTTTATCCTGATGTCATAGAAAGTAAAACTAGCGAAAATGAAATATCTGCAAAAATAAAAACGCATCATAATGTTGGTGGATTACCAGAAAACATGAAATTGGATTTAGTTGAACCTTTGAGGTATTTATTTAAAGATGAAGTTAGGAATGTAGGTTTAGAGCTTGGATTACCGGAGGAAATGGTATTTAGACAACCTTTTCCAGGACCAGGTTTAGCTATAAGGACATTAGGAGAAGTTACTAAAGAGAAATTAGATATATTAAGAGATTCTGACTGGATTGTAATGGATGAAATCAAGTCTAATGGTTTATATCGAGATCTTTGGCAAAGTTTTGCTGTTTTAACTGATACGCATACGGTTGGAGTATCAGGTGATTTTAGGACTTATGGATATTTAATTGCTATAAGGGCAGTTACTAGCGCAGATGCTATGACTGCTGATTGGGCTCGATTACCTTATGATGTTTTATCTAAAATATCAAATCGAATTGCTAATGAAGTAAAAGATGTTAACAGGGTTGTTTACGATATTACTAGTAAACCTCCAGGAACTATTGAATGGGAATGAAAACCTTAGTGAATAATTCAAATAGAAAAACGGCTAATGCAAAAAATCAAGTTGATAATGAGGATGTTAGAGTAACTGAATACCATTTTATTCCTGGTGCTGAAACTACATTTCATAAACATATATTTGATTATGTTGTAATCCCTTTAACTGATGGAGAGTTATTATTGATAAATTCAGAAGGAGAAGAAATAAGATCAAAGTTATCAAGAGGCTTATCATATTTTCGAAATTCAGGTATTGAACATAATGTAATCAATGTTGGGAAAAAAGATCTAATTTTTATTGAATTAGAAATAAAAGGTAATTTTAAAGAGAAATAATTTTAATATATTTAATGAAAGAAAAATGGTTACATTATGTCTGATAAATTAAAGATACTTGTAGTTGGTAAGGGGGCTAGAGAGCATGCTTTAGCTTGGAAGGTATCACAGTCTTCTTTAGTGGATGATATTTTTGTGGCACCCGGTAATGGAGGTACTGCAGAAATTGCTAAAAATATCGATATTTCTGAAACAGATATTTCAAGGCTACTTGATTTTGTATTGAAAGAAAAAATTGATGTAACTATAGTAGGCCCTGAGAGCTCATTAGAAGTTGGTATAGTAAATCTTTTTAGATCTAGAAATTTGAAGATATTTGGGCCAACAAAAGAAGCTGCTTTAATTGAAACTAGTAAGGATTTTGCTAAGAAATTAATGGTAGATAATGATATACCAACTGCAGATTACAAAACATTCGATTCTTATGCTGATGCAAAAGAACATATTAGGTTAATAAAATTTCCTTGTGTTATTAAAGCAGATGGATTAGCAAGTGGAAAAGGTGTGGTTATAGCAAATACATACGATGAAGCTAATAGATTCTTGTATGAACAAATGATTGAAGAAAAATTTGGTAGTGCTGGTAAAAAAGTAATTATTGAAGAGTTTTTAATCGGTGAAGAAGTTAGCGTATTTACTTTTGTAGACGGAAAAAATATTTCAAATGTTATAGCTGCATGTGACTATAAGAAATTATTGGAAGGTGACTTGGGGCCTAATACAGGAGGAATGGGAGCCTATTCACCTCCAACATATTGGAATCATGATTTGTCAGAGAATATAAAAAATAAAATTATATACCCTACTATTAATGCATTATCAAATTTAGGAACGCCATATTCGGGAATTCTTTATAGTGGTTTAATATTAACTGAAAATGGACCCAAGGTATTAGAATTTAATTGTAGGTTTGGGGATCCAGAGGCTCAAACAATATTGCCATTATTAAAAACAGATTTAGCAGATTTGATTTTGAAAATTTCTGATAATAAACTAAATGATATAAATGTTCAATGGGCTGATAAAAATTCAGTATCGATTGTTCTAGCATCTGGAGGCTATCCTGAGAAGTATGTTACGGGTTATACTATAGATGGGATTGAAGAAATTAGTGATTCAGTATTAATATTTCATGCAGGTACGGATATAATTCCTTCTTCCAAATTACTTGTTACTAATGGTGGTAGAGTTTTGACATTAACATCTTTAGGTAATAATTTAAATGATGCAAGAAATAAAGTTTACTTAAATTTGAGTAATAATATATTATTTGAAAATATGTTTTATAGAAAAGATATTGCTATATAAAATAAAAAAACAATTTATATGAAATAAGGAGATAAAAATTGGGAAATGATCATATATTAGTATCAGTATTAACAGGGAGTAAATCAGACTTACCAGTTATGGAAGCCTGTGTTGATATATTAAATGAGATGGGTATTCCAAATGAAATAAAAGTTATTTCAGCTCATCGTAATCCTAAAAAACTAATGGAATATGTAACTGGATTAAAAGATAATGGGACAGAGGTTGTAATTGCTGGGGCTGGTGGAGCAGCTGCTTTACCTGGAGCGATTGCTTCGTGGACTACATTGCCAGTCATAGGTGTTCCAATTGCATCAAGTGAATTAAAAGGAGTAGATTCTTTATATTCCATTGTACAAATGCCTCCAGGTATTCCTGTAGCATGTGTTGCCATAGGTTCATGGGGTGCTAGAAACGCAGCTTATTTTGCTTTACAAATATTGGGGTTAAAATATAGTGATTTTAAAGAAAAATATGAAAATTATAGAAGTAGCTTAAATAAGTAAATATATTTATAAAGAGAAATAGTTAATGATTGATAGATATTCAAGAGACCAAATGAAAAAAGTTTGGTCTGAAAATAATAAATATGATAAATGGCTAGAAGTAGAAATATCAGTATGCCAAGCCTGGCATAAACAAGGTGTAATACCTAAATCAGATATAGATAAATTAGAAAAATGTAATTATGATTTTGATAAGCTTAATGATATTCTAAAAGTTACTAGGCATGAAATGACAGCCTTTTTGCAGTCAATTACTGATGTGATTGGTCCTGAAGGAAGATGGCTGCACCTTGGTCTTACAACAAGTGATGTATGGGATACAGCAACAAGCCTGCAATTAATCGATGCCGCAAATATTTTATTAGAAGATGTTGCAATATTACTAGATACGTTAAAAATCCAAGCACTTAAATATAAGAATACATTAATGGTAGGCAGAACACACGGTGTTCATGCCGAGCCAATTACTTTTGGTTTAAAATTAGCCTTGTGGTGGGATGAAATGAGAAGAAACCAAAATAGATTGATACAAGCAAAGGAAGAGATATCAGTTGGTAAAATTTCTGGGCCAGTAGGGACGTTTGCTACAGTAAATCCAGAATTAGAGAATTTTGTTTGTACTAAGCTTGGAATTTCACCAGCACCAGTTTCAAACCAAATTATACAAAGAGATCGCCATGCTAGATTTTTAACTACTTTAGCTGTAATTGCTGCATCACTAGAAAAGATAGCTACTGAAATCAGAAATTTACAACGTACTGAAATTAGGGAAGTTTCTGAGCCATTTCCTAAGGGACAACCTGGGTCTTCTTCTATGCCTCATAAGAGAAATCCTGAATTGTCAGAGAGAATTTGTGGTATTTCAAGATTGATACGAGGTAATTCAATGGCAGCATTAGAGAATGTAGCATTATGGTCTGAAAGAGATATTAGTCATTCTTCAGTAGAAAGAATTATTTTACCTGATTCTTGCTTAGCTTTAGATTATGCCTTATTTATTACAAATCAAATAATAAAGGATTTAAATGTAAATGTTGAGAGAATGGAATATAACTTAGAAATGACTAAAGGAGTTTTGTTTTCTCAAAGAGTATTGTTGGCCATGATAGAAAAAGGATTTGCGAGAGAAAAAGCATATTCGATTGTTCATGATTTATCAATGAATAGTTGGAATGAAAATAAAGATTTTCGTGATTTAGTAAGAAATAATCAAATTATTACATCTACCCTACAATCAGATGAAATTGAAGATTTATTTAATTATAAATACTATGTAAGATATGTAGATGAAGTTTTTTTAAGGTTAAATTTTTAAAAAATTAATTATTAATATAGGAGATAATATGAAATCAATTGAGAAAGTTAATTTGCCAAACCTGCTTTACAGAGGTAAAGTTAGGGATACTTTTCCTATGAGTGATGATAGATTACTGATAGTTGCAACAGATAGAATTTCTGTGTTTGATGTAGTCCTGCCTAGTACAATACCTGGTAAAGGAATTGTACTATCGAAAATTTCTTCTTTTTGGTTTGACTTAACTAAAGATATTATTCCTAATCATCTAATTGATTTAGCTACTGATACTAAAGAATTAGATATTGATACTGAGATATTACAAAGAGGTAGTATTGTAAAAAAAGCTGAAAGAATTGATGTTGAGTGTGTTGTAAGAGGATATATTACTGGCTCAGCTTGGTCAGAATATAAAAAAACTGGCAAAGTAGCTGGATTCGATATGCCATCTGATTTAAAGGAAGGAGATAAATTTCCTAGCCCTCTTTTTACTCCTACAACTAAAGCTGAAGTTGGACATGATGAACCATTAACAATTGATGAAGTGAAAGATATGGTAGGAAAAGATATGGCGGATAGATTGGAATCAATTACTATTGAAATTTATAACTTTGCACATGATTTTGCATTGTCTAAAGGTATACTGATTGCTGATACCAAAATGGAGTTTGGTGTAATTAATGGCGAATTAACTTTAATTGATGAATTGCTAACTCCTGATTCTAGTAGGTTTTGGGATTTGAATGGATATAGTCCTGGTAAATCTCAGCCAAACTATGATAAACAATTTGTTAGAGATTGGGTAGACTCCTCTGGCTGGGATCATGAGCCACCTGCACCTAAGTTACCTTTAGATATAATAAATAAAACACAAGATAGGTACCTCCAAGCTTATAATAAGTTAACTGGCTTGGATATTAACTAATATAATTTGGAGAATTAAATGAGTAAATTAAGTGCTTCTCAAGTTAGGGCAGCGAGACGTGAAAGAAGAGATAAAAAAAAGAAAATATTTAGAATAGCTACTACATCAGTAGTGTCAATGATAGCTTTAATTTTTGTTATTTCTTTTTTGTTGCCAAGCTTACCGATATTTGATAGATCAAATGATGTACCAGATGGACCTGGTAAACGTATGGCTGATCAGGGAAGACAACATATTGGTCCTGGAGACACACATCCTAATTATAACTCTTATCCTTCTACATCTGGCTGGCATTATCCTCAACCACTTGCACCAGTGAGATGGGGTATACATTCTACATATATTGAAGATGAATATTATATTCATAACCTTGAGCATGGAGGAATAGCTATATTTTACAATTGTGAAGTTGATTGTCCTGAATTAGTAAGCCAATTAAGTCAAGTGGTAGATAAAGCAGTTGGAGGAGGCATGAAAGTAGTTATGGCTCCCTACCCTGGTATGACTACAAAAATAGCCTTAACTGCTTGGAATTTTATAGATATTTTTGATGAATTCGATGAGGATCGTATAATAAAATTTATTAATAGTCATGAAAGTTCACCGAATTCTCCGGAACCAAATTTTAGGTAAATATTGTGTTTGAGGTAAAAATTACAATTAATTTAAAACCGACTGTTAATAATCCTGAAGGGTTAACAATTAAGAGTAGTTTAGAAAGTTTAGGTTTTAGTAATCTAAATAGTGTAAGAGTTGGTAAGAATATAATAGTTAAAATAGACTCAGATGATAAAAATGAAGTTATTCTTCAAGTTGAAGAAATGTGTAGTAAATTGCTTGCTAACCCAATAATTGAGCAATATGAATTTGATATTAATCAGATATAGTACCCTTAGTACTAGGTATAGTATCCTTTTGTCTTTCATCTGTTGTTAGTGCAAACCTTATAGATTTAGCTAAACTTTTAAATATTGATTCGGCAATATGATGGTTGTTTTGACCAGATATTAATTTTACATGTAAGTTGAACTTGCCTTCTCTTGCAAAAGATTCTAAAAAGTGTCTGATCATATCAGCAGGCAATCCTCCAAGGTCACTGTCAGATATTTTTATATCTAATACAGAATATCCTCGTCCACTAAAGTCAACTGCGGTGAAAGCTAATGATTCATCTAAAGGTACAAACGCATGCCCCATTCGATTAATACCTTTATGGTCTCCGAGTGCTTCATTTAAAGCTTTTCCTAATATTATTCCTAAATCTTCTATTGTATGATGCCATCCTGTTTGGATGTCTCCTTTTGCAATAATGTCCATGTCTATCAAGCTATGACGAGATAATTGTGCTAAGAGGTGGTCCATCATTCCATTACCTGTAGTTATATTTTGTTTTCCTGTACCATCTACATCTAATTTTATTGATATTTGAGTTTCATTTGTATTTCTGCTAAGTTCTGTTTTTCTTTTTTGCAAAGTTCTATTCCCTTTTCTTATAAATTTAAATTTTTATAATTTGTTTAGAAATTTTTCTATATATTTTATTAAAATATCTGTTTGAGATGGAGTTCCAATAGCTATTCTAAAGAAATTTTTTAGTCTATTTGTATTAAAATATCGAACAAAAATACCATTATTTGCTAATTGATCGACTATTATTTTTGCTTTACCTTCATCTAGTTCGCAAAGAATATAATTTCCATATGAAGGGAAAGGCTTTATATTATTTATTTTTTGAAGTATATTAAACATTCTATTACGTTCATTAATTATCAGTTCAACATTTTTTATTAAATTGTCACAATCATCAAGAGAAGCTAAAAGGGCTACTTCTGCAGCAATATTAACATTATATGGAGATTTTATATCTATTATATGATTTATTAAAATTGGGTTTGCTAAAGCATATCCAATTCTTAAACCAGCCAAACCAGCCCATTTACTCAAAGTCCTTAGAACTATTAAATTTTCATGTTCTTTAACAAGTTCAGCTACAGTATGTCCTGAAAATTCGTAATACGCTTCATCAATTACAACTAACTTTCCCGTCTGTAGAAGTCTTAATACTTGATCTTTTGAACATATATTACCTGTAGGGTTATTAGGCGAACTTACAAATATTATTTTTGTATTATCATTAATTTTGTTTTCTAAAGCTTTTATATCTATTTCAAAATTTTTATCTCTAGGTACATTTATAATTGATGCACCTGCTATACGCGCACAAAACCCATACATTGCAAATGTTGGTTCAAAATCAATTATATTATCTCCATAAGAAATAAATAATCTAAAAATTAAATCTATCAACTCATCACTGCCTGCTCCAGCAATTATATTTTCTGTAGGCATATTTGTATATTTAGACAAACTATTTCTTATTTTTCTTTGTAATGGGTCTGGATATATATGTAAAGGAGCATTTTCAAGAGCTTTTATAGCCTTTTCGGATCCTCCATATGGGTTTTCATTTCCATTAAGTTTGAGAATATTTTCTTTTTTTATTCCAGATTTTTGAGCTAATACTTCTGGGGGATCTACAGGTTCATAGACTTTCATTTTTAAAAGGTGAGGTTTAATTAATTTTTCTATTTTTATATTCATAGTTAATAATCCAATGAGAATAGTTTTATTTATTTTGATAAATCTTATTCTACACTAATTTTTGGATTTCCTTATTTTTAAAGCGTTAAAATGGCCATATAATCCTTCTGCTTGAGCAATTATTGAAGCAGTTTCTCCTAATTCTAGTGCTAAAGATTTATCTAAAGATAAAACAGGGCTATATTTAAGAAACGTATGAACACCAAGTCCAGAATTGAACTTAGCTGAACCTCCAGTCGGCATAACATGGCTTGGTCCAGCTATATAATCACCTAGTACTTCATGAGAAAATTCTCCTATAAAAATTGCTCCAGCATTTTTTATTTTGTCTATGTGGCTTAAAGGGCTATCTATCATAAGAGATAAGTGTTCGGGTGAAAAAATATTTGCTAAATCAAATGCATCTTCTAAATTATCTAATACAATAATTGCGCCTTGGGTTTCAATTGATAATTTAGCAGTTTCTGATCTTGCCATTTTAGGAATTGCGTTGGTAATTTTTTCTTTTACTTCTTTTCCTATTTTTTCTGATGTAGTTATTAAAATTGGTTTTGCTAAGATGTCATGTTCAGCTTGAGCTAATAAATCTGCACAGCAGTAATCAGAATTTGAAGATTTATCTGCAATCAACATAGCTTCAGTAGGACCAAATAGTCCATCAATTCCAACTTGCCCGAACAGTAGTTTTTTTGCTAGTGTAACAAATATATTCCCAGGGCCACAAATCATATCAACAGCTGGTACTGTTTTTGTTCCATAAGCCATTGCAGCTATTGCTTGGGCACCACCTATTTGGAAAATATCATCTACTCCCGATATATCGGCAGCTACTAATATAGATGGATCAGGTGGAGAGTTGTTTTTTGTAGGGGTACATAGAATTATTTTTTCTACTCCTGCAATTTTTGCAGGTGTCACTGTCATTATTACTGTTGATGGATAAGTAGCAGTACCACCTGGAGCATAAGTTCCAATAATATTCATAGGTTGAATTATCTGCCCCCATCCTTTTTCTTTATCCATCCATGATTTTGGTAAGGTTTTACTATGAAAATCTGCTACTCTTTCTGAGGCTATTTTTAATGCTTCTATTAATTTTAATGGGACTTTATTGTACGCATTTTTTATGTCTTCATTGGATACTTTTATTTGGTCTATATCAAAACCATCTAATTTTGATGTGTATTTTTTTACAGCTTTATCTCCTTTAATTTTTACTTCATCTATTATCATTTCAACAATTTGAACTGGAGATAATTTTTTTCCAAAGATTTTTTTATTAGATTCTAATATTAATTCTAAAGTTTCATTTGGAATATTATCAATTCCAAATTTTCTTAAATCTAACAGAAATTTTTTAGCATCCTCTAAACCTTTAATTAATTTCATGATATTAAGCTTCCAATTAATTTCGTTGTAATATCAATAGTATCTTTTTCATATTTAATTATTTCATTTTTCGATACTTTAGAATATATCTTTTCTAAATTAGAATCAATTGATTCTAAAAATGAATCTGCCATAAGGATTACTGATTTATTTGAATTATTTTTTTCAATTCTTTTAGCCATAAATTTCAATCTTTCCCATGAAAAATCTTTTGATAAAAAATTCGTAACCCATTCTCTCCATTCTATTAATTTATTATTATTAATAAATTTAATATTTAGAGATTTGGATGCAGTTCTTATACAGATTAGTGAATTATTTAAAACTGGCCAGGCTTGTTTATCCATGTCTAATTGAACGGCCCTATCCATTAACAAACCAAATATTTCATCATTATATATTGATTTGTTTCCAAAATATGGCCTGAATATTTTATTAATCCACATTTCATCAGCTATTAAGTGCGAGATATATCCAGCAAAAAAAGCTTGTGTTTCGGAGTTCTGTTCACGTATATTTTTTAGTTCAGGATATTTTATTAAAATCTTTTCTACTCCTGTGCCAATTTTATTAACAGATAAAGTTGAGAAATGGTATTGCTCTCTATTCTCTTTTGAAATTACATGCATATCAGGTGAGGTAGATCCAAGTAAAAAATATCCAATATTTTTAGAAATAATATGTAAATTTATTTTACTTGAAGATAACTTAGCTAGTTGAATATGTTTAGGTAAATTAGGCAATTAATTATCCATAATTATAATATTAATCAATACTTAAAATATATATTCTGGATTATAGACTTTTATATTTTTCCCTCCAGAACCTTTTATAGCTTTAATTACTAAAAGTAAGTCTTGCTTAATTATCATGATTTCTAATTTGTATAATTTTTCTTTTGAATGGTTATATATTTCAGATATAGTTATATCGGAGCTATCAATAAAAGAATTAAGTTTTTTTAATAGCCTATTAGAATTATTTACGTTTAAGTTAGCTGTTATAATATATGATTCAGAAGCATAGATATGTGATTCAATTGTATTTATTAACATTTGAGATAATTCAAGTTTAGATTTGTTAGACTCTAATATCTTCTTGTTACCAATTAAAATTGCTTGTGAATTTAATATAGTGCCACCTTTAATAGTTTTTAAATTGTTTTCTCTCATTGTTGTACCGCTAGAAGAAATGTCAGCAATTATATCAGCAAATCCCATTTCTGGGGCAACTTCTAAAGTACCATCTGACCTTATTAATGAGAAATGGTTAATTCCGTTTTCAATTAAGTGTTTTTTTACAAGCCTTGGAAATTTAGTAGCAATTTTCAATACCTTTCCTTTATTTCTAAATTCCATAGTTAGATCAGTCAGGTCTGCTAAAGAAGAAATGTCAATCCAAGAGTTCGGTATTTCTAATAAGAGACTACATCCTCCGAATTTTAAATCATTTATCAATATAGAAGTATTACTATCTTTTTCTTTTAATTCTAAGTATCTATCTAATCCAACAATGCCTAATTCCGCACTCCCTTCTTCTACTTTTGATGTTATATCTGAAGTTCTTTGGAATAAAATATTGATCCCATTTAAATTAGGTATTATTGCAGAATATTTTCTTGGATTTGATCTGTATACAGGGATGCCTGATTTTGATAAGAATTTTAAAGTTGGATCATATAATGCTCCATTACTTGGTATAGCTAGTTGTATTTGGGTATTTTTTCTCATATTATTTGCCATTAATTATTTCTAAAACTTTTTGTATATTTTCAAGTGAATATGCGAAACCCAAAGCGGGCACCATTTCCCGTCCTCCAAGAATTTGCACAAGCTCATCATATCTACCACCTCCACCTAGATGTATTAATTCTGATTTATTTTGATAGTTTATATCAAAAATAATACCAGTATAATATTCAAGTCCACGAATATGTGCAGGAACTAAATTAATATTAGCATTAGGCCCAATAGTTTTTTCAATTGAATTAGAGATTTCTTCTAAAGGGATTAACAATTTTTCTGGAATAGAATTTTCTTGGAGTATTTTTCTAGTTTCATTTAAAGCTTTTTCAGGCGGAGCATCTATTTTTACTAAACTTTTAGTTAAAAAAATTGCATCTTTTAATGCCTGACTGTTATCTGAATATTTTCTTTTTTTAAATAAACGTTTAATGATGTCATCAGGCGACCTTTGTCCAACTGTGCTATTTAAATGTTCTTTTAGAACAATATCTGAAAAATCGAGTTTATTTTCTTTATCAGGTGTGTTTTGGGGATTATTTTTTGTATTATTAAAAATACCTAATTTTTCAGCTTTATATATAATATCTTCAGTTGTTATTTTATTGGATTGTATAGATTGTAAGTTGTTTAGTATTAGGTTTATTGCAGGGTTTGATAATTCAAAAACCGTTAATATTTTATTTAGAAATTCTAGATTTCCAATTTTAATTTTTGTTTTATCTATTCCAATTAATTCTAAGGCTTTTATTGACATATATAATATATCAGAATCTATTTCTAAACCATTTTGGCCTATTAGCTCTATACCTATTTGATTACGTTGTTCTAAACCATCTATCTGATTTGGATTATATGCGAATACTGGTCCATTATATTGGAATTTTAATGGTAAATCGTCGGGTTCATATATCTTTAAAAAATTTTTTATTATAGATGTTGTAAATTCAGGTCTTAAACTAACACTGCGCCCACCAGGGTCTACGAAAGAATATAATTTACTAGATAGTCTTACTCCTGATTTACGAGTAAAAATATCTGAATCTTCAATTAATGATGTACTTGTTGGAATATAGCCTTTAGTAGTAAAAAAGTTTTTTATATTGTCAATAGTATCAATAATTTTTTTATTTGTCTTATCAAAATCTATATTTGGTAATTTAGATGCTGTCATGATCATTTGTCTCTAAAAAATATTTTTGTATATTTAATTATATATTTAATTATATTAAAATTCAGTTATAAAACCTAATGATTTTAGATATATATATTAATTATTGGAAATCTTTTCAAAAACTTTATCAATACTATTTAAAGTTATTTTAATATCTTCTAAATTATGTTCTGTTGAAATAAACCAAATAGATCCCGAATAGTCTCCATATTCAATTCTTACTCCATTTTGAATCATGAGGCTATAAAATTTTTTGTAAATTGAATTACTTTTTTTTGGTTTTTCTAAATCATCTATAAATGATAGTTTAAACATTGGGCCATCGCCTTGAATTAAAATAGGAATATTATATTTTAAGGCATGTTCTTTAATCCCATTTATTAACTGTGCACCTATTTCATACAATTGCTTATAGATACTTTTCTCATTACTAATAAGGTATGATAAAGCAGCATTTGATGCACTTAATGACATAATATTAGAATTTAAGGTTCCTCCATGGTAAACTTTATTTTTTTCTAATAAAGACATTATGTTAAGTTTTCCACAGATCATTGATATAGGGAAACCTCCTCCAAGTGCCTTGGCAAAAGTTGATAAATCAGGTTTTATATCACATAATTTTTGAGCTCCACCTATAGATAATCTGAATCCAGTTATTACTTCATCAAATATTAAAATTATTTGCCATTTATCACACAAATATCGAAGACTTTTCAAAAATTCCTTATTTATTTCACAATCTGGAGCTGGACTAGTAATTATGGAAGCAATTTCATGGTGATTATTTGAAATTATATTATTCAACAATTCAATATTATTCCACGGAACTGTGATAATATTCTTAAATAATTGATTAGGAATACCTTCAGAAGCTAGCATTGATCTATCTTGATTATTAATTTGAGGCACTAAAGTATTATCAGTCCATCCATGGTATTGACCTTCAAACATTATTATTTTTGATTTTTTAGTAAAAGCTCTAGATAGTCTTAATGCCAGCTCTACTATTTCTGTGCCTGTAGTTGCATATCGTACTAAATCGGCTGATGGAATTATTGATTTTATTTTTTCAGATAATTCTATTTCTAATTTGTTTGCAGTTCCAAATACTTGACCATACTTAATATGTTTTTCTACTTCTTTAAGAATGAATTTAGGAGAATGTCCAAACATTAAAGGACCTCTTCCTAAAATATAGTCAACATATTCATTTTGGTCTATATCATAAATACGAGATCCTATGCCTCTATTAAAAAAAGGAGGTGAAGGTAATTCTCTAATCCTAGAATTACTACTAACACCCCCAGCGAGTGAGTTTTTTGCTTTTGCGAATAAATTTATTGATTTTGAAATATCCATATAAAATGTATTTCTATAAAGATTTTTTTATATCAAGTATTTAATTTATTTCCAGCCTAAACCACCGTCATCTTTTACTTTTAATGAAACTCTATGACCTTTGTCACACCTATAACGTTCTTCTTTCATATCGCGCCTTTTACCTGATAAAGAAGTTTGTTCCATGTGTGTAGTGCAAAAAGGGCAAGTCACATCATACACTGCTCTATTGCCCAATCTATAAAGTTCAATATTAACTAGAGTGTTGTTTAAAGATTCTGATTCACCAATGTATCTTAATACATACTTAGTGCCAGAGTTAACTACATTTTTAGTCTTTTTGATTTTTTCTTTATATTCATAATCAACGAATCCACATTGAATACATTGTGGCTCATAGTATGTAATTCGTAGTTTTGCACTACATCTAGGGCAAAGTATTTTTTGTTTTTCAACCTGTTTCTTTTCAGGTTGAATAGGCCTAGTAGAAGGGATTGTTAATGTTGAAATTATAGGTTTAGCAACTGGGGTAACCATCCTGGTCTCCTTTATGTTATATTATACAATTTTTTGCATTGTCTTAGATTTGTATAAAAAAGTCAAGTCCAATTATTTATTTTATATTTATATATTGTTTTATATCTATACAAAATTTATATAAGAATAATATAAATTAATTATCTGTGTATATTTTATGAAAAATATTATGTAGAGAAAAAAAATAATTTAATATAAAATAAATAATTATTTTTAATTGATTTAACGATGTCGAGGTTGATTTATTTATGTTGTCTGGTATTAGAGTACTTGATATAGGATCAGGAGTTTCTTCTGGTTATTGTTCAAAAATATTTTCTGATTTAGGTGCTGAAGTAATAAAAATAGAATCTTCTAAAGGTGATTCTGTCAGATATATGGGCCCTTACCCTGAAGATAAATTTCATATCGAAAAAAGTGCGATGCATTTATCATTAAATCTTGGTAAGCGTAGTATAGTATTAGATTTAAAAAATGACATAGATATTAAAAAATTTTTAAGATTATCTAGTACTGCAGATATTATTATAGAGAATCATCCTTTAGGCGAATTAGATAAATTAGGTATTGGCTATGATGTTATAGAAAATTTAAATAAAGAGATTATATTTACTACTATCACTCCATTTGGAAATAAAGGACCGTATAAAAATTATAAGCTTACAGATTTAGTTCTTTTTCATATGGCTGGACATTCTCACGGCTTATTAGGGCCTGTAGAAAATCCTGAAATTGTTCCACCAATTAGAGCTGGAGGTTATCAAGCAGAATTTGTAGTTGGAATGGCTGCTGCAACTGCTACAATGATAGCCTTATATAGAAAGATATCTAAAAATAAAGGTAGCCATATTACTATTTCATCATTTGAATCTATGGTTACTCAATTAATTAGTGGTTTAGCTAACTGTGCATATGATAAACCTGTTCCATCAAGGGATTTGAGTTTGCAAAAAGAAGCCTCTGTTGGTGGAATGGTTACAGCTATAGGAGGCATTTTACCTTGTAATGATGGTTATGTAGCTATTTCTCCTAGAGAAGATGCACAATGGGAAAGATGGGTACAAGTAATGGATTCACCTGAATGGACTAATCAAGACCGTTTTAAAACTAGAGAAGGAAGGCAAGATAACTATAGAGATTTATGGGATTTAATAAGTGAATGGACAATAAAAGAATCAAAATTTGATATTGCTCGTAAAGGTCAGAATAAACGTATTCCTTGTTTTCCTGTTAATACTATAGAAGATTTGATGACCGATAAGCATTTATCAGAAAGAGAGTTTTTTATAGAATTGGATCATCCTTATGTGGGTAAACTTAAATATCCAGGAGTTGCTTATAAATTATCTAACCCTCCTTCAAATGTATTTAAGCTTCATGCCCCTATTTTAGGACAAGATAATGATATGATTTCTGAATTAATTGGAGAAAAAAATGAATGATTTACCGTTAAAAGGAGTAAGAATTGTTGATTTTAGTTGGATTATTGCTGGTCCAACTGCTACTCGCCATCTTGCATTAATGGGAGCAGAAGTTATTAAAGTTGGTAGTGCTAGAAGAATTGACCCTTCATTTAAATACCCTCCATTTCAGGTGTATAATCAATCAAAAAAATATGTATCTTTAAATATTTCTAAACCTGAAGGACTTAAGTTAGCAAAAGAGCTAGTATCTATATCAGATATAGTGATAGAAAATTTTGCTGTTGGAGTAATTGATAGATTAGGATTAGGCTACGAATCCTTGAAAGAATGTAAGTCAGATATAATCATGATTTCTTCTTCAGGGACTGGACACTCAGGACCTGATAAAGATTATGTTGCATATGGTAGCTTATTGCAGCATTATACTGGTTGGAATTCTATATCTGGTTATCCAGACAATGAACCAATTAAAGGAGGTCTATGGGCTGATCCATGGGTTGGACTTGAGATAGCTATGTTGTCTTGTGCAGCTTTAACTAATAGGTTAACTACTGGACTAGGACAGTATATAGATTTTTCAATGTCTGAAGCTCTGACTTCTACTTTGCCTGAAGCGATATTGGATTATCAAATGAACAAAAGAGTTGTTACTCCTCAAGGTAATAAAGATAGAAATTATGTTCCTCATGGAGTATATAAATGTAAAGGAAAAGACCGCTGGATAGCTATAGCTGTCACAGAAGATAATCAATGGCAAAATTTATGTAAAATTATTAATAGAGAAGATTTAATTACAAATGATAGGTTTTCTAGTAATGAATCTAGATTATTAATTGAAGATGAGGTGAATAGTATAATATCTCAATGGACAAAAGACTTAGAGGATGAAGAAGCTATGAAAATATTGCAATCAATAGGAATTGCTGCAGGTCCATCTTTAGATATAGGTAGAGTTTATGAAAATAAGCAATTAAAAGATTCAGGTTACTTTGCACCTTTTATCAACACTGACGGGGAAACTAGAGAACTTCCTCTTTTACCATGGCATTTTAAAGATGATTTGGAATTAAATATGACTCCAGTACCTAGTTTAGGAGAAGGTAATGAATATGTTTTTAGAGACCTGTTGGGATTGTCTGAAAAAGAAATATTAGATTTTAAAAACGAACAAATAATTTATTAATTTTATATTAACATTTGGAGGTGATTTTGGGAGTAATTTATAATACTAAAGATGGTATTGGATATATCACAATAGATAATCCAAAAAAAGCTAATATATTAGATAGAGAAACTTCAAATGAAATTAGTGAAGTATGGAATGAAGCTTGGGAAGATAGAGATGTTAGAGTAATTATTTTGACGGGATCAGGGGATAAATATTTTTGTGCTGGTCATAATCTTGCTACTAGACCTGAAGTAACTGAAGAGCAAAGAGAACGAATTCGTGCTGAGAACGCTTTTTGGCCATTGAGTGGAACTGTTAATGGAGCTAGGACTGGTGCTTCTGGCCACTTAGGTGACCATTATCCACAGATTTGGAAGCCTGTAATTGGAGCAATTAATGGATGGGCTGCAGGAGCAGGGTTTTATTCTATGCTTACTTCTACTGATATCAGGATTGCTTCTGAAGAAAACGCAAAATTTAAATTTGCTTTATTAAGTCAAGGCTGGGTTGGAGGTGGCCCTGGAGCAACTTATTTAGTTCGTCAAATAGGTTACGCTGATGCGATGAGAATATTATTAACAGATGAGCCTTTTGATGCAAAAGAAGCTTTAAGAATTAACTTGATAAATGAAGTTGTTCCTCATGAGTCATTAATGGATAGAGCTGAAGAAATTGCTAGGCACATTGTAAGTCTTCCTCCACTAGCTGTCCGTATGATGAAAGAATTTGTAATTAGGTTCAGAGATATACCAGTTACTGAAGCTTGGAGAGTCCAAACCTTAATGAATAGTTTATTAACTCAACTTAGTCAAGATGGAGAAGAAGGCAGAAATGCATTTTTAGAAAAACGCAAGCCAAATTTTACAGGTGGTATTTTAGAAAAAGGAGAGCCTTATCCTGAGTTGACTAAAGAAGAAAGAGAAATATTAGACGAAATCAGACGAGAGCAACTTGGTTAATATATTTTTGGAAGGTCTTCCCATTTTGTTGTGTAATGTTGAGAAACTTTGTTTCTACGTGTTTCCCATTCATACTTAATTCCTTGTGATGCATGAAATATGGTTTTTCGACCCATTGATTTATTGATATTATCTAATACTTTCATTAAATTGTCTTTTCGATATTCGTCGTATTTTATGAATAAATGACTTTGGATCTGGTTTTCAGGTACCAAATCAAGTAGGATAATACCGCATTTATGGTATCGATATCTGTTATCATAAATGCGTTTAATTAGATTTTTTGCAGAACGGATAATTAATCCAGTGTCTGATGTAGGTAAATCAAATCCCAATGTAGCACTTTTCTGGTATTGGGGTTCGTTTTTTCTAAATGGATTAGTTTTTAGAAAAACGTAAATCCCGTTAGTTTTACTCTTTTGAGTCCGTAGCTTTTCACAGGCTCTGGCTGCATAATTTGATATTGCTTCTTCTATTTTTTCTATTTCTATAATTAATTTCCCAAAGGATTTTGATGAGCCAATACTTTTCTTAGTAGTGCTAAGATTTATATCAATACATGATAACCCTCTAAGTTCATATACTATTCTTTCTAATACGATACTAAAATTATTACGTATAAATTTAGTATCGGTATTTTTTAATTCAAGTGCTGAAGATATTCCCAGAGCTCTGAGTTTTCTTCCCCATCGATATGATATGCCCCATATATCTTCTACAGGGATATCAGATATGATTTTATCCTTTGTAGAGGAATCATGTATGTCAAATATTCCATTTGCTCTGTGTTTTTTTGCTATACGATTAGCAATTTTAGAAAGTGTTTTAGTCGGAGCTATTCCAATAGATGTTGGTATTCCTGTCCACATAAAAATTTTGTTTCGAATGTGTTTAGCAATATCTGTTAAATTATTAGAGTTGAAATTGTCCAAGTGTATAAAGGCTTCATCTATAGAGTATATTTCTATATTGGGGATTATCATACTTAATGAATCCATAACACGTTGTGACATGTCACCATAAAACTGATAGTTTGAAGAGAAAACAGCTATATTATTTTTTTCTATAACTTGTCGATAATGATGATATGGAGCTCCCATTGGTATTCCGAGTTTTTTTGCTTCATTTGAACGTGCAACTATGCAGCCATCATTATTAGACAATACAAGTACAGGCTTATTATTTAGAGATGGATTGAATAACCTTTCACAAGATACATAGAAATTATTGCAATCTAAGAGTGCAAATTTACTCATCTAATTTATACTTTATGCAATACATTTGTGACTACTCCCCATATAATCACATCATTAGCTTCTGTGATTTTAATAGATGCATAGTCTTTATTTTCTGGTACAAGGTAAATTCCTTTAGGCGATTTATGTAGGCGTTTTACTGTTAGTTGTCCATCTATAGCAGCAATTATAATTTTCCCATCAACAGCTTCTATGCTACGGTCAACAACTAATATGTCTCCAGGGTGTATCCCCGCATTGATCATAGATGTTCCAGCTGCTCGCACGAAAAAAGTTGCAGAAGGATGCTTAATAAGGTGCTTATTTAAATCTAGTTTTCCTTCCATATAGTCATCTGCTGGAGAAGGGAATCCAGCTTGTACAGCGCAAGCATATAAGGGCAGCTTGTGTCCGCTTGTTTCAATATATTCTAATACTTCTTCAACCATACTTTTTGGAATTCGAATAGGCTTAGTTTGTTCTTTGTATTTTCCTTGGCCTTTAGGTCTTCCAGCTCCGAGACGTGCTCCACCTCTTGGCATTTTAATATCCTTAATATGTTTATTTATTATAGAATATTGTACAGTATTCAAAAATTAAATGCTACGGATGATTTCTAAGGAGGTTTATTATTTAGTAATCAGTCCTTTGGAGAATTCCTAATAAAAGGTTGGAAACACCTTGTTAATAATTATGAATTATTTGACCAGTTAATGCCATTTAATATGATTTTTTGAAATTCTTTTGTTTTAAAACTTAAACCATTATGTCCAAGCAATGTAACCATTACTTTGCCATTTCCATATTTTCTTGTCCACCCTAAAGGGTACTCCCCTGCTGGCATTAAAACAGGTTTATCTCTCCATTCATATGTTCCTTCATCTGCATTAGCAGTTAAAAATACTTCGTTGTCATTTTCATATTCAATGTTCATATATAATTCATCATTTGTTTCAAAATTTGGTACGTTATTTACTATTGGATGCTTTTTATTTGTTTTGACATTAAATTTGCTAAATGGAGGGTGGAAACTTTTAGCCATTTCCCATCCTCCTCCAGTTATTTCTCGATATTCTTGCCAATTGTCAGGAATGCATCCAGATATGTGTATACAGATGAATCCTTTTCCAGAACTGATTAAATTTTTCAAACATTCTTGTTGGGTTTTAGTAAAAGCTAAATTCCCTACTCTTAATGTATTAAACACCAATACATCAAATTGATTCATATAGGTTGTATTTTCAATTTTTGATGCGTCTTCTGTAATGATTGTTGAGTGCCCAGCATTAGTTAGGAATTCTTTTAAAATAGGTGTAGATTCTTCATATGGATGGTTTCCTCCAGATAGAATGAAAATATTCATAGTTTTTCTCCTATTATATTGATAAAATCATATTAAACAAATATAAGTTTTTTATCAATAATATTTAATTGATAAAAAACTTATATCTATTTGATTGTGAATCTAATTCTATGAATAAAATTAAAGTACTAGCTGCTGCAAGGCATCCTGGTCCAGCTGAATCAATTGCTTCAGTGGTAAAAAAATTAAGGGATAATGGGAATGATGTATTACTCTTATCTGTTAGAAATGATACCCCTGAAACTAAAATACATGGAGGTTCTAAAGATATCTTTGATATGAAATCTTTAGATAACATTGAAATTAGTAAAATAGGATATTCTGGAGATGTTATATCACTTAAACCTGAAGTTATAAAAAATTTTTTTAAAGAATATAATCCAGATAAAGTCATAGTTGGATGTTCTGCTGATTCTACAGGTGAAGAGATAGGAATTGAAGAAGTTGTTCTTGCAATTGCAAATTGTGAAAATATAGATTCTGTTCAAGTTCTAGATGGTTGGGATGTTTGGTTTCCAAAAATTAATGGTAACTTAGCTAATAGGTATGCAGCTATTGATGAACTTAATAAGGCTATTTGTATCAATAGAGGTTTATATAGTGAGCGTATATTTATAACTGGAAATCCTAGTATGGATTATTATAAAACAGAAATAAAAGAATACGTTAGTGATAAATTGAAATTAGATTTAGATATATCTAAATCTAAGAGAATATTAGTTTATTTTGGTCAAGCAGAAGTTTCTAATGGTTCTCCAGATCATTATATTACTTTAAAGTGGGTTATTAATTCTATGAAACCTTCAGATATATTAATTTTTTCTAAGCATCCTAGAGATCATAGAGATTATTCAAAAGTTTTGAATTTTGATAATTGTATCTATGATTTAGATATTAATAGTGATGAATTATTAAATATAGCTGATATTTGTATTACACATTATTCTACAATGGGTTTAAAGTCAGCAATTATGAATATACCTACAATTTGTATTTTATTACATGAAGATGCAAGGAGTACTCGTGATTTTTGTGGAAGTATTCCTTTAGATATAAATGGTGGATGTTATATAGCAGTTACTGAATATGAAGTAAACAATTTATTGTCAAAAAAATTAAAATATAATTCAGACCGTTTAAAGGCTAAATTGCAAATTGATTCTTTATCAACTCAAAGAGTATATGATTTATTATTAAGAAAATAATCAATCTATATTATTGCTATTAGATTCACTATATTCGTCTGATTTACCTGTAACTAAATAAATTACCCTTTCAGCTATATTAGTTGCTCTATCTGCGGTACGTTCTAGATCATGAGCTACCCATAATAAATACGTTGCTCTTTGAATAGTTTTTGAGTCTTCCAACATAAATCTTAATAAATCTTTATATACTTTTTTATATAAATCATCAATTTCATCATCTGCACTCATAATTGATGTAGCAGTAACTATGTCTCTATTTACTAATGAATCAATAGAATTCTTTAACATAGAAGATGTTTTTTCTGCCATTATGGGTATGTCAATTAAGGGCTTTAATGGTGGTTCATTTCCCATTGCTATAGATATTTTTGCAATTCCTTCAGCATAATCCCCTATACGTTCTAATTCATTTGAAATTAATAAGAAAACTACTATTTTTCTTAAATCTGTAGCAATTGGTTGTTGAGTAGCAATTAAGTGGATACATTTTTCTTCAATTTGGGTAGTTTTTTCATCAATATAATTATCTTGAAAAATTATCTCTTCAGCAAGTTTTAAGTCTCTATTTTTAAGAGCATCTATAGATCTTAATATAGATTTTTCTACCATGCTACTTAAATTTAGTAAGTCATCCTCTAGTAATTGTAATCCACGGTCGAATTCTTCTCTTGGCATAATTAATTCCTAACTGAACCTACCAGTAATATAGGCTTCGGTTCTTTCATCTTTTGGTTGGGTGAAAATTTGTTTTGTGTTGTCATGTTCTACAATATATCCTGATCTTTGATCATCCACCATAAGAAATACGGTTTCATCTGAAACTCTAGCAGCTTGCTGCATATTGTGAGTGACTATTACGATTGTGATATATGAAGATAAGTCTCTAATTAATTCTTCAACAGCTAATGTGGCAATTGGATCTAATGCTGATGCCGGTTCATCCATGAGTATTAATTGAGGTCTAACAGCTAGAGCTCTAGCAATACAAAGCCTTTGCTGCTGCCCACCAGATAGAGTTAAAGCACTCTTGTCGAGTCTGTCTTTAACTTCATCCCATAATGCAGCTTTAGTAAGGGATTCTTCTACAGCTTCTTCCATGTTTCCTTTAAATCCATTAACTTTCAAACCAAATGCTATATTTGCAAAAATTGATTTTGGGAATGGATTTGGTTTTTGGAATACCATACCAATTTGAGACCTGATTTTAATTGGGTCAATAGATTTTGAATTTATATTTGTTCCTTTATAAATTATATTTCCATCTACTTTAGCAGTTGTTACTAGGTCATTCATTCTATTAAAACATCTAAGCAAAGTACTTTTTCCACAACCAGATGGCCCTATGAATGCAGTTATTTTTTGATCTTGTATTTTTAGGTCTACATTTTTTAATGCATGAAAATCTCCATACCATACATTTAGGTGTTGTGCTTCCAATATAGTATTCATTCTTCCGACTCTCTTTGATATTTATTTCTTAAGAAAATTGCAATTGAATTCATAGATAATAATAGGGTTAATAATACTATAATGCCTGCAGCTGCAAGACCTCTGAAATCTTCCTGAGGCCTAGCTACCCAATTGTATATTTGTATAGGTAAAACTGTAAAACGAGATAATGGTCCATCTGGAACAAATCTTAAATATACAAGAGCACTAATAGCAATAACTGGAGCTGTTTCACCAACAGCTCTAGACATACCTAATATTATACCTGTTAATATACCAGGAGTTGCTGCAGGTAAAACTACTTTTCTTACTACATCCCATTGGGATGCCCCTAATGCATATGCTGCATCTCTATATGTACCTGGGACTGCTCTAATTGATTCACGGGAAGCAAGTATTACAATAGGTAATATTAGAAGTGACATAGTTAAAGATCCTGCTAATACTGATCTTCCCAATGCTATAGCATATACAAATACACTTAAACCCAGTAGTCCATATATAATAGATGGAACTCCTGCCAAATTAGAAATATTTATTTCAATTAAAGATGTAAGTTTATTTTTTGGGGCATATTCTTCTAAATATATTGCTGCTCCTATTCCTATAGGTATAGAAAATAATCCAGTAAGACCCATCAACCATATTGAACCGAATAAAGCTGCTTTTAAGCCGGCTTCATCTGGTTTTCTTGATGGGTAATTATTTATAAGATCTGTACTAAGCCAAGGAATACCTTCTATTCCTACCCTAATTAATAAAATAATTAATCCAATAATTCCAATTAGAGTTGAAATTATAAATAATGATAGGAATATCTTACCGATAAAATGTCTATATCCTACGTTACTTATATCATTTTTAAGTTTTTCGTTATTTATCAATATCTAACTCCCCATTTTTTTACTACCCAATGAGACAAGAAATTCATGGAAAGAGTTAATCCAAATAATAGTAATCCTACAGCGAATATTGTGTTGTATTCTAGACTACCATGCATTGTTTCTCCTAGACTTAATTGAACTATAAATGCTGTCATTGTTTGAATACTTTCAAGAGGGTTTAACGTTAGCCTTGGAGTTGCCCCAGCAGCTATTGTAACTAGCATGGTTTCTCCAATTGCTCTAGATATGCCAAGTATAATTGCTGCAATAATACCCGAAAGTGCTGCAGGAATTACTACTCTTAAAGACACTTCAAGTCTGGTAGCTCCAAGTGCGTATGCTCCTTGTCTTAAAGATCTAGGTACTGACATCATAGCATCTTCTGAAAGAGAAGATATCATAGGGATTATCATAAGACCCATTACAAGACCTGCACTAAGTGCGTTAAAAATTAATAAATCAGGAATCACATTTTGTAGTTGAGGTGTAACAAAAGTAAGAGCAAAATATCCATAAACTATAGTAGGCATACCTGCTAAAACTTCTAATACAGGTTTTATTAGCCGTCTAATCTTACTAGGAGCGTATTCAGATAAGAAAATGGCTGTTCCTAGACCAACAGGAATTGCTACTAGTATAGCTATGAAAGTTACTAATAAAGTTCCTCCCAGTAAAGGTAAAACTCCATAAGAACGAGGTTTTAAAATTGGAGACCAATTAGTACCTGTTAAATATTCCCAGGGTGTAACTTCTATAAAAAAACTCCAAGCTTGTGATGCTAAAGTTACAATTATTCCTATTGTAGTAATTAATGATAGCGCTGCACAAATAAAAAAAATTGATTTAACTATTGACCCTTCTATTTCACGTGATTTTGATGAAATTGTAACCATTTTGCCAATGTTAGTTATTAATGGAAGTGATGTGGCAGTAAAGAACATAAATTTTATAAATAAATTATCAATAAACTTGCCTAATGGAACTAATATGACGATTATTCCCACAGTAATTATTATTGAAAATATTAACCAAATAAAAAATAAACTTTTAAATGTTCTTTTATCTATTTCATTTAGGGTTGATATTTTTTTATAGCTTATAATTAATATAAGGGTATTAATTATATTTAATAAAGAAAATAAACTAAATAAAATATCAAATTTTTTATTTAGTAATACATGGTTTTTTATATCAGGATCTAAATTTATAGCAATAAAATATATAGAAAATATTAATATTGTTGCAATAAAAGAAAGAGTTGTCCAAATATAAAATATAGTTTTATCTATATTTACATTTGCTTCATTTATATTATTAGTCATTAAAATAAGTATTCATAAAAAAACATTTATGATTTAATCTTATACTATAGGTAAAGAGATCAATGTTAAGAATATTTTATGGTTATGTTAAGAATATGTTAAGATGACTAATGTGATTTTGGAATTATAATATAAAAAGTTGCACCATTGCCTAATTGGCTTTCAACTTTAATACTTCCATTTATTGCATTCATAATATGCTTAGATATTGCTAAACCTAGTCCTGTTCCTTGGTCTCTTCTTGATTTATCAACTTTATAAAATCTTTCGAAAATATGAGGGATATGCTCCTTAGCTATTCCTTTTCCTGAATCTTGGATTAGTATTGCAATATTATGATCTTCCTCTTGAGTTTTAAATTGAATGGTTCCGTTCTTATTTATTGAATTAAAAGCATTTGTAAGTATATTCAATAAAACTTGATGAACCATTCTTGTGTTTCCTAATACTTTAGGTAGATTAGATTCTATATTTTTTTCAATTTTAATATTTAAACTTTGGGCTTTCTCAAGGCTAATAGATATTAGTTCATCTATTACAGTATTGATATCAAATGGAGCGATATGTATAGGTATATGTCCGCTTTGGATACTAGAAAGTTCTAATAAATCATTAACAATTGATGTCATACGGTCTATGTCTTGATTAATTAGTGCAAGGAATTCTTCTGTTTTTTCTTTATCATTTATTTTAGGGTTAACTAAAGTTTCTATCATAGCTTTTATATTTGCCAAAGGGCTTCTAAGTTCATGGGAAATATTTGTAACAAATTCTGTCCTTGTTATATCAAGTTGCTTCAATTTTGTGAGGTCTGAAAAAATTATTACTATTTCACGACCACTAGATAGATTTATTGGGATAGTAGTTGTTTTTAAATATTTTTGTTGTTCTAATAGTTCAATTTCTTCTTCTAATATGTGATTAATTTTTAATGTTTTTGTAATTAATGATTGTAGTTCATGATCTCTAATTAAATTCACCAAACGTTTATTAAATGAATCTGATATTTTAAGATCAAATAATTCTTGAGCAGACTGATTAATTAAAGTTATTTTCCCAATGGAATCAATGACTATAACGCTATCAGTCATAGCATTGCCAATTGAATACAATTTATCTCTTTCAGAATATAATTTATCTAATGAATTTTTGTATTTACTTGTAATTGAGTTAATTGTTTCTATTATAGGCAGGAAGTTTGATTTTTTGTCTCTTTCAATAGTGTAATTATCATTTCCATCAAGTATTTCTTTGCAATCATCTACGATAGCTTTTATAGATATTGATAAATCTTTGGATAAGTATTTATAGACATTTATACCAATCACAAAACTAAATATGGTAAATATAAATAAAACAATTAGGGTAATTAAAATATGAGAAGTTAAACTTATATTTTCAATAAAAAAAATCAACAAAATATTTAATAAAAATATAGTAATTATTAATGTTACAGTTAATAAAATCAGTAATTTAGTTATGTTTTTGGATAGATTGAAAATCATTTTTCAAACCTATACCCTACTCCTCTAATAGTTATTATTCTCTCTGTACCAGATTCAATTTTTTTTCGTATCCAACGTATATGAACATCTACTGTTCTATTGTCTCCTATATAGTTTCTTCCCCAAATATGATCTAATATGAAATTTCTATTTAATACTTTTCCTTTGTTTTTCATCAGCAATTTTAAAAGTAAAAATTCTTTAGGAGACAACTTAACTTTTTTATCATCTAAATTTGTTATGTGGCTGTCAAGGTTGATTTTTAGGTTTTCTGAAATCAAGTATTTGTGGTTATTATTTGATTTTCGTCTTAATAATGCTCTTACACGTGCAAGCAATTCTCTCATTGCAAATGGTTTAACTAAGTAATCATCTGCACCTATTTCTAAGCCTAGTACTTTATCTGTTTCACTTCCTTTAGCAGTTAGCATTATTATAGGTATGTCACTTTCAATTCTGAATAATCTGCAAAATTCTAATCCGTCTAATTTTGGTAGCATTAAATCTAGAATTATTATACTGGGGTCAACACTCCTTGCTTTAGATAAGCCCATTTCACCATCATTAGCTGTGTCTACTATATAATTTTCATGTTCAAAATAATATTTCAAAGCGTTTTGCAAGTTTATTTCGTCTTCTATTATAAGTAGTTTTTGGTTTAGCATTGTAGATTTTTCTATCGAGTATTTTATTAATTTTATAATATATTAATTATTCCCATTTAAAAACTCTAGAAGCTAATATAAAAGTAATAATTATCCATATTAATAATCCAGTTAATTGTGGGATTATATCAAAAAAATTGTTTCCGTCTAGTGTTATTTGTCTTAAAGCATCCGATAAAAAAGTCAGTGGTAAAAATTGTGAAAAATATTTTACCCAGGATGGTAATGAAGTAATAGGAAAGAAAACGCCTGATAAAAACATCATTGGAAGTGTGACAAGGTTAGCCATAGGAGCAGCAGTATCCTCGGTTCTCGACCAACCTGATATTGCTAGTCCCATAGAAATAAATAATATACCTCCCATTATTGATACTATACTTAAGTTAATTATAGTTATTATTAGTGGCATACCTTGGCCTATTGAAACTTTAAGTAAAAAAAATGCGGCTATAACTAATACATAAGTTTGCAATAATGAAATAATTACTCTCGTGAATCCTTGTCCAACTAAAAAATGTGAAGGACCTATTGGGCTAGCTTGTAACCTTCTTAATACACCTTGCGATTTAAATCGAATTAAAGTAAAAACTACTCCAAATATTCCTCCTTGCATTATTGCCATTGATATTATTCCAGGTACAAGAAAGTCTCGGTATTTTTTATTTATGCTATTAATTTTTGTTTTTTCAACAATAATTTGTTGAGGTAGTTTTCCTGGCAAATTATTTTCAATATTAAAATAATTTATTGTATTTTCTACTATAGAATATGCTATACCAGATTGTTGTATTTTATTATTATTAAATTCAAATTTAATTTTTTTGTTAGAATTGTTGTCCAAAATAAAATTGTTAGGAATAGTAATTAATGCAGTCAGATCACCTTTTAAAAGTTGAGATTTCAAGCTATTGTTTTTATTATCATATTTAAATTGGACTATTTTCTCTATATTTTGATTTTCCAAATGATTTATTAGTATTTCAGAATCAGAATTTTGTGCTAAATTTTCAATTCCTATTTTTGGAGGGGTATAACGATAAAAATTATACGATCCTAAAATTATCATTAATACTAAAGGAAAGAACATTGCCCAAATTAAGGATTGTTTATTTCTAAAATACATTTTTAAAGAAGCATTTATCAATGCTATGTATATTTTCATATAATTACCTTTGAGTTAATTCATTTCCTGTTAAATTTATAAAAACATCTTCTAAATTTGCTTTTTGTGCAATTCTTTGAGATGTGAAACCATTATCCAGTAATTCTTGTATTAAATTATTTGGAGAATCTAGTGCTACTATGTTGCCATTATTTATAATAGCAACTCTGTCACATAATTCTTGGGCTTCTTCCATATAATGTGTAGTTAACATTATTGTTATACCTTGTTTTTTGATGTCTTTAATTAAATCCCATAAATTTCTTCTAGCTTGAGGATCTAACCCAGTTGTTGGTTCATCTAAAAAGATTACTATTGGGTTATTAATTAATGCTATAGCTATAGAAAATCTTTGCTTTTGTCCACCGGATAATTCTTTGTAATATGCTTTAGATTTATCATTTAATTCTACTTTAGATAGCATTTCCTGAGGAGTTCGGTGTGTTTTATATATTTTTGAATAGAGATTTATAGTTTCTTCTAATGTTAGATAGTCAAAAAAAGAATTAGATTGTAATTGTATACCTATTTTAGATTTAATTTCTTTTTGATTACTGTTGACTTCTAATCCATTAATATGTGCAATACCAGAGTTATAATCTCTCAGAGTTTCTAGTATTTCAATCGTAGTAGTTTTACCAGCTCCATTGGGGCCCAACATTCCAAATACTTCGCCTTTATTTACATTAAAAGATATTTTGTTTATTGCTGTAATGTTGCCATAGGTTTTATATAAATTTTCAACTTTTATTATATAATTATTGTCTTTATTTATTGCTTCTTCTACCATAATTATTTCTTTTTTAAATTGGTATATATGAATTTTATATTAAAATTTATTAACTAACAATAATTAGTAATGTATGGAATTAAATATTTTTATTTTGTACTATATCTCTCATAGAATTTGGTCCAATAGCGCTATCCAGATATATAACTTGTCCAGATATATGGCTTGCTTTATCTGAAGCTAAAAAAACACATAAATTTCCAATATCTTTTGGTTTAACTAATCTATTAAATGGAACTTTCTTGTATAATTCAGTATGGTTTTTAGTATTTGCCCATTCTGATACAATTTTCAAACCCATATCAGATTCTACAATAGTTGGGGCTATACAATTTACTCTGATCCCATCCCATCTTAGTTCTTTTGCAATACATTGAGCCATTGTTGATACTGCAGTTTTTGCTGATGTATAAGCCCATTCTTCTTGCATGAATTGCTTTTCAGCTAAAGAAGTTATAAATATAATGTCTCCACGTTTATTTTTTTTCATCTCTTTTATTACAGCTTGTGTACAATAAAAGCTACCATAAAGGTGTGTGTCAACCATTTTTTTAAGTATTTTTTCAGCATTGGATGATAAAAAATTATCAAAATCATGTACACCTGCGTTATTAACTAAAATATCGATAGTGCCAAATTTTTCTATAGTTTTATTTACCATATTAATTACTTCAAGTTTATTTGTAATATCAGCTTTAAAAACAATTGCTTTGCCACCTATATTATTAATTTCTTTAGCTGTTTTTAATGCTGATTCTTTGTTAGATTGATAATTGATTACTACACTTGCTCCTTCCTCAGCGCAACTTAAAGCAATGCCTTTACCAATTCCTCTAGAACCTCCAGTAATTATGGCTACACGATCCTTTAATTCCATATTTCCTCCATATAATAAAAATAAATATACTATATTTCTTGTCAAATAAAATATATCAGGTTAAGTTTTACTTATAAAGTTTTGTTATCTATATAGAAAAAATTAACAAAACATGGATATAAGCTAATTTAAACGTTAAATTAAATACGATCGAACAATAATCTTATAGGAGAGATTATTTATGAATAAGGAATTTTGTCCTCTTTGTTATTCATCTAAAATAGAATTTTTAGTCTCAAAAAAAGTTTATAAACATAAGCGTGATTTTATGTTTTGTATAAATTGTGAGTTGGTATTTGTTCCTGAAAAATTTCATCTATCAAAGCAAGAACAAATTAATCGCTATTTGCAACATAATAATAATCCTTATGATTCAGAGTATAGAAAATTTTTATCAAAAATTATTGAGCCCTTAATAGATAAGATTATACCTGGTGCTAAGGGATTAGATTATGGTTCAGGTCCTGGTCCAACATTATCTTTAATGTTAGACGAACTTGGGTATTCAGTTAATATATATGATATATATTTTTCAGAAGATGATTCAGTTTTAACTTTTAGTTACGATTTTATAACGTGCTCAGAAACCGCGGAACATTTTGTATCCCCTAGAGAAGAATTTGATAAACTTGATAAGATCCTTAAAAATAATGGCATACTGGCAATAATGACAAGCATGCTTGATTCTAAAGATAATTTTAAAGATTGGTATTATAATAGAGATCCTACTCATTTATCTTTTTATACAAAAAATACTATGATTTGGATTTCTAATAAATATAATTATGAAATAAGTTTTTATGGCTCTAGTGTTATATTATTTAAAAAGAATATTAGTGTCAATTAGGAGTGTTAATTGGATAATCTAACAAATTTAACTGCAATTGATGCAGTCAAATATTTACAAAAACGAGAAATATCTGCTACGGATTTAGTATATGCATCTATAAATAGAATCTCAGAAGTTGATAAAATTGTTAATGCTTTACCAACAGTTATATTTGATAAAGCTATCGAAGATGCTAGGTATATTACAGATAATGTTCCAAAAGATATTCCTAGAGGTTATTTATATGGATTACCTATAGCGATTAAAGATTTAACTGATGTTAAAGGTGTTATTAGTACTAAAGGTTCAACTATATATAAAGACTATATTCCTCAAAAATCTGATGTTTTAGTTGAGAATTTAGAATCAAAAGGTGGAGTAATTATTGCTAAGTCTAATACCCCAGAATTTGGAGCTGGATCCAACACTTTTAATGATGTATTTGGAAAAACTTTAAACCCTTGGGATATATCAAAAACATGTGGAGGTTCATCTGGAGGATCTGCAGTTGCTTTAGCTACTGGTCAAGTATGGCTTGCGACAGGAAGTGATTTAGGAGGTAGTTTAAGAATACCTGCAAGCTTTTGTTCTGTTGTAGGTTTAAGGCCAACAGCTGGATTAGTTGCTCATGGACCTAGAATTTTGCCATTTAGTAATTTAGCTGTCGAAGGACCTATGGGACGTAATGTAATGGATTTATCATTATTATTAGATGCACAATCTGGTATTAATATTAATGACCCAATTAGTATGTATGGCAACTCAATTTCATATGTCGATTCTGCATCAATGCCTATAAGGCCATCAAAAATTGCTTATTCTCCTGATTTAGGGATAGCTAAAGTAGATTCTGAAGTCTTGGAAATATGCTCTAAAGCTTTATCTAAGTTTGAAAGCGCAGGCAGTAAAATTGAATTAATAGATAGTTATTTTGATAAAGCAGAAGATACTTTTCAAGTTCTTAGAGCAGCATATTTTGCTATGAATATGGATAATATACTTAAAAATCATCGCGAAGAACTTAAAAAAGAAATTGTATGGAATATTGAAAAAGGGTTAGACTTAACTTCAGAACAAATATTTGATGCAGAAATAAATAGAGGAAAAATAGTCTTCAATACATCAAAAATTTTTGAACAATATGATCTACTTGTTTGCCCTACTGTTCTTACTCCTCCATTTGATGTTAATTTACGTTATCTTGAAGAAATTGATGGAATTAAATTTGATACATATATAGGTTGGTTAATATTAACTTTTGCTTTAACATTAACTGGATGTCCTGTAATATCAATTCCTTGTGGATTTACGGAATCTGGTTTGCCAGTAGGTCTTCAGGTGATGGCCCCATGGAGTCAAGAAAACTTTTTGTTATCTACTTCTGCTTACTTTGAAAGTATTTTAGAGTTACGTAATAAAGTACCTATATTGCCAGTAGAATAAATTAAAAGATTTAATTTCAATAATCTATTGATTTTGCCGAGTCAGCTAAATCTGCTAGCAACATAGAAAGTTCAAATTCTTTTAGTTGATGCGTAATTATGATATTCCCATATTCTAGAATATATCCTCCATCTGGTTCGACTTCAGATCTAGCATTATCCCAAAATTCTTTATCAATGTTTGAAATATCATTAAAAAATACAATACTAATAGGATAATTACCTGGTTGAACTATATAATTAGCTCCATCGTCACTTCCGAAAAGTTCATTTATTTCTTTACTCATGGGATCTTTATTTAAAAGTCCATGCTTGTCAAAAGATTTTTCAACTTCATTTAAACTTGCAAATTTTCTATCTGGTCTTAATTTGGTTTCAAGTAATAATTGCCTGAATTCTGGAGTTGGAGAAGTAGGGGTAGTAGAAATTTCAGTAGTTACAACTGTAGGAGTCAGTATTGATTGATTATCGTTACATCCTTGTATTAATAATAAAGTAATTAAAAGGATTATTTTTATTGTGATTTTATTGCAATTTACCATTATTGTCCTGTTTTTTAAAAAATAATTATGAGATTGTAGCATATTAATTTAGTTATATTAAACCTATTTATATTTTTCTATTATTGTTTTCTAGTATTTAACCAATAATAAAATGGTAGTGCAAATAACAAACTACCAAAAATAGATAGAATAATTAACCAATACCATTTATATTTACCTATAGGGTTTTGTTTGAAATATAATGCTAATAAAAACATTAACGCAAATACTTCAATAAATAAAGCTATTCCAATGGTATTAGATAAAAAATCTGAAAAATTAAATTGAAAAAATTGCCAGTACAAATATAAATTATTAACTAATAATAAACCTAATGATGAAAAAATAAAGAGTATAGTTCGATTCATTTTCATAAAAATCTCTCTTAATAATATAAATTATTTGATTACATATTTATCTTTAAATAAAGTATCATTATAGCAATTATAAATATATTTTTATTATTAGATCAGATGGATTATGGATAAATTGAATATTCTTAGTATAAATGCACATCCTCATGATTTTACTCATATGGCTGCTACTTTAGGTATACATCGAGAAAGAGGTGATAATGTGATTGTAGTTTCAGTCACAGCAGGGTTAAATACTCATAATGAGAAATTGCACGATGAATTAATGAAACCTTTTAATGAAAGAGATCCTGAAATTCTTAATCAAGATTATAAAGAATTAGAAAAAATAAAAAAACTCGAGTTAAGAAAAGCATGCAGTATTTTTGGTATTTCAGATGTAAGAGTATTAGATTACCCTCAACCATTTAGATTGGCCATGTATAATGATGTAATTGAAGATATTTCATCAATAATTTTAGAAACTCGTCCTCATATATTAATAATGCAGAGTCCATATTCCAAAGGTCATCATGGGAGAATAGGAGTTAGCGCTGATGATCATATAGAAACAGCAAGGGCTACATTAGAAGCTAAAGAAGCTGCAGCAATTCCTGGAGATAATCAAAAGACCCCACATACTATTCCTATTATTATATATCCGGGAGTGTATTTTAATAATGATGATATAGATTTTATAGTTGATATAAGTGACTGGTTTGAAAAAAGAGTCGAAGCAGAAGCTTTATATATCAGTCAAGGACATAGCCCAGAATGGTCAAGGAGACGTTTATTAGTAAGTCTTGGGAATACGGGTTGGTTTTCTAATACTTTATATGGAGAGGCTTTTGTTAGAGAGAAGCCTGAATTGGTTAATGCAATACCTTTCTCTTCTCTTACTTTAAATAGATTTGAAGAATCAATTTCAGCGAAATATAAAAGAATGATTGGTAAAAAAGGTCTAGATTTTTAGTTCATGTGTTTTTTGTATTTATTCTAGATAAAATAGGTAAAGAAATTGTGCCTAAGGCTATAATTATAGCAATCGCAGCAGAAATTCTAGCTAAAATTTCTGGTAAGTCTTCAGTCCAAATAGCTAATAACAATAACAATGATAATAAATTTATAGATGATATAGTTAATTTTTGTGTGAGAGTTATTAATATTTTCAAAGGTTTTACTATTAATATTAATAATATATGATTAATTGAAAATGAGAATATTCCGAAAGTTACAAGGATTTTAAAAAATATTTCCCCATTTCCCGGGTCTCCAATCCATATTAATATTAATAGTAAACTAAAGAAAACTATGCATGATATAAATCCAAATTTGGAGATTAATTCGTGACGCAATCTTTCGATGTTAAATAAACTTGGCAATGATACTATACTGAATCCTGCTAATGTAGCAGCAGTTCCTAAGGTCTTAAATTCAATTTCACCAAAATCACCTATTAGTATGATTATAATTCCGATTATTGCACTAAGTAAAAGGCACGAAACAAGAGTGATTAAAGCCAACTTAGTTGGTTTAAAATAATTTCTGTTTATATTTTGGTCTTGAATTTTAAACCCTTCTAACTCGATTTATAGTTTGAAATAGCAAATTCTAATTGAGGTAATGTAATATTACCTCCACTAGCAATTAATGCTACTTTTTCACCTTTAATCTTGTTTTTTATTTTTATTGCAGCAGCTAATGAAGCAGCTCCAGCATGTTCTATGAGGTTATGAGTTTTTTCGAGATAAATTACAATTGATTCAAGTAATTCTTTTTCTGAAACTAGTACAAAATCATCTAACATATCTTTCAATATTTTTTGAGTAAATTCATATCCCATAGCTGTTGCTAATCCTTCAGCTATAGTGTTCATAGGGGATTGGACTATTTCGCCTTTCTTCCACGACAAATATGCTCCTTTAGCATTTTCAGCTTGTACAGCAATTACTTTAATTTTTGGGTTTATAGCTTTTGCAACAACACATGCTCCACAGGTGCCACTACCTCCGCCTAAAGGCACGATTATTGTATCTATTTTTGGTTCATCTTCTAAAATTTCTAAAGTATAAGTGCCTGTCCCTTCTACTAGTCGGGGTTCGTTAGCTGAGTGTACATAATAATACCCTTCTTCTTTAGATAATGATTCTGCATAATTCCTTGCTTCGTCAAATTCATTTCCATGAAATATTAGTTCAGCTCCGAGTCTTTTCATAGATGCAACTTTATCCTTGTTTGTATTTTTTGGAACCACTACAGTTACTTTTACATTATATATTTTTCCTGCATAAGCGACACCTTGGCCAAAATTACCTGTTGAAGAAGATATGACGCCTTGCTCTTTTTGATCTGATGTCATTTGAGCTATAGTATTTAATGCACCTCTAAGTTTGAAAGCTCCTAGAGATTGATGGTTCTCGTGTTTAACAAAAATTTCAGCTCCAGTAATTTCATCAAGTGCTGGATAATGGTGTAATGGTGTTCTCGTAATATAAGGTTTAATTCTATCGTGAGCTTTAACTACATCATTTAAATTGGGTATTTTATACATTAGTAAACTCCTGAAGTTTAAAATATGATTTCTTATTATATTCTATCTTATTTAGGTTACTAAAAGAAGAATAATTTATATTATTCATTATTATAAATTTGACTTCATTTATATTGAATTGTAAACTTCAAATTGAAAAAGTTACTGGAGGAGCTTAATTTATTAGGCTGAGAGGGCAATTTATTATTTGTCGACTCCTTAATATACCTGATCTGGATAATGCCAGCGGAGGGAATGTGAAAATTCCAAGTGATTTCGTAAATTCTCTCCTTCTTGTAACAAATTAGTTTTTGTATTGGGGAAACTTATGGAAGTATCATTGCATAATATAAGTAAATCTTTTAAACAAAAAGATAATAGTACTTTAAATATATTTAGCGAAATAAATTTGACAGTTAATAATGGGCAATTAATAAGTTTAATTGGCCCCAGTGGTTGTGGTAAAAGTACTCTTCTTAACATTATTGCGGGTATTGAAGTTCAAGATAAAGGGGATATTTATATTGATAAGTCTCTTGAAGCGAATCGATTAGGTGTTTGTGGTTATCTACAACAAAAAGATTTATTACTTCCATGGAGAAATATTTTAGATAATGTCATTTTAGGATCAGAACTTAAAGGAGAAAATAAAAAAGAATCTCTTTACAAAGCAAAAAAATATTTAGATAGATTTGGATTAAAAGGTTTTGAATATGAATATCCACATAATCTTTCTGGAGGTATGAGGCAAAGAGCATCGTTCTTAAGAACTCTTTTAGCTGATCAAAAATTATTTTTATTAGATGAACCTTTTAGTGCACTTGATTCACTTAATAGATCAAAAATGCAAGATTGGTTACTTAATATAAAAAAAGAATTGGATAAAACAATAATATTAGTTACTCATGATATTGATGAAGCTATACTTCTATCAGATAAAATTTATGTAATGAGTAATATTCCAGCTCAAATTATATTAACTGAAAATATAAATTATCCAAGAGTTAATACTACGACAATGCTTTCAGATGACAATTATTTTAAAACTAAAAAGAATATCATGGATGCATTATCTAGTTTAGAGAATTGAATATGATTAATTTAAAATTTAATAATAAAGTTAGCAATAGTATATTTTCATTTATACCAGCATTATTAATTATATTTAGTTTGATTTTAATGTGGGAGTTTTGCGTTTATATATTTGATATAGAGAAATGGTTATTACCGTCTCCATCGGCTATATTTCTAGATTTTATTAAAAATCCAATAGTTTTTTTAAACCATACATATGTGACGTTAATTGAGATATTAATAGGGTTTATTTTGGCAATTATTGTAGCATTAGTATTAGCTTCAGTAATTGTGATGTTTAAAGTAGTTGAAAGGAGTTTTTATCCTTTTTTAATTGCTTCTCAAACTATTCCTATAATAGTAATTGCTCCTCTTTTGTTAGTATGGATTGGTTATGGTCTTTTACCAAAGGTTATTGTAGTAGCCTTAATAAGCTTTTTCCCAATTGTTGTAAATACTGTTGATGGTATGAAATCAATAGATAGAGATTTATTAAATTTACTTCGAACCATGGGAGCTAATAAATGGCAAATATTTGTCAAAATTAGAGTTCCAACTTGTTTGCCATTCTTTTTTTCAGGAGCTAGAGTTGCTGTGACAGTAAGCGTAATAGGTGCTGTTATTGGAGAATGGGTTGGAGCTAGTGAAGGACTTGGTTATTTAATGATCAGATCAAAACCTTTATTTCTTACTGAAAGAGTTTTTGTTGCAATTTTTATATTATCATTTATAGGTATATCATTATTTTTACTTCTTTTAATAATAGAAAAATTGTCAATCCCTTGGGCAAATAATAAAAATAATAATTAGTATAATGATTATAAAGAAAGGATATTGGATGAAAATTATAGCGACCATATTTATCATTGTTTTTGTATTTAGTATTAATGCTTGTGACATGATAGATGACAATAGTTTATCTAATGAAAATACAAAATATAAGGTTAAGATTGCATTAGATTGGTATCCTAATGCCAATCATATTGGGTTTTTCATAGCAAAAAATAAAGGCTATTTTGAAGAAGAAGGACTTGATGTAACTTTATATACTCCTTCAGACCCTTCTACTGTTTTACAAACTGTCGGAAGTGGCTCGGATGATTTCGGAGTAAGTTATCAACCAGATGTTTTACTAGCTAGAGCTCAAGATGTTCCAGTTGTTTCAGTATTAGGAATTGTCCAACATCCTTTAAATTCAATAATGTCATTAAAAACATCAAATATTGTTACGCCAAAAGATTTGGTGGGAAAAAAAGTTGGTTATCCAGGTATTCCAACTGACGAGCCTTTACTCGAAACTATGTTGAGATCTGAAGGGTCTAATGGATTAAAAGATGTTGAATTAGTAAATGTTGGATTTAACCTCTCAGAATCGTTGATATCTGGAAAAGTTGACGCTATTATAGGTGCTTATTGGACTCATGAAAGTATATTAATGGAGAACAAAGGATATCCTGTAAACATTATGAAAGTACAAGAATGGGGAGTTCCTGATTATTATGAATTAGTATTAGTGACTAATGAAGATAAAATTAATAATAATTCAAGATTAGTTTCTTCACTTACAAATGCACTTGTAAAAGGTTTTGAAGATGCAATTAATGAGCCTCAATTAGGAGTTGATATACTTGTTAAAGAATCTAACGAAGAAATTGACGAGTCTATAGATAGACCTGGAGCAGATCTATTAGTAGAAGAATGGCAAGATAGTTCAGGGGATTTTGGAGTTCAAAAATTAGATAAATGGCAATCTTTTAGTAACTGGATGTTTAATAAAGGACTTCTTACTAAACAGATAGTTGCTGAAGATGCCTTTACTAATAAATTTATAAAAAATAATAATTAGAGGTAATAATGATTAAAACATTATCTGCAATATTGGTTGAACCAAAGAAACCGCTAGAAATTGAAGAGTTAATTATTCCCGATCCTTCTCCTGAGCAAGTCGTTGTTGAACAAATTGCAAGCGGAATATGCTTATCTCAAGTACATGAAATTGATAAAACTCCCATAGATCAGTGCCCAAGAATAATAGGACATGAAGGTGTTGGAATTGCTACACATGTTGGGTCATCAGTAAAATCTATAAAAGAAGGAGACAATGTTATTACAACTTGGGTTCCTAGATCTAATTTTCCTGGACGAGATTTTGTAGATAGCTTAGTTACTGGAATAAAATATAAAGGTAAAGAAGCAACAGGTAAAATTGGTACTTTTTCTCAGAAATGTTTAGTTGACCAAGAATTAGTAGTACCTATTCCATCAGAATACTATAGTGAAGAAGCTTCTATTGTTGGATGTGCTGTGTTGACTGGAGCAGGATCTGTTTTACACACAGCCTCAGTTAGGCCTGAAGATTCTGTTGCAGTTATTGGTGTTGGAGGGGTAGGATTATCTGCAATAAAGATGGCATCTTTATTACAGGCTTATCCTATAGTTGCAGTTGATATATCAGATGATAAATTAGATTTTGCTAGAAAATGGGGTGCTACACATACAATAAATTCTACTAAAACTGATCCAGTAGAAGAGATATTAAAGATTTCTAAAGGTGGAGTCGATTATGCATTTGATGCTGTAGGAACTAAAAAGACTCATGAAATAATTTTGCCAATGGTTAAAGGAGGAGGGCCTGGAGCTTATAATAATGGAGGTACTGCTATATTAATTGGATGGCCTCATGACACCATGGAAATGGTGCCAAGAGATTTTTTGTTTTTCCAACGTCAATATAAAGGAAGTCATGGAGCTTCGGATCCAAATAAAGATTTTAAAATGTATTTGAGGTTAGATTCTGAAGGTAAATTTCCTCTAAAAGAACTTGTTACCAAAAAATATGATTTTATGGATATTAATAAAGGTCTTAGTGATTTAAGAGATGGAAATATATTTGGAAGAGCTTTAGTGACATTTTGAGAGATAATTAATTTATAATATTTGAGGGTTTAAATTATATGAGCAATGAATTATTATTGGAAAAATTAGAGGACGATTTAATTGATAAATTAGATCAGTTCCCAGGTGTCGCTGGAGTTTCTATAAAAGATTTAATTAATGGTAATGATATTTCTATAAATGGAAATGAAATATTTCCAACAGCTTCAATTATTAAAATTCATATACTTACGTATTTGTTGAAAATGGCAGAATCGGGTTCTATAGATATTAATAAAAGAATTTCTGTAGATAAAAATAAATTTACTGGAGGGACAGGGATTCTTAAGTATTTAAAAGGAAAACCTGATCTCACATTGAGAGATATAGCAGTATTAATGATAATGTTATCTGATAATACTGCTACAAATATATGTATAGATTTATTAGGGATAGAAAATATTAATTCATTTATTTCGGATATGGAACTTAGTTTAACTAAGCTTAATCGTAAAATGATGGATGAAAAGGCGATTATAAAGGGAAATGAAAACTTATCTACACCTAAAGAATTAACAAAAATGTTAGAAAAACTATATTTAGGATTGCCATCAAAGGCTGTGTCTAAATATGTTTTAGAAATCATGTCAGAGCCTAAGAATTCTTGTTTAAATCTTTCTACTCCTTCTGATATTACTGTAGCTAATAAAGGAGGAGGCATGGAGCATGTTAGAGGTGATTCAGGTATTATATTTTTAGAAAACAATCCATATATTATATCTATTTTGACAAAATCTTGTTATAAAGGCTCTGGATTTCAAGAAGAATATATTATGAATATTGCTAAAGATGTGTTTGAAATATTTAATGTTATATCAAATACTAATCAGTATGGATTATCAATTCCAAAAGATATGAATTTATAAGGATTGTATATGAAGGATATTAATTTACAAGATAAAGTTGCAATAATCACAGGTGGAAGTAGAGGAATAGGCAGAGAAATTGCTTTAGTTATGGCTGAATATGGAGCTGATATTGTAATTGTGTCTAGATCAACGGATGAATTAAATAAAACATCTGATGAAATAAAGTCAATTGGAGGGAACTCATTAGCTTTAACTATTGATGTGACTCAGTCAGGACAAGTGGATTATATGGTAGAAAAATCAATAGATAAGTTTGGGAAGATAGATATATTGATAAATAATGCTGGAGAACTTTTAAGAGCACCAGTTGTACCTTTAAGTGAGGTTGAATTACATCCACCTCATGTTACTCGTTTTTCAAATGGCAGGATGACTGATGAGGAATGGGAGAGTGTAATAAATACTAATTTAAATTCTGTTTTTTATTGTTGTAGAGCTGTTGCGCCTTATATGATAAGTCGTAGATATGGGAAAATAGTTAATATTAGTTCTAATAATGCTAGCCAAGCTTTTCCTCTAGTTTCTGCTTATAATGCAAGTAAGGCTGCTGTGAATATGTTAACAAAAGTATTAGCATTAGAATGGGCAGAATCCAATATACTTGTTAATGCAATAGGGCCTGGAGATTATAACACTAAGATGACAGAGCCAACGTGGATTGATCCTTCTGCACGCAAAAAACATCTTGATGGAATTCCTCTTGGAAGAGAAGGTTCTTTAAGAGAGTTGGGTATTTTAGCTGCTTATTTATCTAGTCCTGCTACTGATTATATGACAGGGCAAGTAATTTATATGGATGGCGGTTTGACTGCAAAAAATTTATAATATATTTAATAATTTTGCTGCAGATTCACCCATAATCATATCTAGTTCACTTTGAGTCATTCCTGTTTTATTTTTATAATTATGTTCTATCCATTTTCTAGATTGTTTATATGTGCAAAACCTATTTTGAAAAGGCATATCAGTACCATAATGTAAATTTGCAAAACCAATATTATTTATTAATTCATCTAAAGTTGGCCATATTTCAGTGTAAGGAAAGTCAAATAAATCTCCTATTCTTACAGGGAAACATACTTCCATGTAAAGGTTTGGATTATTAAATGGAGCCCATATATCTTGTGGTAAGCATATAGTTTCATTTTCTATAAATATTCTCCATGGAAAACCATGAGTTATACTACACTTATTGTCTGGATATCTATCCATCCATTTCATGAGAATATTTAATTCAGCTAAATATCCATTTATAGCATCTTTACTTGAATAATTTTGGCCTTTAAAATTTGGCCCTGTTCCTAAAGTGAAAAATATTGGGACATTTAATTTAGTAACAGTTTCCCAAAAATATTCATATACACCCCTATCCCATGGCTTATTGCTTTTTAAGTATCCTAAAGGATTAAATTTAATTGCATGTAAATTTAATCCTTTAATTGCATCTACTACATTTTTTATTACTAGTTCTGGGCTGTCTTCAATAAGCCATTCATCTACGCACGCCATAGATAATATTCTTTTTGGGTAAAGTTTTACACATTCTGATTGATATATGTTACTTCTACCTAAACTAGGATTGGTATGCAATAAAGCTATATCTATTCCAGCGTAATCCATCTCAGAAATTAAACTATGTGGGCTAAATTCTAAATTACTTAAATTTGGAGGATAATAATATTGGGTATATAATTCATTTTTTATTTTCCAAAGTACCCTTCCCGATTTACCATCAATATCAAAAGTCATATTTGACTTTGGTTTAGTTAAAATTGTTCTGTCACGAATATTTATTAACGGTTGATGGTGGCTTCTATTCGCATCTTCTATCCATGATTTATGTTCTTTTTCATTTTCGTAACCATCAACATCATTGTATGGCTTAAAACAGTATGTGTGAGAATCAATTATCATAATTTATTTTTTGTAAGTTAATATAGAATATATTTTGCAGTTTAAAATAATAATAGTAATATAAATAAAAAATATATTAACACAAATATTTATTTTTGACTGATTGAGGTGTCTATGGGAAAAATAATGTCTGTTACTGGACCTATATCTTCAGACAAATTAGGTTTCACATCTATTCATGAGCATATTTTTTTAGATTTGACTAAAGATAAATGGGGAACTAATAGTCTGTTAAATGATTTTGAATTAGCCCAGAAGGAATTAATGCTTTATAAAAAAGCTGGAGGTCAAACTATTATTGATCAAACTACCGGCGGACTAAGAGGTCATGATCATGAATTATTTCCTTATAAGCATTCTTTAGCAATACGTAAAATTTCTCAGTCTACTGGAATTAATATAATACTAGGTACAGGATGGTACAGGGAACCTTATTATGACAAGCATATTTATAGTAATAAAACTGACCAATTAGCTGAAGAATTAGTAAATGATGTTGAAAAAGGTATTGAAGGTACAGATGTTAAAGCAGGTATTTTAGGCGAAATAGGTACTCATTTTACTTGGATGTCTGCTGCAGAAGAAAGGGTTTTTAGAGCTGTTGCAAGAGCGCATAACAAAACTGGTGTACCTATCGCTACTCATGCTCTAAATTGTCCTGTTGGGCTTGCCCAATTAGATATTTTTCAAGAAGAAAAAGTAGATTTGAGGAAAGTCATTATAGGGCATTGTCAAACTTGGCCAGATAAAGATTATCACTTAGCTTTAGCTAAAAGAGGTGCTTTTCTTGCTTTCGATAGAATGGGAGTCATTAATGAATATGATAAAAATCTTACATTTGATTTAATTAAATCTTTAATTGATTATGGATATACTAATCAAATTCTACTTGGACAAGATGTGTGTTATAGATCAGATTATGTAATTTATGGAGGAAATGGATATGAATACCTACCAAGTAAATGTGAAAAAGATATAACTGATTTTGGTATTAATAGAGAAGATTATTATAAAATGGTAATTGATAACCCAAGAAATGCATTAAATAAATAATTTAGAATTAATTTATATTGTGGAAACTATTTTTGAAGAATTTAATACAAATTTAAGCACTAGTGATATTTTTGATTCTTTTGCTTATGATAATTATTCTGTATTTTTAGATAATTCAATAAACTCTTCTTTATCAGAGAACTATTCTTATATCACATCAGATCCTTTTTTAATTGTTACAAGTAAAGGAAATAATATACGAATTAAAGAAGGAGAGACTATAAAAGAATTAATAGGAAATCCGTTTGACGTATTAAATGAATTAATTAAAAAATATAATTTTAAAGATGGAATTAAATTAGCTCCATTTCAAGGCGGTGCTATCGGATATATGAGTTATGAATTAAGACATCATGTTGAAGATATGAAATCTAATGCAGTTGATCAATTGAAATTACCTGAAATGAATTTTGGTTTTTATGATTGGGTTATATCTATTAATCATTATAAAAATGTCACAAATTTAATCTCAACAATTTTGCCTGGTAATAAACATGATTCTGCTCTAAAACGTATTGAGTGGATTAAGGATAAAATTGAAAATCCTATAAATGTTCTCAAAAAAAATAAAATAAAAATTGGGGGATTGAAGTCTAATTTTTCTAAAAACGAATATATAAATTCCGTAAAAAAAATAAAAAAATATATTCAAAAAGGAGATGTTTATCAAGTTAATATTGCTCAAAGATATGAAATTGAATTAGAAGAAAGTTCCTGGGATTTATATAAAAGATTGAGAAAAATTACTCCATCTAACTATTCAGCATTTCTAAGGTATCCTGAATTAGATATATTAAGCACATCTCCTGAACATTTTGTTTCATTAAACAATTCTTTAGTTGAATCTAAGCCTATGAAAGGAACTAGGCCTCGCGGAGAAGATTCTATTCTTGACGAAGTATTATTTAATGAATTAAAAAACAGTTCAAAAGATAAAGCTGAGAATTTAATGATTGTTGATGTAGTCAGAAATGATTTAGGTAAAGTTTGTATCCCAGGGTCTATTAAGGTTGAAAATTTATTTGAAATTGAAAAATATGAACATGTTTTTCAGATGATTACAGATATACATGCTAAATTAAATGATAAGTATAATAATATTGATTTGCTATTTTCATGCTTTCCTGGCGGCTCAGTAACTGGTGCTCCAAAAATTCGTGCTATGGAAATAATAGATGAATTAGAGCCTGTAGAAAGAAATGTTTATTGTGGGGCTATAGGATATTTTGGTTTTAATGGGAATATGAAGACATCAATACCAATTCGTACTATGATTATAAAAAATAACAAGGGGTATTTTCATGTGGGAGGTGGTATAGTTTATGATTCAAGTCCATCAATGGAATACCAGGAAACTTTAGATAAAGCTAAAGGGTTTTTTAAGGTTTTAAATATTATTGATTAATCAATAATATTTTTGTAGTCTTCAACTAGATTTTTAGCACCTTGTGTAATAAAACCAAGCTCTCCTCCATCTTCAACAAACAACATACCATTGTTAATCAAGTCTCTAGCTGATTCTATGTTTGAAGGGGTAGTTCCGAATGGAACATTATACTTTTTACAGATTTCTAGAATTTCTTTTAATGGCTTTATTACATCTGGATGAGCCCAATCAAAAGGTTGTCCCATTTCAATTGAAAAATCTCCAGGGCCTACATAAACCATATCAACGCCTGGTGTTTTTATAATGTCTTCAGCATTTTCATATCCTAATTTAGTTTCAATATGTATGACTGTAGTTGTTTCCATGTCTTGATCAATCATCCATTGCTTCCAATTAGAAATTGGTCTGTAATCGCTATTTCCTAAATTCCCATCTGCAGCTCTAGTTCCATTTGGAGGAAATTTAATATAATTGACTAGTTCTTTTACTTGATCAGAAGATTCTGTTCTAGGCAGTTGTATTCCTACTACTCCAATTGCTAGTAATTTAGCAATTTCTTGACGTTCTAATTGTGGAGTTTTAGCTATTGGAGGTAATCCAAAAGCTCTTGCAGCTAATACAGTATCAGATAGTGACTCGAAATCAAAGTATAGATGCTCATAATCAATAAATAGAAAATCATATCCAGCTTCTTTATATATTTTTGCAAGTGAAGGTCTGGAATATTCATTAATCATTGCTCCTAAAAGAACTTCTCGATTTGCAAGACGATTTTTAAGCTCTCTTCCAGGACCACCACTGGGATATAAAAATTTTGTTAAGTCTTTTTGATAAGTAATTTTTTTCATAAGTATTCTCCAATCAGAATTCGATTATTGCTCTAGCAACTTTTCCTTCTTCTAAAGCTTTGAAGCCATCATTGATAGATGATAAAGGAAGGCGCATTGAAATCATATTGTCTAATTGAAGTTTATTATTCATATATAAATTTGCCAATTTAGGAAAATCTATTCTAGGCCTACTCATACCATATGATGTTCTGATAATTTCTCTATCACCCATCATTAAATTAAAAGGGAAAGTTACTTCTTCGCCAAAAGGTGTTTTACCTAATATAACTACCCTTCCGCCAGGTCTAGATGTTTCTAAAGCTTGTTTGATAGATATATTCTGTCCAGCTGCTTCTATAGAACAGTCAGCCCCTCTTCCATTTGTTAAACCTAGTATGAACTCATATGGATTATTTTCCGTTGAATTTATTGCATGAGTAGCTCCAACATCCAAAGCCGTTTTTAATTTTTTATTGTTAATATCTACGGCAACAATAATAGATGCTCCTGCTATTCTGGCACCTTGAATAGCACTTAACCCTACTGCTCCACATCCAATTACAATAACGCTAGATTCGGGCTTTATTCTTCCTGCATATACTGCACCACCAAATCCAGTCATCACAGCACATCCTAATAAACAGGCTCTATCTAAAGGGAAATCTTTTCTAACAGGGACTGCACCTTGTTGAGGGATTATAGTATATTGAGCATGAGAAGATACACTACTGTAATGATAGACAGGTTTATTATTATAGTACATTTTAGCTTCACCATTATAAAGCAAGCCTTTTGTTCTTATTTTCCCCATTTCTTCACATAATATAGGTTGACCTTGATCACAATAAAAACAATAACCACAGTTAGGTTCCCATGAACATACTACATGGTCACCTTCTTTAACTAATGTTACTCCATCTCCTATTTTATCAACTATGCCAGCACCTTCATGCCCTATAACTGCAGGTAATATTTGTGGCTGATATCCTTTCATTGTTTCCCAATCTGTATGACATAAACCGCTAGCTGCTATTTTTATTCGAACTTCTCCTGGTCCAGGTTCTTTTAATTCTAATTCTTCAATAACTAAATCAGAAGGTGTCTTATGCAACACTGCTGCAAGCATTTTCATATTATATAACCTCTCAAAATTACATCTATTTTCTTATTGGCATGTGCACTAGTATAACGTAACATTTAAATTGGTCAAAATATTTATTAAAATTAAATTTATTTAGTTTAACGAAGGTTATAAATGGGAAAATCCAACGAAAATATTCGTAATTTAGCAATTATTGCTCATGTAGATCATGGTAAAACAACATTAGTAGATTCTTTACTTAAACAAGGGAGATTATCTAGAGATAGTGAAAAATTAGGTAATTTAATTATGGATAGTAATCCTTTAGAGCGTGAGAGAGGGATTACTATTTTAGCAAAAAATACTGCTGTTACTTATAAAGATATTAAGATTAATATTATAGATACACCTGGTCATGCTGATTTTAGTGGAGAGGTTGAAAGAATTATGCATATGGCTAATGGTTGTTTATTAGTTATAGATGCTGTAGATGGACCTATGCCTCAAACACGATTTGTATTAGATCAGGCTTTAAATAAAGATGTTGTACCAATGGTGTTGATAAATAAAATTGACAGACCAGAAGCTAGAGTTGATGAAGTTATAGAAATGGTACAAGATTTATTTTTAGATACAGCTAAATCAGCAGATCAATTAGATTTTCCAATATTATATTCTTCAGCTCGTGATGGCTATGCAATAAAGGATTTAGATTCTCCTAAGTCAGATATGGGCCCATTATTAGATGCAATTATAGAACATATTCCACCTCCTAAAGGTGATACTGATGCTTCTTTACAAATGCTTGTAGCTGCATTGGATTATGATGTATATTCAGGCCAAGTAGCTATAGGTAGAATTTTTAATGGCGGCATAAATCCAAAAAAACAAGTTTGTTTAATTAAGGGGATTGATGGCAAACACAATTCATATATTGTTGAAAAAGTGCATGTTTTTGATGGTGTTAAACGTTTAGAGGTTAATAATGCTCAAGCTGGAGACATAATAGCAGTTTCAGGATTAGAAAATGTATCTATAGGAGATACTATATGTGACTTGGAAAACCCTTTACCATTACCCTCTATTCATATCGATGAACCTACTGTTAAGATGACAATTTTAGTAAATAATTCTCCATTTATGGGTAAAGAAGGTGTTCATTGTACTTCAAGATTGATATTAGATAGATTAAATCAAGAATTAAAAACTAACTTAAGTTTAAAAGTAGAATCAACTTCAACTCCTGAAGCATTTATTATATCTGGTAGAGGTGAACTTCATTTATCTGTTTTGTTAGAAACTATGCGTAGAGAGTTATATGAATTTCAAGTTTCAAAGCCTGAACCTGTTTTTAAAAAAATTAATAATATTATTCATGAACCTTATGAGCATTTAATTATGGATACTTCACAGGAATTTTTAGGTGCATTGACTGAAGAATTAGTATCTAGATTAGGAAAATTTTCAAATATGACTAGTAGCCCTGATGGTAACATAAGGTTGGAATATGATATTCCTACTCGTGGATTGATAGGTTTTAGATCGATTTTTATTAGAATAACTAGAGGTAATGGTATTTTAAATAGTGTATTTGATAAATTTAAGCCTAAATTAGGGGAAATAAAATTAAGGACTGCAGGTAGATTGGTTGCTTCTCAAAGTGGCAAGGCAGTAAGTTATGGCTTGTTAAATTCTCAAGAAAGAGGTTCAACTTTTGTAGAACCAGGTACCGATATTTATCAAGGTATGATTGTTGGTATGCATTCTAGAAATCAAGATATTCTTGTAAATGTTTGTAAAGAGAAAAAATTAACTAATATGAGATCTTCAACTGCTGATATTGTTAAACGTCTTAGTCCTCCTATTATTATGACTTTAGAAGAATCATTGGATTTTATATCTATAGATGAATTATTAGAGGTTACCCCAAAAAATATTAGGTTAAGAAAACGAGAATTAATTCAATAGATTAATGTAGATATAATACTTGAAATTTTTACTTGTGTTATTATTTATAAATAATAAAATTAAAATGAATTTTATAAATATGATAAAAAAATATTTTAACATTACTTTAGAGGTTTTATTTTTAGCTTTTGGTCCTGCATTTATTCTGACTGCTTTAGGTTTGATAACTGGCGGAATTTTAGCTTGGGGAATTGGATATACCTCTATATTTTTATTTTGTGGATTTATGATAGGTTTATTACCTGGATGTATATTTGGTCATATAGCTGCTACACAAACTTCTAGTGATAAGAGGCTTTCATATTCCTATGCTGCTGGAGGAATAGTTGGGATACCAATAATATTGATTGGAATAGTTGGTTTAATATATAAACTAATCACTATTTTAATTTAATTAATTCAAATTCAACTTTTCCGGATTTTACTAGTTCACGTATATTTCTTTGGTCTGAATTTAATGTACTATTTGCAGTTTTAAATTCAATAAATATTATTTTTTCTTTTTCAAATTGAATTCCATCAATTGGTTTTCCTAAAAATTTAAAATTTTTTCTATCCCATGGAAAAGAATCCATAAAAGGTATAAATTGTTCTGTAATTTGTCCATATAAAGTACTTTGGCTGCGTTTACGTTTATCTAAATCTGATATTTGCTTTCTCTTATTTACATTATTTTTAATTAATAAAATTATAATTGCCCAACTAATAATTAAAATTATAAATAATATTAAAAAAATTATTGACATTGGATTCATAATTACCTCAATATTCATATGGTACTATTTAATTTTAAGAAATAAATCAGGTGATATTTGAGTAAACCTAACCTTAGATCTAGTGGTAGATTGTTTTATGGATGGATAATCCTTTTTATTTCAATAATAATATTATTTTTTTCTATGGGTATGCGCAATAGTGTAAGTGTGTTTTTTATACCTATGGTTGATGAATTTGATTGGAATAGAGCAACAATATCTATAGTATTTGCTGCAGGTTGGCTAATAAATGGCCTCACTCAACCCGTAATTGGAGGAGTCTACGATAAATTTGGTGGTAGATATGTGATATCTTTTGGTTTATTAATTATGGGTTTATCTACTGCGTTAATTAGTATTACTAATAACTTTTGGTATTTTTTATTAATGTATGGGTTGATAATGTGTACTTCTGCTGGAGCATCTTCAGTTGTTACAGTCCAGCCTCTTTTAGCAAGATGGTGGTATAAAAGAAGAGGGGCTATTTTAAGTATAAGTAGTTTAGGGATATCATTGGGTTCAATGTTTTTGACTCCATTTTCAACTTATATTATTCATATTTCTAACTGGAGGTTAACATGGGTAGTCCTGGGAGGGTGTTTACTGCTGGTATCTTTTATTTCTGTACTGTTTATACGAAATAATCCTTCAGATATTGGAATATTACCTTACGGTATGGAAGATATTTCTAATGACAAAAATGAGGATTTGAATATTAATAAAGGGCCATTAGAAGTAAGTTCATGGAAAGATGCATTTAAACACTTACCTGCATGGCAATTAATGTTATCTTATATGGTATGTGGTCTAACCACTTCATTCATGTCTGTACATTTTATACCTTTAGCTAATGATAGAGGTTTTACAGCTAATGAGGCATCTATAGCATTTAGTATGTTATACGGTTTTACAATATTAGGAGTTGTAATTTCAAGCCTTGTGGTAGATAAATTTGGTCAGAAGAATTTTTTAACATTTGTATATATTATTAGAGCTTTTGCTTATTTAATCTTATTATTTGGACATGCATATTTAGGTTTGTGGACTTTTGTAATTTTAGCAGGGCTTTCATGGGTTGTAACTGCTCCTTTAACTATTACCTTATTGGCAGATATTTATGGTTTGAAAACTGCAGGTACATTGGCAGGTTTGGCTACTTTGGCTCATCAAATCGGAGGTTCATTAAACATAATCTTAGCTGGGTTCTTATTTGATAGATATCAATCGTATTCTTTAATATTTATCGTATCCATCGTTTTATTACTTATAGCAGCAGTAGCTACTATAAAAATTCAGGAAAATAAATTATCTATTAGGAGAATTATGAATTTGCGTGAAAATGTTGAAGGATTCAAAAAAATACATAGTAAAATGTCAATGTGATTTGAATTTTGACTGGAAAAATATTAAGTTATATATAAATAATATTTATGGAGAATAATATGCGGGATTATATTACATATTTTAATGGTGAATGGTTACCATGGAGTCAGGTCCATGTAGACATAGATGATTTAGGTTTCCAATTAGGTGATGTTGTATTTGAATATGCTAGAACATTTAATGGGAAACCTTTTACTTGGGAAGAGCATATTGATAGATTGTATAGATCATTACAATATGTTCGTAATGATATAGATGTTTCTCAAGATGAAATGCTTAAAATACACTATGAAATTATTGAACGTAATGAAATGTATAGAAATGAAGTTGGAGATTTTAATATTATCCCTTTTGTTACTAGAGGACTATCTTTTGAAGGTAAAGGAAATGTATTTGTAAGAATAAAACCTATTAATTTTGGTGAATTTATACCTTGGTATGAAACAGGTGTACATGGAGTAATTGCTAAATCAAGAAGTTATTCAAGTATCTCCTTGGATCCTAAAGTTAAACATCATAGTAGAATGAATATGGTATTGGGCACTTTAGAAGCCAGAGATGTTGATGTTAACGCATCTCCTATATTTATGGATGTTGATGGAAATATATCTGAAGGAAATGCTTTTAATATTATGTTGGTTAAAGATGGAGTAATTAAAACTCCAACTGACAGGTCAATTTTACAAGGAGTATCTAGATCTGTTGTAATAGGATTAGCAAAAAATATTGGTATTCCAATTTCTGAAGAGAATATTCAACCATATGATCTGTATACAGCAGATGAAGTGTTTTTTGTAAGAAGCACACCTTGTATTGTTCCGTGTAGTAAAGTAGATAATAGAAATATTGGTGAAAGCGATGAATTTCCTGGGCCAGTTACTAAGCAACTCTTAGCTGCTTATAGTGAATTAGTTGGGCTAGATATTATCGATCAAAGTAAACACTATGGAAATAAATAAAAATTAGTTAATTCTTGTGTTTTATTTTAGGTATTTCTAATTCGTTTACAATACTATTAAGTGCTTCTAGATCATTTTGCAAAATATATTCAATATTTTTTATCTGTTGATCAATTTTACTAGAAATTTCTTCATATACTTTTTGAGCTTGTAATGTTGGTGCTCCATCAGCGAGTCCTATGCTATCACTTAATTGACCTAGCCTATTGACTAAACCTCTATCTTTAAAGGAGCCTCTTTTAGAGTTGCTTTCTTGATCTATATCAGCATTTCTTAGGAGAATTGTTTCTATAGTGGAAATCTTTTCATTTATATCCAGTATTGGTTGTTCTAATATATCTTTTTGCTGATTATTACAATTATTTAACCAATTTTCAGATTGAGATTTAACGTTTAACAATTTGTTTAATCCATCACTTGAATCATTAATTTTATCCCAAATTTGTTTCATAATATCAAATTGCATTTTAATATCTGCTTCTGTTGCAGTAGATCTAGGGTCTTTATGTATTGTAAATATCTCAGTGAGTTCTTGCTTGCCGGTGTTTATTTTTACTTTGTAGTCTCCAGGTGGGGCAAATAAATCCACTAATCTACGACCATCTATACTTTTACTTCCTATACCAGAAGGGTCTGGGTATCTCATATCCCAAATAAAGCGATTTAGCCCTTGAACCAAATGAACATTTGAATTTTGATTATTGTTAGAATAAGTATTAATTTCTTTGCCTTCATTATCTAATATAGTTATTTCTAATAGTTCAGACATATTATTATAAAAATTGATTACAACTCCATTTGGAGGGTTATTACCTGAATCAAGATAGGTTCTTTTTATTTCACCCTTAGAGTTTTTTTCTGATATAAATGTTGAAAAAACTCCTAGTGTTAATAAATATGTTTTCATTCCTGTCGATTTATGATTCATATTAGCCATTTTATGGTAAAAAGATGGAGGATATATGTATCTAGTGGTTGTACGGGGTTTAAAAAGAGTAATTGCTTGATTAATAT
>TARA_B100000686_G_scaffold262011_1_pt1 | contig 86766 bp, 81 predicted proteins | sample TARA_B100000686 | Tara Oceans TARA_B100000686 (sample SAMEA2622733) | marine metagenome | biome: marine biome (ENVO:00000447); feature: marine epipelagic mixed layer (ENVO:xxxxxxxxx); material: "saline water (ENVO:00002010), including plankton (ENVO:xxxxxxxx)" | depth 150 m
ATCGGGCACCACAAGCCCGCGCTCTAACCAACTGAGCTACGTCCGCCATAAAATCATATAATATCACATTATGAATCAGTAATATACAAAGGATATTCTCAAATATTCAATATTTCTATTTACAAATAAAATGAAGATTTTTTAACAAAATACTTTATTTTTTTTTATTTTTATTGTAACAGCGTCGTATCGTTCATCTCGAAAGAGACGGAAGTAGACGAAAGTCGAAGGAACGCATGCAAAAGTTATAAAATCGTTCAACTTATCAACGGATAAGTCGGAAGTAGGCGAAAGCTGAAGGAACGCGGATCTTATTAATATAATTTCCATAACTAAGCATGAAATTTAGTGTTCAATGCGATGTTTGCACTGGGCTTATTTTTTTTGAACTTAATATATGGAGGTTATTATGTATTTTACACATAAAAAAATTGAAGACCTTAAGAAATCAATAAGAGATCTTGACGTCAAAATGATGGACTTAAGGTTTACTGATATGCCAGGCACTACTCAACATTTTTCTGTGCCAATAAAATATTTAAATAAAGAAACTTTTTCAGAAGGTTTTGGATTTGATGGATCATCTGTTAGAGGATTTCAAAATATTCATAATAGCGATATGGTTGTAATTCCTGATATCACTACGGCTTATATAGATCCCTTTGCTTCAGAAAAAACTCTAGCTTTTCATTGTGATGTCATCGATCCAATTTCTAAGGAGAATTATTCTAGAGATCCAAGACATATTGCTAAAAAAGCTGAAAAATATTTAAAATCATCGGGTATAGCAGATAGTGCATTTTTTGGACCCGAGCCAGAATTTTTTGTATTTAATAATATTAAGTATAGTTCAGGGTCTAATTTCTCTTTTTATGAAGCTGATTCAAAAGAAGGAACATGGAATACAGGAAAGGATGAAAATCCAAATCTAGGTCATAAGCCGAGACACAAGGAAGGATATTTTCCTCTTCCGCCCACTGACAGCCTAAATGATTTGCGAACTGAAATGTGCATCACTATGCAGGAAATTGGTTTAAATGTAGAGGCGCATCACCATGAAGTTTCAACTGCAGGTCAGTGCGAAATTGACTTAGAATTTTCTCCACTTTTAAAAATTGCTGACGACGTTATGAAGTATAAATATGTGGTAAAAAATGTTGCGAAACAATACGGAATGACTGCAACATTTATGCCAAAACCTCTTTTTGGAGATAATGGTTCAGGAATGCATGTTCATCAAAGTTTATGGAAAAAAGGTAAGACACTGATGTATGATAAAAATAATTATGCTGGTTTAAGTAAGTTAGCATTATATTATTTAGGAGGAATACTAAAGCACGCTCCTGCCCTTTTAGCATTTTGTGCACCTACTACCAATTCTTACAAAAGACTTGTACCTGGATTTGAGGCACCTGTTAATTTGGTATACTCAGAAAGAAATAGAAGTGCCGCCGTTAGAATTCCTGTTATATCAAAAAGTGAGAAATCAAAAAGGATTGAATTTAGATGCCCTGACACAGCAGCAAACCCATACTTAGCCTTTTCAGCAATGTTGATGGCAGGTCTTGATGGAATTGAAAATAAAATTGACCCTGGCAGTCCAGTTGACAAGAATTTGTATGAATTATCGGATAAGGAATTAAAAAAAGTTCCTTCTGCCCCTGGTTCCTTATTGGAGGCCCTTGATTCCCTTGCTAAAGATCATAAATTTCTACTTAAAGGAAATGTTTTTACTGAAGATCTAATAAAAAAATATATTTCTTTGAAAAAAGAAAATGATGTTGATGAGATGAATTTAAGACCACATCCATACGAATTTCACCTTTATTACGATGTGTAATAACTAATATGTAACTTTAAAAAACCATCCTATTCTTATTGGATGGTTTTTTTCTTATTTTTAATCAAAAATTCTGTTAAATAAAGAAATCTTGAAAAAAAATACAGCATACCAATCAAAAGATATTGAAGTTCTTCAAGGCTTAGAGCCAGTAAGAAAAAGACCTGGTATGTACATTGGATCTACAGATGAATATGGGCTTCATCATTTAGTTAACGAGATAATCGACAATTCAATAGATGAAATTCTTTCTAAAAGTGCAAAAAATATTTCTATTAAACTATCGAAGAATAACTTAATTACTATTAAAGATGATGGAAGAGGAATACCAACAGAACCTCATCCAAAATTTAAAAAAAAATCAGCATTAGAAGTAGTTCTCACAACATTACATGCAGGTGGAAAATTTAATGATAAAATCTACACTACTGCAGGAGGATTGCATGGAGTCGGACTTTCTGTTGTAAATGCACTTAGTGAAAATCTAGAAGTAAAGGTATTCAGAAAAGGTTATGAATTCTCTCAAAAATATAAAAAAGGTAAACCTAAAACAAAAATAAAGAAAATAAAATGCAATAAAAATACAAAAGGAACTGAAATATCTTTCCAACCCGACCCAGATATTTTTGATGCTACAAATTTTGATCCTAAAAAAATATATACAATTGTTAAAACAAAATCCTATTTAATTAAAGGTGCAAATTTTTTATGGGAATGTGACAAGTCATTAATTAAAGATATAAAAATTCCAAATAAAGAAAGTTTTTGTTTTCCTAATGGTATAAAAGATTATTTATTAGATATAGCAAATAATAAGAAAAAATTAATAGATAAAAACTTTTATGATGAAATAATAAATCAGGAATTATCAATTAGATTGGAAATAGCAATTTCCTTTAATGAAGATGAAAATGGAAAAATTTACACTTTTTGTAACTCAATAAATACTAATTTAGGTGGGACCCATGAAAGTGCTATTAAAAGTGCAATAATTAAATCAATAAAACTTTATTCTAGACACAATAAAATACCTAAAATCGCAAACATAAATTTATCTGATATTTTTGATTACTCAGATACAATTTTATCACTATATGTTAGCAATCCAATATTTGAAGGTCAAACTAAACAAAAACTTTTTATGCCAAAAATTCATGCTAATTTAGAAAAAATAATTATTGAATCTTTTTCTCATTGGCTATCAACTAATAACAGGCAGACAAAAAAACTTATAGAAGTACTGATTGAAAGATCTTTATTAAGATCTAATCTGACAAAAATAAAAGATTTAGAAAGAAAAACCACTATAGAAAAACATAGACTACCTGGCAAACTTGTTGATTGCTCAAGTAGAAAAATTCAAGGAACAGAACTGTTTATAGTTGAGGGAGATAGTGCTGGTGGATCTGCTAAGCAAGCAAGGAACAGGGAACTGCAGGCTGTATTGCCTCTTAGAGGAAAAATATTAAATGTTTACAATGTATCTATTACCAAAATATCTGAAAATCAAGAAATTCAAAACCTTATACAAAGTTTAGGATGCGGTATAGGCAAGAACTTTGATATAAATAAATTAAGATATGAAAAAATAGTTCTAATGACTGACGCAGATGTTGATGGATCTCATATTGCAACACTTATAATAACTTTTTTTTATAAATTTATGCCTAAAATTATTTATGACGGAAAACTATTTTTAGCTATTCCTCCTTTATATAAAATTTCAAAAAATGATAAAATTTTTTATGCTTATTCTGAAAAGGATAAGAAAAAAATTATTAATGAAAAATTTAACAAAAATGAAAATTTTCAAATAACTCGTTTTAAAGGTTTAGGAGAAATGCCTGCATTGCAACTAAAAGAAACAACAATGAGTCAAGACCGTAGGACTCTTTTAAAAATTATTATGGATAATAATAAAAAAAATATAAAAAAGACAGATATTTTAATGCAATCACTAATGGGTAAAAAACCTGAATTAAGATTTAAATTTATACAAGATAAAGCTAATTTTGTGAACAACATTGATTATTAGAAGTATAATTAATAAATATGAAAAAAAAATATTTTTTAACTATTGATCAAGGGACAAGTAGCACTAGAGCTATAATATATAGCAGAACTTTTAATCAGATTGCGAAGTATGAGGTTAAACTTAAAAAGTATTTTCCTCATAACGGTTGGGTCGAAGAAGATCCAAATGAAATATGGGAAAGCGTTAAAACCTCAATAAATAAAGTCATTAATAAAGCAAAAATAAGTTCTTCAGATATAATTTCTTTAGCCATTACGAATCAAAGAGAAACTACTGTCTTGTGGGATAAAAATACAGGCAAACCTATATATAATGCTATTGTATGGCAGGACAGAAGAACTTCAGAATATTGCAATAAAATCAACACAGGGAAATTAAATAAAAGTATTCAAAAAATAACAGGTTTAATTATTGATCCGTATTTTTCTGCTACAAAAGTAAAATGGATTATTGATAATATAAATGTTGCTAAAACACTTCACAAAAAAAAACGTTTACTATTTGGAACAATTGATACTTGGATAATATGGAAATTAACTAATGGACAATCACATTTAACTGATATCACAAATGCATCCAGAACAATGCTTTTTGATATAAATAAAAATAAATGGTCTGAAAAATTACTTAAATTCTTTAAAATTCCAAAGTCAATACTTCCAAAAGTTAAAGAAAATGTAAGTAATTTTGGATTTACTAATATTTTAGGAAATAAAATTTCAATCGGGGGTGTTGCTGGAGATCAGCAAGCCGCACTTATAGGACAAGCATGCTTTGATAAAGGAATGTGTAAAAGTACTTATGGTACGGGTTGTTTTTTTTTAATGAATATAGGAAAAAAACAAAAGCTTTCTAAAAACAAACTGCTAACAACTATTGCATACAAAATACATGGGCAAAAGAATTATTGTCTTGAAGGTAGTATATTTGTTGCTGGATCTTCAATACAATGGCTGAGAGACAGTCTAAAAATAATTAATTCAACAAGTTCAAGTGAAAAATTGTATTCAAAAGCAGATAAGGAACAAAATGTTTATTTAGTCCCTGCTTTTAATGGCTTAGGCGCTCCATATTGGAACTCTAATGTAAGAGGAGCTATTTATGGTCTAACACAAAATACTGGAATAGCTGAGATAGTTAAAGCAGCAATTCAAGCAGTATGCTACCAAACAAAAGATTTGGTCAAATCAATGGAAAAAGATACTGGGCAAAAAATTAATGAAATTAGAGTAGATGGAGGCATGGTAAATAACATCTCTTTTCTAAAATTTTTAAGTGATATATTGGGAATAAAGATTATTACTTCGAGATATATAGAATCAACCGCCCTAGGTGCAACATTTCTTGCCGCCCTACATAGCGGGCATATAAAGGATGTAAAGCAAATTCAAAAAATATGGAAAAAAAATAAAACCTATAAATCAAATATAACAACAGAAGACCGTAAAAAACTTTACATTGGTTGGGTGAATGCTATTAAAAAAACAATTTTTTTGTCAGATTAATTGTCTAATTTTCCATAATAAGAGCTTTTATACAGCTCAATAAATTCATCCTCACTAAGGGATATTGGGTTTGAAGCCGTTGAAGGATCAACTTTAGCCATTTTACTTAATTTATCAAAATCTTGTGGATCAACTCCAATTTCTTTAATTGTATTAGGAATATTAAGTTGCTTTCTGATATCAAGAATCCATTTTATAAATGAATCAAAAGAATTTTCTCTTAGACCTATAAATTTAGATAATAAAACAATTTTATCCTCAATAGCTTTTCTGTTTTTTATAAGAACGTAGGGCATAAAAACAGCATTTGTTAAGCCGTGGTGTGTATTATATATAGAGTTTACAGGATGACTTAATGAGTGTATCGCCCCTAATCCTTTTTGAAAAGCTGTTGATCCCATAGATGATGCGACAAGCATATACCCCCTTGCAGTTATATCTTTTCCATTTTCATAAACTCTTGGCAAACATTCTTTTATTATTCTTATGCATTCTAATGCTATACCTTCTGCCATTGGATGAAAAAATGGCGAACAATATGCTTCTAAACTATGCGCCAAAGCATCCATTCCTGTCGCAGCAGTAAGATTTTGAGGTAAGCCTACTGTTAATGCAGGATCAAGTATAACAATTTCGGGTAACATTTTAGGATGAAATATTATTTTTTTTTCTTGCGTTTCTTCATTAATAAAAACACTAGCTCTACCGGTTTCAGAACCGGTACCTGCTGCGGTAGGTATAGCTATTATAGGTTTAATATTTTCATTACTAGCTCTTTTCCAGTTATCACCAATATCTTCAAAATCCCATAATGGTCTCTTCTGATTTGCCATAAATGCTATTGCCTTCCCAGTATCTAATCCACTACCTCCCCCAAATGCAATTACACCGTCACAATTATTGTTATTAAAATAATCAACTCCATTTTTTACATTTGCTCCAATAGGGTTTGGTCTTAAATCATAAAAAAGTTTAACATCAATATTATTATTTTTAAGTTCTTTTAATAATGTATCTAACATTGAAGATTTGGCTAGACCAGGATCTGTCACTAATAAAGGTTTTGTTATTTTTAATTGAGCACATGCATTGTGCAGTTCATTTGATCTATTTTTTCCAAACCATATTGTTGTTGGAAAACTCCAGTTTGTGGAAGAAAGTTCTTTAAAAAATAAATTCATAATAAATAATTAATATAAAATTATATATACTAAGAAGAAAAAATCTAATAATAATCATCTAAATTATGAATAATGTATTTTCAAGAACTTTTTGTGTAGCGCCAATGATGGGATATACAACCCCTCACGCTAGATATCTATATAGTCTGCTTTCAACAAGAAGTTACCTTTTTACAGAAATGATAGCGGCCAAATCAATAATATACAGCAAAAATAAATCTATTTTATTAAAAAATATTAATATAAAAAATCCTGTTGCATTTCAAATAGGCGGTTCAGATCCTGAAGATCTTGCAAGGACGGCTGAAATAATACAAAAAAATGGATTTTCTGAAATAAATCTTAATGTTGGCTGCCCTAGTAAAGCGGTCCAAAAAGGCAGATTTGGCGCATGTTTAATGAAAGAAAAAAATCTAGTAAAAAAATGTTTAATTAGTTTAAATACTAACTCATCAATTAAAGTAACGATGAAATGTCGACTTGGTGTGGATGAATTTGATAGTTATGAATTTTTTAAAGAATTTATCGAACATATACTAGACTCAGGAATTGATACAATTTATATTCATGCAAGAAAAGCGATTTTAAAAGGCTTAAATCCAAAAGGTAACAGAAATATTCCCCCTTTAAAATATGAATATGTAAATAGGATTAAAGAGGATTTTCCAGATACAAGATTTATTCTTAATGGAGGTATCAACAACCTATCTCAAGCAAAAAATTTAATGCTATCAAACATTGACGGTGTTATGGTTGGAAGATTGGTTAAATCCAATCCTTTTATTTTAAATCAGGTGGATTCACTTTTTTATGGTGAAAAATATAGAGATACAAATTTTATGCAAATAACTAAAAATTATTTCAGCTATATAAAAGAAAACATAGGCTGTGATTCAATTTATAGATTATTAAGTCCATTTATTTCAATATTTTTTGGAATACCAAATAGTAGAAATATTAAAATTCAAATTCATAAAAAAATTAAATCAAATAGCATAGACGAGTTAGAAAATTTCTTTTATGAGATTAATAATAAATCAATAATATAGATGTTAATTCTAACTAATTATTACTAATAAATTTTTTTTGCATCAATGTGTTAGTTGCAAAGTACAAAAAAAAGCACAAAAAGTAAGTAATTAAAGCGGGAAAAGGTCCTTGCCAAAAATAAATAAATCCTCCTATAATATTTAATGAACATGCAAATATCACAATAATAAAAAGAACATTTTTTGAAGAAAAACCTTTATCCAATAGAATGTGATGTATGTGATTTCTATCTGGTTTAAAAGGATTGCTCTTGTTTGACAGCCTTCTAATTGTTACAGTAATCATATCAAAAACCGGTATAGTAACACACCAAATGGTTAATACTGGGTGTAAACTTCTTATATTGGGATGGGCATAATATATTAATAACCAAGCTACAATAAATCCCAACATTGTACTTCCTGAATCACCTAGAAAAATTTTTCTTATTGGAGTCCATCCAATATTTATTAGAAAGAAGACTAATATATTAAATAGTAATAATATTAAAAAATCACCATCAGTAAGTCCACCGTCAAAAATTGAAAATATATAAATTGATAATATAGATATAAAAACCAAAGATGATGCCAAACCGTCAATCCCATCCATAAAATTTATTGCATTTGTAAGACCAATTACGCTTAAAAAAGTTAATAAAATTGCAAACATTCCTAACTCTATTGGATTTATTAAAGCGTAATCGCCAATATCAACTATACTTAATCCACTTCCTACGATTACTAAAGCGGCAATGAATTGTGAAATGAGTCTAACAGATACTCCAAGTTGAAGAGCATCATCCAAAGCGCCAAATAAAACTATAACACTAGATGAAAAAACAAGAATAATTAACCAATTGTGAACTTCTAAGAACAATATTGCAAATATTATTGAAATATATATCGCAATACCGCCTACTAAAGGAATTTTACCTTTGTGTATTTTTCTGTCATTTGGATAATCAATTAATCTGAGATTACTAGAAAAATATGATAAAAAAATAATAAGGAAAATTAATAAAACAATATCTAATATAACTATAATACTCATAAATTTTAAGAATAACACATTATTATTTTAATAAAAGTAAATTTAGACTAGAGAGAAAAATCAACATCATTGTTGTTAAAAATACTTTTTAGATCATAAATTAACGAATTTTTCTTACCAAAACTTCGTATTTTTCTTATCCCCATTTTTTTAAAAATATCATGTGCAACAGCAATAATAATAGAATCATAATGATTTTTTTTAATAGAATCAATAAATTGAAAATATGATTTCTTTTTTATACTAGAAGTGTCCGCAACTGGATCATAAACTTCTATTTTTAAATTTTCTTTAGTTAATACCTTTATAATATCAAATACACGACTATTTCTAATATCAGGACAATTTTCTTTAAATGCTATGCCCATTAATAATATCTTATTATTATTTCTTAATAATTTTCTTTTTTTCATTTGTTTTATTAGTTTTTTTGCAACATATACGCCCATTTGATCATTTACATAACGGCCTGAAAGTATCACTTTAGGATTATAGCCAACTTGCTGAGATTTAAAAGTTAGATAATAAGGGTCAACACTGATACAATGACCTCCTACAAGACCTGGATAAAAGTTTAAGAAATTCCATTTAGTTTTTGCGGCATTTAAAATCTCACCTGTATCTAAATCTAGTGAGTTAAAAATGATTGAAAATTCATTAACAAGAGCAATGTTCAAGTCCCTTTGGGTGTTCTCAATAACTTTTGCAGCTTCAGCTACACGAATACTTGAAGTCATATAGGTGCCAGCACGAATAATCTTAGAGTATAATAAATCTACAAAATTAGCTGTTTTTTTATTTGAACCTGACGTTAATTTAACGACATCAATTAATTTATGTTTTTTATCTCCAGGATTTATTCTTTCAGGAGAATATCCGCAATAAAAGTCTTTATTTATTTTTAGATTAGATATTTTTTCAAGTACCGGTATGCATTCTTCTTCAGTGGCGCCCGGATAAACTGTAGATTCATATATAACAACATTGCCTTTTTTTAATAAGCCACCGATTGTTTTAGTTGCAGTTAATAACATTTTTAAATCAGGTTTTTTATTAGAATTAATAGGTGTTGGAACTGTAATAATATAAACATTGCATATTCTTAGGTTTTCAGAGCTGTTAGTTAAAAACAAGTTTTTTGATGCAAGTAATGAACTCTTTGAAACTTCTTTTGTTTTATCAACGCCATTTTTAAGTTCAGATATTCTATTCTTACTTGCTTCAAACCCTACAACATTAAATTTTTTACTAAATTCAATTGCAAGGTTTAATCCAACATAGCCAAGTCCAATAATGCCAATTTTTGTCTTTTTTGAAACTTTTTGCATTTTATTTTTTAAATAAATATTCCAACCGTGGATTTAAATAAGTAATAAACGAAATAATATTTTTATTATCAATTATTTGCACCCAATGTCTAATTTCCCTATCCCTATTTGTCATAATATTCTCTAATTCTATCTTATTTAATTTTTTTAAAATGTTTGTATTTGTATCATATAGGTAAATTGGATAAGTTATTAAAAATTGTTCTTTAAATTTATTGTCAATTAAATTTCCATCTTTAGTAATTACGTAAGAAGTTAATGGCATAATTTTCTCAGTTTTTACACTTTTTTCAAATATTGATTTAGCAACCCAGGGCATACTTAGAAATTCTATATGAGAAATGGGACCTAATTTGCTATAGAAATTACCTTTAATTAACAATATGTTATCATCCTCAATTAAAGCTAAATCTTTATTATTCTCAATATTATTTATTAATATTTTCTGTTTTTCATTCCATGTTTTCCAATGATCTGAAATACCCAATACAGGAAATATAAAAATTAAAGATACGAAAAGAAGAAATTTATTATTAAAGGGCAATAATGATATCAGTACTGCCATAATTAACGAACCATATATTGTTACTCTATTACCTAAATTAAAAGAAGATTGAGTATAAAGACCTGTTAAAGCAAACATGCAATAAGAAAATAACAAAACTGATAGAACGCCAAAAATTAAAGACCACGGTATAAATTTTATTTTAGAATTAACAATGTTTCGGAAAATAAAAATTATTAAAAATGAGATTATAAGAGAAATTACACTTATTGAAGTTATTGATAAATAAATTTTAATAAAAAATGAAGGACCAAATAGCGAATCAAACGAACTAATGATTTGAATAATTATATTTTTAATAAACCCTACTATTGTTAAGTTATCATTTATTCTTTGTTCTTGTACTGGAAATAAATAACCAATTATAAAATAATAGGTGAGATATAATATTCCAGGTAATATAAAGAATATAAATTTTTTATAATATCTTTCATATATAAAAATTATAGACAATCCAAATATATAAGGCACCGAAGAATAAGTAATAAACGATGCAATGGTTCCAATCATCAAACTTTTATATTTTTGATTCAGTCTCATTAAATGGTGAGAGTACATAATTAATGCTGGTGATAATACATATGGTATTATCATATACCAGTATGCGGTTGATTCATGGGCAGGATAAAATAAAAAAATAAGTGATCCGAAAAAAGCTCTGTTTCTAGGTATATAATCGCTTAAAAATCTAAATATTAAAAATAAACTTATTAAGTGTACAATATATTTAATTAAATCATATGGCCATTGATGTTCGTATCCAAAAACAGGGTAAGCCCACCAAAAAAAATAATATCCTGGCAAGAAAAAACTAGAAATGCCTCTGATCTTTGGATCTGGATTCAAAAAATATTCAAAATCAATATTTTGAGTAATCTTAATTTGGCTTATATCATCACCATGAATACCGGTTCCCAAAAATAAATACGGCAATATTCCAAAAAGAATTAATAATATACTAATCTTTGATTTGTTATAATTTTTATACAACTAATTACCTCTCAAAAGCTGATTTTATTGCTTTATTATAAATATCTATTATTAATTCTTCGTTAAATTTATTTTCTATAATTTTTCTGCTTTCTTTTCCCATAAATAACCTTTCTTTAAATGGCAGAGATATAAAATTATTTAACTTATTACATAAATCTTGATAATTTTTAACTTTGCATAAATATCCATTAAGATCCTCTTTGATTAAATCTTTACAGCCTGCTACATTTGATGCAATTAATGGCCTTCCTATCGCTGCAGCCTCAATTAATGATCTGGGCATACCTTCTCTGTAAGAAGGTAATAAAACACAATCTGAATCTATGATGTGTTGCCTAACATCATCTGTTTTTCCCAAATAGTTAATTAAGCCTTCATTAATCCATTCATTTATTTGATTTTCAGGTATCCCTCTTGGATTATCTTTCTCAATAAAACCAAGAAAATTAAATTTAACATTATTATTATTTTTTTTGACAATTCTAATTGCTTTTATTAATTCATAAATGCCTTTGTCCCATAAAAAACGGCCTAAAAATAGAAAATTTGTATTAGTTTTATGCTCTTTTATTGGCGAATATTTATAAATATTTAAATTGATGCCTGATCCAGGTATCACATAGCTTTTGTCGGAATAGATTAAATTATTTCTCTTAAACAATTTAAGATCATCTGAATTTTGAAAAAAAACTCTAAATGATTTGCGTAACGATAATTTATAAAGAAATTTTATAAAAGTTTGTAAAAAATTATTTTCTATAAATGCTGTTCCGAGTCCAGATATATTATTAATAACTTTTATGTTTGTAATATTGGCAGCTATTGATCCGTATATATTTGGCTTAATTGTAAATCCAAGAAATATGTCTGGTTTCAGCTTATAAAATAAATAGATATAATTAATCAATAATAAGCTATCATCAAATGGTGACTTCTTGTTTGGATTTAATGAAATCTTAATTATTTTACATCCAATCTCCTCAAGTTTTTTTGAATAATCATCTATTGTAGATAAAACTATAACTTCATGATTATTTTTAATTAATGAACTAACTAAGCCAAAACGAAAATTATATATATTCCAAGAAGAATTAGCTGAAATTATTATTTTCATAGATATATAATTTTTTAAACAACATATGGTTAAAAAAGGTAAGTTTGATAGGGAACCCATTTATTAGAAAATAGTGCATAATTCAACCATACATAGAGGACCAAGGTGTAGAAAGATATTACGATTAAATTAATGGGAAAAATAAGGCTGTTATTTTTAGAAATTAATGAAAGATTTGAAAAAACAAATAATTGTAATGGAATAAAATAAAGCATAATTCTATCTACTCCAGTTGATGCATAATTAACGAAAAATAAACTGGCAATACTTACTAAAGACATAAATAAATAAATTTTTCTTTCTATAATATTATTTGTCATTCTTTTTCCATAGATAATGAATATTATTGCTGGGATTATATTTAAAATAACTCTAAAAAGAGTTCCGGATGAATATAAGTGCCTCTCCTCACCAACATAATATGTAAACAATCTAATCAAGTCTTTTTGAACTAAAATAAACATTAAATAAAATACTATTGCAGAAAGAATATAATATCTGATTGATATCTTGGGCATACTTACAATTATAAGTGCTCCCATTAAAATAACTGATTTGTGAAATAAAACCCCAAAAAATAACCACATAAAAAAAATAATTTTTTTCTCTTTTATTAATGCATTAATAGCCAATAAAGCAAATGCAAACGCTATACCTTGTCTGACATAACCCATACCTAAAACATTTATTACATACGGAACTGCAATTATAATGACTAGGAGAGGATAATTTTGTCTTCTTGCATAACTACTTAAACATACAATAAAGAATAATCCACAGATAAGATTTAAGGTATATATTTCAAATCCTAGTATTGAAATAGTTCCAGATAATATTTCATAACCATAATCTGTGGTATTAAATTCTTTAAAAAAATTATCCGTGCTTTTAAATTCATTAAATTGCTGAAGGTACAATGACCAATCGCCCCCAACCTCATGTCTTGTACCAATAAATAATATGAGAATTAGCATATTAAATATCCAAAACAGATTATTAACAGAATTTGAAAATTTAAAAGGAAAAATAAATGCCAGAACAGGTATTGTGAATATAATCCAATATGGAATCATTAATTTATTATATTAGTTTTTCTTTCCAAATTTTTTTCAGATAGTCGCCGTAGTTATTCTTTGGGGCATATTCTATAAATTTATAAAATGCATTATCTGAAATCCATCCTTTATTCCAACTCAATTCTTCTGGACAACCGATTTGTATTTGCTGTCTTTCTTGGATTGTTTGAACGAATTGAGAAGCCTGAAGTAATGAGGTAGTTGTACCTGCATCTAACCATACGGTTCCTTGTGATAACTTTTTAACATTCAACATATTCTTTTCTAAATAGACTCTATTAACATCTGATATCTCAAGTTCATTTCTAGCTGATGGTTTTATCTGGTTAACAATATCTAAAACTTGATTATCGTAAAAATACAAACCTGTAATAACATAAGATGATTTCGGTTTTGAGGGTTTTTCTTCAATAGAAACTGCTTTATTATCTAATATTTCAACGACTCCATATCTTTGCGGATCCGGCACTTGATATGCAAAAATTTCAGCTCCTTTGAAGTTTATTGGATCAATTGTAAGATATTCTTCAAGGTTTGATCCATAAAAGATATTATCTCCTAATATTAATCCAACTGGCGAATTTCCAACAAAATTTTTACCAATTTTAAATGCTTCAGCTATTCCATTAGGATTTTTTTGGATTTCAAATGTAATATCTATTCCCCATTTACTTCCATCACCAAGAAGTTTTTTAAAATTATCTTGACTCTCTGGAGTTGTAATACATAGAATTTCTCTAATATTTGCCGACATTAACGTGCAAAGTGGGTAGTATATTAAGGGTTTATCGAAAACTGGCAGTAACTGTTTTGAAATAGAAATTGTAGATGGATGGAGCCTTGTTCCAGCACCTCCGGATAAAATAATACCTTTCATATTTCTACTCATTATTTACCTATTATACCATTTATTGAGTTAGATAAAGAAAGTCTCCAATCAACTTCAGTTAAATTGAAATCTCTTAATATTTTTTCTACATTTAAAGCGCTATATTTTGGCCTAATTGCCTGTTGATTAAAATCTTTTGTTAGTATTGGTTTGATTGTAGGAAAATGAATGTTAGATTTATTAAATAATCTTGAAATTTCTAAAGCAAACTCGTACCAAGAAACTACCTCGCCACTACCTGAACAGTGATATATTTGGGAAATATATTTTTCATAAAATATCTCTTTAGAAATGTTCCATATAGTTTTTGCCAAATCATCACAAAACGTTGGTCTTCCATATTGATCGGATATAATATTTAAAATTTCCCTTTCTTTACTTAATTGCACTAATTTATTTAAAAAATTGTTGCCCTTGGATGCATATAACCAGGAAGTTCTAATAATTATATACTTATCCAAGTTTTCAATTATTTCATTTTCACCCCATAACTTAGTTCTTCCATATACTGACAAAGGATTGGTTTTATCTGTTTCATCGTAGGGGTTATTTTTTTTTCCATCAAAAACATAGTCTGTTGAAATGTGTATTAAAGATGCATTAATATTGTTTGCTGCAATAGCAAGATTTTTACATCCAATCATATTTATTTCTTTTGCTAAATCTCTTTCACTCTCAGCTTTATCAACAGAAGTGTATGCAGCAGTATTAATTATTATATCTGGTTTTAGTAACTTTATTTTTTTTATTACAAAATCTTTTTGAGTTAAATCAATTTCATTTTTAGAACTATAGATGGCAATAAAATCTGATGGACATGTATTTTTTAAAACTGACCCAAGTTGACCATTTGCTCCACAAACTAGAATTTTCATATTAAAATTTTATACAAAGGTAATTATTTCCTACAATTTATGTTTTGATAGTAGCCATTTTGAGTTTTCTATATACCAATCAACAGTAGAGTTTAATCCTTTATTAAAATTAAACTTAGGAGAAAAATTTAAATTTTTTTTAATTTTTTTAGCAGAAATAGCATATCTAAAATCGTGTCCTGGTCTATCTTTTACAAATTTTATTAATTTATTATGAGGTGATTTATTATTTAGGCGTTTATCTAGAATCTTACAAATCTTATTAGCTAATTCAATATTACTAATCTGACTATTAGAGCCAATATTGTAATTTTGCCCAACTTTTCCTTCATTTAACGCTAATAACAATCCACTAATATGATCGTCAACATATATCCAATCTCTTACATTATTTCCCTTTCCATAAATTGGTATAGTATTTTTTTTAAGTGCGTTAGAAATTATTGTAGGTATTAATTTTTCAGGGTTTTGCCAAGGACCATAATTGTTTGAACAATAAGTGGTAACAGTTGGAAGTCCATAAGTTTTATTCCACGCTCTAACCAAATGATCAGAAGATGCTTTTGACGCAGAATATGGAGAATTTGGAAAATACTTATTTTTTTCAGTAAAGATTTTTTCATTCTTTTTTAAAGAACCAAAAACTTCATCCGTTGATACATGTAAAAACTTAAATTTTTTAATATTTTTTTCTATATTAATATATTTAGTTGAAACTTCTAGCATATTGAAAGTTCCAATTATATTAGTAAATATAAATCGATATGGATTTTTTATAGATCTATCAACGTGACTTTCCGCAGCAAGATGCATTACAGCATCAGGTTTAAATTTTTTAAATGCCTTTAGAAGTTTATCTTTGTCACATATATCAATGCGAGCAAAATTATATCTACCGGATTTTGCACAATCTTCAATCGCTTCAGGAGAGGCAACGTTTGTTATCGAATCAATATTCAATACCTCATATTTCGTTTCTCTAATTATCTTCCTAATTAGAGCTGATCCTATAAATCCAAATCCACCTGTAACTAAAATCTTCATATTAAAAAGGAGAGGAAAAATTGTTAAAAGTGTTTGCGGACCTGTCTTTGTTTGACAAAATAGCTTCTTTTCCTTCAATTTTCCAATCAATTGATAAATCCTTATCGCTCCAAAGTATTGTCTCTTCATTTTCTGGAGAATAAAAATTTGACGTTTTGTAAATTACTGAAGTGTCATCTTCAATGGTGCAAAAACCATGGGCAAATCCTGATGGTATATAGACTTGCTGAAAATTCTTGTCAGATAAAACTATATGTATGTACTTACCATATGTTTTTGAATTTTTTCTTAAATCAACAATTACGTCCAAAATGCTGCCTTTAACTACAAAAACAATTTTGGATTGTTCCATAGGGGGTTTTTGAAAATGAAGACCTCTGATTGTATTTTTTTTCAAAGAGAATGAAAAGTTATCCTGTACAAAATCTTCTTTAATACCAAGTTCTTTAAAGGTTTTTTTATTAAAAGTTTCTGAAAAAAATCCTCTGTTATCTTCAAATCTTTTTACTTGATAATGTATAACTTTTTTCTCAAAAAAATATTTAATTACAGACAAATTATTCATATATAATCCTTAAAATCCTTATCTAAATATTCACTTAGGCATAATTTCCAATCACGCATAAAATTAATAGATTTTTGATTTAACTTTTTATTTATTAATTGTTCTGAATCTGGCCTAATTGCAAAATATTCATCTTTAAAAAAAGAAGTATTAACTTCATTAATATTAATTTTTGACGATAGTTTTAAATGATCCAAAATATACCTACAAACTTCTATTCTGCTAGTAAAACCTTCACACACAAGATTATATAAACCCCAATACTCTAATTCTAATATTTTCTTAACATTTTTTGCAAAATCAATAGTATAAGTTGGCGTACCAATTTTATCATTTACAACATTTAAAGAATTTAACCCAGATTTAATTTGTTTTAAAATTTTATTTACAAATTTTTTATCTTTTTTTGGTCCTCCTCCCATCATCCATCCTGCTCTACATATAATAAATTTATTTGCATTTTTTTGAACATATAATTCTCCAAAATATTTGCTTTTAGCATAATGTCCAAGTGGATTTGGAGTATCAGATTCATCATAAATTTGTTTTTTTCCGTCAAATATTCCTGCTGTACTAATATATAATATTGGTATGTTAAGTTGATTAGCAATTTGAGTAGCCTTTTCAACTGACTTGGTATTAGTAATATAAGTTTTTTCAGGATTTAATTCACAAAATTCTAAGTCAGTATATGCTCCTAAATGGAAAAGATAGTTTGGATAAAAACTAAATACGTCTTTTTTATAATCTTCAAATTTATTAATATCTAAAAAACTTATCCAATCTTCTTCATCATTGATGTCTGTGCATTTTAGTTCAAATTCATTTTTAAAAGTATTATAAAATGCATCTCCAAGCATTCCACCGCATCCTGATATATATATTTTTTTCTTAGTCATAACTAATATTTAAAAATTACAGACTATTGTGAGTAATATTTATTGTAGATATTATCCACCTTATTTATATAATTTCCCTCCCAAATGCCAATGTCAAAATCTTTTGATACAGATTTAAATCCCTTAAAACCAATATTTTTTGCAACTCTTGGATTATTTTTTAGGTAAACTATTTTATTGTACCAATCTTCTTGATTGCGAGCTATTAAACCATTTTTTTTATCTTGAATAATTTCACTATTAACTCCTACAGGAGAAGCAACAACAGGAATCCCACATCCCATATATTGCAATATCTTAAATCCGCATTTTCCAAGAGACCATTTAGTGTTATTTAATGGCATTATTCCAACATGTGATTTTGAAATATAATTAATTTCTGTATTTTCCGACCATTCTACTTTTTTATAATCCAGATTAGATAAATTGAGCTCACCTGTTCCTATTAGTAAAATATTAACACCATTTTCTTTTTTTAATCTTCTAAGAGCGGGTAATATCTCTAGAAGATAGAATGCAGTTGAAGGGCTACCTACCCAAACAATAGTGAAATCTTTATATTTTTCATTAGTTTTATTTTTATTATAATAATTTGTATCAATGACAGTTGGAAAATAGTGTAAGTTCTTATTTTTTCTTTTAAAGAAGTCGATATGATAGTTATTTCCAGCAAATAATGCTGTGGAGAGAGATACTAAATTTTTAAATTTATTTAATAATTGGACATTTAAAATAGATTTTTCCTTCTTTTCATATCTATGATAAACTGCATCATCAATATCTATAATGAATGGAATTTTTCTAAATTTAAGAATTCTTTCTCCAATCGTAGGTAAAAACGGAAAAAGTTCAATATGAATAATTGCAATAAATGGTTTTTTCCTAGTAAGAATATCAAAAAATCTAATCATATAAGATAATAAAACAGTAAAATAATTAATCTTATCTAAAAATATTTTATTATAAAAAAATTTATTATTAAACAAAGGTTGATTATCAACTTCATAATAACTTTTATTTAAAATGTTTTCATAAGCATGAAATCTATATCTAATACTTGCAGATTCAGAAGAGTATTTTGTATAAAAAACAATATTTTTTTTAATTGAATCATATTGTGATTTTTTATGAAACCATGAAGGCATAATCGCACCTAATGTGTATCCGGGAGATTTAACCAGATCCAGACTTAATCCTACTAAACCAATTAAAAGCCAATTGTATGGAAATATGTATGAAGAAGAAATATTTCTATTTATTGGCTTAATAAAACCTCGATAAAAAACGGAAATCATACATAGTGATAAAACTAATATAGTCATAATATTGGGTATTTTGATCAGAAGAGATTCAAAGAATATTGATATTTTTGAACTGATTTTAAAAAATATAAAGTAAAGAAATATTAAAAATGAATATTTTAAATAATTAACATAATAATTTTTAATTTTCTTTAAAATTGCGTCATCAATTATAAGATAAAGAGTGTAAGAAAATAATAAAGTAATAATTATATTATTAATATTTTCTAAGTTGGGTGTGTACGAATAATTAATTTGTAATAGAATTTTTATTTTTGTTATAAAGATAAGTAAAAATAAAAAAAATACACCTAAGTAACTATTTTTAATATCATTTTGGATATTGACTCTTGCGTTATGTATTGAGTAAATAAAATATTTTTTAATAATATCAATTAATTTGTTTGGTAATTCTGCATATATTAAAAAATACTTATTGGGAGTGTAACATAAATTACCGCTATTAAGAATTCTTTGTCGCCATTCTATATCTTCTCCAGCTCTAACATTCTCTATAAATCCAAATGACTTCATAAAGTTTTCTTTACTAATGAGACTCCCAGGTGTCGTAACATAACCCACTGCACCAAATGTTGATGCTCTTAATATTTCTTGAAATCTAGAATTTGTAGAATATTTAGTATATCCAAATACAACATCGACTTTTTCTTTAATTATAATTTTTTGATAGCTTTCCAACCAATCACTTTTTGGTAATGTTTTTGCATCTATAAAAGCCAACCAATTGCCTTTAGCTAATTTTGCACCAATATTTCTATTCTTACCAGGATATGATTTATAATTTAATTTTTTATAAATCAAATTGATGGGAAACTTAAAATTTTTTAATAAATTTTTAATTTTATTATTGTTGCTGTTATCAACAATAATAATTTCAATGGGCAAAACAGTTTGCTTTTTAATAGATTCAAGTACCTTTATTAAAGAATCTTTGCAATTAAACGTTGGAATAATTATGCTAGTTTGAAAATCCTTAATTTTCATTTCTTAAATTTATACCCTGGTATATTAAATTATAATTCTTGGCTGCAAATGATAAGGAGTATTTTTTTTCACCTATCTCTCTACAAGTTAATATAGTTTTTTTATTTGATATCATTTTTCTTATTTTTTTTAAAAAATTTCGATAATTAGTTTCTTTAAAATCATATGAAATTCCTACTTGATTTTTCTTAAATAAATTAATTATATCATTATTAAAAGGATTGCAGATAATTGGTTTTCCACTCAGAAAGAATTCAGCTATTTTTGTTGGAAAAGATGCATTTATCGAGTAGTTTGTGTTCAAATAGAAAATTCCTAAATCTATAGTGCTTATTTCTCTATGAATTCTTTTTCTTTCCACAAACTTTATTTGGAATGAATTCTTAGGTATTTTATATTTTTTCATTATTCTTCTTATATGATTATGTGATCCTTTATTAAAAATTCTTATCTTAATATTTTTATCTAAATTTAAAAGTTTTGAAAATAAAAATATTACTTTTTCAAAATTATATGCCAACTTTACTGTTCCTAAATATCCAAAAATTATATTTTTCTTTCTAGTTCGTATATATTTTTTTCTAAGCTTAAAATTGCTTTCATCAGAGCAAGTTGGTATGCAAATAAATTTATTTCTATTTACTTGTGGAAATTTTTTATTTAATATCTTTATTGAATGATTAGTTAAACAAATAATTCTTTCGGATTTTAAGATTAAATTTTCTTCTAATTTTTTAAAGAATTTATAATATAATCCTTTATTGTTCCATCCGTATCTATCAACTTTTTCATCAGCCCAGAAACCTCTCATGTCATATAAAATTTTTAACCTGAAAATTCTTATAAAGGGAGCAACCAAAAGTCCTGGCATAGAGCTTCTTATATGAATAATTCTAACTTTTTTGATAATAATCAAATAACAACATATTATCGCACCTTTAATAATATTTGCCATAGTTGCTATAGTTTTAGGATATGACCAATATCGCAATGCGATCCAAATTACGTTATTTTTATTTAATTTTTTTAATTCACTCATATATTCTTTACTTTTGATATCTTCCTTTTTTTCAAAACTTAGAATGTGCATATGATTATTTTTTGATAGTTTTTTTATTATTGGTAAAATCTGAGAGCTACCAATAGATTCCATCATTCCATCGTAAGTAATATAAAGAATTTTTGTTTTCTTAATAAATGCTGACATAATATTTATTTATATTAATCATTTATGATTTCTTTATTTTCAGTATACCATTGATTAAATTGTATCATTGACCAAAGTTTATGTTCATGATTGTGGTGTGCAAGCATATGTTCATTTTTTATCCTTTCAACAATTTTATTATTAAATAATCCGTGAGAATCTAATAATTCTTTCGAAAGTAAGTTATCGACCCAATCTCTAAGATCAGTTCTCATCCAATGAGCTACAGGAATTGCAAAACCTTGTTTAGGTCTTTCAAAATAATTTTCAGGTAAGTATTTATTTAATATCCCTCTTAATATTATTTTAGATTTTCCATTACTTATTTTATATTTTGAAGGTAATAAATATACATATTCTATCAATTCTTTTGCTAAAAATGGTGCTCTAACCTCCATACTTGAATACATAGAAGATCTGTCAACTTTGCATAAGATATCATCTTGTAAATATGTTTCAAAATCTACGTGCATCATTGATTCTTCAAAACTTAGTAAAGAACTTTTATTGATTAAATTTTTATATTTTGTTGATTCTACGTTATTAAAAGATTCTATAATCTCTGAATCTTCGTCCCATTCGTTTGTTAGAGATTTATAAAATGAATATTTATCTTTCATCTTTCCTATTTTTAATAATATTTTATCTATCTTGTTATTAATTGAAGCAGAATCTTCTCTGATTAAAGATGTTTTTAATAATAAAAATTGCAATAACTGCTTAGGTAAAATACCCGCCAAACTATTTAGCCTCAATTTTACGAAATTAGGAATGGAGTTGATATACTTCCAGTATTTATTAGCAATAATATATCTATTGTATCCTCCAAAAATTTCATCCCCACCATCACCGCTCAGTGCTACTGTTACATTTTGTCTAGCCATTTTTGAAACTAACATTGTTGGAATTTGAGAAGAATCTGCAAAAGGTTCCGCGAATGCATCTGAAAGTTTGGGCAAGATATCCAAAACTTCATTTTTAGAACAATTAAAAGTAGTATGTTTAGTTCCAATTTTTTTTGCTATTTTTTCAGCAAATTTTGATTCATCATATTCTAAAAAGTCAAAACCCACAGTAAATGTTCTTACATCAGATTTTAATTTTTTCATTAGCAAAACTATAGTGCTTGAGTCTATGCCTCCAGATAAAAAGGCACCGATAGGAACATCAGAAATAAGTTGTCTGGAAATAGATTTCTCAATTATAGATTCCACATCATTCAAAATATTTTTTTTAGATAAAATTCTTGATTTTTCAATTTTTCTATTTTTAAGATTGTCTAAAGACCAACAATAATTAAGCTTTACACCTTTGAATGATAAAAGATCATCAAAATTATTAAATTGTTGAATCTCAAATTTATTAAGATTAATTGTTAGATATGATGAGGATGGTAATTTATAACATCCATTAAAAATTGTTAAAGGAGTAGGAATATAATTTAAATGTAAATACTTTTTGATAGATTCCTTGCATAAAGTAGAAGTGAAATTAGGTAATTTTTTTAATATGCTTAAATCAGAAGAAAAAGCAAAAAATTCTTTATTTGTAATAATATAAAGTGGTTTTTCTCCAGATTTATCTCTAGCAAAAATTAATTCATTACTTTTCTTGTCATATATGCAAAAAGAAAACATACCTTCAATATTTTTTAAAGCAATTTCAATGCCCATTTTTTCAATTAAATACAACAATGTTTCTGTATCTGAAGTCCCTCTCCAATTTATTTTACTCTCCGTATCAATTTTACTTCTTAATTCATTATGATTATAAATTTCTCCATTATAAACAATGGTATATCTACCTGTAGAAGAGACCATAGGTTGATTGCCAGCTTGACTTAAATCAAGAATTGACAATCTTCTATGTCCAAATCTAAGTTTAGAACTTTCAAAATTAAATTCACAATAACCTAAATTATCTGGCCCTCTATTCTTTAATTTTTCAGTTATTGTAAGAAAATTTTCTTTATTTAGATTATAACTTTTTTTATGATAACAACCAACTATTCCACACATAATATTTTATCTATTTAAACTATAAAGTATAAGTATTATTGATTAATTTTTTACTTTTGGAGAACCTAAGAATAACCATCTAATGATACCAACAAACGAAGAAATATCAATTATCAAAAAAATAAATGATGTTTGAAAAAGATAAATAATCTTACTAAACACACCTTCTTCTACGAACCATTTGGATAATTTCAAATATGAATAAGATTTCATTAAAAATAATATTAAAATTATAAATAAAAAATAAGAAGAAAACTTGACAGAGGCTATAAATAAAAAAATTAATGCGATAATATTTCTAATTAGACCTTTGTGCCATTTTCCAAAATAGCCGGCTTTTAATGAGCCAATACTATATTCATAATATCTTTTAATAATTTTTAATATATTAAAATCCATAATCCAATAAACTCTTGCTTTAGATTCATGAATTTTGTAAGATTTTGAATCATTGATTTTTTTTATAAAATCCAAATCTTCAACAATATATGAACCATCCTGACTTTCAGGAAATCTTCCAACTTTGCGCCAAATTTCTTTTCTTATAAGCATAGATGCAACTGAAGTATCTATATAATTTAGTTTTTTTCTTTTATCCATAAATGTAGAGGCATATGATTTTTCAATACCTTTGTTAACAAAAAAAGAAACCGATCCAAATATAACATCATATGATTTTTTTGTTTTTAAATGAATTGAAAAACTATGTAACCAATCCTTGTCTGGAATCATACCGGAATCTATTAATGCCAATAAGTCATTTTTTGCATTAAATATCCCCTCATTTCTACCCGAGCCTCTGCAGATTCCTTTTCTTTTAATTATTTTAATAAATTTATTTTTTTTAGAATAATTCGAAATAATATTTAAAGTTTGATCAGAAGATCCCGCATCTGAAATAATAATTTCATCTGGTAAATATGTTTGATTTAACAAGGATTCTATTAATTTACCAATATGCTTCTCTTCATTAAAAGTTGGAATTATTACAGAAATTTTTAAATTATTGTTATTAATGACTTCATTAACTTTCATTTACAAATTTTAATTGTTCAAGGTTATCAATAGCATACCAGTAATCTGGTAATAAACTGGAGATCTTAAGTTGTTTTAGCAATATCAGTTGATTCCAAATTTTATTAAAATCATCAACTTTTTTCGTATATTTATTTATCATAGACGGATTTAATATTTGAATGCCAGAGCAGTAAATTTTTGATTTTTCAACTCTACTTAATTTTGTAACTATTTTGTTTTCATCCGTGAAAATATAATCTCCTTCTAGACCGGATATTGGATTGGTGGGAACCAACATACAATATGGTTTTTCTAAAGCATTATATTCATAGATTAATTTTTCGTAATCAGTATCAATAATATTATCGCATGTAAAAACACACAGTGGTTCATTAAATTTATTGATTTTAGAATTGTATAACCACCATGCATTTCCCTTTCCTTCTGTGTTAATTACTGAAGTCGCACCATTATTAATAACATGTTTTGCAAGCACTTCTCCTTTGTATCCCACAGTCACAAAAATATTATTAAAAAAGGGTTTTATCTTATCAATACTATTGGCTATTAGTGTGCTACCCTTATAAGGGGCCATAGCTTTAGGTATTTTATCTGTTAAGGGTCTCATTCTAATGCCTCTTCCAGCTGCTAAAATTACTGCACAATTTATTAATTTGGTCAAAATAAATTTTCCGGTCTATTTTTTATAAGTTTTATAATTTCATTTTTATTTAATTTTGGAGCATTTAAAGTTGAATATTCTTTAATAATGGATTTTTTTTGATTTTTATAATGATCAATTACCAAGTATTGTTTTTTATTATAATAAAATTCATACGTATTTAGAATTTCACCCTGACCAATTAAATGTTCATCAAATTTATCACCCTTTCTAGATTTAATCTTTTTCCATTTACAATTATACATTTCACACCATATATCTAAGATATTAGATATTTTTGCACATTTCATTTTTTTAGATAAAATTTTACCATTTAATTTACTGGAATTTTCCAAAGATGTTATTACAAGTTCCGATGCTTCATTTACTGAAAAAAAGAATCTTTTCATATCAGGTCCGGTAGACAATATAACACCATTTTTTTTCATCATTTGATCCCATATTGGAAAAACTGAGTTTGTTGACCATGCAATATTACCAAATCTTACACAAATAAATTTTGTTTTAGAAGATTGGGCCAAATTAACAAATAATCGTTCCATTAGACTTTTTGATAACCCATATATATTGTTAAAAGGAGGAGCTGATTTGTCAGTTGAAATTCCTACAACAACTTTTATATTTTGTTCCATGCTTACTCTAGATATATTCTGTGATCCTATAATATTTATATCTATACATTCATTCGGATTCTTTTCGGCAAGATCAACATATTTTGTAGCAGCTGCATGAATAATTATATCAGGTTTATATTTTGTTACAGAATCTCGAACAGATTCAATCTTTGAAACATCCAATGGTGTCGTTTCGCATTTAGTTTCCTCGTAAGCTATTTGTGAAAGAAAATTATTTCTACTCCCCAATATGATCTTATTTTTTTTTGAAAGTTTTTTTGCTAAATCTTTTCCAAGAAACCCAGTGCCCCCAGTTATAAGTATCGTTTTGTTTTTAATATTATTTTTTATCATTTTTTAATAAAGTTTTTTATAAATAGTCTTTTAAAATTATTAATTACCAAGATTTTCATCTGAACCAATACCTGTTCCCTTTATCCAAAGATCCAATTTAAGAAAATAATTTCTTGGTAATATTTTATTTAATATCTTTTGCAGTATTTTTCTATATCTAAGATTGCCTTTAAAATTATTTGTTTTTAAAAGTGCAATATCATAAGAAGATATACGTTCTTTAATCCGTTCTATTTCATTTATTTCAAAAAGCTTAATAACATCGGGAAATTTCATTAAACTTAGAGATAAGTCACAATAGCCATAGGCTAAATATATCTCTAAAGTCTTGAGAATCTGAAGCTTTGATAATTTATCAAGTTTTACTATTTTTTCTGGAGGCCTAAAATATAAAGCATCACCAAAAACTAACTGACCTTTATTACTGTTGTTTAATAAATTTTTATCCAATCTTTTCCAAAAATATCTTTTTAGATCATACATCTCAAATCCATAATTTCTTAAAAATTTATCTATTTCTATAAAATGTGGTTGGTTCATATATATTTCCGCAAATGAAACTTCTATCTCAATTCCAGTTACAAACTTTAATGAGTGCAAAGAACCTTTTAATATTTCCAACTCATATCCCTGAGCATCTAATTTAATAAAATCAATTTGATCAATAGAATTATTTTTTAATTGGTTATCTAAAGTATCAGTTTTTAGTTTAAGAGTTTTAACAATATTAAATCTTTCAAAGTCAGCAAAGTAACTTATAAATTCTTTATTGGGGGCATAAAAAGAAGAAAGTTCATTTTTATTACATAAATAAAAAACTCTTTCTTTTTTTTCGCTTGATAATGCGGTATTAATAATTAAATCATTTTTATTATTTTTAATCAAATCAAACGAACGAGGGTCTGGTTCAAATAATATAGCCTTGTGCCGTAATTGTAGATTCTTCCATCTAATATTTTTGCCACCACTTGCCCCTATGTCAACAATTCTTAATTCTATATTTTCTGATAATTTATAATCTTTTTCCATTATTATAACCAGATTTATAAACTAGATAATAATCAACAACAAAAGTTTGATTAGATGGCAATTCTATATTTCTATTATTAACGGCCCTGTATCCTGCATAATCAGAAACAGTAATTTTGTATGAATCCTCAGATACTGATTTTATTTCCTTAGTTGATATATATATATTTTTTTTCTGATAATCTTTTCCTAATACTATTTTAACCATTGATTCAAGTCCCCAATCTTCAAAAGTTTGTGCTCCGTAATAAGTATTTAAAACATTAAAATTATTTTCAACTAAAGAAAAAGAAATATTGTTTGCAAAACTTCCGGTATCAATAACAATATTTTCTGCATTAATTAAAGAGCTCTTATTTTCTTTTATTGTCTCATATACTGATCCGTTAATTCTTGAAGCAATTACTTGAGACCATGCATTACCTTGAGTAACTATTAAGCCAAGTAAAATGGAAAAAATAAATAAATTTATCCAATATCTTCCAAATTTTTCAATAAGCCAATAAATAAATATTATAAAACCTATTAGAGCAATAGCGCTGTGTCTGCCTCCAACAGCCCCAGCAATGATATTAGGAATGATTGAAATAAAAAATATTGAAATACCGATAATCATTATGTCATTATCAATTTTTTTTAATTTAATATTTTTGATTAGATAATAAATTATAAAGGCAACAATTAAATCTAAAATGATTAGAAAGAGTAATAAGGGCATAAATATATCTTTAAATTTAAATATTCCGTAAGTAATACTTCTTAGCATATATCTACCAAAATAAGTGTTGATTATATCCATTATTCCTTGAGGTATAAGCATAATATCAGGCTGTCTTCCCGGAACAGATTCTGCAAAGCCAAAGGCCCATGTTAATCTATAAATTAGATAAAAAAATGCTACAAAAAAGAAAGGTGAAAATAATTTTAATATATAATATAAATTTAATTCATTCTTTCTATAAATTAATAAAATTATAATCATTATTAATGGTATGAAAAATCCAGCTTCATACCAAAAAATCCCAATACAGTAGCATATAAGGGATATAAAAAAGTAAGTACTTTTTTTAAATCTTGCAAAAAGCAAAAAGGAAACCAAGCTTAAAATATATATGAAGAAAACAAAATTTATATTAAAAAATATTAATGTATGAAATATTTCAAGTTTACCTGGAAAAAGATCATATAGTAACGTTAGGATAAATGCATATGCGTAATTATTAAATAATAAACTAAAAAAAATGAAGGCTAATAATGTAAGTAACGATGTTGATATTAATACAAAATAGAGAGATATAGTTGTATCACCTAAAATTAAATAGTTTTGAAGATCCAGAAATATCATATTAAGTGGTCTATCTGGGACTGTCTTGAAATATAATAATAAATTACTTAATTTTAGCTCACCAAGATTTATGATTCTAAGCAGGTAGCCGTAATCATCTGGTGCAATCGAAGCCCTTTCAAAGGGTAGATAATGGGCCGTGATGTGAAAAAGTATTATTACTGATATGTATATTATAAGATTGTTTCTATTTACTATTTCTTTTGTCATTTAGATCGAAACTGCTTTCTCTAATTACATACAAAGGCATTTTTCTAACCTCTTTATATAGTCTGACTAGGTACTCGCTTATAATACCTAAAGCAAAAAGTATCGAACCAGATAAAAAAATTAATATTGCAATAAAAGAAGTAAGAGAACTTGGGGAACCTACAAATATCCTAAAATACATTAGATAGAAAAAAAGAAATATGCCGAGAAGAAATAAAAAAAAGCCAAACAAACCAATTAATTGTATTGGAACTAAAGTATAGGCGGTAATTAAATCGAAGGCTTGACGCATCAGTTTTAAAAGTGAGTATTTAGTTTTACCTTTTTGCCTCTTATCGTGATTAATATCAATTTCTAATGTCTTTTTGCTAAGCCAGGTAGTAAAGGCTGGTATGTATACACTCTTTTCACCAAATTTCAGTAATTGGTCAATAATTGGTCGACTATAAAGCCTCATCATACAGCCATAATCATGTAATTTAACTCCTGTCATAAATGAAATAATTTTATTCATAAAGTTTGACAAAATTTTTCGAGAAATTGAATCTTTTCTGTTGATTCTTCTGCCAGCAATAACATCAAATCCGCTATTACTTTTTTCAATAAATTTTGGAATCTCTTCGGGAGGATTCTGCAAATCTGCATCTAAAGTCATAATAATATTACCCTGTGCCTGACTAAAACCTGCCATAACTGACGCATGTTGCCCAAAGTTTCTATATAATGATATGTAAAGTGTATGAGAATTGCTTTCTACAAAATTCTTAATTATTTCAATACTTTTATCGTTGCTCCCATCATCTACATAAATAATCTCATACTCTTCCTTTAACAAAGAACAAACTTCTAAGAGTCTTCTGTGAAACTCTTCCAGATTTTCTTCTTCATTATAAACAGGAACAATTACAGAAAGCATTTTTTTATTATTCTAATTTTTTTAATAAATTTCATCAAATTATCAATTTAGATAATAATACTAATTTACTGAAAGTAATACCTTTTCAATAACATAATCAACCTCTTCTGTCTTTAATTTAGGATAAAGAGGCAATGAAATACTTGATTCTCCAATTTCTTCAGAAATTGGAAATTCTCCGCCTGTATAATTAAACATTTTTTTATAGTATTTAAGAAGGTTTATTGAACGATAATTGACGGTAACACCAATATCTGCTTTTTGAAGACTTAAAATAACATTATCCCTTATTTTTGGATTAACCCTTATGGTAAAAAGATGACGTGCGTGTCGGGTATTTGGAAGCGACAATGGAGTTTTAATATTGTCGTTTAATGAAAAAGCTTTCTCATATCTTTTGCTAATCTCTTCTCTTATCTTCAAAAAATTTTCAATTTTACTTAATTGCGGGATTAGTAAAGATGCTTGAATGTCATTCATATTGCTTTTATAGCCAAGTAGATCCATATCCCAATGTTTAAAACCTACAGAATGTCTATCTTTAGCAATATTATTCATACCGTGAGATCTTAATTTGATAAGTTTTTCTTTTAACTCTGTATCATTTGTGCAGACTGCACCGCCTTCACCTGATGAAATATTTTTTGTAGCATAGAAGCTAAAAACTGCAGCGTTACTTAATTCACCTGGACGAATGTTATCTCTAAAACCTTCTATGCAATGAGCACTATCTTCTACAATTATTAAGTTATTTGCATCAGCAATTTTTTTAATTTTTTTCATATCGCACATCTGACCATAAAGATGAACAGGTAAAATTGCCTTGGTCTTAGGGGTAATTGCCTGTTCTATTTTTTCTGCATCAATATTACCTGACTGAGCTTCAACGTCTACAAAGATAGGTTTTGCGCCATTTTGAATTATAGAATTTGAAGTTGCAATAAAAGACATTGGTGTAGTTATTACTTCATCACCACTTCCAATCCCTAGAGCATTTAATGCAAGAAACAAACCTGTTGTTCCATTTGTAACTCCAATACTATTTGAGATTCCAATATATTTCGAAAATTCATTTTCAAACTTTTTGGTCATTGGCCCTGTTGTTATAAATGTTGAGTTTAAGACCTCTTGAAAAAGATTATTTTCCTCTTTACCTAAATTATGTTTATAAAATTCTACTTTCATACAATAATTATTACAATTTGTTATTTTCTTTTTCTTTAATAAATGAATTTAATGTCTCTCTTATTGACATTTTTAAATCATATTTTGGCGCCCAATTAAGTATTTTTTTTGCTTCCCGAATATCAGGAACTCTTACCGGTATATCTTCATAGCCTTCACCATAGAAGATCTTATGATCCTGGTTTGTTATTTTACCAGTAAAATTTTTTGGATAAATTTTATTATATTCTTCAATTAAGATTTTAGCCAAATTATTAATATTTATATTATTATCTGGATTTCCTATATTGAATATTTTTTTATTCAAATCATTACCAGAACTATTATAAATAATTCTTTTTAATGCATCGATTCCATCATCAATATATGTAAAAGACCTGCTTTGATTACCGTCTCCAACAACTATTAAATCTTTATTATTTAATAAATTATATATGAAAATTGATAATACTCTTCCATTACCTAGTTGGGCTAATTTTAAAGAATCTAATCTAGGGCCAATCCAATTGAAAGGTCTAAATATTGTATAATCCAGCAATCCCTTTTCACCATAGGCAATAATTATTCTATCTAACAATTGTTTTGAAACTGAATAAATCCATCGAGACTTGTGAACAGGGCCAACAGTCAAATTTGTTGTGTATTCATTAAATTCCTTATCACTAGTAATACCATATACTTCGCTAGTTGAAGGAAAGATTACTCTTTTATTATATTCAGCTACCCACTTTATAATTTTAAGATTTGATTCAAAATCCAATTGAAATATCTTAAGAGGGTCCTTAACGTAGACATTAGGTGTAGCTATAGCAACCAATGGTACAATGATATCACATTTTTTAATATGATCCTTAATCCATTTATCACTAGAATTAATGTCTCCTTTTTCAAATACAAAATTTGGATTTCCCAAAGAATGGTCAAGTTTATTATTTTCAATATCCATACCATAAATCTTCATAGTGCCATCATTGCATAAATCTTTAACAAGGGCATTTCCTATGAAGCCATTGGCTCCTAAGATAAGTATTGATTTTTGATTTTTATTCATTTTATGAATCTCAATAACCACTTAAACTATCGCTTTAACTATTAAAAGATGAATGTTGCATTTCAATTATCATATCATTGCCAAAACCGGCCTCATCAATATGTAAAAAAATATCTTTGAAAGCCTTTGCTTTTTTTATTGAATCTTTAAGCATCATTGATTGTGGAAGTAATCCTATTTTTGAAGCAAAAACAAACATTTGATAGTAAGAAAAGGTTTTTAAACTTGTTACAGTTAAATTGTTCATTTTTGCATAATTCATAATATCGTTTTTCCTAAAGTGGTAAAGATGAATAGGAAGTTCAACGCAATTTGGTGAAAGTCTGTATATTATACCATCATAATTTGGTACAGTTATAATTATTTTTCCATTATCTGCTAAATGCTTCTTCATAAATGAGAAATATTTTGAAGGCGCATGTACGTGTTCCAGAGACCAGTTCATACGTATAATTCCAAATTTATTACTTTTTTCAATTTGGTCAATATTTTCCCAAGTTTTGATATTGTATGATGATATTTTCATTCTTGCTTTATCATTAGTTTCTATACCGTATACTTCACAGTATTTATTATATGACAGAAGTGAACCTGATCTTCCCCAATAATGGGCATAAGAACCGGAACCGCACCCTATATCTAACAATGGTCCAAATCCCCCAGCTTTAAAATATTTCAAAACAGGATCTTTAATTAAGGGTTTTACAAATTGTGATAATTTTTTTCCAACAAATGGGATTAAGTCAAATATGCTGGAAAAAGGCATATTAGCAATTACTTCTGCAAAAGTGGTGAAGTATATTTTTAATGTTGATTGAGATAAATGAAATGCATAATCTTCTGAATAATATTTTTGAATTTCTTCCATTTTTGGACGAGGATTAGTGAATTTTAATCCACATTCTTGACATTCAACAATTTCGAAAATTTCATCACTTGTCTTATGGATTAAATCTTTTTGCCTTATAACTGTTTTGTAATTATTACTTCTACAAAAATCACAATTTACTTTTTCCATCATTGTCAACCTAATATTAATTTATATTTCTTTTCATTATTCATAATAATCCTTTTCATTAAATAAGGATCTGAATTAAATTTATTATAGCCATGAATATTTAAAAAACATTTTTCAAAACCAACTTTTTTAACATTTTCTATAGTATCTTGGTCGTAATCGTCACCGCTCCCAAAAGGTAGTGCAATATATTTACATACGCTACCGAGCTCATTTTCAATGATATTTTTACTTGTTTCCAATTCTTTCTTTAAGAATTTCGATTCTAATTTTTTAAATGAAGTATGTGAGCAACCATGACTCCCAAATTGCATATTATTTTTTTTCATTTCATGAATTTCATTCCAGTTTAGGCACCTATCTTGATCTTCAAATAAAGAACTTTCTGAATGACCTAATTGTCTTGCAATAGATTTCATTATATAATCTCTTTTTTCTGGAACTAAATATTTTAAGTATTTTGAAAGATTCCAGATAAAATCATTATTTCTATGATTAAAGTCTTTTCTATTAATAACAATTGAATTATTTTTTTCATTTTCTACTATTACATTATTATCATTATTATTTAACATTTTTGCTAATTGCCAATCCCAGATTGGAATTTTTTTTCCAATAAAATCCGTTGGAAGAAAAAAAGTTGCACTTAACCCCATTTTTTTTAATATAGGATATGCGTATGTATAATTATCACAGTATCCGTCATCAAATGTTATTGCAATATTAGTATAATTTTTCCTGGTATCTAATTTTTTTTTATTAAATAAATCATCAAGAGTAACTATATGATAATTTTTTGACAGATATTTTATTTGTAACTCAAAAATATCTTTATTTATTATGGTTCCATAAGGGTTATAATTATGGCCCGGCAATACTCTATGATATAATAAAATTATACATTTGCTTCTAAAATCAAAAGTTTTGACACTTAAGTGTCGTATCAAGTTTATTTGATTTTTTATGTATTTTTTTAATACTTTTTTCAAATCTCTATAAAATTAAAATGATAAAGTTGAGAAACAAATTAATTTTTTCCACCGATCTAATGTTGAAGAATCCCTATATATTAATTCATTCGGTAGAGTGGGCCAAGAAAAAACTAATTTGTTATTTTTCCATCCCCACTTATACCAATATGCTGACTCATCTTTACTTTTAGTATAAGCAGGAAAGCACCAGGGATTTGCTAAAGGATAAAGATTGTCATACACTGGCTTTAAACCTTTGCTTAATGCAAAATCTTGCCATTTGTAATAGCAAATCTGCCTGTCTCTAATTATCTTACCCCAATTAGTGAGATTAAATAATTCTTGTGATTTTTCATCAACAGAATAATCTAAAATTTCAAGTTCTCTAAAAGCTTTTGGATCTTCATATAGAGGTCTTTTCCTGATAATTTTCTTTAAAAATAATTTAAAATTTGGAAAATAATTTAAATAATTTCTTATAATATTCATATTATTTGAAATAGGATAAGGGGGTAATTGAGGAAAATTAAAATCTATTTTGGTATTATTAAATAGTATACCGCCAGATTGTGTATTTATTATTTTTCTCGGAGATGAAATACCTATATCTCCAAAAGTACCTAAAATTTTATCATTAAATTTTCCTCCGTGACCATGGGCATTGTCTTCAATTAAAAATAATTTATGTTTATTGCAAAAATTTCTAAACTTTTCAATATTTTGGGGCTGTCCAAAATAATGTACCATTAATACTGCCTTGGTTTTAACTGTAATTAATTTTTCCAGCTTATGCCAATCTGGTTTTAATTGATTATCAATTTCATAATAATTGTATTTAATTTTTAACTGAGAAAAAGGATGCAGCATAACATCACAATTAAAATCTGGTATCAGTATCTCATCTTCTTTTTGAATATTAAGAGTTTTTAGGCCATATTTAAATGCAGTTCTTGCATGTGAAAAATGTTTAATCATAAATAATTACTGTATGAATTTAATCATTTTAAGAAAATTGATAGAAATTTGTCTAAAAAAAATAGCTATTCTAATAAATCTCATTTTTGAGTATTCCCATTCTCCAATGCAATTAATTAATTTGCTACCAGTACCTTTTTTAAAATTATATACACCAATATTTTTTTCTGGATCTACACCGCTGAGATCATATGTTTTTACTTTTTGCGAAACACAATATTCGATAATAGCCCATAATGTTGCGTAAGATGCATAAACTTTTCTAGCTTCAATGCTTGACGCTGCTAAAATATCCGATGCTTTATCTTTATTAATAATAATAGCCCTGAAAGACAATAATATGTTCGATTTATTTCTACATTGATAGAGTACTATTTTATTATTCATATATTTAAAAATTTTTACCACCTCTTCCCTGTTATACTGCTTAGATAATGATTTTAGATTCTCCATCTCTTTATAAATTTTCATCATTTCATCAACATTTGGATTTATAACTTTTGATACTTTCAAATCATACTTTTTTGATCTATTTAAATTATGCCTCCAATTAGAAGTAAATCTGGACTTTATGTCTTCCAGTTTATCATTCAAAGCAAGTTCCATTCTTAATTCTTTAGTGAAAGGTAATAAGGGTTTGCGCCATCCTAAAAATATTAATTTCTTTTTAACTGAATTATTATACAAAGATGATGAATTAACTCTAAAATAAAATAATGATCCAAATCTATCATTAATTAAAGACCTTACTTCATCAAACCAATTTTCTAATGATCCAGAAGGACCGCCTGGTAGCCAAAAAATATATACTCCGAATTGTTTCTTGTAAAGTATTTGTGACATTGAAATTATTTTCTTTTCTTTAAATTGAATTAATCTTAAAATCTCCCAACCTTGACTCTTACTATAGTCGCCCCATTCAAAAATTTGATAAAAGGAATGATTGGGTAAATCTACAATATGATTATTCCAATTGTTAATATTGCCAGAATAAATTTCAAAACTCATAAATATTTTTTATTTTTTTATAATTCCTTTTATTATCTGTTTAATAATTCTAATAGATAATAGAAATTTTAGATACACAGGGGTTGATTTTGATAAAATATTTAATGACAAAACCCTTATAAGCTCATTGGTATGTTCTTTTTCTAATTTTATTGTCGCTTGTTGATCGTGAATTCTCCATTTTGACACTATTTGAGTGGTGTAATTAAATTCATATATTCTACCCATTTTGATGAAGAAATCATAATCAGCTACATATTTATATTTTGTATTAAAATTTCCTACTCTTAAAGCAGCGTGTTTATTAAAAACTACTGATTCAGAATCAATAAAGCAGCCCTCTTTGAGCAATGAAACAGATGCATTGCCAGCATTTAAATTTATGTTTTCAAAATTAAAAATATCAAAATTTTTTCTTATAATTTCATTTTTATTATTAAAGTGAATTGTATCGCCAAAAAATAATTTAGAATTAGGATTTTGCTTAATTTGTTTAGCGTGAATTTCTAGCCTATCTGGCATACAAATATCATCGTGATCAATAATGACTATCCACTCACTGCTCGATAATTTTATAGCTTCATTTCTAGCAAATGCAAATCCACGATTTGGTTGTTTTCTGTATATTAGAGGAAAATTTTTTGTTGAGTATTCTAGTAATATTTTTTCAGTTTGATCGGTAGATCCATCATTTATAGCTACAATTTCCCAATTTTTATGAGTCTGCTCAATTATACTTTCTATTGTTTCTTTTAAGTATTTTTCTGAATTATAACAGCAAATTATAATTGAAAAAAAAATATCAGTACTGGGATTATACATTTAAGAATTAATTATTTTTTTGAAGTTAATTAAATTAAAATTTTTAAAATAACTTTTACAATAATTTTGAGCACTTTTCTTGTAACTATTTAATTTTTTATTTTGTAATTGTTTATGATTAATAATCTTTGAAATCTCTTCCGGTTTAATTACTTCTACCTTCCATTTTTTTATTTCAAATAATGTATCAATGGGTAATTCTCCGTTTATTTTAAAATAAATGGGTCTTAATCCATATAATACCGATTGAATTACTGCAGTTGTTCCTCTATATAATGTCCAATCACATCTTTTTAAATCATAATCAAAGCTTTTATTTGAAATAATAATATTTTTAGGTAGTTTTTTAAAAATGTTATATTTGTTAAATATATCTTTAAATTCTATATGAGGATGCAACCTCCAAACAAATTCAATTTCAGGATACATTATTGCACATTTAAGTGAAAAATTAAAAAGTTTAAATGCTTCAGTAATATAACCTTCGGGTAAAACACAACACCTTAAAACAGATTTTTTATTAATTAATTTTTTACTTAATTTTTTAGAGTTAAATTGTTTTAATCTGTGACTGCCAACGCAAATAATATTTTTTTTATTATAGAATTTTTTTAATATCTTTTGGCCAGTAAAACCTGCAGTTATTATATAATCTGGATTGTAGATAGGACGTAATTTTCTTTTAAAAGAATGTTGTAATTTAAATATTCTAGAATGTTGGTATCCTATACATTTTATTGAAGGTATTGCAGTTCTTGCAGAATAAAATGCAACTCTTTCCCATGCGTTACCTTCAAATGTAGTGACTATAGTTTTTGGTTGGTATTCTTTAACAATTTTCTTTAATTGTAAGTTTAGTCTTAAAGAAAGCATAGTAGTTTCATTTAATATTTTATTAGTTGTGAGATTAATAAATTCTTTATCAAAATTCTTAAAACTTATCTTACCTAATTTTTTTAACCGAGATATTTCCGAAATACATCTATAAATTATTTGTAATTCATTAGAAAAATTAAGAGATTTTGAAAGTATTAGTATTGGAGTCCCATTTTTTTTCCAATTTTTTACTATTACTTGAGGTTTAATTTTCGTATGATTTATTAGTATTAAAATACATTTTTTATTGTTTTGATTCATAATTTTTGGAATATTATCAAAATACAAATCATCATTTTCTTGAGTTTGCTTAATATTTATAAAATGTGATATTAGAATAATGTTAATTGGATTTTTTATATTTTTAAAATTTATCTTCCAATAATCTTGCTTATGAAAAAAACAAAAAAATAATTTTAAAAAAGATTTTAAATATTGAATTTTGTTTTTTAAATTAACTGTAATTCTTATAATTTTTGAACTTTTAGATTTTTTAAACAGAGGTTTATAATCCTTTAAATCTTCAGGATGTTCGCTAACAATATGCAAAAAGGGAATAGAAATTCTATTAACGGATGAATCTCTTGATAACAGCAATTTGTCGCTTACGTTGCAAATTTTATTATATTGGTATTCGTTCAAAATTTAATAATTATATGTTTTTTAATGTTTTTTTATAAAGTTTATTCTGTTTTTTGTTATTCTTCAAAACTTTTAAAACAATTTTTTCATCTCCAGGTTCGTTTATAGAAGGTAAACTTACCTTTATTGGAACAGATTTTAACTTAAAATTATTTTCAACAATCCTACTCTGCTCTATTAAATATTTTTTTTCATTAAGTGTGACTGGCATCCTCACAATTTTTTTAAGAAAGGATTTTTTAAATGCTATAACTCCTAATATTTTTCTAATGTTATCTTCAGACTGTAATTGATTTTTAAATAATTTTTTTTTTCGAAAAAGTAATTTTATGTTGTTATTTCTAGCTACCTTACATTTAACGAAAGATTCTTTATTTAATTCTTTTCTATTTTTAATCGGACCTGTTAAATTCCATGAGCTAAAATTCTTATTTTTTTTAATTGAATTAATTAATGTTTCAATATTTTCTGGATCTATAAGAGGTTCATCACCTTGCAATATTACTACGTGAGAGCAAGAAATTTTTTCAATTGCTTGAGCGACTCTACTAGTTCCGTTAGAGTGTTTATTTGATGACTTTATTATTCTGCCCCCATACTTTTTTACAACTTCTGAAATTTTTCTATCACAAGTTGTTACGTATACCTCATCAAATAAATTACATAAAAGAGCCCTTCTACGAACATGTTCTATCATCGGAATACCGAGAATATCTAACAAAATCTTATTTGGAAACCTGACTGATGCAAGATGTGCTGGAATAACTCCTACTATTCTCACTGAGGAAATACACCACAATCTACATTTATACACTGTCCTGTAACTGCTGTTGCAGAATCAGATGCCAGAAATACACACATATCAGCTACTTCTTTAGATGACGGCAGTCTATTAAGAGCCGATTGGTTTTTTATAAAATTTGAAAAAAATTCTTTTGAATCTCCTGCGGCAGGAGAATATTCACTTTTAAGCGCTTCATTCAATCCTTCTGTATCAATCAACACTGGACATAATGAATTAATTCTAATTTTTTTATTACCAAGCTCTTTTGCCAAAGATTGAGTCAATGCATTCATGCCAAATTTTGTTGCGCTATAAGCTGAATTATTAGTCGAGCCTCTTTTTCCAGCAATACTTGATATATTAATTATAACACCTCCATTATTTCCAAAATTTTTAGAGGCTACTTGGCATCCCCAGAAAGCTGAATAAAGATTAACTTTAAATATATTATCTAAAAAATTATTATCAATTTTATTTATTGGTCTCCATTCCGAAAATCCTGCATTATTAATATACGCATCTAATTGTCCTGTCTTTTTTATTGCTTCATTAACAAGAATTTCATGACCATAAACATTAGATGCATCCATTTTAATGGAAGAAAAATTATTTTTAATTTCATCATTAATTTCAATTCCATTTCTAGAGCCAATAACCACATAATAGCCTGCATTTAAAAATGCTTTAGTTATTGACAATCCTATCCCCTTGCTTCCTCCTGTTATAACAATTGATTTCATATTATTATAATCCTTTTGTTTATATTGTCATTGCTGAGAAACCGCCGTCAACAAAAATTTCTGAACCTGTTACAAAACTAGATGAATCTGAGCTTAACCATAATACCGCTCCTGTAAGCTCGGAAGGCTTTCCAAATCTAGACATTGGAGTATGTTTAATAATAGCTTTTTCCCTTTGTTTTGTTATGAAATTTTTTTTATTCCATTCTGTTGGAAAGAATCCTGGTCTTAAAGCATTAACCCTGACACCTTTAGTTCCCCATTCACGTGCTAGATTCTGGGTAAGATTCTTAATACCTGACTTAGATACTGAATATGCAAAAGCTTTAGACAAAGGAGGATTTGCAGAAGCAGAAGAAATGTTAATTATAGAACCCTTACCTCTTTTAACCATATATTTTCCAAATATTTGACATGCAAAAAAAGTACCTGTCACCTGAGAATCTATAACAGATTTCCAACCTTTTTCAGTAATATCAAAAAAAGGTTCAGGAGAATTTATGCCTGCACCATTTATTAAAATATCAATATGTTTAAAATATTTTAATACTTTTTTGTATGCCCTTATATGACTAGATTTTTTTGTAACATCAATTTCTATAGCGGCAGTTTTTATTTTATACTTTAGATCATCTATTGATTTCTTTACCTTTTTTGCCTTTTTTAAATTTATATCTAGTATAGCAACATTGCATTTAGCCTTTGCTAATGACTGAGCCATCTCTCCACACAGATGCCCGCCTCCACCTATAACAACTGCAACTTTATTTTCTAAATTAAAGATTTTATTTATATAATTACTCAACGTTTTGATTTAATTATTTTGTTAATATTTTCTGTCCACTTCCAAAGTATGAATAAATCAGAACTTAAAATCGCAAAGTTATAACCAAGGTCAAAGGTTTCATTAACTTTGCTATCAGTTACATCAGCAATTTGTGTTCCACAACTTTTTCCATATTTTTTACATGCATTAATAACTTTTTTTGATGCTTCAATGACTAAATGATGATCTGTTTGACCTGAAACTCCAAGAGATCCTGACAAATCATAAGGGCCTATCATTACACCATCAACTTCATCAAAACCTAAAAGATCATTTATATTTTTAACAGATTCCTTGCTTTCGACTTGAATTATAATTGATGAAGTTTCGTTCCATTTTTTAAAATATTGCTCTGAGCCAAAACCATAATCCTGGGCTCTGTTTAAACCATAAGTTCTTTTACCTGTAGGTGGATATTTTAATATATTAATAATGTTTCTAACGTGTTCAGATGTATCTACTGTTGATATCAAAAAACCATCTGATCCGCTATCGAGTAGCGGTTTAAAAACATCATTTGAATGAGAGACCGGTCTAGGCAAGCAGGGTATTCCATTGCCCTGACTAGCAGCAATGATATGTTTTGCCTGCTCAAATGAAATTGTTGAATGTTCCATATCAATAGCTATAAAATCAAAATCAGCATTACTAAAAGTTTCCGTAATTGAAGTTTCGGAATACGATACCCAGGCTGCAAACAATCTTTCTCGATTTCTAAGTTTATTTTTAAGTTCTAAACGTTTTTGATAGTTCATAATTTTATATATCTTTTTCTAGTAATTTCTTAATAGCTTGATGAAGATGAAGCAGACCAACCAAAATTCCATCATTATTAACTACAGGTAAGTCCCAAACCTTCTTTTCCCCCATAATTTTTACTGCATAATTAAGTTTATCATCAGGTAGTATTGTAATTGGATTTTTAACACAGTGAGAAACCACATCGTCTACAAAAAAAGCTGATATGGGTTTTTGAACTTTTAAAAGATTACGACGAACGTCACCGTCCGTTATAATACCTAATAATTTATTTCTTTCATCAACAACGCAAGCAATTCCCAAATTTGTTTTATTCATATGTTCAAGTGATTCCTTAAATAAAGTATTTTTATTAATTACAGGGAAATTTTCAGTAGTAAGCATAACGTCTTTTACACTAATTTCATTTGCATTCATTAATAACTATTCCTCATATTTCTTTGACAATTCTAATCTCATTTCATGCATTTCTTTAGCTTGGTATAAAATATTCTGAAGCATATCAATATGCAATACTGTATTTGAGTCTGATAAAGCATTATCCGGGTCATCATGCACTTCCATAAATAAAGCGTTAACTCCACATGCAACTGCAGATCTAACAAGATATGGTATGAATTCTCTTTGCCCGCCTGATATATTACCCATTGATGTTGGAAGTTGAATTGAGTGAGTTGCATCAAAGCATACTGGATATCCTGTTTCAGCCATTATCGGAAAACACCTCATATCATTTACAAGCATATTGTATCCAAAAAAAGTGCCCCTATCAGATAAAATAATTTGTGAATTTCCATTAGATTCTATCTTCTGTACAGAATTTTTCATATTCCAAGGACTCATAAACTGTCCTTTTTTTAAATGTATTGGACGATTAGTTTTAGCTGCTGATCGTAAAATAGAAGTTTGTCTACAGAGATAAGCAGGAATTTGAACCATATCGCAAATTTCTCCTGTCTTTTCAGCCCACGCAGGATCAGAAAAATCTGAAACGACTGGTACGCCAATTTCATTACGCACCTTTTCCAAGATTTTTAGTCCTCCCTCTATTCCAAGTCCATGAAAACTTTCTGGTGATGATCTGCAATCTTTATCGTAACATGATTTGTATATCCATGAAATGCCAACTTTCTCACAGATCTTTCCAATTAACTCAGCCATCTTAATAGAATGTTCTTGGCTTTCAATGGCGCAAGGGCCGCCTATAAAAATTAAAGGATTTAAGCCTCCAACAGTCACTTTATTTACATTACCATATCCAACAGTAATTATTTTTTCTTTTCTCTTGTAAGACATTCTAAATTATTACAAAATTGTTATACCGAATCATTAGTATAAACTAAATATACCAATAAGGATAATTTATTCATTAAAAAGGTGTTTAATAAATTCCTGCCTTCCTGGAACTTCTTGAGACCAAATATACTTACTTACTTCCAAGTTCGTTAAAGGCTTGTTTGAATGAACCTTCAAAATTTCTTGTATCATTTCAAATAAATTATCTTTTGAAAGATGGTATACGGCACTACGATTATCAAAAGAAGGCAGTGAAGACATACCTGATAAGTGCCTATATCTATCAGTACCTCCAAATAATGCTACTGGTTTTTTTGAATATAATGCTTCTTCAATGGTAGTCGAAGAATAGCTTACTAACAAGTCCGCTTCATTAAGATCGTCGTAAAAATTTCCTCCTATTCTCAATTCATATTTATCACTCTGAGGAAGAATTATTTCTAAATCTTTAAGATTATATTCTGCAGATTCTCTTATTCTAATTATTAAATAAGCATTATTAATTTTTTTTACAGCATTTATAAGTAATGTTAAACCTAAGATAAATTCATTGGAATTTTCATAAATCCATGGCCTTGCACTAAGAGCTTTTGATGTTCCTGCTTGCAATATTATAAATTTATTTTCTTTATTTATTGTATCTTTTTTATTTATATTATATCCCCACATAATAGGGTGGAATTTTTTCCTTTTTAAACTAGGCATAAAATCAATAGCAGATTTTTCAGCTAAAGGTGACTGCACTATTGTCTCGCTTGCAAAAGGGCTAAAAAGCAAACCTCTTGCTATATAATTTAATTCATACTCAGATATTTCATTATCAGGAACTGGGTGAGAACCATGGGAAATTAGATGAACAGGTATATTCATTTTTTTGGCAACATAACCTATTGCAACTGCATCAAATAATCTTAACTGATGAGCTAATAAAAATTTTGGAGGGTAATTTTTATAATTTTTTGAAGTATAATCAATTAATGATTCAGCGTATTCAACTGACCATGAAATAAATCTTATTAATTCTTTTTTGATATTCTTAAAATCATTCTTAAAAATGTTACTAAGAATCTCACTAATTTCTGATGGAATACTGGGATTTTCTAACCTGACAGGGACTATTGGGATTGCTTCATTTTTATTTCTGGTAAAAATAGAAAAAATAAGTGATTTAATAGATCTTAGCCAAGATATCTTATCTGCAAAAACATAATAAAATATAACTGCATTAGGATTATATAAGTACAAATCCTTTACAAGGTTCTTTAACCCATAATTAAGACCTGTGGTCCAAATGACTTCTTTATTTTTAAAAAATTTAAATATTATTGAATTTATAAAATTGATAAGATATGGAAATTTTTGTTTACCTTCTAATATTTCTTCAAAAACCCCTATACGTTCTTTAATAACATATCGAAATAAATGCTCAAACATTACATTATGATCATTAATTTCTATCCAGTTGGATCCATCGTAAAAAATCCATGGTCCTGTATCAATTATTAAATATTTTAAATATAATGTTGCTGTAATTGTGGGATGAAAAATATTTATTAGCGCTTCTTTGCCCGCATCGGACAATAAATTAGAAGATTCAATTGCTGGGAACAATAAACTCTCATAGGATTTAAGTTTTTGAAGAACATGCTTGTGACTATTATCATTAAAATATACTAGAGGATCTAACAATTGCAAATTAGTATTATCTACTAACTCTGACTTTGCAGCAGGTGTTAAAGGATATACTCTACTTGCATGCGGTTTATCAGAAATAAAAGATTTGGCATGTTCTTTGCTGTAAATAATAGCGGTATAATTCATAAATATAATTTTAATGATTAATAATTTTTATTTAAACTTTGTATAAATCTAGCCTTAATACTTATTGGAAAAATAATGGATGAAAATTTAACTTCCTGGTTGGCAAAATTAGATTTGAAAAAATCAACTCCACTTACGTCATTTTTGACACCTAATAAAAATTGTTGGTTTTCTTCAAGATCATTAATAATTTTATACATCAATGCCTTGCTTAACAATTTCTTTCTTCCTGTATCACTTTGGCAAGTGTAGTGTAAGGTTTTAAAATTTTCATGATTTGCAGTAATATAAATAACTTCGTAAGAATCTCCCATTGAAATTATAAAGAAATTATAAAATTTGCTTTTTAATCTATGGTAAAAAAAATCTTTAGTCTGTTTTTCTATATTTAATCTCTTAGACTTTAAAGAATCAAGTATTAAAATTTTTTCAATATCAATCTTTTTTTTATCAGATATAATTTCATAAGATTCTAAATTCTTAAGTCCTTTTTTGATTTCATACCTAATATTATAACTTCGCGATTTAAGATAATTATCGTCTTTTTTTACTGATAATATAAAATTAGTTTTATTAATATCCCTTCCGTATTTATGTATGTTAAAATTATCAATTTGAGAATTAGAAAATATTAAAGATGGGGGCGGAATATATTCTATTCTGTCAATTTTTAATACTTTCTTAAAATAATTATCAAAAATATCATTATATAAAAAATTTATTATTTCATTAGAATATTTTGTAAAATTTTTATCAATATGCAAACCTTGATAGTCACATAAGAGACCATTCAATTTAACTAATAATCGTTTTAATTTTATATTACGTGACAAAAAAACTGCTACGGGGCAATCATCTTTATAAATGATTAAATTAAAATGTTGATAATTCTTTAACCTTAACTCTAATTCAACAACATCTACGGCAAAATGCCATTTATGTTTTGAATTATTAGCAACTTTTATAAAGTCATCAATATTTTCAGATGAAAGTTTTTTAAATTTCATTTTTTAGAAATTTTGAGGCGATTTTTATAGATTCATCGCTTCTCACTTCAAAATCTACCATAGGATCTTCAACTCTATAAAGACCAATTTTACTACCTAGTATTTGTCCTGATCTAATGCATTCTGGATGAGTAACGCAACCTAAGCCATGGAGTCCAATCAGTGAATTTTCTTTAAATTCTCTTGGCACGTCCCCGCTATCTAATCTTCTAAAATTTCCTTCTTTATCATTTTGCCATAACCAACCAGATTCTCTTTTTGCAGCAACTATTGAGTCATATCCTTCAATGAGAAGCTTTGTTATCATATTATCTAAGAGGTTTTTTGGTCTAAATGGAAATGTTTCCTCTAAGTGTACTATTAGATCTGGGATAAAGTTATTTTCCTCTATTCTTTCCAGTGAATATTTTTGAACAATCTCTAAACTAACAAAGGGTTCTGATAAACTCTTAGGTCTAAGAAATGGGCAATGAGCGCCAAATTGCTGCGCTATCTTTGCTGTATCTTCATTGTCAGTAGATACAATAACCTTATCAATAAATTTTGAATTTTTTGCATTTTCAATAGTATATTTTAATAAAGGCTCTCCATTAATCATTTTAGCAAGTCCCTTAATAGGTAATATTGCAATAATATTAAGATTTTCAGCATTAATTTTACCGCTAATGTTTTCCGGATGATGAGTTTCTATAATATCAACTACATTTTTTAATCTTTCATCATTATTATTCTGATGGATACCGTGATAATGATAAACTCTTGCATCGGGTTCATACAATAACTTATAACCTTTTTTTAGCATCATTTTTGCCCAAATACGATCCTCAATATTTGTTAAATTCTCGTCAAAAGGAACTTCGGTCCACAAACTTTTTTTAATAATTGAATTTGCATTATGAAAAAAACTATCTTTAATTTGTATTTTTCTATCAAGTCCAAAAATTAACATCATATCTCTCTTGTCGTAGAGAGTAGAAAATGTCATTGGTTCTTGCCTACCGTAAACTCCAGCATAATTATTATCTTCTTCAATGGATTTAATTAAAGTTGACAACCATTTATTATTAACTGGTATGCAGTGAGCCGATAAGCAGACTATATATTTTCCAGATGATTTTTTAATTCCAATATTTAAAGCCTTACCTGGCAAATAATCTTTAATTTTTAAAACTTCTTTTATTTTAAATTCTTTAAGTTTTTCTATCGTTTTATCGGAACTTTCATTATCAACAATTATGATCTCAAAATCTTGAAAAGTCTGGTTAAAAATTGATTTTAAACAAGACGTAATCCATCTCTCTTCATTTTTAGTACGTATGATTATCGAAACTAAAGGATTACTCATTATATATTTATTTTTTTTTGAAGATTAATTTTACTGAAAAGATTCTTGCTAATTTTTCTAATTCAATCTTAAGCACCTTGTCAACTGGTATGCCTTTTTTTAATCTTTCTTTTGAGGCAATTATTTCAGGATCGTTTGGAAGCATAACTTTTTTTCCTTTTTTTGCAGGCTCTTTTCTTATTTCATCTGTAAGTTTTTGCATTCTAGAAATAAATTTATTTGAATTCAAAAAAGCATCGGGTCTTATTACAATATAAAATTGACCAAGATGGCGAGGCTTTCTCATTGAAGCTGCATACATACTTGGGATTGAACGACCAAAATTCATACCTGTTAATATTCCAGACAATATTTCAACCATAGAAGCTAGGCCATACCCTTTATATGACCCTGCTGGAAGTAAAGAAACTGCTAATTCAGGATCCGATACCATATTTCCATCTTTATCAGCCGATAAATTTTTCTCTAAATTTTGTTTAGTATTTTTTAGATTTAATAGTTTGTTCCATGAAATCATACTTGTTGCCATATCCAAACAATAAGGTTCTTTCTCTTTTCTAGGTGCTGCAAACGATATCGGGTTAGTTCCAAAGTAAGATCTCTTGCCTCCGTGAGATAACATTAATGAATCTGCATGTGTAAATGCAAAAGAGATATATCCTTTTCTAGCTGCTTTAATTGTCATGCTAGCTAATGCTCCTGGATGACTGGAATTCCTTACCGCTACTGCTCCAATTCCATTTTTTTTTGCAAGTTTGATACAACAATCTATAGCTTCTATGCCAGCAGCATGACCAAAAGCATTATCAGCATCAAGTACGCCAACTGAAGGAAATGTTTTAGTAAAAATAAATGAAGGGGTGGGATTCTTTCTTCCAAGTTGTGCTGATTTTATATAGTGCGGTAGCAATTTAATTCCATGAGAATCAACCCCTCTTAAAGATGCTTCACAAAGACCTAAGGAAACAGAGTTAACACTTTTAGAATCTAAACCAGTTTCTTTAAGAATTTTCTTAGTAAAATTTAATAAGTTTTTATAAGTTATTAAATTCATTTATTATAAAAGAATTTATATATTTTTTTCATTAATTTTAAACTTATATTAGAAATAGAAGTAAAATCATTTTCAACTTTTTTTAAATAATCAAATATATTAGTTTTAGATTCAAATTTTTTAAATTTATTTGTTCCTTTTTGTAGTATAAGTCTAGCCCATTCGTCACCGTAAACGAATTGGAATCCATTTCTTTGCCAAAAAGTTAATAAATGCTCAAAGTCAAAGTGAAAATTATGTTGGTATTGAATATAAGATAAAAAGTTATTGCTACTCATAAAGCCATCACATATTAAACTATTCTTTGATGTCATATTCCAATTTCTAATTCCAGGAACTTCGACGTAAACATATCCTTCTTCATTCAATGTATTAAAAACATTTTTAACAACTTCATCTAGATTTTGCATATGCTCAAATGTATGAATTAACATAACTAAATCATATTTATCATTTGAATCGGAAAAATTTCCATTAATAAGATTCATGCCCTTTTTTCTTCCTGGACTTAAATACGTTTCATCAAAATCAAATCCTGTTACTTTTTTACCAGCAAGGTGATATGGGAATAGGTTACATCCATCTCCGCAACCAATTTCCATAACACTTTTTATTTTATAAAATTTTTCTTCTATTTTACTTAAAACATATGCAAATCTTTTCCAAGAAAATGCATCAGGATTTGTTCTATTAATAAAACTCTTTTCAGCAACGCCCCAGCGATCTTTTCCCCATAGTTCTTTATAATAGTTGTTTTCATCTGAAAGATAAGAATCATTAAAAACTAATTCGCAATTATTACAGATTACCGTATCACAAAAAAAACCAGTTCGATCTACTTCCGATACCGTAGAGGCTTCATTGTGTCCGCACTGAGGACACGATTCATATGAAACTGTTTTAAGATTTTTAACATCTTTTGATATTTTATTGTTGTTAATTTTGTTTGTTATAAAATTTTTTGAATATCGTTTAGATAGTAACTTCTTATTTTTTATCATTTTGCTTATTAATCAGATTAAATACTCTATCGTACTTAATATTATTTGTTTTTTTTGAAAAATTTCTATTTTTAATGATTGCTTCTGCCAATAACAAATCTTCTTTAGTTTTAATAATAAGTGAATTAAGTTTACTAATTGAAAAAGTTTTAAATTTACCACAAAAAATAGCCCCGCCAGTTTTGTTATATTCTTCAATAAATTTATTTGAATTCCACACCATTAATGAGTAAACAAATAATTTTACTGGATTCAAATCCTGAGTACGCGCAAAAGATTCTTTAAAGTTAAAATTAATAGGTTTATCATTAAATATTGAATGAACATTTTTATCCTCAACGGTAATCAAAGAATCAAGTTTATTTTTTATAAAATGCCTAAGTATTGATTTAATTTCATTTGGTTGTTGAAGTGGGGCTATGGAATTGACCCAAGCTACTATTTCTGCTTTTGGATAATTTTTTATAAAATTGGCTATAACATCATCACTCTTGGTTGCAGATGATCCAAGATTCTTCGGTCTTAGATAAAAATCAACATTTAACCTATCAGCTATTTTTTTAAATATTATATGGTCTGAATTTATAACAATTTTATTAAATACTGCCGATTTTTTTGCTGCTTCAACAGCATAATATATCAAAGGTTGGTTGTTTAAGATCGCCAAATTTTTTACCTTTAATCTCTTGCTTCCTATTCTGGCCGGGATCATAGCTATTATATTTTTTTTCATAATATTTAATAAATAGTAAAAACTATATCTTTTTTATAGTCAGGTATTTTATTTTTTATAACTCTAAAATATGTAATTATTCTTTTTAAATAAAAAAACAAATACTTAAATAAATTTTCACAATAAGAAATAAAACAAATATAATAAATATTATTAAACATATATCTATTTTTTAACATATGATTATGCTTAAATTTATGAAGATTTTTATGGTACAGATATATTGAATATAAATATTTAATACTAAAAAAAGATTGGAGCATAGAAATTTCCGAATTTGTTGGTATCAATACTCTTATAAATAAAATAATTCTTGAATATGTAAGTGGTAATAAATTATTGTAATAACCATATAATTTCATTCGATATGGAAATATTGATTGATAAATTATTTGATCATTTTTTTCAAAAAAATTATTAGGATTAATTTTTTTAATTTTATTTTTATTTAAACCTTTTAGAATTTTATGCGAATTACCTGTCCATATTTTTCCACAAAAAGTACTTTTTAATAAATTATTGCTCCATTTGATTTCCATCCATTTAGAGAGAGCTTTCATTACATCCTTAGAATTTTTATGCAAGGATTCAAATGTTATAACTTTAATGTAATTTTTTTTAAATGAATTTTTTAAGAATTGTGAATCAGCAAAACAGCAGCTCTGATAATAAAAAATATCATATATATTTTTAAAAGAGACTTTATCCATCCAATTAGATATTGATCTCATTGAATCTATTGGATTTCTTGTCATCATAATAAATTTAACGTTTGCATCAAAATCATTAACAATTTGCTTTAAAGCTTCTTCCTGTCCATAAATAGCGTGCAAATGATATAATATAATATTTTTTTCATTTAAATTTTTATTGAGAAGATTTGCATATGCCAGATGTAAACTTAAGAACAAATTTTTTCTTTTACCTATTTTTCTTTTTTTATTAAATTGATTTAAAAATAATTTTTTAAACTTTTGAGTTGAAAAATTAAAATTTTCCCTTTTATCGTTCATTTTATCTAATGGATTATATTCGCCCCAAATTTCCCTATTAAAAAATCTTTTATTATCTTTAATAAATTGATCAATCAGAAGATTTGGTTGATTAATTAAATGATGATTTTGATTCCAGAAATTATAAAAATTAAAAGTTCTTGGAAAACAAATTATATTTTTATGGGAATCTAGTAAGCTATGAAGCAGCTTAGATCCTGCTCTTGAAATTGTCACAAGGCATAAAATTTGGATTTTTTTCATTAATTTTTATTTTTTAAATAAAGTCTTATATTTCTTTCTTGTTTTTAAAAAATTTACTATTTTTAAAGAACAACTTTCAGGATTTGAATCAATTTTTTGACTTATAGTTAAATGTGGATTTTTTGGAGGAATCCATTTAATATCAATACCAACCATATGTTTCATTTTTTTATTGATTACATCCGCATACAAACCTTTTGTATCTCTTTTAATCAATAATTCTAATGGAGCCTTTACATAAACTTCGACGTAATCCTTTAAATTTTTTTTATTCCATTTCATTAAGTTTTTATTTGAATATAATGCAGCCACAATAACGTTAAATCCTTGATCAGATAAAAATTTAGATAAGAGCTGGATTTTTTGTATTTGTTTTATCCTATCTTTTTTTTGAAAACTTAATTCTTTAGAGAATAAATTCCTTATAATATCGCCATCAATCAATATAAATTTTATTTTATAGCTTTTAATTTTTTTTAAAAAACTATTAGCTATTGTCGTTTTACCTGAACCAGATAAGCCTGTAAGCCAGATTACCATATTGTTTAATTCTAATTTGTTATTTTAAATCTTTTTTTGTCACAATGTATAGTGCATTTGCCCTTGCACCTTTTCTTGGGTTCAGAACAAATACAGTTGCTATTGCTGAATTGCTGGTAAACAATAAATTAGAGTGTTGCTTAACAATACCTAAAATTTGTTTGCCACCTTCTTTTTTTAACATTTTTTGCACAATATTAGCAGTTATTCCGTTCCAAAATCGACACAAATTGTAAGTTCTAATACTATCTGTAAAAACGAATATTCTGTTGCCGTTTATTCTTTTTTTTAATTCATATATTGCAGCCCCAGATTTAGTAGCAATAACAAAAGGTAGATGATTTAAGGTTTCAATTGCGTCCCAAATGCATAAGTTGCTATGATTCTCATCTATACCTGTTCTGGTAAATGAATTTTTCATAGTAGAACTATCAATATTTGTGAAATTATAAAACTTGTTAACCCAATTAATTGTATTTTTCCAATTTGTAGAGGTTGCAGTTTCGTCACTCAACATTATTTTATCTGCACCTAATAAGGTATTTAATCCTAGTGACATAATTTCGCTTTTAGTCGGAGCTACTTTTTCTATCATAGATTCTAAATTCTCTGTTGCTATTATTAATGGCCTACCTAAGTACTTAACTTGTTTTGATACACGAACTACATCGTTAAATAAGTTTTGCTCACCAGCTTCAGCAGCCAAGTCTCCTCTATCTATCATAATTGCATCAGATGATTTTATGATCTCTAAGGAATTATGCAATCCTAGGGAGTTTTCAATCTTTGAAACTATGATTTTACTTGGAAATATTTTTCTTATTTTATTAATGATTTTTTCCGATTGCACATAGCTTATTCCTAATGCATCAAATTTAAAATTATTTATCTTTTTAAGAAAATTTTTATAAACTTTAAGTTGATAATTTTCGTCATAAAAAGATCCGGGAATATTTAATCCTTTGTTGGGTAATAATATAAAATTAACTTTAGACTTACCTATAACATAGTTTTTACCATATTTAATTAAAGAGAAGGAAAATTGACCGTCGGAAATTGAAAAATGTTTATTTTTTTTATAATTTTTTGGCAGAGGATTTGATAACTTAACAATTTTATAATTTGATTTAGATAATTTTTTTTCCTTTCCGCAAAAAATAATTTTTTCTCCCTTTTTAATTATAATAGGTTTTTTATTCAATGTTCTAGGTTTGATTCCGGGAACATCAATTAATATCACCTTAGTTGAATCTATTTTTTTAACATTACTAGACACATTTTTGTGCCAAGATAAAGTATTGTGACCTCCGTTTATCCTGACGATATCGCATAGCTTAAGTAAAGTTACTAAATTTTTTCTTTCCTCGGTTGCGGGTCCAATTGTAGCAATGACTGGTGAAATTAAATTGTTATTCAAAGATTGATCCTTTCATTTCAAATACAAATTCTTGCAAGTTTTTATCTGCAAATTTATATATTTTTTTATTTTCAATGTGTTTTCTAAAATCTGAACCTGAGATATCTTCTAAACCTTCTTCTTTATGAGGACAAGCCCCTCGTATTACAGCCTTTTTGCAAGAACTACAAAAATACGCCCCCCGATTAGCAATTATTTTAATATTAAACTTTCTTTCATGATTTATAACAAAAATTGAAGCTTCTTCATCTTGATATATATTTTCAGCTCCAGCATGATCTCTACCAACACTAAAATAGTTAAAACCCAGATTTGATCTAATTATTGCGTGATGTGCAGCTTCTCTTGGGCCAGCATAGAACATATTTGCAATCACGGGCCAAAATTTTACTTTTTCACCATAATAATTTTTTATTAAGTATTGCCAGGTTGCCCTAAGGCAATCTGGTTTAATATCTCCAGGTTTTTTTGGGCCCAAAATTGGGTTTATTACAACTACATCAGCTTTCGACATTAATGATTCAACTATAGCCTGATGTCCAAAGTGTGGAACATTTCTGCATTGGAATGCAGCGATCGTTTTGTTTGATAATTTAATTTTTTCTATCAACTTTTTTGTATTATTATTAAATTTTTGGACATTATTTATAAAAGGTATAATTTCTTTTTTTGGATCTCCTGATGACTTAAAACTTAATCCATTCTCTGCAAATATTTTAACACCAATATAGTCAATTCGATTTGTGTTAAAAATACCCTTAGAAATATCTTTAATATTTAAGTCAAAACTTTTTGAATCAACGCTATTATCTGGATAATTAAACATACTCAATTTATCTGGTAACATTATTGGTATTCCGTAACTTCTATTTTTCAAAAAATTTACCCATCCTGAATAGTCTAAGTATTCTTTTACAGGGGCAAAAAGATTCCCCTTTAAATTAGCGAAGTCAATAATAGGCCTTATTTTATAATCTAATTTATCTGCGAAATCCCAGTCAAAATCTTCCTTCATTTTAATGTTTTTTATTATTTATTTAATTTTATTTTTTTCCAAACTGAACCGTTGGAAAGACTTTGATGGGCATATTCAATTACTGCAGTTGATAGTATGCTGCTTTTGAAAGTTGGTCTTATTTTTTCTAAATTCTTTATACTTGTCTTATTATTTTTTATATCTACAACATCTTGTAAAAAAGTCGAGACACTCTCAATGCCATAACCTCTCCATATTAAATTATTATTACTTTCATAAGGGTAGCAAAAGTCAGGGTTTGGTTCTTCTATACCTTTATCATCTGTCACAATCCTAATTCCCCTATTTTTTTGATCTCCCTCAAATCTTCCTTTAGTGCCAATAAACTTAATTTTTTGATCAGACATAGATGAATTGGTGTTCGGATCTATCCAATTAACAAGTAAAGTTTGGTTAAAAGAGATGCCACCTCTTAACTTCCATTTAATCATACATTGTATAGAATCAAAAACATCTATGTCTAATTTTTTAAGCCACAACTTCTGACCAACTGCCATAACCTTATCAGGCATTGCGTCAGTTATATAATGCATCAAATCAATATAATGTATTCCAAGATACTGTAATATACTTGTTTTATTTACCCAAGATTTAAAAATATAAGTTGGTATTATTTTTTTCTGACTATACTCAACCAACGAATAGAGGGGCTGTCCCAATTTCCCGCTGTTAAAAATATTTTTTAACATTATATTTTGTTTATCAAAACGTTTATGAAATTCAACAACTCCATATAATCCATTTTTTTTAGCAAGATGCGTTAATTCAGTTGCTTCCTTAACAGTAGGTGTTAACGGCTTTACTACCAATGTGTGTAGTCCTGAATTTAAGCAATCTTTTACAATTTTAAAATGTAAATGATCTGGGACTGCAACTATTGCGCACAATGTGTTAGATGTTTTAGATAATACTTCCCTGTAAGCTAAATTATTATTTTTTCCATTTTTTGGATAAAAATCAACTTTAAGCGATATGCCCGACATTTTAATAATTTGTTTAGCCCTTTTTTTTGCATTCTCAGTACGGATTGAATTAGTCCCAACGAATTTTATTCTTTTAAGTTCTGGGTATTGTCTCTTAAATTCAATGATGGCAGGCAATATCGTCCCATATTCATTTTTATTACTTCCTAAAACATACATTCCTGTACCAATTACTATAATTTCCATAATTAATTTTTAAATAGATCTATTCTTAAGCATATAAAATAACCTTGTCCCTTCCCCAAATCTTTGCATAATAATTATTTGCTTTTTCCAGATTCTCCTTACGGTTTAATCCCATTTTATACCCCTGCAACATATAATTAATATATCTTCCAATTCTTTCTCCGCCCTTTTCATCCATAAATGGATCAATATCTTTTATTATAGCGTCCCAATCACCAAATGATGAATTATCTTTAGAATTAATAAATTCTTTAAATTCTAATACTAATTTATCAAAATCTATAAATATAATTTTATTCTCATTTTCTTTGTAAAAATCTGGTTTTATAGGCTTCCTGTTTGGATAATCATAATATACACCTTTTGTTCCAGTTAACACCGATTCCATAAGCGAGCCTGATAAGTTAGGTCCAGTTGCCACTACAAAATCTGATATTCTTGAAAAATCTATAGGCTTTAGGCCCAAAGGATTAGGCGATACATAGCATCTTCCCGTATTAATAGCTTTTTTAAGTAATTTTTGAACATTTTGAAGATTTTTTAAATCCTTATATTTTTTAGGCTTTATAATTAAGCCGATGTTATGGTTTGCGATTACAAAATTAAGAAAGGTATTATAAAAATTAACCATAACTGGAGTATAAACTCTGCTGAAACGATACAGAGATGTCCCAAAATCATGAGAGTCGTCCAAGAGTAAAATAATTTTTTTCGCTCCATTTGATTCTAATTTTTGTTTTATTTCTTTTATTTTATTAACTTGATCATTTGAATGGTAGCCATACGGATAACCAGACATGAGAACAACTTTTTTTATATTATTTGTCTGTTTGTAACCCTCGGATGTCATACGGCCCCATGTAAAATGTACGTGGCTGCTAAAATGTGCATAGTAATCAAAATATGACGCAAACATAAAAGTTCTCTCTCGAGCTATAGATAATCCATCACATAAATCTAATGCTATATTTTTAATAATATGATCCAAGCCAGCTTCTGTGGGTTCATAATGCAACTTGATATTATGAGTCTTAAAGAAATTATACCATTTATTTATTTTATTAACCATCTGTATTGATTGTATATATAAAAATTTTTCAAACATATTTTTTGGCTTTATTGATTTAAGTTCTGAAAATATTTTATTATTGAAAGATTTATTAGATCTGTATTTTTCTTTAAATATATCTTTATATTTTTTTTTATAAAATAAGGATACGTATTTAAAACCATATTTCTTTATGCGAGCAATAGCTTGATTATAATTTTCTTTTGAATTTAGAAGCCCTTCACTTTCAAAATAAACAATTACATTTTTTGGCTGTATTTCTGAATTTGGAAACCAAAATATATCTGATCTTTTATCTAGATCCAATCCTTCACTATATTGAATAGAAAATAGGATATCAGAATCATCATGAATTTGATTAGAATAATAATATTTACTATTAGTATTTAAGTCTAATTTAGTTTTAATAAAATCTTTTATCCAGTTTATAAAACTATATAAATAATCTTTAATATTTCTCTTGATAATCCATTCGATCTCCTTTTCAGGAAATATATATTTTAATAAATAATCATATCTAGAAGGACTGATGTTTAAAATGTTATTATTAAATTTACTACTATTAGAAACATGCCATTTATGAGCGGCTAAAGTGCTTGATACATATATAAATTCATTGAAGATAAATTTCTTAAAATACAGGTCAATTTTATCCTTATCATAATGATTTGTAAGAATTTTATAAAAAGGTATGGATTTTGCATGATTAAGAAATAGTTCCGCCATTTCTGTTAAAGCATGCATAATTTCTAGTCTTAAAACTGCTCCATTTTTTGAGCGCTTGTCTCTCAATTCATACATTTATTAGTATATCTAAGGTATTTTTAAGTATCTTTATTTAGTTTAAATAATCTTTTGCCGAAAGTTGAAAGAACGCTTAGCTCTTGGGGATTCATACTGCAAACATGCGCCAACTGTTTATCTTGTTGATTTGTTTTATCTAATGAAAAATGTTTTTCAATAAACATTGCTCCTCTTGAAGCTGCCAAAAGGCATGCATCTATGCCTAAAGTGTGGTCGCTGTAACCTTCGATATTTCCAATGACATATTGTTTGGGAAAATCTTTTAGATCATAATTGTATGTTGGATATTTTGATATGCAAAAAAAATAATGGATTTTTGAATCTGTTCCGAAAGGAAATTCTTTTTTATCCCACATACCTAAAGAGACATAAACTTCGTCAGCATAGTCAATAATTTTTTTACATAAATCTGGATATTGTTTAACAGTCCTACTTGCAATTTTAATCTTCTTTAGGCCGAGTTTACAGTTGCCCTCAAATGCGCCTTCATCAAATATGCTAAATAAGGGTTCCACACCATAATGTTCAGATATTTTAACAAGATGTTTGCAATCATCATAGCTTAACTCCAGATCAGAATAATCTTTACCTAAAACCTTATAACCATCATCATACCATTGAAACTTAACAATATCTGCTCCATTTAAAGCTGACTCCCTTATCATTTCAGAAGCGATATCAATGTTGCCTTTATGTTGCGGATGTATTTCAGATATAATTTTCATTATAGGATAAATTTTTTATTTTCCATTATATAATATTTTCTTTTGACAATATATCTCCAATAACGCTGTTTTGGCTTTTTTTATTGAAAATGAATATCTCTTTAAGAAATTTTTGCTGTTTTTTGATTGTTAAAAGCATTTCCTCTTTGTCAAAAAGTATTTTTTTTAAAATCGAAGTTAGATCACCCATTTTCTTAATCTTAATTAAATCGTCATAATTATTTTCAAGAGGCCAGCTTCCCTTTTTACCTGAATAAATTAACATAAATGCAAACTTATTTTTCAGCATAAATTCAAAACCTAGAGTTGAGACGTACATAACACATCCATCACAGCTTTCAAGATAGTCGTATGGATTTGAGTCTAATGGTGCCTTAGTTAAATTATGCAATCTATTATCATCAATAATTTTCATTTGTTTTTGTAAAATTGAAGATGTATCTAAACCCGGATGGAATTTTATAATAAAATTAACATCTTTCATTTCTTTAGCTGTATTAATGAAATCCTCCGTTTGATCACAAACTTGATCAAGTGGGGAGTCTACAGCGTCAGTGTCAGTATATCTTGAGCCAATAAGTAGTACATTTTTCTTACCTAAAACGATTCCTAATTCCTTTTTGGAATACTTTTTATCTCCAGCATAATTTTGAAGATTAGATAAATTCATCTCCATTTGTAAAATATTATTATTTTTAACGTTATGCTTTTTATAATAATTAACCATATGATACGCCCAACATATGAAATAATCCCCAATTGGTCTTGATACAATTTTAGAAAATAAGGCGTTATTATATTGGCTATGTAAAACAATTACTGGGATTTTATAATTTTTGCAAACTTGATTGTATATGTAAGTTTGATAACCTACATTTGACGTAGTAATAAAGCACGAAGGCTTTATTTTTTCAATAAAGAGTGAAAAACTATCAATTAATTGAGCATATCTGGCTAGAATAATAAAATATGTCTTTAAATCTTTTTCCAGATAGTATGAAAGATCAACATTCTTATAATTTAATGTTTTTAACTTTTTAGCCATCTCAATATAGGTAGAATAATTATTTAAAAAATAGTTTTTTATATCAATATTAATTTTATCAATTCTGAAAAGTGGCTCATAATTTTCAAATTTTATGATTTGTAATTTTTTTTTAATTAGATATCTTATGAGATCGTTTCTTAATTTTGAATCGTGATAATTTATTAAAACAGATCTTTTTTGTTTATGATTATTCAAATATGAAAAGAAAAAAAATAAAGTTTTATATTTAATTATTGATATTTTTCTTTGAATTACCTTTAAAGTATCTAATATAAAAAAACTTTTTTTTTCTTTAAAAAGATTCCACTTTTTTTGATCTAAAGAAGATGTTTTATCCTTATTCAAAAGTTCAGTTCTAATGTTGTAGCTTTGCCCTTCACTGTTCCAAGAATTTAAATGCATGCCTAGTCCTGATCCTATAAACATAATAGTGGGATTAAATTCTTCAATGCATGCCCTAGCTGATAATACATTTTTTAAAACTAATATTGATGATTTTCTGATAAATTTAAAACCGACGCTTCCCACTGAGAATTGATTCCATCTAGTATAGTTTATCTCATTTATTACTAAATCATGCCCGAATGTATTTGTAATATATTCATTAATATTTTGTAAATTACTTTCAGGTAAATAATTTTCAAATGTTCTGATATTAATGTTTGCCCTTTTAAGATGTTGCGGCAGTCTTGCGTCAATTTCAAAGACTACAATTTTATTCAAATATTTTTGAATTATTTCATGAGATGAATCAATTGTATCAGATCCATACACAATAATCAAAACGTCATCTTTACTGATATTTTCCATTATTATTTATTAAAAATTATTTTTTTGATATACTTTTGAGTCTTGAAGTGCTTTTTTATTAATTTTTCCGCTTGTTGTTAGAGGCAATTTATCTAAATAGAAAAAATTTTTTGGTATAAAAACTGAATCTAGTTCTTTTTTTAAATTATTTTTTATTTTTTCTATTTTATTCTTGTTAAGTTTAGTCGTTACAAAGCAATTTAAATGTTTAGTTAGAAGGTTAGCATCTTTTACTGCAGTTATTACGGCAATGTTGTCATGAAAATGATTTCGTAAAACTGATTCGATTTCTCCTATTTCAACTCTTTTTCCAGCTATTTTGATTTGCTCATCGTTGCGACCTACAAATTCTAAATTTCCATCACTATTTTTTATAACTAAATCGCCAGTATGATACCAATAATTTTTTTTCCCATCCCAATGTACTTTTTTAAAAATTTTGCCTGTTAATGTATTATTTTTATAATAACCCTTTGAAACTTGATTGCCGCTTATAATTAGCTCTCCAATTTTATTATTTTCTATAATTCTATCACTTCCATTCACTATGGCTACTTTCAAATTAGAAAATGTTTTGCCAATAGGGAGAATGTCATTCGTAAATTTTTTTCTTATATGATTTTTATTGTATTTAAATCTTGTGGCATAAATTGTCGTCTCTGTAGGGCCGTATAGATTCTCTATCGTGCTATTTGGTGCTGCGGCAGACCATCTATCTGCTAATTTTTTGGTTAGAGGTTCTCCAGCAAAAATACTATATTTCAATTTATTAAAACTATTTTTATTTAAAAAACCTAATTTGTTCATAAATCCTGCAAGAGTTGGGACCGAATTCCAAAGGTTTATGTTTTCTCTAATAATATAATCATATGGGCAATATAATTCTTTCTCAGAAAGTATTGTTATAATACCTCCATTCAATAATGGAAAAAATGTATCTACAACTGAAACATCAAAACTTAAATCAAAGGTTTGTGAAGATTTAAATCCTGGTTTAAATTTATAAAATTTATTCATATTAGTCATTAATGCTAATAAATTGTTGTCATTTATTTCAACGCCCTTCGGATCTCCTGTTGAACCTGATGTATACATGATATAAATGCTATTACTCTCTTTGTATTTCTTATAAATTTTTCTATTAGAAAATCTTTCTAAATCAGTTTTTAATATCAATTGATAATTTGAAAATCTAACTTGATCATCATCAGGAAAAATCAAAATTTTAATTTTTTTATTACCCTTAAGTTTCTGTTTTAGTATATTTAAGTCATTTGAGTCACAAATTAATGCATTAATCTTAGCATTATCAATAATATGAGATATCCGTTTTTTGGGATATTTTAAGTTAATGGGAATATAAGTCGATCCAGAAAAAATAGTTCCCAATATTCCGATATATGCAGAAAAATTTCTTTGAGTTATTATTCCAATGTTATTATTAATTAATTTATTATCTGATAAAAGATTTTGTAACAATTTTGATCTATGATAAAGTTCATCATAAGTCATATATTGATTGCCATTCTTAATAGCGTAACTATTTTTATAAAATTTTAATCGATCTTCCAAAAGATTGATAAAACTATTCATTATTTTTTATTAATAATATTATAAATATTTTCTACAGAATTGGATTGGGCTATTTCAATTGCATTAAACTTATATTTTATCTTTTTTTCAATTGCCAATATAACATTGATATGAGAAAGTGAATCCCAGTTCCTTGTTGACTCCATACTATTAATTTTTGAATTTATTTGTAAACCCAAGGTTTTACGAATAATTTTTTTTATTTCATTTTGACTTAATAATTTTTTCTTTTTATGTATCTTTTTAATATCTTCAAAATATTTCTTAGCAACTATTCCATAGGACACTGTATCTTGATACTTTCCATTAGCATCTTTATCTCCATCCTTATGAACACCTTCCATTTCCATACCGGCTAACTTGATAGAAGCAATAGTTCGTTTATTCTTTTTCCAGGTTTGACCCCAAAGTCTATTTAAAGTTAATTTTATAAAAACATACTCTTTTAATGCTTCCATAATATCAAGAATATAGCCGCTACCCCACAAATCTGGGTCAATGCCCCAGCCCCATTCTGCATGCCCAACAGAATATTTTATATTCGTAAGCCTTGCTGTTCCAATTAATCGATTATCAGTTTTTCTTCTTATAAACCATCCCATATCTTTAATTTCATTATTAGAGTTTTTTTTCTGATTATTTATTAATTTTTTTAAATATTTTTTAGTTGTGTTAATATTTTTAAAAGGTTTATAGCCTAAGAATTCATATAGTTTGGGGTTTATTGAATAATTATGCATCTCTTCTAATCCGGTTAAAGAAAGTTTTGTAAAATAAATATGTTTATTTTTACTTATTGGCACTTGATTAATTAAAATATTATAAAATTTAGAGCTTGGAATTTTCTTTTGCATATTTATAACTTAGTACTTTAAAAAGAGTAACCCGATTTCTTAGCATCGTTATAAAACATTTTTACTGTATCTAACGAATATTCTTCTGAGGTTTTGTTTAATAAACTTAGCTTTTTTATTAAATCACTTTGCATGGTAATGATGTCACATTTAGCGTTTATTGCATTATGAACATCGTAGACCATTCGGGGACTTGCCCATAAAACTTTGCAATTTGAATCATTATGAACAAATTTAGATATTTCTCCAACAACATTAACAGCGTCTTTGCCAATATCAAAAATACGTCCTGCAAATAATGATATTATTGAATTTGTATTTTTAAGTATCGGAAGGATTTCTTTTACCTGTTCCATTGTAAAAATCGCCGTAATGTTTAATTTAACCCCACTTTGCATCAATGATTCAATAGCCTCTAAGGTATATAGTCCTGAAGTATATGTTATAGGAACTTTAACAAATACCGACGTGCCAAGTTCACTTAGTATCTTCCCTTGTCTTATAATTTCTTCTTTTTCATCTGCTATTACCTCGAGGGAGATTGGTTGTTTTCCGCACACATTAACTAATTTTTTACAAAAAGATAAATAATCAACAATTTCAAGCTTTCTAAATAGTGTTGGATTAAATGTATATCCTTTAATAATATTATTATCAAAATTCTTTATCTCTTCTAGCTCAGGACCATCTGCGTATATATCAATTGGTAAATTAAGTTTTATAAAACTGTTATTCATTTTTTTATAATGTAAAATATAACTTTATATTGATTCGAGTATTTCACAAATAGAATGTATAATAGTGATATGGGCTTCTTGAATATGTGATGTGGTAAAAGAATCTACCTTTACATGTTCGTGCGATATTTTACTAAGTTCTCCTCCAGTTTTTCCTACAAGAGAGAAAAGTTTTAACCCTAAATTAATTCCTTTTTCACCTGCCTGAACTAGATTTGAAGAGAATCCATCTTTTTCTCCGCCACCAGTTGAAATTAAAAACAATATGTCTCCAGATTTACCATAAGCTTCAACTTGTCGTGAAAAGTAACTATCATAACCAAAGTCATTAGCCCAGGCAGTAATGGCTGATGCGTTTGAAGATAATGAAATTGCAGAATATGGCCTTCTGTCTGGTTTTTTATATGTGCAGGTCAATTCTCCTGCAAAATGCTGAGCATCAGCTGCAGATCCACCATTTCCTCCTATCAGTAACTTACTGCCATTAATTTGAGATTGGTGAATTTCTAATGCCATCCTCTTAATTGTCGAAATATTATTTTTTAATGTATGAAAAGTTAATATGCTTTCATCAAAATATTTATTAAGTAAATTTTCTATTTTATCTTTTTCAGACATTATATTCTTATTTATTTATATTTTTTCTTATTATTGCACAAGGATTCCCATAAGCAACGACCTTTGATGGGATATTCTTTACAACGTTAGAGTGCGCACCTATTACTGAATTTTTACCAATTACAATTTTATGAATTACTGAAGATCCAATACCTATTAAAGTAAAATCTCCTATGGTGACATTACCTCCAATTGAAACACCTGGATTTATGCTTGAAAAATTGGCTATTTTGCAGTCATGGTCAATATTTGAATTTGTATTTATTATGCAGTGATCTCCAATCGAAGAAGATGAATTTATTATGACACCTGCCATTATTTGAATGCCAATGCCAATATTGACATTATCCGAAATTATAGCTGATGGATGTATTGCATTTATAAAATTGAAGTTCTTTTTAATCTTATAAATTTTTTTTATTAACTCATATCTTATATTATTATCGCCAATTGCAACTATTCCGTCATTAATATTTAGTTTCTTTATTTGTTCTTCAGAATTATATACAGGATAACCTAGTAAGGTTTTTAGCTTATTACCTTTAGCCACAAAACCTGCAACATCATAAATATTATTTCTTTTAATAATGTCGAAAGTTACCTTTGCTTGACCACTGGCGCCAAAAATTAAAATCTTTTTTTTCAATTTTCTAATTAACTCTCTATATAATTTTTATCAATTATCTTTGCGGCAGATAGAATATCTGGCGCCTCAAAGTCGAAGTTGATTTCTTGGCGTCTTTCATTTTTTTTATTAATATAACATGTTTTTGTGCCAGCACTTTTACCTGCATTAATATCTCTCCAACTGTCCCCAACAGTTATAGATTTTTTTAGATTTAAATTCCATTTTTCCTCAGCTTTAAGTATCATCCCTGGAAGTGGTTTTCTACAATTGCAATTATCATTATCGTCATGCAAACATGCAAAAATATCATCAACTAAAAGTTTCTTTAATATATAATTATGCATTTTATGCAATTCATCTTTAGACATTAATTTTCTACTAATATCTGGTTGGTTAGTTATAACAATTGTTAAAAAATTTTTTTTTAATATTTTTATAGCTAACTTTGCATTTTTATTAAGAGAAAATTGATTAAAATTTTTAGGGGATGTTTCTTTATTATTAACAATTATTAATTTATTTATAACCCCGTCCCTATCAATAAATATTGCATTTTTTTTCATATTATTTTTTTAGCATTTTGAAATTAAGTAAAGTATTTACATCTATATTATACTTTGCCGTTAGGCCTATTATCTCGTTCTGGAATTTTGGCGATATTCCTTTTGCTGGCCTTTTCGCAATTAGCATTCCTTTAGATATTTTTTGTCCCTTTCTAATATTTTTGTTTGCATATAAGCTTCTTCTATATTTTTTCTGATTATCAACCTCGCTTTGAAGTACTTTTTTCTTATCTGAGCCTAAGATTATTTCACTTTTCCGAATTTCATTAATCATTTCTTTAAATTGCTTAGGATTAAATGAGGTTTTATGATCAGCTCCAGGTAAGTTTTTATTTAAAGTAAAATGTTTTTCATAAACTTTAGACCCCAAGGCAGATGCCAAAATAGGAGTTAAGTGTGACAATGTGTGGTCAGAATAGCCAAGAATTACATTAAATTTCTTTTTAAATGTTTTTAAAATTCTTAAATTACAATCGTCTAGGGAAGTTGGATATGAACTTGTGCAGTGCATTAAAATTATTTTATTGTTACCTCTTTTTTTTATTAATTTTATTGATTCCTCTACGTCTTTCATATTACTCATTCCAGTTGATAAAATAATTGGTATCATTTTATTTGCACATTCTATAAGAAATGGATGATTAGTTATATCAGCAGAAGCTATTTTAATTGCTGATATTTTCATTTTATTGCATAAAAAATCTAAACTTTCTTTATCATACGGAGTTGATAAAAAATCGATTTTTATCTTTTTACAATAATTCAATATTTGAATATGTTTTTTAAAAGAGAGCTCTTCAGACTTTAATAAATCGTACCATCTTAAATTGTTTTTTAATATTTTATTTAACCTCTTGGCATGTTTGGCGTTTGGATCTATTAATTCTTTAGCTATAAAGGTTTGGAATTTCACAGCATTAGCGCCAGATTTTTTTGCCTCTCTAATCATTTTTTTTATCATAAGCATATTTCCATTGCAGTGATTTGTGCCAATTTCTGCAATTATATAAATTGGTGAATTTCTTGATATTGAATATTTTCCTATTTTAAAAAAATTTGTCATATTAATATTGATTATTTACCTTAAGATTATGATTTTGTTTATATTCAATATTTCTAAACCAATTCATTTTATGTAAATCCGGATTATTTTTAAATAAATTAATTATTTTATCTATTTCTGCAAAAGGTCCAAGATTCCTTAAAACAAATAATATTAACCAATAATCTTCTATGTAATCTAAAGTTAATCTAATATTTAGGTCATAATTGTTAACCTCTAATTCTTTTTTTCTTAATGATGGCACAGGCTCTAAAAAATGCCACATCATTTCGGTATCTTTACTTTTTTTTAGTTCGCATGCTTTTTTTATTAGATCGTATGAAATTGAATATCCAACACAACCCTCATATGGTAATTTGTTAGGGTGAGATATGAAATTATTATCTCCCAAAAGACTGAGACTTAATTTTCCTAAACTTTTATCAAAGAAAGGATCATCGCCATCAATGGTTAGGAATTTATTAATTTCAAATTTTTCACAAGCATTTTTCCATCTCATTAGTTTATCTACAGTGCTACCTCTATAAAATGGTATTTTTTCGTTTTCAGCAATTCTAACTAATCTGTCATCTTCCTGGTCTAATGTAGTACATAAAAGGGGTTTAAAAGAGAAATATTTTGCCCTTCTAATTACATGCTCTATCACGTTACATTCGCCAAAAGGTAAGAAACATTTTTCAAATAATCTACCTGAAGTTGATCTTACTGTTATTAGACTATCAATGGTCATTATTTTTTTTACACTGTTTTTCAATTTGATTTATTGTTTTCTTTAGGGCATTTAATGATTTTCTTGCAATCCTCATATCTCTATAACCACACTTAAAAACCATTATTAATGGCTGTATGCTCTCTGCAACTGGGCAAGTTCCGATACCATAATTAAACTTATTTTTATAAATATTATTTTTAGGAATATATTTGCCTAGAAAAGGTTTCTTTAACATAACATCTTCTAGATGCTGAAGGCTTACTGCTCCAAAAAAACTATCTCCTCCATTTTTATTAAAAAGATCATAAAATTTACGCCAGGAAAAATTATACTTTTCTTTTCCATAGTATTTAACCGCAAAAGACCAATGAGAGTTATAACAGTTTGTAGGAGATTTTTGAGGAACGATCCAGTCACATGCCCTTAAGGCGTCTAAATACATTGATGCAATTATATTTCTTCTATCTGTTAATTTTTTTGATCTCTCAAATTGAGCCAATGCTAAGGCAGCACATATTTCGGGTATTCTATAATTATAACCAAGGCTATCATGTCTTTTAAAATCAGGGTTTTGAAATTGCCTAGGCAATAATGATCCAACTCCGGCTTCGGCTTTTAAAATTTTATATCCAAGTCCTGCATGTTTTCTTATCCTTTCAGCAAATATTTTATTGCTTGTCAGAACTATTCCTCCTTGACCAGAAGTAATTTGTTTTTTTGTTTCAAAACTAAAGCTAGACATATGTCCAATAGTACCGGTTAATCTTCCTTTATATTTTGATAATAAACTCTGGGCACAATCTTCAATGACTATTAATTTATATTTTTTTGCAATTTTCATTATTTCATTCATTTTTGCAGGTACTCCATGCATATGAACAACTATTATTGCCTTTGTTTTTTTTGTAATCTTTTCCTCAATTAAATCTGGATCCATATTAAAATTATCAAGATCTGAATCGACAAATACAGGAACTGCATTCTGATGAAGGGCCGCAAAAGCTAAGCATATAACTGTATAGGTAGGCATAATTACCTCATCACCTGCGCCTACATCGGCAGCATAAAGACAACTATGTAATGTCGAAGTTCCTGAATTATGACCTATGGCATATTTCATATTAAATTTTTTACAAAATGCCTTCTCAAGTTTTTCAGACCAAGTTTTATTATTAGTTTTAGAATTTTCAGTGTTAAGATACTCCATAACATATTCAAGTTCTTTTCCATTAAATTTACCATTAGGATTAAAAATAGGCTTAATTAGATTTTTAATTGTTTTTTTTGATTTCATAATTTAAAAAATATTATAAAAATTTTTTTGTATAATCTAATGCAGATTCTACAACTTTTAAGTGATTCTTCCCTCTGGCCATCTGAAGAATGAATGGTCCTTTATATTCTGAATTTTCTAACTCCTTGAATATTGATGGAAAGTCAACATCTCCACTACCTAAGTTAACGGAGTTGTATTTAGTAGTGTACTCGCCCAAAGAATTTTTTTTACTATGATCTTTTATGTGCACCTCAACTATATATGAAGACAATTTTTTTATATCTGATAATATATTATGGTCGAAATATGAACTATTTCCCGTATCAAGACACACCAAAATTGATTTAGTATTCATCTCATCAATGAGATTTAAGATTTCATCAGCGTTTAGTGCAGTTTCTAAAGCAATTTTTAAATTATTATCTTCAGCTATTTTTATGGTTTCTTTTAAAAAAGATATTACGTATTTTCTATTTTCTTTTGATTTGAGTCTCTTAACTAATTCAAGATTTGGTCCAATAAATACTGGCATTAGTATGTATTTCATACCCACCCTATTGCAATTCGGGATAAGTTTTTTCATAACTGACAACCTCTCTTTAATTATTGAATAAGAATTCGATAACAAGCCTCTTTCAGTTAAATAAAGCGGATCAAGTGATATAATCTCAATGCCAGTCTCTTTAGATAGATTAATAACTTCTTTACATCCTTCATCAGACAATATTGGGTTCAACTCCCAATCTATTGAATCCATAACCCATTCTATTCCATAAAAACCAATTTTTTTTGCAATTGTAAATTCATCTTGCCAAGTATGAAAAGGGAAAGCTTGAATTTTATTATTTATTGTTGGAGACAATCTTCCCTGAACTATACCAATTTTATTTTTATTCATTTAATTATTTTTAATGCAAATAGTATTTTATAATAACTTTACTGTCCAAGAGTCGATCCTGTCATATAGGAAGAGGCTTCAGAGATCATAAATATTATCGCACCAGTTGAATTTTTTTTATTTTCAAATAAGCAGTTAGCTCGAATATTAAATTCAGACCAATGTGTGGCGATGTAACGTGTAAAATTAACTATACTAGATTGAGCTACAAAATGCTGAATTGGGGGTGTGTATGTAATTTCTTTTTTATTATGAATTTTGTTAATATTTGAAGAAGATAATATATTTAATATTACTCCCTTATTTCTTAAAATCATTATTTTTCCAAATATCTGGCAGGACAAAAAAATGTTATTTAAAATAAATTTTATATTTTTTTCCCAAATTTCTATTGGGTAATTTTCCGGCTCATTGAGAAAGCCATTTATTTTCATTTTTTTTGTTATTTTATGTCCTGGTACGATAGAAATTCTATTTATCAGAGCATCAATTTTAGAGTGTTTTCTTATGATTTTATCTTTTATATTTTTTAAATTATTTTTATTTGCTTCACTAATGCAAAGTATTTCATAATTTTTATTTTTTATAGTCTTTATTACTTTTAATTTATCATTATTCTTTATATAAATTATTACTGGAAAACCTTTTGATTTAATAATTTCATTTGCGTAAACTTTTGATGGATTGATCTCATTGCTCAATATTACAATTACTTTATTTTTTAGATCTAATTTTTTTGATAATTCATTCATAATTATTTACCAAGATGTTTTTCCGCCATCAACGACAAGGGTTTTGCCGTTGATTGCATATGATGCATTGGAAATTAAAAAGGCAATAGGACCTAAATACTCATCCTTAAAAGCCATTCTTCCCATTGGAACTAAATTAGAATATCTTTTTACAAATTTTTTATCGTGATTATCAAAAACACCGCCTGGACAAAATGAATTTACTCTAACATTATACTTTGCCCACTTAATAGAAAGATAATTTGACATTTGAATTAGCCCTGCCTTTGTCGCTGAATATGGTGGCGGATTGTTTAAGGGTCCTTTAGAATAAGGATTCTTTATTCCTTTATATATTCTTTTATCTGGACTTATAAGTCCGATTTCAGAGGAAACATTAACAATTATACCACTTCTATTTTTAATCATATTTTTTCCAAAAATTTTTGAGCAAATAAAATGACCGGTAAGATTTACATCAATTAATTTTTCCCAAAGATCTAATGGATACTCTTCTAGAGCCTTAAAAAAATCTGAACCCTTATTTGACATTCCTTTTGCTGTTAAAGCAGCATTATTGATTAATATATCTATTCTTTTGTATTTTTTTATAATTAACTTCTTTATTTTAATAATTTCTGATTCATTTTGAATATTTGCTGAGTATCCAAAAGAATTTATATTTTTTTTCTTCAATTTTTTTACAACTTTGTTAATTTTATCTTTATCGATATCAATAATTATTGGTATCCCGCCAAGATCACAAACAAGATTGGCGTATCTTGTACCCAGCATACCAGCGCCACCCGTGATTATTACTACCTTATTATTAATTTCAAACTGCTTATTCATAATGATTTAATTAAAAAGCCGCCATCAACATATATATCCTGTCCAGTTACATAACTTGAAGCATTTGACGCTAAGAATATTGCTGGACCGATAATTTCATTTGGCTCTCCCCATCTTTTCATCAAAGTCCGATTAGATCGTATCTTTCTTTTTCTTTGATTATTCCAACTATTTTTATTTAATTCAGTATTAAAATAACCTGGTCCTAGATTATTTACTCTAATATTATGCTTAGCCCAGTCGGCTGCTAATGCTTTTGTCAACAAGCTTAATCCACCTTTTGATGCATTATATGCTGGATTTTTAGGAGAAGCCAAAACCGACGCTATACTTGTAATATTGATAATTGATCCACCATTTTTTAACTTAATCATTTTTGTGCCGACAATCTTACATAATTGAAAAATAGAATTTAAATTTGTATCCATAGTTTGCTTCCAATCTGTTTCAGAATAATTTTGACTGATTTTACCTTTTGTAAATCCTGCACAATTTACAAGAATATCAATCTTTTTAAACTTAGACATTGTCTGATTAATAAGATTCATTAAATCTTCATTCTTAGTTACATCTGTATTAATTAATAATGAGTTTTTTCCATAATATTTTTTATTTTTTTCTATATCTCTTGAAGCCAAAACTACTTTTGCTCCAGAATCCAGAAATCCAAGCGCTATGGCTTTACCTAACCCTCTGCTAGCACCAGTAACAATAGCAACTTTATTTTTTAATGAAAAAATATTTTTTTCAATATTTCGTTTTCTTGATATTTTTTTAATCATTGTTGAAATTCCCATAAGGTTTTAATATTAACAAGTGGGGTATTTCTTCCTTCAAAAATCATAGGTATATCTCTGAATTTATTATCCTTAATAATTTTAAAATACCACTCGTCCTGCTCTAGTAGTTTATGTTCATCTTCTAATTTATTGTTATGACTAATCTCAAAAGCGAAGATTTTATCCTTTATTCCCTCTATAAATTCAAACTTATTAAAATTAAATGCGTGAGAGGCAAGATTGAGATGGCCCAAATTGATATTTAAACCCAAGTACTTGCTATCAATTTCTTTAAACAACCTTTCAAACTCAGGCAATTTTTGCATTAAGAGCATATCTTTATTATTATAACTTCCGCAAGATTCCAATGCTATTGGCTGCTTAAGTCTTTCTGATACTGTTATGAATTTTTTAACAGAATCAATCATGTTATTAAAGGCTTCTTCATATGAAATCTTAGAATTTTTAGAAGAATTGTATACAAAATCCCAATTTTTATTATTAGCATTTTTTGACAAAGGATGGGATAAATAACCGGCATGAAAAGTATATAATTTAGAATCAATATTTTTTGAAAAATTTATTCTATCTATTATATGTTTTATAGAATTAGTTCTGATTTTTTTATCACTAGAACTTATATTTATGATTTGACTACTATCTTTTGGAGTCGGAAAAAAGTTATGAACAAGAAAATCAAAATCGGTTTTTTTTAATTTTTCCAAAATATTATCTTCATAAGGATGTGTTGAGCCTAATTCAATTTTATTAAATCCTAATTCCTTAAGCTTTTTTAAAGAAAAAAGTATGGGGGTATTGTCAGGAAACACGGTAGTTGAAATATATTTGTTATTATAATTCATAAAAATTATCGATTACTTATGTTAGTTTTCTCTCCAATAATTTAAAATATCCAAAAGAGATTGATTAATATTAAATCTTGGATTCCATTTTAACATATTAACAATTTTGGAATTGTCTCCAACAATACATTTTGCTTCATTCTCTCTAAATTTACTTCTATCAATTTCAATATTGATATTTTTATTTGATTGTCCTAATAAACTATCTAGAATACTCTTAATCGAAGTTCCTCTACCAGAACATACATTGAAAATTTCACCAGGCTTAGATTTATTAATTATTAAATCATAAGCAAATACAACATCTCGAACATCGAGGAAATCTCTTCGTATTTCTAAATTTCCTACACTTAAATTATTTTTTATAGACCCTTTTTCAATTAAAGATATTGTCTTTGCGAATTCTGAACAAACAAATTTATCAGACTGCCCTGGTCCAATGTGTGTAAATGGTCTTGCTATATTTATATTTAATTTATGCTTAACCATAAATTGATTTGCGATCATTTCACTACCAACTTTGCTTACAGCATATGGGTTGTCTGGCGAAAATTCATCTTTTTCAGTAATTAATTCTCCATTTTTTTTTACATGTCCGTAAGCTGCTGCAGCACTAATTACAAGTACCTTTTTTGGCATCAGATTTAATTCACAAATACTTTCAAGTAAATTGTAAGTGCTCATCATATTTATATTAATCGTTCTAAATGGATTTTCCCAAGAAATAGGAATTGAAGATTGGGCAGCCAAATGAATAATTAAGTCAGGCTTACAAGATTTTAAAAAATCATATGTATCTTGTTTATTTGTTAGATCAACTGTACCCGTTGTAGTTAATCTTGACAAATCTTTATATGCAGCTGAATTGACAAATGATAGCCCGGTTCCAAATATTTTGTCCTTATTAGATTTTAATAAAAATTTAGCAAAATAATTTCCAACAAAACCGTCAATGCCAGTTATTAAGATTTTATTCATTTATTTAGTATTTGTGCCAAGCTCCTCTAGTGCCTCTTGAATTTTTTCAATCACGTAGTCTTGCATATGTACCTTTAATTTATAAAACATAGGAAGGCCAATTATGGAAGAGGCCACTTTCTCGGTAACGTGAAGGTCTTTCTTTTTAAATTTTTTTAAATGCGGCTGTTGATAACCGGGGTATGGCCATGAAACATTTGTGCCAACACCTTTTTTTTCTAATAAGTTTTTAAATTTATCCCTATTTTCAACTAATATTGGATAAATAAACCATGAATGTTTTGTGTTTATATTTTCTGTAGGTACTTGTATGCCTCTTATATTCTGAAGTTTTTTTGAATAATAAGCAGCAAGTTCTCTTCTTTTTGATAATAAGTCATTTATTCTTGAAAATTGTACGAGACCAATTGAGGCATTTAAGTCAGTCATCCTATAATTATGACCTAAATACGGATGCCAATATTTTTTTTCCTTATCTTCACCGTGAGACCTAATCATTCTAGCTTTTTTTGCATATTCTTCATTATTAGTAAAAAGCATACCACCTTCAACAGTTGTGAAGGTTTTAGCTACGTGGAAACTTGTTATAGACAAATCTCCAAAAGAGCATAATTTTTTATTTTTATATTCTGCACCAAATGAGGCAGCTCCATCTTCCACAATTTTTATATTTTTTTTATTAGTGACATCCTTTAATTTATCCCAATCAACACTATGACCACCATAACTAATGGGAATAACGCATTTAGTTTTTTTTGTAATCAATTCTTCCACCGAGTCTGGATCTACTCCAAAATGAATTGGATCAATATCTGCGAAAACTGGAGTAGCGCCTTGAAACAAAACACAATTTACTGTTGCAATATAAGGTAATCCAGGGACAATAACTTCGTCACCTGGCTTGATATCAAGTATTTTCAAAGCAATATCTAACGCTGCAGTTCCAGAGCTAGTGGCTACTGCATATTTAACACCAATATATTCAGCAATTTTATTTTCAAAATCTTTTACCTGTGGACCGATCCCAAGCCAACCAGATTTAACAGTATTTAAAACTGCCTGAGTTTCTTTTTCATCTATATATAATTCAAACCAAGGAACTTTCATATTATTCATTTAATTGTTTTAATTATTTAATCAATCCTAAGAAATGTTAGTGTTTTATAATAGAACTTCCATCAAAATCAAATTTCCATAACATATATCTAAATCCTAATTTTTTTACATTTGAAATGTACTTTTCAACATTGTGAGGAACTGCCATCATAAAAAAGCCGCCGCCGCCCGCTCCAATAATTTTTCCTCCTGGCGATCCTAATTTTTTTAATTGTCCATATGTATTATTCAAATTTCTGTCAGAAATCTCATTGGCTAATTTTAACTTTAATTTCCAGTGATCATCCATAAGCTTTCCTAAGCCATCTATATCGCCATTGATAAGCAGTTTTTTTGAATTCTTTCCTATTTCTTTTATCTGATCATATATTTTTATATTAGAATTTAAATTATGCTTCTGGGCTTTTATAATTGTCTTAGATTCTCTCCGTTGACCCGAATATACTAATACTAGATGTCTTTGAAGATCTTTAAGAATATTTTTTTTAATCCTTATTTCTTTTGCGGTTACTGTCCCTTTTTTACTTACTTTCAATAACTGAATTCCGCCTAGTGAAGATATGTATTGATCCTGAATGCCTCCATCTATTTGAAGAATCTTTCTTTCTATTATGTGTGCTAGTTTAGCTATTTTCATTTTATCATATTTCTTATTTATTAGATCAGAAATGCATTTAATAATTCCTACAATAAAGGTGCTGGATGTGCCCAATCCTATTCCAGTCGGTATAGTTGTGAATGATGAAACATGAATAGAGTTATTTATTCTAAAATACCTTAAAGTCTCCCTAACAATAAAATTTTCTACTTCGTTTAAACTATCTGTAATTTGTGTTTCTGTGGTTTGAACCATAATTTTTTTATCCAAGGGCCTTTTTGCTAGTAATACTAAACAATATTGATTAATAGCACCCGTAATAAGCTCGCCTCCTCTTAAATCAGAGTAAAAAGGCAAATCAGTGCCTCCTCCTCCAAGTGAGATTCTGTATGGAGTCTTTGATATAATAAATTTATAATTAAATTTATCTATTGAAATTTTATTTTTCATAAATCAGATTGTATTTTTTGTTTACTTGTTTCCCATAGTAATTGTGGTCTGATATTTCCTCTTAAACGATCATAATAACCAAAATTACTAAGATCACTATTGTCAATGCAATTGAGTGAAATAAGATTCTTTTCAAATACAAGATATCCCCCTCCTCTTTCAAAAGGATATTTTGAAATAATTATTGAAACCAGGTAGTTTCCAGTATTTAATATATATTTAGGTATTGTACATTTTGTCCTATACAAACCAGATTCAAGATGTTTGGCAAATAACGGGTCATCATTTTTTGACATAGGAGAAACATTGCAGGATTCAAAAACTGCTATGTCAAAACTATTGTTTACCCATATTCTTGGAAGAATTCTTTGCCCATCTTTTAACATCCAATAATAGATCTCAATATTTATTTCCTTTGAAACATCTATATTCAATAATTCTTTACTAGCTTCAGACTGGAAAACTCTAACTGATTGAAGCCTAACAATATCATTACCAGGTGATGTGTTTTTATCTTTCCATATATGATGTAATTTAGTGTTTTTTAAGTTATTAGCTATATATGTCTCTATAACTTGTTCCGGCTTACCATCTGATATTATCTTTCCCTTGTCTATTAATATTGCTCTATTGCATAAGCTCCTAATACTTTCCATGTTGTGGCTTACAAATAAAACTGTGCGGTCTTTTTGTTGACTTACTGATTTCATTTTATTTAGAGCTTTTTTCTGAAATTCTGCATCGCCAACAGCCAGAACTTCATCAACAACTAGGATATCAGGTTCCAAATGGGCAGCTACTGCAAATGCAAGTCTTACATACATACCAGAAGAGTATCTTTTTACCGGAGTATCAAGAAATTTCTTTACACCAGCAAAGTCTACAATTTCATCGAGTTTTTTAGAAACTTGCTTTCTGTTCATCCCGTTAATTGCAGCATTGAGATATATGTTTTCTCTACCAGTAAGTTCAGGATGAAATCCCGTACCAACCTCTAACAAACTTGCCATTCTTCCCTTTATCTTTATTAAGCCGGAAGAAGGAGTGGTTACACGAGATAAAATCTTTAATAATGTTGATTTTCCAGCACCATTTGCTCCAATTATACCGATTATTTCTCCTTCGTTTATTTTTAGATTAATATTTTTTAAAGCCAAAATATGCTCTTGATCATTTTCTATTGAATCTATTTTGCTGTTTGGATCTTCTTTATTTCTAAGATTGGCCCACCAACTTTGAAGATCTCTATAAAGAGTGCCGTGACCTATAACACCTAATCTGTATCTTTTTACGAGACTTTCTATTTCTATTGCAATAGTCATAAATCTAATGGTTAGACAGTATCCATAAAATCTTTTTCAATTCTTGAAAATAAAATCAAGCCGATAACAAACAATATGACCGTTATAATAATACTAATTATTATATGAACAATTTCTATACTACTAGTGCCTAAAAATGATTTGCGAAATAATTCAATAATTGATGTCATAGGGTTTAATGCTGCTAACATTCTATATTCTTGGGGTACTATACTCAGCGGATAAACAACTGGAGTTGCAAACATCCAAAGTTGAACGCCAAAAGTCATAGCAAAAGTCAAATCTCTATATTTTGCGGTCAGAGATGAAATTAATATTCCTACTCCCAATCCTAGGATTGCCATTTGTAAAAGTATTAAAGGAAGTATTAGAACTAAGTTATTTAATTGAATATCCGCGCCTTTAAATAAAAAATAAAATAAAAAACAAAGAAAAATAATAAATTGAATTAAAAATTGAAAAAGACTTATTACAACCTGTGATATTGGTACGGTAATTCGAGGAAAATATACTCTTCCAAATATAGATGCATTAGTAACAAATGTATTGCTAGTTAGAGTAAGACAGGTTGCAAAGTATCCCCAAGCAACTGTTCCTGCCATATAAAAAATAAAGGGCGGAGTTCCGTCAGTTGATATTTGTGCTACTTTTCCAAAAATAACAGTAAAAACTAAAGTATTTACTAAAGGTTGTATTACGTACCATAATGGACCTAAAATTGTTTGTTTATAAAAAGTAGTAAAATCTCTTTTAATTAGTAAATATATAAGATCTCTGTAAAGATATATCTCTTTTAGATTTAAGTTGAACCATCCTGATTTAGATTTAATAACTAAATCCCATGATTCAATTTTATTTTCTTTTATCTTCATTATTAACTGATTTAAATTAGTATTATTTATTGAAGTGGATTTTTTTTATTTATTAAATTTAAATCTTTTTTTGTATGAATATCTAATATGTCAGTAACAACAAAACCTATATACGTACTTAATGTTTTTTCATATACTGTTGGATATCTCATAACCCTTATGGCTCCATTTTGATTTAGATATTCGTCAACTGAAATAACTTCAGATCTAGAATATTTTACCAAATGCTCAATTGCTTTATCGATATCGTTCGCTTTAATTTGAGGTGAATTTGCTTGCAAGCTAATAATAAGATCAGGTTTTTTATTTTCTTTGATATTATTTACAGCATGTACAATTGTATCCATCTTATAAACATCATCTTTAGCTAAAAAATCAGGTCTTTTGATTGTTTTAACATTCATTTCTTTGACCAGATCAAGGATTTTTTTACTTTCAGAGGATACGTAAATATCATCAATATATTTAGATTCTTTAGCTGCTTTAATTGTCCAATGTATCATCGGTTTTCCCCAGACATTTAAAATATTTTTATTTTTTAACCTTTTTGAACCGTATCTAGCAGGTATTACTGCAACAATATAATTAAATAATTTTTTATTACCTTTATAATTTTTTAAATTTTTTTTTCTGGCAGAATATTCATCGTCAAGTCTTTGCTTGAAGAGCGTCATCATATCCTCTTGTTTTGTTTTATTGGTTTGATGTTTTCTATATCTATAAAGTGCGATATTTAAGTTGTGAATTTTATATAATGATCCTAGCCTAGCTCTTAATTCTTCTTCTTCTCTATGTTTAAAATCTTCATTATACATGCCTAATTTAATTAACAAATCCTTTCTGTACATTACTCCACATGATATAGGATTATCTTGATATGTGATTCTTTCAATTATTTTTTCACTATTATCAACGTACTTGTAGTCACAAGATACGCAAAAAGCAGATTTATGATCTTCTAAATAAAAAACAAGAAATTTCAAAAATTCCACACTGACCCAGTCATCTGAGTCAACCCTTACTACAAATTTTCCCTTAGATTTACGAATTCCAATATTTGCCGCCGCTGCCACGCCAATGTTTTTTTTATTTCTGATGTAGATAAAGTTTTTCTCATTTAAAAAACTTTTTATAATATTATCTGAGTCGTCATTAGAGCAATCATCAATAACTATAATTTCATACTCATCTCTAGATAAGCTTTGAGCTAGACAACTTCTTAAACACCTGGATATATATTTTCCATAATTAAAATTAGTAATTATTATTGAAGCAAGCATTTAATTATTTATCTTATTTATATAATTTTGATTTCTAGAACAAATAAAATATATTTGATTATCCAAATAATCTTTACCCTTATTGGCACTTATATCTTTGTTAATTGTAGATGTAATATCTTTAACGTATATTTTTTTTGATTTAAGGTAATTAATGAAATTCTTTGTTATTGAAAAAAGATGTTGTTTAGTAATATTTAAATTTGTATGAGCATGTACAACTACCAACTTTGAATTTTTTAAAGCATAATTTAAGATTGTATCAGGTTTAAATGTGTGATCTAGGGTCATAAAAATACCAAACACATCAAAATTGATATCATATTTCACCTCTTCATTAATATTTATTACATCATATTCAAATAAAACCTGGCCTTTTGACTTGCAATTGACTGATTTACTTATGCAATTCTGCCCCCAACACATTGAAGAAAAATCAGTAACCAAATATTTTTTAAATTCTTGATAATTACTATTTTGATTATTATTTTTCAATTTATTGATTCTTTTTAAAGCTAAACTGCTTTTCCTATTGTGAGCTTCACCTATTTTATTTAAACCAGCAAGTTGTCTTCCAGCAATGTATTCATTAATATGCCTGTTTAAATTCTTTCTAAAAAGAACTGTATTATTGAATTTTGAATCAAAAATATCAAAAAATAATCCTGAAAAAGGGCAATTAAATTCTCCATAAGTTATTTTTTTATTTTTTTTAAATAATTTTTTAAATAAATTACCATGGTTAGGCTTTATATTTTTATTTATAAAATTATAATAATTTGTCCATCCATAATGATGCTGGCCGTATATTGTTGAGTAGATTTTATTGGCTGTAATTTTATTAAACCAAATATTATTATAAGTAGTAAAACACTTTTTACATTGTAAAATCTTTGATTTGTTATTGAGCCTATTTATATTGATGTTCAAGTCATTAGAAATTGCATCAACATAAAAGTTTGTATTAGAGACAATTTTTAGCTCCTTATCTTTTTTCTCTGATGGGCAAGAATTATCTCCCCAAAAACACTTTTTTGTTTTAATTAAAAAATCTTCTTTCATATAAATTATTTTATCAAATATTTTTTACTATTTGCTTCCCCTAGATTGAAGATCGTGTAAAAGAAATCCTAAAGGAAAAAAATAAATAACGTTTAGCCAATTGTGGAAAAAATTACCTGTCGGAACTAATGGCCATAAAGTAATTAAAAGAGCTGCGTATAAACAAATTTGGTAATCTGACAGCGCATTCTTTTTATGTTTAATAATAAACCATAAATGTTTTAAATAGTTCCAACATATATACATAAATACTAAAATCACTGGCAGGGTTCCAATCAATCCAGTTTCTGAAAGAAGTTGTATATAAGTATTATGAGGGTGTGTTTGACACCCATCTAATGATCTATCTTCATTAGATGTTACATAATATTTTGATTCTTTGCATTTCTCCCTAAACATTTTAGGCCCTATCCCTGTCAATGGATGATCCGCAAACATTTTTAGAGCTGAAATGTAAAGAACTTGATGTTGAATTGAAAAAGCTCTTATTCCATTTTCGCTTTCCTTATTATCAAAAATATTTACCTGATCTAATGTCTTGTCAATCATTCTAAATTTTGTCGAACTATTTGTAGCTGAAATATAAATTATAATTACAAGTGATAATAAAAAAGTAAATAAGCGAAACATTTTCCATCTAAAATTTAAACTTCCTTGTCCAACTAGAGTCAAAATTATAATCGTAGTAAGCAGTAAATAAAAGAATGCGACTCTTTCGCCAGAAACGTAGATGAGAACATCTGTCGCTATTATTAATATTGAACAAAAAAATATTGTTTTTTTAGAAAATGAATAAACAGAGATCATTAAAGCAAACAATAGTGGCAATAATCTTGATAAATAGCTGCCCAATATCTGCTCTTCTCCAAAAAATCCAGATATTCTCATCCCGCCCGACCCATCATCATAAGGTAAATTAAAAATATTCTTACCAGAAAAAAATTGCAGGTATCCATCCAGTAAAACGACAACAAATATAATAATAAATATCCATGTGAATTTTTTTATAAAAAATTTATTATTATCAAGAACGTACCATATAGTTATTGTAAAAAAACCAAACCTAAAAAAGAAAAGAGAGCTTTCTAATGACAATAGAGGATTGTCTGAAAATAGAGACAAAACAATTAGATAAAAACACCAAATCCAAAAAACAATAATCAATGGATTTTTGTAATAATACCATTGTTTTGATTTAATTGAAAAATATATAAAAATTATTGAGGCGATTACTGCAAATAAATCACTTAGAAAAGGACCCGTAACTAATGCCAGCGGTAACAGATAAATAAGCCAAACCTGGACATTCTTCAGCGAGCTATCGATAGATAACTTGAAATCTGAGTTCATAAAAACTATATTTTTCTTTTCTCTAAGATATAAAGTGTTCTAAAAATATGAATTACTAAGCTAAGCAATAAACCTATTGCAAGCCCAGATAAAGCAAGTCTTAAACTTCCCCAAGTTTTTTCAGAAATTGAAATTGAAGATTTTTCATAGTAAACTGGATTAAAACTATTATCATCTATGCCACTTTGCTTTATATTTTCAGAAATTTCATAGGGTAAAGTGTCCCGTTGAAGGATTAGTATTGTCTCTTCATTATTCCTAAGTTCAGGAATAAAAACATCGATATTTGTTCTTGATTTCAAATTCTCGATTTCCTTTTCAAGCGCAAGATAACCTCTGTAATAAAAAGGTATCTGTGATTTAAAAATCTGAGATCCTGCTGAATTTTGAAGAGTTGCAGTAGTAATTGATTGTATATTTAAATTAAGTGGTGTTTTGATTCCTATAATTCTAGCTATTTCGGCCTGTTCCTTTAATTGAGTAATGCGGTCTTCAGTCCTAACCTCATACATAGCTTGCAGTTGAAGATTTTGTTCTCTAAGTTTTCGAATCTCCAATTTGCTTGCAAGTTTATAATTTTCTAGGGCAGAATTAATATTATTTAGAATCTGCTGTTTTGTTTGAAATAGCGCAATTTGGATAACTGTATCCAAATATTTTTCTAAAATATTCTTATTTGAATTTTGAACGTAGATAGTCATTTCTCTACCTCCAGTTTCAATACCTGGATTATCTTTAATATTTATATCAAATCCTCCTGAAAAGTTATTAAGTAAAATAGCATAGTCCTCTTCAGTAAAATTATTGTCTATTTTCTCTAAAATGTCATTATAATTTATCTTTGTAATTAGATCTTTTGATTTAATAGTTTGATAAAAAATATCAAAAAAACTCATTGGCGTAAACATATTAGAGAATATACTTCCATCAGCACCGCGACTTTCTAGAATAATATTTGAGTCAATTCCTATTGTTTTATTAGTTATAATTTGTTTTTGCTTTTTACTTAATTGATAAACATTTTCTATTAACAATGATAGTGGTGCTAATTGGTGATCTATCAGTGCATAAAACTTTGCAGATCCTTCATAAATTGAATTTCTGTAATGTGAATATGCATATCCTACAACAAATAAAAATACTGAGATCGAAACAATAAATACTTTACCCTTCCATATTATTTCAGCTAAAGTAAATATATCGATTTCTTTTTTTTGCTCTGTCTGATTATTCATCTTTTAAAAGATTATTAGTAATATCTAAGTGTATTAATGTCGAGCATTTATTCAATTCTCTGTAAAATAAGCATAGCTCCGCACTCAGGGTGATAAGGCTTTGAAATAATAATGATCAAACTGCCTAAGCGCGCTCGATCATTTGCATATTTACTTTAACAAAATTCAGTCTTCCCAAAAAATCTACAAGTAGAAGTGAACGTTTATCATCAACTTGTTCATCAAATATGCCTGAAATTCCTGAAAAAACTCCCTCGGTAATATTAACTTTTTCTCCTTTTTTAAAATTTCTATAATTCAGAGTATATGATCCGTCTTCTTGCTTTAAAGATTGAATAAACTCTATGACTCTCTTAGGTACAATTTTGGGATATCCATCAGATTTATGAAGGTAATTTTTAACTCCTTTTGTATATTTAAGAATATTTAGAGACGACAGATCGCCATCAAAATATAAAAAACCATAAGAAGGAAATAAGGGGTATGGTTTGGTAGTTTTTTTACGAGCATGAGAAATAGTCCTCATATAATAAGGTAGAATTATTTTAAATCCTCGTGCTACAAGTTCTGATTTTGCTATAAACTCTTGTTTAGTATTTGTTTTAAAACATAACCAATGCATAATTATTTTATCTTTATCTTTTTGTTATTGTTTTTATTTTTTTTATTATGTAAAATTTTTTCAGTTTCAAGTTCGGCCTGCAATTCATCATATTCTTGCATTTTAATTTTCATAAAGCGCAAAGTAAGTTTTGTTTTGGCTACAAAACCTTTGGGGGTTAAGATATAAAAATAATTTAATTTATTGTTATTTTTTCTAAAGTTATCTAATTTAATTAATCCTTTTGCCTTTAAAGCTGTTAAACAATAATTGACCTTTCCTAAGCTAAATCCCAATTCTTTAGCTAACTCTCTCTGTGAAGCTTCAGGATTTGTTTGAATTTTTCTTAATAAATTCAAATCATCCATACTATCTTTATTTTGGGGCATATCTATATATGTTCAGTTATTGAACAATATTAATAGTGTACAACTAATGAACAGTAAAGAAAAATATATGATTATTTTGATTCTAACAACTATATCTAGTAATATGTTATTTTTTATTTCATATATAATGTGTCTATTTATTTGATCTTAAGAATCGACTATTTTTTATAGTATTGATTATACCATTTTACGAATCTATTTATTCCTTCCTTAGCACTAATCTTAGGTTTAAAATTTATTCTTTTACTAATCTTGGAAATATCAGCGTGAGTCTTGAAAACATCTCCCTTTTGGATATTTTTAAGATTTATTCTGACTCTTTTATTAAAAATCCTTTCAATCATTTTTAATATATTTTTAATATTTTTAGGACTTGAACTTCCAATATTATAAACCGAAAAGGGTACCTTAGAAGATGGCAATTTTGGAATAATACCAATTATTGCTCCAACAACATCATCAATATATGTAAAGTCCCTATAATGATTGCCTTTATTAAATAAATTAAGACGCTTGGATCTTTTAATGGCACTTGTTAATAAATATAAAAACATATCTGGCCTGCCGTAAGGACCATAAACTGTAAAAAATCTTAAACCAGTACAAGGAAGGTTATAAATATTGCTGTATGCGTATGCCATAATTTCATTACTTTTTTTAGTAGCTGCATAAAAAGATAATGGCGTATCAGTATTTTCTGATTCCTTTAAGGGAAAATTATTATTTGATCCGTAAACAGAACTTGTTGAAGCAAATATAAAATGTTTAATCTTATGAACTTTTGAAAGCTCAATAACATTAAAAAAACCTAACATATTGGTCTCAAAATATGATCTAGGATTTTGAATTGAATACCTAACACCTGCTTGTGCGGCTAAATGCACAACAATATTAAAATTATTATTTTTAAAAATTTTTTTTAAATCTGAAATGTTGGATATATCTTTTTTATAAAATCTAAATTTCTTAGATAATTTTTTAAGATTACTAAGCCTGTCCTTCTTTAACTTTAAATCATAATATTTATTTAAATTATCAATTCCAAAAACATGATTTTTTGGGTTTTCTAACAATTTTAAACATAAGTGATAGCCAATAAATCCTGCGCAACCTGTAACAAGAATTTTCATTAATTAATTAGTGGGCATTTTATATTCTGCGCCTGATCTTATACTTGTAGGCCATCTGCTTGTAGTTGTTTTTAATTTTGTAAAAAAATGAACCCCCTCTGTTCCATGCATAGCATGAGCACCAAATAAAGAATTCTTCCATCCCCCAAAACTGTGGAAAGCCATAGGAACAGGTATGGGGACGTTCACCCCTACCATTCCGATTTTTACGTTTGTTGTAAAGTCTCTTGCAACATCTCCATCCTGCGTGTAGACGCTTGCCCCATTCCCAAATGGGTGATCATTGACCAGACTTACTGCTTCGTCGTAACTATTTACTCTTACTACTGAAAGAACTGGTCCGAATATTTCTTCCTTATATATGGTCATATCCTTACTAACATTGTCAAATAAACTTGGTCCAATAAAATACCCATTTTCATAGCCTTGTAGCTTATAATTTCTGCCATCAGCTACTAACTTGGCTCCTTCTTCTACTCCTTTTGCAATATAATCAGTGACTTTTTTTAAGTGCTCCTTAGATATTAATGGACCCATATCCGCCTGATTATCTGTCCAAGGTAAAACTTTTAAATTTTGTGTTTTGGAATGAATTCTCTCTACCAAATCATCGGCAACATTACCGACTGCAACTGCAACAGAAACTGCCATACATCTTTCCCCCGCTGAGCCATAAGCTGCGCCCATAATTCCATCGACAGTTTGATCTAAATTAGCATCAGGCATAACTACTAAATGATTCTTAGCTCCCCCAAGCGCCTGAACCCTTTTTCCTGACTTAGCAGACTCTTCATATATATACTTTGCGACTGGTGTTGATCCTACAAAGCTTACTGATGCTATATCTTTTGATTGAAGAATGTAATTAACCACCTCTTTGTCACCATTTAAAACATTAAATACTCCGTCGGGCAGTCCTGCTTCTGAAAAAAGCTCAGCCAGTCTTATAGAACAAGATGGATCTTTTTCAGAAGGTTTTAAGATAAAAGAATTCCCACATGCTATTGAAACTGGATACATCCACATTGGAACCATTGCTGGAAAGTTAAAAGGTGTTATACCGGCGCATATTCCTAGAGGTTGCCTAACTGACCACGAATCAATATTTGTACCAACATTTTGTGAGAACTCACCTTTAAGTAAATGAGGAATGCCCGATGCAAATTCAACAACCTCAATACCTCTGGTGACAGAGCCTTTTGCGTCTTCAAGGGTCTTCCCATGTTCCTCGGAAACAAGTTTAGCCAATTCTTCTTTATTTGATTCTAGCAAATCTTTATACTTGGAAATTATTCTAGATCGATACAAAGGTGTTTTCCGGGACCAATCTTGAAAGCTTTTATTACTGACTTCAACAGCTTTATCAAAATCATCCTTATTGGATAAAACAACCTCTGAAATCACCTCTCCAGTTGCTGGATTATATACAGGTAAGGTACTCTTTGAAGTTCCAGCAAAATCTTTTCCATTAAGGTAATTGTTAATTCTTTTCATATTTATTTTTATTATAAATTAAAATTAAATTTCTTGCATATATAAAAATTCCAAAAAGTTGACCTGTTATAATAACAGGATCCTTTCTGGATATAGCATAAATAAGCAAACCCGCTCCACCTAAAATACTTAAATACCAAAATACTAAAGGTATTGTGCTTTCACCCTTTTTTTCCGAATAAATCCATTGCACAATAAATCGCGATGCAAATAGGCCTTGTCCTGTAAAGCCAATAATTAGAAAAAAAATCTCGGCTGTAGTTAATGAATTTATGAATTCGCTCATTTTCTTATAGTGTTCTTTATAATACTTTTTACTCTTATTGTATCCCGCAAACCTTTAAACATTCTAGCAAAAATACCATATTTCGAAAAACCACTTAACCTTGGTCTGTGACTCACATTAATAAATGCTGTTTTATAGCCTAAACCTTTAAATAAGGCTGGTAAAAATCTATGAATTCCGTCAAAAAAAGGAAATTCCAAAAATACCTGTTTAGAAAAAACCTTTAAACCACATCCTGTATCTTTACACCCATCGTTTAATACAAAAGATCTAAAACCATTTGCTATTCTTGAAGAAACAACCTTTATCTTGCTATCAAATCTTTTAACTCTAATTCCAGCTACTAAAGAAAATTTTTCTGAAGAAAAGAACTTTTCTAATAATTTATTAATATCATGCGGATTATTTTGTCCATCTCCGTCGATCGTAACAATTACATTGAATTTAGATTTTTTTATACCAGTTAAAATCGATAAACTTTGACCCTTTCTCCGGTTATGAGTTATGATTTTAATTTTTTGATCTTTTATATCTTGAAGTATTTTTTGTGTTTCGTCAACGCTGCAATCATTAACAAAAATTATTTCATAATCTTTGATGTTATTTAAGGCCTCAATGATCTCATCATACAATGGTTTAACATTGTCTTCTTCGTTATATACTGGAACTACAATTGAAAAATTATTCATAAAAATTAATCCTGGCAACGACCTACTCTTCCATACCTTAAGGCATAGTACCATCGGCGCAAACAGCTTTCACGGACGAGTTCGGAATGGGATCGGGTATTATTCTGTTGCTATAGTCACCAGGAAACTGTTAAATATTTTAAAACTTTTCTCTGTACGCTTTTGTAATCAAGCCAATTGAGTTATTAGTACTGGTTAGCTTCACATGTTGCCATGCTTCTACACCCAGCCTATCAACGTGGTAGTCTTCCACGACTCTAATAGGGAAAT